>ENA-OPYV01000260-OPYV01000260.1-human-gut-metagenome-genome-assembly--contig:-NODE-260-length-16485-cov-2.447793_pt1 | contig 16485 bp, 13 predicted proteins | sample MGYA00242474_ERZ504485 | MGnify/ENA primary metagenome ERZ504485 (study PRJEB26092, sample SAMD00036263) | human gut metagenome | host: Homo sapiens | study: EMG produced TPA metagenomics assembly of...
TTTAATTATAAACAACTGATACACAGTGATTTTATATTATTCTTAGATAATCATTCGTAATGAGTAAGTCGCGGGTTCGAGTCCCGCTTTCGGCTCCGACTTAAAACCGCTTATTCCATGGTGAATTAAGCGGTTTTTCTGTTTTCTATACTCATATTAAACACCCAGTACTATATTGGCGTCAATATTCAATTTCTGGCTGATTTCGCGGGCTACTTTCAAGGTCGGTTCACATTTACCGGAAATATAATCACTCAAGCGTGAAGGACTGACTCCGATTAATTTTGCTAAAGATTTCTGATTAAGTCCCATCTCATACATACGAAGTTTGAGGACATCAACCAGCGTTGGTTCTCCCAGTGCGAAATGCTCCTCAGAATAATCTGCAACGAGATTAGAAAGTAATTCTAACTCTATACTGTGAGGATTATCCAGAGGGGTTTCATCTGTAACCAGTGGAAGTAATTCCTCAACTCTTTTTACTGCCCAATCGTATTGAGCTTTTGTTTCTATCTTTGTCATGGCTCTTGGTTGATCGGTAATTGCCGATTCTGTTTAATTATAAAACTGAACAATCAGCTATCTTATCATACTCGGCATGAGTGCCTATAAAACGAATATAAACGAACTTTATAGTGAATTTATCACTACAATCAGTCTGTAGCTATTGCCTTTGATATTGAATACATAATGTTGATTACCTATATTATCTACGCTATTAAAGGTCTTTTTTACGTCTGCAAAGCAAGTCCATTCGCTTCTTTTAACTATGGTAGTCCATTCTTGCAAAGCTACTTTTGCATCAGGATGCGCTTCTGCATATTCTTTTATAGCTTGTTCTGTAAATATTCTCATTAGATTCACTCGATTGTCATGTGGCAAAGATAAGAATAAAAATTCTGATTTGTAAAATAAAAATTCTATTATTTGGAATCATGGTAAGCACTTCTAAAACGCCTAAGCGTTTGCTTTCAAACGCAAGTGCATTAAAGTAAAAACGCCCTTGCGTTTTACCTAAAACGTAAAAGGCGTTAAGTTAAAAACACAAAGGCGTTTTTTTTTTCAACCCTGTTTTAAAGGTTGAAAAGCCTATAATTTCTGGTCCGAAATAAGTCGGGCGATGCGTGTCTTGCTCTGCGCTCCTTTGGTAAGCAGGTACACATGCTTGTAGGCATCGCGGTTCAGTTCGGTAGGCGATCCGTTGATGAGGATGATGTTCCGGTCGTTGGCAAACTTCAGGATACCGTTCACGTTGTTCGGATGGAGCTTACCGATTTCGTCCATCATACAGTGCAGCTTGAAGTCCTTGAACTTGCGCGAAGCCCCTTCCTTGAACACGTTCAGCAACATGATGTTGATCATGGCTTTCACCAGGATGTCCGTACCTTCCGAACCCACGTTCGACAGCTTCTCTACGAAGCCCGTGTCGTTGTTGTTCTCGATGATGCGGAAACGCAGCTCGAATGAGTCGTACAGGCGGATGCTGTCGTAGCGGTAGGCGTGAATCTCCTTGATGAAGTCGCGGAGCAGGGCGATGGCCTCCTGCTTTACCAGCTGCTCGTTTTCCGACGAGAAGAGGTTGGTGCCCGGTGTGAGGTCATAGGCATGCTCGTTGTAGTACTTCTGGATGGCACGCAGACAGTTTACCACACGGTTGCTGCTTTCTTCCACCTTCATTTCGATGCACTGGATAACGCCCACGAAGTTGCACGTCTGGAATCCCTTGTTCACCTGACCGATGAGGTCCTGAATATCGTCTTCCGAAGCCGTGAGCATTGAGGTATCCATGCTGATGCGCTTGAAGATGTCGGAGTGCTCGTTGTTGATGCGGCGGACGAATTTCGCTGATTTTGTTCTCTTCCACAAGTCGTGCAGTTCCTCGGCAAAGCGGATGTACTCCCAGTCCTCGGTAAACTTGGTCTTGAACTTGAAGGTATTCTCCTCGTCGAAGTGGCCGGTAAAGAGATTCACCTCCTTGCGCAGACGGTTTTGCAGCGTCATGTACTGGCTGTCCGTGCGGCCCAGTTCGTCAATCAGTTCCAGGCAGGTGCGCGGCGTGTGGATTTCCAGCGTGACGGGGTTCTCGGGATTGAAAATATCCCGATGCGGCTTGTACCAGTCGTAGGCCGAAATCTTGCTGTACGCCTCCAGGTTGGCCTGAAGCTGTGTCACTTCCTTCTCTGCCTGCTGCAGTTCCTTGTTCAGGGCATCAATCTGCTCCTGCAAACCCGAGGTTTCCCGTCGCAGGTTGTCCTTTTCCTGGCTGAGCTGGCGTTTTCTGTTCCTCCTGTTCACGCTTCCATTCCGGAATGTGGTCGATGAGGTCGCGCTTGTCCTTCTGGTACTCGATGAGCAGGGTGGCGTGCTCCTTGATGAACTGCAGTTCCCGGTCGATATCGCGCAACTGACTGCTAATCTGTTGCAGACGTTCGGTGTCGGCCCCCTGCGAGTGCAGTTCCTGCTTCATCTGGCGCTCGTATTCGGCTTTCTCCGTGGCGATGCGCTGCTGTTCTTCCTTATCCTCCAGGCGGATGCTGCCGGCCTGTGTATCCTTCTCGTGCGCGATGTCCTGCTGCACTCGGTTCCATTCCTGCTTCAGCTGGTTCAGCTTCTCGCTCTTTTTGCGGTTCAGGTTGTTCAGTTTGCCGTCAATTTCCTTCAGTTTCTGCGGCGATGCGTTGCTTTTCCTCTTCCAGTTTCCGGAGTTTGGCAGTACGTTCGGCTTCCGCCTTCTTCTTCCAGTCGTCCAGGTCGAGCATATCCTTCTGGTACTGCTGTTCCAGTTTCTCCAGCTCGTATTCCTGCACGGCTATCACGTCTTTCTGTTCCTTGATGCGCGGCTGGTATTTGGCTTTCAACTGCTCTTCCAGGGCCTCTTTCTCCTGTTGCAGACGGAGGGTTTCAGCCTGAATTTCCGCCAGTCGCTTGATGCCCTTGTCATGTTCCGCCTGATAGTCGTCGATGGAGCGGATGTGGCGCTCGATGTCTTGCAGGGAGATGGAGATGCCGTAGAACGACGTACCCTCGTCTACAATCTTCGGCGAGAGGTTGGTCTGCCAGAGGATGGACTCGTCGCACAGCTTACCGATGTTTTCTTCCCATCCTTTCTTGTGCTCTTTGAGCCAGCCTTGCAGGGTGCTCTTGCTGTTTTTCAGGAAGGTCTCCAGTTCGTCCATACGCGGGCGGAGTTGCAAGTGCTCGGCTTGCAACTGCATCAGTGCCTCGTCTTTCTCCTTCAGTCCCTTCTGCAACTCTTCTTCCCACTTCAGCGTGAGTTCCTTGATGATGAGCTGGGCGTTGTTGATGCGGTTCTTCTTGCTCATGTGCAGACCGGTGTACGACTGGATGCGGTGTTTCAGCTCCTCCTGCTCGGCTTCGAAGAAGTCTCCTTGCGGCACAGCTGCATCTGGTAGTCGAGGGCGGTCAGTTCGTTCTGCTTGCTGCTGCGTTCCGGATGCAGTTGCTGCGAGAGCTGTTCGTATTCCTGGTAAAGCGCTTCGGTAGCCGCTTCGTGCTGACGGCGGGCTTCTTCGATGCGGGCATTGAACGTGTTGTTCAGTCCCTCTAGCTGCTTGATTTTGGCCTCATGGATGCGGTTCCACTGTTCGTCGAGGCTCTGGATGAGCGACTTGTACTTGGTAGAGATTTCCGTGTAGTGCGAGGTAAGGATGCGCTGCTCTTCCTGCAATCCCTGCTGCTTGTTCTTCCACTCCTCCTTGCGGGCCGAACGCTCCATGATTTCTTCTATCTGGCGGCGGGCATATTCCTTTTCCTTCTGCTGTGCCTTTTGCAACTCATTGTTCAGGATGGCCAGTGCCTCCTGCATCTTGTCGCATCGCTGGCGCGACTGTTCCTGCAACTCCTGACGGCGGGCGAGGAGGGCGGTACGTGCCTTCTCAGCCTGGTGCTTCTGTTCCTCGGCCTTGGGCAACTGGCTTTCGGTAAGGCGGTAGGTGGCGGCCAGTTCGCGGCAACCCTGCACGAGAGCGGTCTGCTGGCGTGATACCTGTGCCGAGAGGGAGGTGATTTCCTTGGCCTGTTTCTGTGTTTCGCGTTTCTGGAACTCTTCGATGTCGCGTAGGCGGGTTTCGAAGTTCTTCAGGTGCTCCTTGTAGGTGTTCAGGTCGATGGCGGTCTCGTCTTCGTTGATGGACGAGATGATGGTCTTCTTGATGAACTCCGCATCGAGTTTTGAGTTGAGGAGCACATTCTGTATGGTACGCGGAATATTCTGGTACTGCTTGCTCTCCATGAGCGAGTAGCGGCTCATTTCGGGACCTGCCCCGTTGCCGTAGAGAATGTTACGGTATTCGTCGTAGGTATAGATGATGCGTGAGTAGTCCACTCCGTACTGGTCGAGGGCGGCACGGATACGGTCGTTTCCGCTGTAGGCCGTGCGGTTCTCGTCGACAAAGAATTCCATGCGGTAGGGCGAGTCGATGAAACGGTAGCACACGCGGCCCATCGACTTGAAGCTCAGGATGCAGAACGCTCCCTGTTCGGTGGTTACCTCGTAGATGATGTAGGAGTTGGAGTAGGGGAAGTAATATTCCGTGTAGCTCTGCTTCTCTACGGGGATACCCAGCTTCTGGGTGTCGGCGTTGTAGAAAAACAGGATGGCGCGCAATACGGTACTTTTTTCCCACTCCCTGCGTGCCGATGAAAGTGCACATTCCCGTCCAGGTAAATGTCGTCGGCATAGGGAATGTTGGCGCTGTTGATAAAGATGATTCTATTCAGGTTTCTCATTGTCTTCCGTTTCAGTGTCGTCGTAAATTTGGATACTTTCAATCAGGCGTTCCAGGTAGTGCCAGGAACTCATCACCTTGTAGGTGTTGGTCTTCTCGTTCTCCAGTTCCAGGAAAGATTCCTTGGTGAGCTGGCGAATCAGGTTGTCGAGCACGTCCTTGCGCACGTCCTTGTCGGAGAAATGCTTGCGCAGCCCGTCGAGCTTGTTTTGCAGCATCACGTTGATGTTGGCCTCCACCAGAATCTGTTCGGGCTGGAAGCGGAATCCTGCGCCGAAAGTCTCGTCGTAGGTCTTGAACAGGTCGAGCACGTCAATCCAGTAGTAGGCACGCATGATTTTCTGTTCCAGTGTGGTACGCGGTTCCACGCGCGAAAAGTAAAAGTATTCGTTGCCCCGTTCCAGGGTGTAGCCGATTTGGGCGAAGTAGACCGAGAGCGCTTCGAAGTGGTCGTCTATCTGGTCGTACATGTCGCGCACGGCTTCGTTGCAGCTGTTCGAACTGATGAACTGTCCCTTCTGGAGGCAGTCGAACAAGGCCGCAGTATTGTCAGGTATATGTATGTTCAGTTCCATAAGTCAAATGTATAGGGATGAGTGGGTTACGAGTTAGCCGGATACACCTTGGCATATTCGTACTGGTGATACAGGCCGAATTCCTCGCTGATACGGAGACGGTTTTCGTAGAGCGACACCATCTGGCAGAACAAGGTGGTGCGTTCCTGCTCGTCCACTTCGCGGGCGAAGGTGTAGTGCATCAGGTAGTGGAAGAGGTCTTCTTCCGGAGCCGACGCATCGTTCCAGCGGGCCTGTGCCTGCGCCTGTATGTAGTCGCTCAGGGTTTCTTCCAGGTCGATGACCTCCTGGTACATGGCCTGCGATTCCATGTCCTCCTCGCTGAAGGCGCCCGCCTCGTTGCTGCGGATAATCTCGCGGTACTGTAGGTTGCGCAGCACTTTCAGGATGACAGGACGTGCCTCGTCGGTACTCAGGTAGGGCAGTGACAGCTTGAACGAAGACGGCACGTTGCCTTCCACCAGTACGGAATGTTCTCTTTCAAGCACTTCCGAGAGGTTGCTTCGCGAACGCAGCTCAAACTGGTCTTGCAGGTACTTCACCTTCCGGATTTTCTCTACCAGAATCACCTGGCTCTTAATCTGGTTCAGGTAGTTGATGATGTCCTGCTGGGGCACGGATGAGGCTGTGGGCCGAGAGCTGGAGTTCGTACGCAGTTCCAGCAGGATGCGGTTCAGTTCCTCGTCGGTAGCCTGCTGGAAAAACCGCCGTTCCTCGTGCAGGATGAGGTTTTCGGTGGTATCAATCAGCTGCTGGATGTGAATCCGCTTCTTGTCCAGGTTCTCCAGCTTGGCAATCTTTATCTGGTAAGTCGGTTCGTGCTTGAACGCATTGTCGATGCTGCTCTGCAGGTTCATGATGTTGCGGATGGTGGTACGCGCAATCTTCTGGAAGGTAATCTTGATGTTGCGCACATAGCTCTCCTTGCGCGAGGCAATCTGCTCCTTCTCGTAGTAGTCCATCAGTTCGTGCAGGAAGGCAATGTTCTCGTCGATGATGGCCGTGTTGATTTCCTCGTTCGCTTCGAGGAGCAGTTCGAAAAAGTCGAGGAAGCGGGCATCCAGTTCCACGAAGTTGCCGTTCTGGCGGATGACTTCTTTCTCTATGAGCAGTTTCAACCGGTTTTCATCGTCCTTGAGCAGTGCCAGTGCGTCGGAATAGCGGAAACTCAGCATCTTTCGTTTCTCGAACATTTCCGTGAGCAGTCCCCTGGCCGCCGCAATGGTATTGATAATTTCGTGAATCGATCGGAATATATACATAGTCTAGTTGAAAATTCAGCAAAGTTATAATTTGCCCGCCAATTTTCCTAATGTTCCGAAGCGATTTTCCCCCTCTTGCGGAGTGCTTTTCAGGGAGGAAAGAGCAGGTTCCAGTACTTCCCTGTCAGTACTTCAGTACTTCTTAGGCAGTACTGGAGTACTCCCCTGAAAGTACTGCAGTACTCCCTTGGCAGTACTGGCTGGATGAAAGATGATGGTGCTTGTTTGATGGAACGGGAGGCTTATTCCTGACTTACAGCAGCAAATACGGGGCGGAGTTGCTGGCTTTCGGTTTCGAAGCCGTACCAGTAGCAGCGGCCTTCTTCGGAAGCAGGAAGCTTGCACAGGCGGAGGTTGTCGCGGTACGTACCCGTGCACACCGTCCACGCTTCGGGCGGAGTGACGTGCTTTGTGCGTACCCGTTCGGCCGGCTCCTTCTTGAGTGACATGCCGGCTTCAATCCATGCCCGGCTCATGGCGGTCAGGAAATGAGGGTAGTGCTCCTTGCAGAAATGGTAGAGCAGGATACCCCGTCGCTCCAGTCCCATGGGCTGGTCGATGATCCCGATTTGAATCAGGTGATCCAGGAAACGTGTCAGAAAGCCGGGCTCTTCCACAATCAGACGGCGGGTGATTTCCTGCCAGGCCGGTGCGTTGTAGAATCCGTCGAGCAGACGCGATAGCTGGCGGGCTGTCTGTAATTCGTCGGGGGGTGATTTCACGGGGTCTGGAGCACTTCGTAAGGGGGAAGGGGAGAATAGCAGATGCCAAGCTCTTCGGCCCGGGCGCCGCATCTCCGTACCCGGCAGCAGTTTCAGAGATTCCAGCTGGATTTCTCCCGCACGGTATTCGGCCAGCGTGCGTACGTCGTCGAAAATCTGTGAAAGGTGATACAGCGGCAGTCCTGCAATCAAATCGGCGTGCGTTTCCATGTTGTCCAGTGCGCAGAGGTAACGCAGACCCTCCAGTGCATCGGCCAGTTTGCCGGCTCTCCGGCTGACGGTAAGCACTTCTTCGTGCAGGCTTTGGATACCTGCTTCCAGGTGAAGCAGTCCCTTAGGCATGGAAGCCAGTTCCTTTTTCAGTTCTTCTGAAAGCAAAGCCGGATGGATTTCCAGGTGGAAACGCATGTCGGGGAACTCACGGAAGAGGTCGAACAGGGCTTTGGCCCGGTGGCTCTGGTAGTTGAATGTACGGTCGAGTACCCGGATGTTACGGATGCCTTTCTCGTGAATCAATCGGACACGTTCGCGGATAGCCTCGACGGAAAGCGTACGGACTGGCTTTTCTCCTCCGCTCACACAGAATGCGCAGGTGTTGAAACAGCCGCGGGTAGTTTCCAGTTGCACGAACGGCTTGCTCCAGTTGAAGAACGGACTTTGTTCGGGATTCACCAGCTTGTCGAAAGCCATTACACGTGAAAGGCCGTTGTCATGGTATTGTCCTTCCGCATCCAGAAAGCAGAGTCCCGTGATACGGGTCCATTCCTTCGGTTGCTGCCAGCAGGCGAGCCATTGCGGAAAAGTCTCTTCACCTTCTCCCCGGAATACGCAGTCTACAAAGCGGTTGGTGCGCAGGAAGTCTTCGTTGTGTCCCAGAAACTCCGGACCGCCCAGTGCCACCACGCAACGGGGCAGCATGGCTTTCACCCGACTGATGACGTGCATGAGCACTTCGTGGTTGAACAGCCAGCAGGTAGCTGCCAGAATATCCGGTGCCTGACGTACGACTTCTCCGGCTGTCATGCCCGGATTTTCGTTGATAGTAGCCGACACCACTCCCCATTCCAGGGACGGGTCGTGCATGACTTGTGCGTGCAAGGCCGGAAGGGCCAGTGAGGCGTGAGCGTACGAGCTGTTCAGGTCGAGCCAGAGAATTTTCATGGGTAAACGGGAATCAAGTGATGAATGAATAGGACAAAGGAAAAGGATTTGCAAGCCGATGAGAAACCGGACTGCAAATCCTTTATGGTGACGGGACCCTTCCTTTACGGAAAATGCCCGGTACTGTTTTTTAGATTACGTACTGTGAACTGATAGATTCGTTCGACATCACGCGGCGGATAGTTTCAGCAAACATGTCGGCGATAGACAACTGTTTTACCTTAGCGCAGCGCTGTGAGTAAGGAATACTGTCAGTGAATACAATTTCTTCCAGCTGAGAGTTCTGTACACGTTCAGAAGCCAGGCCAGACATTACACAGTGAGAAGCGATAGCGCGTACAGAGCGTGCACCTGCTTCTTTCATGATGTCGGCAGCCTTGGTGATGGTACCAGCTGTATCCACCATGTCGTCAATCAGAATTACGTTCTTGTCTTTTACGTCACCGATAATCTGCATGGAGCTACTACGTTTGCTTTTTCGCGTGTCTTGTGGCACAATACCAAAGGCACATCCAGGTATTTAGCGTATGTGCTGGCACGTTTTGAACCACCCACGTCAGGAGTAGCGATAACCAGGTCTTCCAGGTTCAGTGACTGGATGTAAGGAGCGAAGATGGTAGACGCATACAAGTGGTCAACCGGAATATCAAAGAATCCCTGAATCTGGTCAGCGTGAAGGTCCATGGTAATCAGACGGTCGATACCTGCTACGCTCAGCAAGTCGGCTACCAGTTTCGCACCGATAGACACACGCGGTTTGTCCTTGCGGTCCTGACGAGCCCATCCGAAGTAAGGAACTACGGCAATGATACTCTTGGCTGATGCACGCTTGGCAGCGTCAATCATCAGGAGGAGTTCCATCAGGTTGTCTGAGTTAGGGAAAGTGGACTGTACCAGGAATACATGCTGTCCACGGATTGATTCTTCATAGGAAACTGCAAATTCGCCGTCTGCGAAATGAGTAATGTTCATGTTACCAAGTTCACAGCCCAGGCTGTTACAGATTTTTTTCTGCAAGGTATCTCGAGTTTGTACCAGAGAATACCTTAAAAGGTGATGTTGCGCTCATTGTAAAAATAGATAATATTGCCTTATTTTCTGCAAAAGTACGCCATTTCTTTAAGCCGGACAAACGTTTCCGGCAGAATTTTAGCGAATGACTCAGTCGGCCAGTCGCTTCAATTTCTGAAATGAGCGATAAGTTCTTGATAATTGTAGTCTGAAGCGGGGTCAAACTTGTTCCACAGTCCTCCTAAGATAGCGGCTCCCCCGAAGCCGAAATCCTTCACCTGAAGCAGGTTGTTTTCGTCTACACCTCCCAGGGCAATGACCCGTTTGTCGATTATGCCTTTCTCGGCAGCTTCACGGATGGATTCCGATGTGAAGGCCGATGCATAGCCTTCTTTGGAAATGCTGTCGAATATCGGGCTGAGGAATACGTAGTCGCACATTTTCTTGTCGGCCATCACCTCGTCGAAGGTATGGCAGGATGCACTTACGTGTCCGGTATAATTATCCGGAATCAGCGGATTGCGATGGCTCAGGTGAATGCCCTTAAGTTTGTATTCTTCTTTTAAATAAAAATGGTCGTGTACGACAATACGCTTGTGGTATTTCTCGGGAATGAGGGTTAGCAGACGCTCCGCATAAACCGGAGCCGTGTCGGGTTTACGCAGATGGAGTATGTCCAGTCCCTCGTCGAACAGAGTAGTAATGATCTTGTCTTCCTCTACAAAATAAGTAGGGGTTGTTATCAATATTAACTTCATGCGGTTACACAAATTGTGGCGCAAAGTTAGTAACGCTTTGTAATATTCCTAATGCCTGTGAATATTTATTTTTGAGGGGACTGAAGCGCTTTGACATTTTAAGTTGAAATGCCGGAGCGTTTTTATCTGAAATGCCTTGGTGTTTCATGCAAAAACGCTTCGGTGTTCTGCTTAAAAACGTCAAGGTATCTTGAAAAGAGATTATAAATGCTTTTTTATGTATTTGATAATTAATGATTTATGGGCTATTTAAAAAATGTATGTCTCATTTTTTATCATTCAACAAATTACGGCTTACTTCTGCAAAAGTTCGGACATCTATCACTCTAAACGTGAATGTTTGGACCGGATGTCGATATTTTCGTATTTTTGCAATAATTTAATAGGTGAGGGCTTATTTTTCGGCTCCTCCTGATTTATTTGTACTGATATGATCCAGATTTTAGTGATTGATGATGAAGATCCCATCCGCAACCTGCTGGCGCGCATGATTGAGCTGGAAGGCTACAAGGTGTGGAAAGCGAGTGACTGCCAGAGTGCATTGAAACTGCTGAAAGCACAACCGTTTGATGTGGTGCTTTGTGACGTGTTTCTCCCCGATGGAAACGGAGTCGATTTCATTCGGGAGATAAAAAACATCGTCCGGAAGCGGAGGTGATTCTGCTTACCGCTCACGGCAATATTCCGGATGGGGTGCAGGCCATTAAGAACGGGGCATTTGATTACATAACTAAGGGAGATGACAACCGCAAGATTATTCCGACAATCAGTCGTGCGGTGGATGAGGTAGAAAAAAGAAAGGAAAGGTCGCTCCTCCCGTATCCTATTCGTTTGATTCGATTATCGGAAGTTCCAACGGACTGAAGCAGGCGGTTGCGCTGGCCCGGAAAGTGGCCGATACGGATGTGCCGGTGCTGCTCACGGGTGAAACCGGTACCGGAAAGGAAGTGTTCTCCCACGCTATCCATTACGCGAGCCCTCGCAGTCAGTATCCTATTATGGCCATCAACTGTTCGGCTTTCAGCAAAGACTTGCTGGAGAGTGAGCTCTTTGGTTACAAGGCCGGAGCCTTTACCGGAGCCATGAAAGACAAGCCCGGCCTGTTTGAAGTGGCAAATCACGGTACGGTTTTTCTGGATGAAATCGGTGAAATGGCCTTCGACCTGCAAGCGCGTTTGCTGCGTGTGCTCGAAACCGGAGAATATATTAAGGTGGGAGATACCAAGCCAACGAAGGTGGATGTACGTATCATCTCGGCCACTAACCGCGATTTGAAAAAGGAAATTGAGAACGGGCATTTTCGTGAGGACCTTTATTTCCGCTTGTCGGTGTTCCAGATTCATCTGCCTCCGTTGCGTGAGCGGAAAGAAGATATTGAAATGCTGGCAGAGACTTTCCTGAAACGCTTCTCTACAAAGTTGAAGAAAGAAATCAAGGGGATGACTTCCGAGGTGGTGGACATACTGAAAGGAGCTGAGTGGCGGGGGAATATCCGCGAACTGAAGAACGTGATGGAGCGCAGTGCCATTGTCTGCGATGAAGAAGTGACCGTGCAGGACTTGCCGATTGACTTGCAATGTGCCGGAATGGACGAAGAGCAGGGTAAGGAAGAGTTTGAATTGGCAGTGATTGAACAGAAACATATCAACGAAGTGCTGCAATATACCAGGGGAAACAAAACAGAAGCGGCGCGTCTGCTGAAAATCGGCCTGGCCACGCTTTACCGTAAAATAGAAGCTTATCATATTTCCGTATAGGAATGTTTTTATCATTTTGATATTTCAAAATAATAGTGAGCCTTCTCAATGTTAGATTAGCTTTTTTTGTGCCTTTTTCTTTTACTATTTTTATAACAATTAGATTATCAGTTGATTATGAATCTCCTTTAAATTTGTGGCATACCATTTGCCCTACGTATGCCGTGAATTTAACTGATTGTTTATCGAAAAAAAGAAAAAACTATGGAACTATTTACAGTGGGATTTTTAATCTGTTTGTTAGGCGGCCTCGCCTGCTTCTGGTTGTTTTTATAAATGTATTGACTGGTTTGAACGAATTTGAAAGGAGAAACTTTTTATGTATACCGCATTATTTATTGTGAGTGTCATCATGTTCGGCTATTTGATGTATGTGCTTGTGAAGCCGGAGAAATTCTGATAAAGTAGATATTGATTAATTCTGGGTATTATGAATACAGAAATTTTAGGTGTTGTAGCGCAAATTGTTCTGATGATAGTGCTAAGCTATCCGCTTGGAAAATATATGGCGAGAGTGTATAAGGGTGAAAAAGTCTGGTCGGACTTCATGCAGCCGGTAGAAAACCTGATTTTCCGATTCTCAGGTATCCACCCGCAAGAAGAAATGAATTGGAAGCAGTTCTTGAAAGCTTTGCTGGTGGTGAACCTGTTCTGGTTTATCTGGGGTATGATACTGTTGGTGATTCAGGGCAGTCTTCCGCTTAATCCAGATGGAAATGGCGGGCAGACGGTGCATCAGGCTTTCAATACCTGCATCTCTTTCATGGTAAACTGTAATGAGCAGCATTATAGCGGAGAAAGCAACCTGACTTATTTCACGCAGTTGTTTGTCATTATGCTTTTTCAGTTTATTACAGCTGCCACCGGTATGGCAGCCATGGCAGGCATTATGAAAGCGCTGGGTGAAAAGACGACCAAGACTATCGGAAACTTCTGGAATTACCTTGTGCTGAGCTGTACACGTATCTTGCTGCCGCTTTCACTGGTAGTGGGCTTTATACTGATAACGCAAGGCACTCCGATGGGATTCGACGGAAAGATGGAGATAACGACGCTCGAAGGGGTTACACAGCATGTGTCGCAGGGGCCTGCTGCCGCTATCATTCCTATTAAGCAGCTGGGTACGAACGGAGGCGGATATTATGGGGTGAACTCTTCGCATCCGCTGGAAACCCTACATATCTTTCTAATATGGTGGAATGCTGCTCCATCCTGCTTCTGCCGATGGCCATGGTATTTGCTTTTGGTTTCTATGTGAAGCGCAGGAAACTGGGATACAGCATTTATTGTGTCATGCTGGCCGCATCCTTATCGGAGTATGTGTTAACGTGCCTGCAGAGATGAAAGGTAATCCGCGTATGGAGGCCATGGGCATAGCGCAGGATAACGGAGCCATGGAAGGCAAGGAAGTACGTCTGGGGGCTGGAGCCACCGGTTTGTGGAGTGTGACAACCACGGTGACTTCCAACGGCTCGGTAAATGGCATGCATGATTCTACCATGCCGGTTTCCGGTATGATTGAAATGCTGAATATGCAGATTAACACGTGGTTTGGCGGGGTAGGCGTAGGTTGGATGAACTATTTCACCTTTATCATCATCGCAGTGTTCATCAGTGGCCTGATGGTAGGGCGTACGCCTGAATTCCTCTGCCATAAGGTAGAAGCCCGTGAAATGAAAGTGGCTTCCATGGTGGCCCTTCTTCATCCGTTTGTGATTCTGGTGGGTACGGCACTGGCTGCTTACCTGTATGTACATGCACCTGAATGGGTGGAAAGCGAAGGGGGATGGCTGAACAATCCCGGATTCCACGGCCTGAGCGAAATGCTGTATGAATTTACTTCAGTAGCAGCCAATAACGGTTCTGGCTTTGAAGGTCTGGGCGACAATACCTGGTTTTGGAACATCTCTTGTGGCATCGTGCTTATCCTGAGCCGCTTCATTCCGATTGTAGGTCAGGTAGCCATCGCCGGTTTGCTGGCGCAGAAGACATACATCCCGGAAAGCGCCGGTACGCTGAAAACGGATACCGTGACTTTCGGTGTCATGACATTTGCAGTGATTTTCATAGTAGCCGCCTTGTCATTCTTTCCGGCACATGCCTTGAGTACAATTGCAGAACACTTTAGTTTATAAGAGAAAAATACTGAAACGTATCATTGAAGAAGATACGATAACAACGAAAGAAAAAGATATGAAAATAAGAATCATACTTCTCTGTTTCAGAGGGAACAAGTCATGGAAAGCTTGAAGCAGTCGTTCGTCAAGCTGAATCCCAGAATCATGGTGAAGAATCCCATCATGTTTACGGTAGAAGTTGCTACCTTAATCATGCTGGTTGTTACACTCTATTCGGCCACTCATACCTCACAAGGTTCATTTGTATACAATCTCTGGGTGTTTGTCATTCTGTTTCTCACTTTGCTGTTTGCCAATTTTGCTGAAGCCATAGCCGAAGCTCGTGGTAAGGCGCAGGCCGACAGTCTGCGAAAAACCCGTGAGGAAACTCCGGCCAAACTGATTGTCGACGGTAAGGTAAAGACCGTGAGCAGTTCGCAGTTGAAGAAAGGAGATGTTTTTGAATGTGAGGCGGGCGATGTGATTCCGGCAGACGGTGAGATTATCGAGGGACTGGCTTCCATTGATGAGAGTGCCATTACCGGTGAGTCTGCTCCGGTTATCCGCGAAGCCGGAGGCGACAAGAGCTCCGTTACCGGAGGTACCAAAGTGTTGTCAGACCGTATCAAAGTGACCGTGACTACACAGCCGGGCGAAAGTTTTCTGGACAAGATGATTGCGCTGGTAGAAGGAGCAAGCCGTCAGAAAACACCGAATGAAATAGCCCTGACCATATTGCTGGCTGTATTTACGCTGGTATTCCTGATTGTGTGCATTACACTGAAGCCGATGGCCGACTATTCTCACACCGTGATTACGATTGCTGCTTTCCTTTCTTTATTTGTGTGTCTGATTCCAACTACCATCGGAGGGTTGCTGTCGGCCATCGGTATTGCCGGGATGGATCGTGCTCTGCGTGCCAATGTAATCACCAAGTCGGGTAAAGCGGTAGAAACGGCCGGCGACGTAGATACATTGCTGCTCGATAAAACCGGTACCATCACCATCGGCAATCGTAAGGCTACTGCCTTCTATCCGGTGGCAGGTCTGGATAAGCATGCGTTCGTAGAAGCTTGTCTGCTTTCTTCTGTTTCCGATGATACCCCTGAAGGAAAATCCATTATCGAACTGGGGACGTGAACTGGGGAGTACGTATCGTACGTTGCCTACCGAAGGAGCCCGCATGATTCAGTTTACCGCCGAAACCAAAATGTTCTGGTATCGACCTGAAAGATGGAACCGAAATCCGCAAAGGTGCCTTCGATGCCATTCGTCGCATAGCACTGGAGGCCGGTAATGAATTCCGGAAGAGACGGAAGATATCATCCGGAAGTTTCTGGCAATGGCGGAACCCTTTGGTGGTCAGTATCAACGGGCAGATTGCCGGTGTCATAGAATTGCAGGACATCATCAAGCCGGGCATTGAAGAACGCTTCGAACGCCTGCGCAAGATGGGGGTGAAAACGGTAATGGTGACCGGTGATAACCCGCTGACTGCAAAGTATATTGCCGAAAAAGCCGGAGTGGACGATTTCATTGCTGAGGCCAAACCGGAAGACAAGATGAACTACATCAAGAAGGAGCAGGCTGCCGGTAAGCTGGTAGCTATGATGGGCGACGGCACGAACGATGCGCCGGCACTGGCACAGGCCAATGTGGGTGTGGCCATGAACAGCGGCACGCAGGCTGCCAAAGAAGCCGGCAACATGGTCGATTTGGACAATGACCCTACCAAGCTGATTGAAATTGTGGAAATCGGCAAGCAGTTGCTGATGACTCGTGGCACACTTACTACCTTCTCTATCGCCAACGACGTGGCCAAATATTTTGCCATCATCCCGGCTTTGTTCATGGTGACCGTTCCACAGCTGGCTCCACTGAATATCATGGGGCTGCACAGTCCTGAAAGTGCCATCCTTTCTGCTATTATATTCAACGCCCTCATCATTCCGATTCTGATTCCGCTGGCTCTGAAGGGAGTGGCTTATAAACCGATTGGCGCGAGTGCCTTGCTGCGCCGCAACCTGCTGATTTATGGAGTGGGGGGGGCTTATCGCGCCTTTCATCGGAATTAAACTAATTGACTTATTTGTAGGATTATTTTTCTAATAAAACGGACAGTTATGAAAAACTTTATAAAATCAATTCGCATTACCATTGCATTCTGTATTCTTTTCTCTGTATGTTATGTGCTGATACTATGGGTTTTCGGGCAGTTCTTCGGCCCGGGAAAAGGAAACGCAGAAACGATTACCCTGAACGGGAAAGTAGTAGGCGCGGCCAATGTGGGCCAGGCCTTTACCAAGGATATTTTATTTCTGGGGGCGCCCCTTCGGCTGCCGATTATAAGGCAGATTCGTCAGCTGGCTCCAAT
>ENA-OPYV01000261-OPYV01000261.1-human-gut-metagenome-genome-assembly--contig:-NODE-261-length-16468-cov-1.978031_pt1 | contig 16468 bp, 15 predicted proteins | sample MGYA00242474_ERZ504485 | MGnify/ENA primary metagenome ERZ504485 (study PRJEB26092, sample SAMD00036263) | human gut metagenome | host: Homo sapiens | study: EMG produced TPA metagenomics assembly of...
TTGCATAATCTGCAGATTTTTTGTATTAAAAGATGCAAAAAAAAGAGAGGGTAAAGTTTATCACATTGAGGGAATTTGTATTTTACTTTTGAATACGTTTTTAAATTTTAAATTTATAGTCAGAATTTATGAACGAAATTTAAATTGCAAAAATCAAAGAATTGAATGCTGCTTTTGGTTGCAGATGCTGAATTGCAGGCTGAAAAAGGAAACAAAGCTGCAGGAACTCGTGCCCGTAAGGCATCCTTGGAGTTGGAAAAAGTTTTGAAAGAATTTAGAAAAGTATCTCTGGAAGAGTCAAAAAATAAATAGTTTCAAGACGGACTCATGTCTGAGGGAGAGAGGTTATAGCCGGTGCGGTTAAGATGCACGCTATAATCTCTCTTTTGTTTTTTATCACACGGCGGGGTGCTTATTAAAGGGGAACTTCGTACATTTGTGTGGACTTGTACGAACGTGTTTATGAAGAGATTTCGGAAGATTGGACTGGTGTGTGTGATGTGTGCCGTGTGTGGTATGCTGTGGCTTTCGTGCACGTCCGGTACATCAGAGGATGTATGCACACGTGGATTCATTGAACCGCGTGGCGTATGAGGCCCGTTACAAGGATCTTTCTTTATCTTCTAAGGCAGCTGCGGAAGCCTGGAAATTGTCCGACGGCTATGCGTCGGGCAGGGCAGAGGCATTGAACAACATGGGGTTTTGTGCATTCATGCGGATGGACTTCGAGCATGCAGCCCGTTTGTTCCGAAAGGCTTCAGAAACCAGTAACAACGAGATTGAGCGTCTGGTGGCCGATGTCGGGATGATGAAAATCTGTCAGCGTACTTCCATGAACAAGGAGTTCTACGATTATCATAACAGTGCATTGCAACGCATCCGGCGTCTAATAGGATCGTTCTTCGCTTGAAAAGAACGGTTTGGAAGGTCGGTTGAGTTATGCGCTTTCGGAGTTTTATATTGTTTCGGGAATTATTATTTATTATTTGTCAGCAGGACAAGGAGTCCATGCAGGCTATCAATGCCGTGCCGGAAGAGGCTTTTGAAAAAACGACACGGCCCAATGGCTGTACTATGCGTATATGCGCGGGGTCGGGGTGGTATGTACGAGGCGCCTACACGTGAAGAAAGTGACCATTGGAGAATTTGGCTATCTGGTGCAGTGTCTGCAGGTGGCCCAACTCAGGGGATATACTTATTTCGAGGCCAATGCGCTTCAGGCTATGGCTGAGTTGTTAGTGTTCCGAAGCAACCGTCTGTTTGCTGAGCGAGAAGAGGGCGGGTATGCTCCGCCTGGTCAATCCGGATAACTTGCCGGTGGACAGTCTGCCGCTGGTCTTTGCCAAAGATGCGTTGGGCTTGTTTAAGCGTTATGGTGACTGGTATCAGATTTCGGGCACTTATCGTACCATTGCAACATTCTATAATTATACGGGACAGCCCGAAAAGGCTTTGGTCAATTTGAAGAGAGCTTTGAATTATGTTAATCTGCATCACGAGAAATATTATCATTGCAAGGATTCGCTCGACCGTTTGCAGGCCTATTTGCCGGGAGACGGTACTTCCATCGAATTGAAATGGATTAATGACGAGGGCATCAATACGGTACCCGAATGGATAGCCCGGTTGCGGGAACAGCTGAGTCGTACGTATTCTGCCATGGGATGCAAGGCGGAATCGGATTATAACCGCAATGTGTACCTGGATATTCTGGACTACACCCGGCAGGATAAGGAATTGGAAAGCCGTTTCCTGGCATTGGAAAAGGAGACCGGACAGCTGAATGTGCTGCTGTGGCTTGTGGCGACGGGTTTTCTGGTGCTGGTCGTATTGTTTGTCTGGCTGAACCGTTCCTGGAGGGTGAAGAATACGATGTATCTCACGGAACTCAAACGCATTTTAGGACTTTGTCAACAGATTACGGGAGCGGTACCTGTTTCGGCAACCAGCCGGGAAGAGGTGGCCGATGCCGTAGTGAAGGTGATGAAACCGGAGCTGTCGGAATTGTTTGGGGTGCGTGACGTGTGCATTACATTCTGCGATGAGGAAGAGACGGAAGAAGAAACCGGGGAATTGCATGAGGGCCCTTCGTTGGTGTACGACCTTCAATTACCCGACAGGGAGGTGATTGTAGGAAAACTGTGGATGTGGTTTGCAGTTCCTGTGCGGAAGGAGGAGCAGACACTTATCCGATTGCTATTACCTTACCTGGCCTGGACGCTGGAACATGGCATGAACCTGGTTTCGTTAGGTGAGGAACAGCAGAGACTGGAAAAAGAACAGTACGTCCACGAGCTTCACCTGATGGAGAACAAGCGTCAGAATGAAGTGAAAAAGGCGTGTTTGTCGATTGTGACAGGAATCGTACCTTATATTGACCGTATGGTAAACGAGGTACGGAAGCTCCGTACACTTCCGGCAGCGAATGCAGAAGTTATACAGCAGGGGAAGTTAGGCTATATCGATGAGCTGGTGACCAAAATAAATGAATACAACGATATCCTGGCTTTATGGATTAAGATGCGGCAGGGTACGCTAAGTCTGAACATTGAAAACTTTGAGTTGCAGGAGTTGTTTGCAATGATTGCCAAGGGGCGTCGTTCGTTCGAACTGAAAAAACAGACACTGACCGTGGGAGAAACGACGGCCTGTGTGAAAGCAGATAAAGCATTGACACTCTTTATGATGAATACGCTGGTGGAAAATGCCCGTAAATATACGCAGGAAGGTGGAAAAGTGAGCCTTTCCGCAGAAGAAACACCCGACTATGTGGAGATTGCCGTGGAAGATAACGGACCGGGTCTTTCGGAAAAGGACCGTATGTGTATCCTGGGAGAGAAAGTGTACGATTCTGGAGCCATCGGTATGGATACTGCCACGGATACGGCAGAGTTGCAACGACAGAAGGGGCATGGTTTCGGACTGATGAATTGTAAGGGAATTATTGAAAAGTACCGGAAGACGAACAGCTTGTTTGCGGTTTGCCGGTTCGACATACAAAGTACGCCAGGAAAAGGCAGTCGCTTCTCTTTCCGTTTGCCCAAAGGAGCGCGGCGGATGGTCGGACTTTTGTGGATAGGTTTGTGCCTGTTGCTGGGAATGGCCTGTTCTTCTAAACCGGAGTCTGCCACGCATACGGTCAACAATGAAAAGGTGGCTCCGTATGACAGTTTGCTGGCCATTGCCAATGACTATGCCAATTGGGTGTATGAGTGCAATGTGAACGGCGACCATGCTACAGCGCTGGTATTAGCTGACAGTGTATTGTATTATATGAATGCCCATTATCTTCGTTATTCGGGAAAAAGCGGTCCGTTGCTTCGGCTGGAGAGTGAAGGAGAGGGGGCTGAGTTGACTTGGCTGGCCCAGTCGTTCGATACGGATTATTTTATTTTGCTGGATGTGCGTAATGAGGCAGCTGTGGCTTCATTGGCCGTAAAAGATTTCCGGAAATATCGCTATAATAATGCGGCTTACGCGGCTCTTTACAAAACGTTTGAGCAGGATAATTCTTTGGAGGAGTATTGCTTACAGATGCAGCGCTCGGCCAGCAACAAGCGTATTGCCTTGTCTTTGTTTCGTGTTGCTGGTTTGCGGATGCCTGGTAGCCTATTATGCACTTTATCTTCGTCATCGTTTGCATTATCGTTACAACATGGAGCAGGTATTTGTGGTGAACCGTACCATCTTTTCGGCTGCCTCTTGTACGGAAGGACTCGGTGATGAGGTGCTGGACCGGATTGTCCGTAGCATGTTTAACGAGTTGAACGAGATGCTGCTGCTGGAGAATCTGGCATTGGCTGTGTATGACGAGGAAACCACTCACCTGAAAACGGCATGTTTTGCCACGGAAGAGAATGAGGAAGAATTGCATGAACGTCTTCAGCGGTGTTACGATTCGGGGCAGATGCAGTGGAGCGGTGTCATGAAATGGAGTTTCCTGCCTTTGTGGGTAGAAACAGGAGGCGACAAACATTGCGTGGGAGTATTGGCTTTGAAGCTGGCACGTGCCTATAGTCGGGAAGAAGACCGTTTGCTGGTTGAAATGGTATGTAACTATCTGGCGGTTATTTTGTATAATGCCATTGTACAGGTGAACCGGAAGTTTCATGACATTGAAACTGGCTCAGGATGAGGCCCGTCGTTCACTCTTTGAGGAGAATCAACTGCATGTGCAGAATATGGTGCTCGACAACTGCCTTTCTACCATCAAGCATGAAACAATCTATTATCCGAGCCGAATCAAGCAAGTGGCCGATAAATTAAACGGTGAGGTTACGGCCGCACAACGGACGGAGTTGTTGGAGAATATGTCGGAACTGGTGGGGTATTACAAGGATATATTTACGCTCCTCAGTTCGTGTGCTTCGCGTCAGCTGGAGGAGGTTACTTTCCGTCGTACGGAAGTGGGGGTAGCCGAGCTGGCAGAGGGTGCGGAGAAATATTTGCGCAAGGTGATGCGCAAGCGTAATTTTACGCTGGAATGGCAGATGGATGTACCTTCACTATGGGTAACGGGCGACCGGGGTTTTGTTGCTTTTCCTGCTCGAAAATCTGATTGATGAGGCAGTGCGTTATGAGGTTTCCGGAATCTTGCGCTTGGTAGCGAAAGCTGAAAACGGTTTTGTGCGCGTGGATTTCATTGATATGCGACGGACTTACTCTCAAGAGGAACTGAATGCCTTGTTTTATCCCGACAGAGAGCGGATGTGTCCCTCGGGTGACGGACAACGGCTGGCGGGCACAGAGTACTTGGTGTGCAAGCAGGTTATCCGTGACCATGACGAGTATGGCGGGCGAAGAGGCTGCCGTATCAATGCCAATCCTTGGCAGGGAGAAGGAGGAAAGGGATTCAGTGTGTGGTTTACCTTGCCGTTTAGACAAAAGAAATAACGAATTAGAATGAACATAAAATCAAGACAAAATGGAGAAGTTTAAGGTTGTCATAGTAGAAGATGTCAAACTGGAATTAAAGGGAACGGAAGAAATTTTCCGTCACGAAATACCGAATGCGGAGGTCATTGGTACGGCCATGACCGAGGAAGAGTTCTGGAAATTGATGGAGACATGTACGCCCGATATGGTGTTGCTTGACTTGGGGTTGGGAGGTTCTACCACCATTGGCGTGGAGATTTGCGCCCGTCTTCATCGGGAACGTCCGGAGCTGAAGGTGCTTATTTTCACCGGAGAAATTCTGAACGAGAAACTTTGGGTGGATGCGCTTCGGGCTGGGGCAGTAGGCATCATCTTGAAGACCGGTGAACTGTTGACTGCGACCGATGTGCAGGCCGTCATGGATGGAAAGAAGATGGTATTTAACGAGCCGATACTGGAAAAGATTGTAGCCCGTTTCATGCAGACGGTGGAAGTGGAACAGCGTCGTCAGGAGGCAATTATCGATTATGACATTGACGAGTACGACGAACGACTTCTCCGTCATCTGGCACTGGGCTATACCAAAGAAATGATAACCAACCTTAAAGGTATGCCTTTTGGTGTAAAATCGATTGAGAAAAGGCAGAATGAACTTGTAAACCGGTTGTTCCGCTCTGATGAACGGACTGGAGTCAATGCCTGTCGCCTGGTAACACGTGCGTTTGAGCTGCGCATACTTGACATCGACAATCTGGAACCCGATGAAGAATAAATTCAATCTGCATCCGGCCACCTGTTTCCTGTTGCTGTTTTTGCTGGCTGCCTTGTTGTCATGGACCGGCAGTATTTATGAGTGGGAAGGTGTACGCAGTCTTTTGAGTGACGAAGGACTGCGATGGCTCTTGCGTACGCTTTTAGATGATTTATATTCTTTCTCCCGTATTTCAGGCCGTGGTGTGTCTTTTCTTTGGAGGAGGCCTATTTCTCCATTCCGGATTGGGTGATGCCTGTCACAGGATGGTGTCGGGCACCCGAAAATTTTCCCGAAAGGAGAAACGTGGAATGGGACTGGCTGCCGTCACTTTTTTTAGTGTACGTCGGACTGTGTGTCTTGCTGGCTTTTTGGTCCTTGGAATACGGTGCGTAGTGCCATCGGTACGTTGTCTGATTCTCCGTTGGCCGATGGATTCTGGGGAGTGTGTTCGTTAGGGGTAGCTCTGCCTTCTATCGTGTATGGTTTGCTTCTGATTCCTATCTAGACGATTCGGATGTAGTAGAAGGAATGGCTTATCTTTACAGAACCGGGCTACGTACTTTGTCGTGCTTCTTTTCATTACGCTTTTTTTCTCTTCGCTGGAGTTCAGCGGGCTGACAGATTATGCTGGATTGCCGGATGAAGTATGTCGCGGTGCTTATCTGCTTTGCTGTGTGCTTTTTCTTTTGTAAAAAATAGGGCTGTTTCCTCTGAAACGATTATCTTTTGCCCACGTTATTTTTCAACAAAAAAACCGGAATAAAACGTATAAAAATGAAAAAAAATTGTATTATTTTGCAGCAGCCGGACTGATGTCTTTGGCTGCTTGTCAGGAAAAAGCAGGCTATATCATTAAGGGTACAGCCGAAGGTGTGGCCGATGGCGATACCGTATTCTTGCAGAAACAGACAGAAGAAGGTTTTGAAGCACTGGATTCTGTAGTTGTAAAAAACGGTACTTTTGAGTTTAAGGGAACTCCCGATTCAGTGGCTGTATCTCGTTTTGTAACTTACATGAAGGGAGATGCCCGTATGGCTGCCATGGTGTTTGTAGAAAAAGGAAACATTCAGGTAAATCTGAGCCCGATGGAAAGCCGTATTTCAGGAACACCCAACAACGATACTTATCAGAAATTCATGGATGAATACCAGAAGATTGGTAAGGAAATGAATGACATGTATCAGAAGATTAAGGGTGATACCTTGCTGACTGAAGTTCAGCGTGATTCACTGATGGAAGTACTCGACAAGAAAGAGACAGAAGGTATGGACAGTATTTATCAGCTCGTGTCTGAGAATATTGCTAGTGCCGCAGGGGTACACTTGCTGACCATGTTCGGTTCTTCTTTTGAAGTAGAAAAAGTACAGCCTTTGCTGGAAAAAGTTCCGGCTGCTTTTGCTGAAAATGAAGAGGTAAAGGCTTTGAAGGAACATGTAGAGACAGTGGCTAAGACAGCTGTAGGAAAGAAATTTATCGATTTTACGCTGAATACGCCAGAAGGCAAACCGGTGAAATTGTCTGACTTCATTGCTGCCAACAACTATACACTGATTGATTTCTGGGCCAGCTGGTGCGGACCTTGCCGCATGGAAATGCCGAATGTGGTAGCTGCTTATGCAAAATATAAGGCAAAAGGCTTCGGCATTGTAGGTGTATCTTTGGATAACGATGTAGAAAGCTGGAAGAAGGCAATCAAAGATTTGAACATCACTTGGCCGCAGATGTCTGACCTGAAAGGTTGGCAGTGTGAAGGTGCGGCTTTGTATGGCGTGCGTGCCATCCCGGCTACTTTGCTGGTTTCAAAAGACGGTACAATCGTAGCCCGTGACTTGCGTGGTGAGGACTTGGAAGCAAAACTTGCAGAACTGATGAAATAATCAGTTTCTTTAAAGTAAGAACTTATTATAAAAGAAACGCGGACCTTTTTACAGAGAGGCTCGCGTTTTTTATGGGTATGTGAAGTAAGTTCTTTATACTTCCATCATTTTCTTCAATTTTCCTGAGAGCAGGAAAAGGATAACGGCAGCTGCTCCGCTCATGAACACGAAAAGCATGAAGAAGTCGGACAGATTTTCAATGGGATAGCCCATGAAACTTTTGCTTACCCCATGTTCCGGATAGTAACCGCTCAGCAGACCAGCAACTTGTTGCAGCCGAGGTACTCAGGTACCATACACCCATCAGCAATGAAGAAAACGGGCTGGTGACAGTTTGTACACCAATGAAAGTCCGATAGGGGCCAGACAGAGTTCGCCCATGGTGTGAATCAGATAAAGACCGGTGAGCCATACCATGCTGACTTTCACACCCGGCTCAATATCTTTCACTCCGAAGGCAATAAACAGATAGCCTAACGCTAACAATCCCAGTCCGATGGCTTGCTTGCGGGGAGAACTTGGCTCAATGCCTCTTTTACCCAAGAATGACCATACTGCTGCAAAGATTGGGGCCAGTGTCACAATCATAATAGGGTTGAACGATTGGAAGTAGGCAGCTGGCATTTCCCATCCTCCGATGTGGCGGTCGGTCTGTTCGTCGGCAAAGAAGGTGAGTGAAGCACCGGCCTGTTCGTAGGCTGCCCAGAAGAAGATAACGAAAAATGCAATGATGTAAATCACTCCGATACGCAACTTTTCATGTCGGTTCAGTGAGTGATCAGTAATGATAATCACCGGCATGACGACGGTAGTGGCGTAAATCAGTGAACCAATCCAATCGGCATCGGCAAACAGGTGCGCGCTGTCTGCATTCCAGTTGATGGAGAAAAGCAAGGTAAGCAGGAGGGTGCTTCCGAGCATCAGAAGGGTGCGCGAAGTGGACTCTGCGAAGAAGTTTCTGATTGCTGTGCGGTTGATGCGCTTCTTTGTGGGGCAACACCTACTGGATTGCCATCGGGGTCGCATATGTATTTGTTCTTGAAAATCTGGAATGCGGTTGCTCCCAGTATCATGCCGATGCAGGCAGCTAAGAATCCCCATTTGAAGTCCTCCGGATGTCCGGTGTTTCCTACGAGTCCGCATACCAGCGGGGCGAGGGTAGAGCCTACGTTCACTCCCATATAGAAGATGGTGAAGGCCGAGTCCTTGCGGTTGTCATCGGGTGTATAGAGCCGTCCCACCATGGTCGAGATATTGGGTTTGAAAAAACCGTTTCCTAAAATCAGCAGTCCCAGTCCGCAAAACATCAGGTATTTGGCCAATGCTACCTCCTGAAAATAGCAGGCACTGAGGAATAGAAGGAACTGACCGAGTGCCATGGTCAGTGCGCCAACCACGATGGATCGCCGGTTGCCCCAGTAGCGGTCGGCAATGTATCCGCCGATGAGCGGGGTGAGATACACCAGCCCCGTGTAACTGCCATACACTTGTGAAGCCATTTCCTTGTCGAAAAGCAACGCCTGTACCATGTAAAGCATGAACACGCGCGCATGCCGTAGTAACTGAACCGTTCCCACATCTCAGTTACGAAGAGTAAATAAAGTCCTTTTGGATGCCCTTTTGTTTGATTCATTCTGTTTTTATTGATAAAATGTTAGTAAATTGATTGTTTTTGCAAAAATAGAAAATCATTCTTATCCCTGCAAATGAAAAAGCCATCTCAGAGGGTGAGATGGCTTTCAAGTATAACGTAATTGTATGGATTTATCAGTGAATCGTAACCTGATCCAGTTGCTGGTAAGTGGCAGTGATGCGTTCCATGAATTCGGAAGTAGGAGCTACTGCCATAAGTTGCAGCATCAGGTCGTTTACATCAGCTTGCTGTCAAGCTTGAGTGCGCGTGTCAGGTCGTCGAGTGACTCTTCATAGCGTTCAGTTTCAAAATAGAGTTGTGCGCGTGATTTGTAGTTTTCCACATCCTCCGGATTCAGACGAATTGCTTCATTCAGGTCTGCTTCGGCACGTTCCCACATTTTCAGATTGCTTAGCAGCACGCCTCTAGAATAGTTGTGCAAATGAACGGTATTCTGTATCGGCTTCTGGAATAAGTTCCAGACTGGAGTTCAATGCCTGCAGTGCCAGTTTGGTATCATTGCAGAAGTTGCAGATAAGTGCCATGTAGCAATGTGCATATCCGTTGTCAGGGTGCTCATTGATTTCTGCATTCAAATAAGTATAAGCCGCTTCAGGGTTTCCTTCATTGAGAGCTTCTACTCCTTTTACATAGTTTTCGCTTTCAGGGCGTTGAATATTTTCTCCATACATTTGTATAGTAGAAATAAAACAGCAAATCAGAATTGCTGAGAGTGTTTTATGGTGGCTTTCATAGAGTCTAGTTTTATTAACGGGCGCAAATCTATAAACTTTTTGTTATTCTGCAAAGATTTTGTAGAAAATATTACAATGAGATGAAGGTAATCCGTAAAAACTTCCCTATATTTGCAGTGTAGAAAAATCAGAATATTTTAAAAGGTATATTGAATAAGTATAGATTCTAATTAAATAATATAATAAACCTAATTTATTTGCTAACCATGAAGTCACTTAATGAAATTATTGCACAATTTCCGGAGGTTGGAAAGGTAGGGGAAATAATTCCTTTGACAGCCGGTTTGATTAATCAGACTTATAAAGTTCAGACAGAAGATCCGCAGGCTTGCGATTACATATTGCAGTGTGTCAATCATCAGGTTTTCAAGGATGTGGAACTTCTTCAACACAACATTGAATGTGTGACTCGTCATATTCGCGAGAAACTGAAAAAGGCTCATGAAACGGATATAGACCGCAAAGTCCTCCGCTTTGTACCGACTGCCGAAGGAAAAACATATTATTTTGATGGCGAACGCTACTGGCGTGTGTGTGTGTTCATTCCGGAATCACAAACACTGGAAGCGGTAACTCCCGAATCTTCTTATCTGGTAGGTGTGAAATTTGGTGAGTTTGAAGCCATGTTGGCCGACCTGCCTGAAAAGTTAGGGGAAACCATTCCCGATTTCCATAATATGGAATTCCGTATGCAGCAGTTGCGTGAAGCTGTGGCGCAGAATGCAGCCGGACGATGGAGAAGGTACAGTCACTGGTAGATGATATTGAGAAAGATGCAGATGAAATGTGTGCTGCAGAACGTCTGTATCGGGAAGGAAAACTTCCGAAACGTATCTGCCATTGTGATACGAAGGTATCCAACATGTTGTTTGATAAAGATGGAAACGTATTGTGCGTAATCGATTTGGATACGACCATGCCAAGTTTCGTCTTCTCTGATTTCGGTGATTTCCTTCGTTCTGCCGGAAATACGGCTCCTGAAGATGAACCTGACTTGAACAAGATTCATTTCAACATGGATATTTTCCGTGCCTTTGCCAAGGGATACATCGAATCGGCCAAGAGTTTCCTTACTCCGCTGGAGATAGAAATGCTGCCATACGCTGTGATGTTGTTCCCATATATGCAGGCAGTACGTTTCCTGGCTGACTATATCAACGGGGATACATATTATCAGATAAAATATGCCGAACACAACTATGTGCGTACACTGGCACAGTATAAGCTGTATCAGGAAGCACGTCGTGCAGTTCCTGAAATGAAGGAATATATTTCTTCCCTGCTGTAAGCAGATTTTAAAAGGATATGAGAATAGGGACCGTCTTTATGTAAAACAAGGCGGTTCCTATTCTTTTTTTATAGATACCAAATCGTTTCAATTGTGTATATAAGTATTTTAATCTGATTAAGATTGTGAAGGTATAATAAAAATAGTATTTTTACCGTTTAATAGTTTAATCGATGTGTTCAAAGAACAACAAGTAACGCAATGAAATAGGATGGAAAAACGTAGGAAAAGAAGAAGTGCAGAAGATGTGGAGAAATCGATTTGGGAGGCAGCCACTACTTTAATACAAAAAGATGGATTCAGTTGTTTGACCGCTACGGGTATAATGCAGGAAGCTGAAATAGAGCCTGTACAGTTTTATAGGAGATACAAGGATCTTGATGCATTTATTGATGAGTATGTTAAGAAATTTGATTATTGGTTTAGTGATGTGATTAAAGTTGCTGATCTAGGTAAGAATGGTCAGGAATATTATGAGAACATTCTATGTAATCTTTTCAATTCTTTATGGGATAATAAAATCATGCAAGAGTTGTTAAGATGGGAAATAGCAACGGATAATGAAATAAGTCACCGTACAGCCCAGTTAAGAGAATTGCATACTCTTCCTTTGTGTAAGAAATTTGCAAATCTGTTCTCGGATTCAGATACAGACATTGTAGCTATCTCAGCCTTGATAGTTGGAGGAGTTTACTATATGACACTTCATGACAGACTATCAGAGTTTAGCGGAATTAATCTTGGTAAAGAGCCGGATAAAGAAAGGATTTTAAAGGCTATTAAACATCTTTCCAGTTTATTGTTTCATGATCAATCCAAGTCTTCCGTTGTAAGTATTGCAATCGCGATGAAAAGGGATTCTGTCTCATCCGAAAAAATTTCCGAATATACAGGGATTCCTTTACAAATTGTTGAGGAACTTTGAAAATTCAGGCGGAAAATAATTACTTTAAAGAGAGTCTTGGATGGTAAAAAGTACCTTTGGGGAAGAGGCGTTTTGGATGTGATACTTTTGTTTTTTAGTCTATGTCGGGTTGGAATAATCTCTAAATAGAAATAAATTGTGCTATGATTTTTTACTTAAGATGTTGATTATTAATTGTATACTGACGTGTGATTGCCTCGCGAAATTTTAATTTTGCGAAATCTTCTTTATATTATATTTGAAATATCGAACTTAAATGATGGCTTAAGTGTAAATTCTCGAAAATTACGTAAAGGACAACTATTACGATATATAAATACAATATTGATTGTATATATTTGTGCCGTTTTCTTTTTCTTCGTAGGAAGAAGAGGCATGAAAGTAAGTTTAAAATTCTAAATTAGAAAATTATGAAGAAAAAAGTCGTAATGGTTTGTATGCTGATGACAAGCATCTGTAGTTTGTATGCTCAAAATGTGACATTGGCTCCTGAAATGGGTATTTCTGCTGTACAGAGATACGGATGGGGACAAGAATGGAGACCTTCTGCAAAAATTGGTGTTTCTGTAGATTTTAATTTGACCAATCATTTTGGTATAGAATCGGGATTGTTCTATACATTTAGAGGCTATTCTATTTCCAATGGAGGAACTTATAGCAATGGAAAGTTTACATGGACGGAAAATGTGTCACAGACAAGACATTTTTTACAAATTCCAGTGCTGGCTCAATTTAGATGGACTTTGAATAAGAATACGAAAAATGTTTTTTTTGGCGTAGGACCTTATGTTGCTTTCTGTTTGAAAAACCGCTTTGATAGTAATCCTTATTACATGAATGGAGCTTATCCAGGGAAATATGAACAGTATTACGATGGTTTTATGTATGGAGAGGATGCAATGGGCAATTCCAATCTTTTTCTTTATGAAGAGGCTCGAAACTTTGATTGGGGAGTATCTTCAAATATAGGCATAGAAACTAATCATTGGTATGCGAAGCTACAATATGATCTTTCGCTGGGTAAGGAAGGTAAAAATGACGTAATTGGGGCCAACTATCACACTCTAACTCTTTCTGTGGGATATAAATTTGGTTTATGATTTGATTCAATTCAGTTATTTGTATTCCTGATTACGAGAAAGAAGAGATTGTCTCAAATATATGTGAAAATTAATCTAATTCCTCTTTTTCAAACCTCTTTTGAACTTAGGTAAAAACGATCCTACGTTTCATTCAAAACGCAAGTGCATTTTAGATAAAACGTCAAAGCGTTTTGGTTGAAAACGCACTTGCGTTTAAAAGAAAACGCCCTTGCGTTTGGTAACGAACGCAAGGACGTTTTTTTTATTCATTTCAGTCAATATTTCCTATGGTAAATTTCTCAGGGTGTTTTCCTTTGAAATCCTTGAAATATAACTTGATTTCCTTCATGTCTTTTTCAATGTCACCCGTGGGCAAGAGGTATTTTCCTGCTGTAATGCACTTCTTTTCATAATCTATTCCAATCAATACAATCGGAATTTTTTGCCCCCAAGGCAATGTAATAGAATCCCTTTTTCCAGTCGGGATTAGCCGAACGTGTTCCTTCCGGTGTAATGGCCAGATGGAATGTGTCACTTTTTTCAATGCGTTGCACCAGTTGGTCTACCATAGAAGTAGCTTGTCGCGGTGTACGGGGATACCTCCCATTTTTCGGAATATGATTCCCAACGGGGAAGAAGAACCATTCCTTTTTCATCAGAAAACCCGATTCACGCCCTATGGCTGTGATAAACAATTTTCCGATAAACAAGTCCCAGTTGGTGGTATGCGGAGCCGCACAGATGATGCACTTTTTAAAATCGGGTACATTTACTTCTGCTTTCCAGCCCAGCAGTTTGTGGTAGATAAACCGGCAGATAGCTTGTTTCATGTGTGTTATTTCGACAGTTCTTCCAGTTTCTTGAACACGTTGTCTACTTCAGCATTGAAGTCCGCTCTCAGTTTTTTGTAGAACAGTTTCACGCTGCCCGGCTCTGTGTGGCTGATGCGGCTGATGATGTCATTACGCAGGTTGATAATCTGCAGGAATACTTCGCTGTAAGCTTCCCGTTTTTCTGCATTTGCGTTTGCTGATTCCACCAGACAGAGTCCTGCTGCCAGTTCTGTAATATAATTGACTGTTTTTTCAATGATCTTCTACTAGCCATAATTCTAAGTTTTTAGTTAATAAAAAATGATTATGGTGTAAGATACGATTTCTTTTGGAATATCCATGAAACAGTACCCGATTCTTGTAGATAAAACATTCCGTACTGCTCCGGCGACCTGTATTGAGTGAAGAATTTGTCACCGGAACGTACGGAATGAAATTAGTAAAGAGAGATCTATAGGTTGTCCTTTATAAAAGGCAAAGTGTTAGTTCGCAAATAGCATGTTGAATTCTTTTTTATCAAATGTTTCTTGGCTGTTACTGCCGCACTTCTTCCCGGTTCGATACCTTCATTGATGGTGAATTCCATTATTTTGGTAGCTCCTATCAGTTCATCGTCAATTTCGTTGTCGGGCGTTCCTATAGGAAATACTCCAGATGTCGGGTTACTTCCTGATTTAGGAGTAACTGCTATACCTTTGTAAGTAACTCTGACGGTATAGTTTGTGGCAATAGAGGGGTCACAGTTTGCAAACATATTTACCCATACCTGATATGTTCCTTTTTGCATGCAATCTGTTTTGAAGAAAATGTTTTCACTGTTTTTCCAGTCAATGTCGCAGCCTGCATTGGAGTCAATATCCAATCCGATTTTTCCCCATTCAACATCTGGTTCATTTTCATAATCATCACTTTCCAGCCAGTCATTGATAATTTCGTATTCTTTTGAATAATAGGGGAAAGGCTGACCGTAATAAATGACATTTCCGTTGGGTTCTACGACATACAAATCCACGTCTTTTTCATTACTGAAACGCAGGTTGACTTGTAAATCGCCTGTACCGGCTTCTATGTAGTTGGTTTCACTTGTAAATTGAGAGGAAACTTCACCTTGTTTGTTTACTGTGGTAAATACAAGCGTGAAGCTGCTATTCAGATTCTGGCTTAATAATACAAGCACAGTATAGGTGTAGATTCCATTATTTGTGGTGGCACGTCCTTGTACGTTTGCTGGTGCATCTAACTTTACTTTAAGGTATCCGGATTCTCCTTCTACACCGATATTTACATAGTCTAATTCTTCATAGGAATTTAATGTAAGATAGGATGTTCCTCCAGGAAGAGCTGCTTTATCAAAAGTAGCAGTTTGAAGCATGGGAGTGTCTCCTACAGGCATACTTCCTTCTGTGTATTCACTGTTGTCTACATCAATAAACTGGTCTTGCAATGCGCTTTTGCCTGGTTCATCGTCACTTCCGCAGGCATACAGAGCCATGGCACAAAATACAATACTGAATAGTTTGAGAAGTTGTTTCATAGTGTTTTCATTTTATACGCCTATTCCCCTGATGCGAGTGATAAAATATGCGAACGCAGGGAATATTCCTTGTAGAAAGGAATGTGTTCGCTTTTTGATTTTTTTATTTCCAACTGCAAACGTTTTTGTTGTTTTTCATTTTTCTTCCTCCTGATTTAAAAGTTAAAGTTCAAGCCCCATACTGAATGTACGCGAGATAGGGTAACGGCTGCTGTCTATACCGTTGACATCCACCTCGGGGTCGAAGCCCGAATATCCGGTGATAGTCGCCACATTCTCGCAAGAGAAGGAGATACGGGCGTTCCAGTTGAATCTTTTGCAACCACTTTTTTTAGGCAGTGTATACGAAAGGGTGATATTTTTCAGACGGAGATACGAGCCGTTTTCCACAAATCGGTCGGATACGCGGCAGTTCTGGTTCGGGGTCGCCCCAGATGGCACGCGGCATGGAGTAGCTTGTGCCTTCTCCTGTCCAGCGGTTCAGTACGGCTGTGGTCTGGTTGTAGGCGGCAGCCATTCCTTCGTTGTCCACATTGTTGGCATTATAAATCTTGTTGCCTGCCACTCCTTGCAGGAAAAAACGGAAGAGTTCCCATCCTTTGTAAAGATAGGTTGTTGGAGAGTGAGAAGAACCAGTTCGGATTCGGATTGCCAAGAATCGTACGGTCTTCGTCGTTAATCACTCCGTCGTTGTTCAAGTCTCTGAAGCGGATGTCCCCGGAGCTGCGCCCGGCTGGGTGGCGTGGCGGTTGACCTCTCCCCAGTCTGGAAAAGCCCGTCGGGTAACGTATCCATAGAAAACGTGATCGGGTACCGGCTTTCAGCATGGTCACGTATGAATTGCCTATCTGGTTGATAAACAATCGGAGTTTCGCTGTTCAGGTCCAAAAATCTCATTTTTATTGTAGGTAG
>ENA-OPYV01000262-OPYV01000262.1-human-gut-metagenome-genome-assembly--contig:-NODE-262-length-16460-cov-1.824037_pt1 | contig 16460 bp, 27 predicted proteins | sample MGYA00242474_ERZ504485 | MGnify/ENA primary metagenome ERZ504485 (study PRJEB26092, sample SAMD00036263) | human gut metagenome | host: Homo sapiens | study: EMG produced TPA metagenomics assembly of...
CGGATGATTTTCTCCTCCTGACTATCATCAAAAAAATTCAATCCCCATCAGTGTCAGTCCCTGTGCCGGAGCAGTTGGGCCTGCCATTTCGCGGTTGCAGGCTTCCAGAATTGTCTTTACTCTCTCAGGCGGATACTGTCCGTTTCCTACTTCGATCAGAGTTCCGGAGATGATTCGTACCATGTTGTAGAGGAATCCTGTTCCTGTTACACGTATGGTTACGATATCTCCGTCACGCCATACATCAATTCCTGTCACTGTACGGATAGTTGTTTTTACCTGCGCTTTTGCACCGCAGAAAGAAGCAAAATCATGCTGTCCGATCAGGTATGAGGTTGCTGCTTTCATCTTATCTACATCCAGTTTGTAGTGGTAGAAATAGGTGTATAAGCGCTCTGTCGGAACCGGGAATTTGCGATTCAGGATGCGGTATTCGTATGTTTTCTCGCTGTCGCAATAACGGGGATGGAAATCCGGTTCTACTTCTTCAGAGAGCTGAATGCGGATATCTTCCGGAAGACGCTGGTTCAGTGCATAGGAAATCTTTTCCCCGGGAATGCGTGTGTTGGTGTCAAATACTGCCACGTTTCCCATGGCATGAACCCCTGCGTCTGTACGGCTTGCACCGATCGTTTCTATCTTCTCGCCAAGAAGCTCGGACAATGTATCATTTAATACCCCCTGTACAGTAATCCCGTTTGGCTGTGTCTGCCAGCCACAGTAGTTGGTGCCGTCATATGCAACTACAAGACCAATTCTTTTCATCTGTTTTCCTCCATAAAAAAAATGAAAACTTTTTGTTATAACAAAATAAAACAAATATGCTGTAATCCTTCCTACCGGATTACAGCATATAAAAATATCTTTATAAAATTATAATCAAGTACTTCTCAGATTCCCACAATTCTGAAAACAATGGCGATTCCCAGATAAGCCCACATCACCACATAGGAAATGTAGTCTCTGGACTCATAACGCAATGGCTTCATCTGGGTTCTGTTATCCCCTCCATGATAGCACCTTGCTTCCATGGCCATGGCCAGATCATTTGCTCTTCTGAACGCAGAAATAAACAGCGGAACCAGAAGCGGAATCATATTTTTGCCTTCTGAATTATATTTCCGGTTTCAAAATCTGCGCCACGTGCAATCTGTGCTTTCATGATCTTATCGGTTTCCTCCATAAGGATTGGGATAAAACGCAGCGCAATAGACATCATCATGGCAATCTCGTGGATTGGCACATGAAGTTTATTTAACGGCCTGAGAAGTCGTTCCAGACCATCTGTAAGCTGATTGGGTGTGGTAGTCAGCGTCATAAGAGAAGAACCGATCACCAGATACGTCAGGCGGATGGCCATTCTTCCGGCCAGCTTCAGGCCCTCCTCTGTCACATGCAGGATTCCCCACTGCCAGAGAACCTTTCCGGGTGTCAGAAATATATTAAATACCACTGTGATCATAAGAAGCATCACGATTGCCTTCAGTCCCTTGAACATAAATTTCACAGGAACTTTGGAAAGAATGATCATCGCTGCCAGAAATATAGTTGCCACTGCATATCCCGGAAATGTATGGAATACAAAGACAGAGATGATGAACACCAGCGTACCCACCAGCTTTGCTCTCGGATCCATTTTGTGCAGAACGGAATCTGCAGGATAATACTGTCCTATTGTAATGTCTCGGATCATACTTCCTGCCCTCCCTCATTCTCTTCTTGTTCTGCAGACTTTTTATCCATTGTTTCCTTCTGAATGCTTAAATCTTCATCAGGCACATCTGAATGAGACTCTTTCGTCCCATCCTTAGTCAGATCAGCTTCCATCTCACTAATTAAGGTTTCTGCTTTGGCATTTTCTTTTTTCGACTGACTGTCTGAAACAGATTGTCTGTTACCGGACAATTTCCCGAGATTACATTTTCTTAAAACTGCAAGGATATTCTCTTTTGCCTCATCCACCGTTGTAGCAGTTACATCTACATCCAGGCCTTTTTCCTTCAACGCATGCATGATATAAGTAATCTGCGGTGCTGCAAGTCCCATGGCTTCCAGCTCTCTGTAATGAGCAAATACTGCTTTGGGAGCATCGTCATATGCGATTTCTCCGTCATTGACTACGATCAGTCTCTCCGCATATTTTGCAATATCCTCCATGCTGTGGGATACAAGGATAATGGTAATCCCTCTTACTTTATGAAGCTCTGCGATCTGGTCAAGGATATCATCTCGTCCTTTCGGATCCAGACCTGCAGTTGGCTCATCCAAAATAAGAATTTTCGGATTCATTGCCAGTACACCGGCAATAGCAACTCTTTTCTTCTGTCCGCCGGAAGCTCAAAGGGGATTTACTGAAATTTTTCTCCTTGAAACCTACGTGCTGCAGTGCTTTCTTTGCTTCTACTTCTGCCTCTTCCCTGGATAATCCCTGATTCATGGGACCAAAGCATACATCAGAAAGCACATCATTCTCAAAGAGCTGATGCTCCGGATACTGAAATACAAGACCAACCTCGCTTCGCAGGGCACGACGATCATATTTCTCTCCCCAGATATCCTCTCCATTATAAGTGATCGTACCGGAAGTTGGACGGATCAGCGCATTGAAATGCTGGATCAGTGTAGATTTCCCACTTCCTGTATGTCCGATAATTCCGATAAACTGTCCGTCCGGAATAGAAAGATTGATATCTTTCAGCGCATGGATCTCATAGGCAGTTCCCGGACTGTAGGTATAAGTTACATTTTTTAATTCTATTGACATAAGGCATTCACCAGCTCCTCTGTAGTCAGTATTCCCTCCGAAACATCCACTCCGGCTTTATGAAGTTCGTGTGCCAGAAGTGTTACCTGCGGCACATCCAGTCTGTATTCTTTCAGAGTTTCCACCTGTGAGAAAATCTCTCTGGGTGTTCCCTGCATCACCACTTCTCCGTTGTCCATAACATATACCTTGTCCGCATGAACAACTTCTTCCATATAGTGAGTGATCAGAATGACTGTCACTCCTTCCCGTCTGTTAAGGTCACTGACTGCCTCAAGAACTTCCTTTCGTCCATTCGGATCCAGCATTGCAGTTGGCTCATCCAAAATGATGCATTTCGGACGCATTGCCATGACACCGGCAATTGCAACTCTCTGCTTCTGCCCGCCGGAAAGTTTATTCGGAGAATGATAACGATAGGATGTCATTCCTGTTTTTTCAGGCTCTCATCTACACGCTCCCAGATTTTTCTCTGTGGGCACACCCATATTCTCCGGTCCGAACCCTCGTCTTCTTCTACTACAGTTCCTATGATCTGATTGTCAGGATTCTGAAAAACCATGCCCGCTTTCTGTCGGACTTTCCATAATTCCGGCTCTTTAGACGTGTCAATCCCATCTACCCACAAAGTTCCTTCCGTCGGAAGCAACAGCGCATTCAGGTGCTTTGCAAGAGTAGATTTTCCGGAACCATTATGTCCCAGAACAGCCACGAATTGTCCGGCTTCAATGTCCAGGTTTACATCATTGACAGCACGCTGCGTATCCTGCACGTTACCATCTTCATCATACTTGAGATAGTCAAATCCCAGCTTGAATGCCTTGATAATTCCCATAATATTTTTTGTCCTCGTATTTTGTCTGTCTGCTGCTTAATTTTCACAGGAAAAGAATCCCGTCAGTAAACAGCGAATTATTTATTTTTTCAGGCTTCTTCAGTAGCTGCCAGTCCGGTCAACTCGTCAATCAGAGCCCAGATCTCATCTCTTCCCTGCTTCGTCTCAGCAGAGAAAGGAATAATAATGCCATCTTTGCTCAGCTTCAGCCCTTCTTTGATTGCTTTGATATTTTTCTGAACCTGGCTTCGTTTGAGCTTGTCAAGCTTCGTTGCAATAATGATCGGCTCATAGCCATTGTTCAGAATCCAGTCATACATCATCTTGTCATTTGCAGATGGATCATGACGGATATCAATAAGAAGGAAAACCGCCTTCAGGTTTTTGGATGTATGAAGATATCTTTCGATCATCTTGCCCCATTTTTCCTTCTCAGACTGTGAAAACCTTTGCGTATCCGTAAACCAGGGAGGTCTACCAGATACATGGCTTCATTGATATTATAAAAGTTAATGGTCTGTGTTTTTTCCCGGCTGTGCACTTGTTCTGGCAAGAGATTTCCGGTTCATCAGCCCGTTGATCAGAGATGATTTTCCCACATTTGATTTTCCTGCAAATGCAACCTCCGGTCTGTTGGTGTCCGGGAGTTTGCTGGTAATACCGCATACGATATCTAATGATACATTCTTAATAACCATTGATTTCCTCTCTTTTTTCACAACAAATGGTCAATCTTTACTGACTGACCATTTATTTTATACCAGTGCCTTATTAAGCACTTCCTTCATCGAACTTACAAAGGTAATGGTAAGTCCGTCTGTGATTTCCTTATCTAATTCCTGAATATCCGGTTTGTTTTCTGCCGGCACTAACACCTCTTTGATCTTAGCATATTTTGCCGCAAGAAGTTTTTCTTTCAAACCGCCGATCGGAAGAACTCTTCCTCTCAGTGTGATCTCACCGGTCATTGCAAGGTCTGCCCTTACCGGCTTCTTAATAATTGCGGAAAGGATTGCAGTTGCCATGGTAATACCTGCGGATGGTCCGTCTTTTGGTACTGCCCCTCCGGAATATGCACATGAATATCGTTTCCTGGAAAAATTCCGGCTCAACTTTATAGTCAGAAGCAATGGAACGAATATAAGTAATACCTGCCTGTGCAGACTCTTTCATAACATCTCCCAACTGTCCGGTAAGCATCAGCTCACCCTTGCCGGGCATTACATTGACTTCAATCTGCAGTGTATCGCCGCCCACCTGTGTCCAGGCAAGCCCACGGGAAATACCAATCTCATCTTTCTTATTTGCCATAAGATAGTTAAAATGCTCTTTTCCAAGAAAATCTGACAGATTCTTTGAAGTCACTGTAACTTTCTTTTTATCTTCTTCCATGATCAGACGTGCAGTTTTTCTGCATATCTGTCCGATGGTTCTCTCCAGGTTTCGAACTCCGGCTTCTTTTGTATAATTGTTGATGATCTTCTTAAGAGCCGCTGACTGGATTGTCAGTTTACCTTTCTCGATACCGTTCTCTTCCATCTGCTTCGGAATCAGATGTTCCTTTGGCAATATGTTCCTTCTCATTCTCAGTATAACCTGCGATCTCGATCAGTTCCATACGGTCAAGAAGTGGTCTCGGAATGCCCTGAACATCGTTTGCAGTTGCAATAAACAGTACTTCTGAAAGATCCTGTGGAACCTCTATATAATGATCCATAAATCTGCTGTTCTGTTCCGGATCAAGCACCTCAAGAAGTGCCGCAGAAGTATCTCCTTTATAATCACTGCTGGTCTTGTCAATCTCATCCAGAAGCATCAGAGGATTGCTCACTCCTGCCTGCTGTAATGCTGCAGTGATCCTTCCCGGCATTGCTCCTACATAAGTCTTTCTGTGGCCCCGGATCTCAGCCTCATCTCTCACACCGCCCAGACAGATACGTACATATTTCTTATGCATTGCTTCTGCAATCGATCGGGCAATGGAGGTTTTACCTGTTCCGGGAGGTCCTACCAGACAAAGGATCGGACTTTTTCCCTTATGTGTCAGTTTGCGGACGGAAAGGAACTCCATCACACGCTCCTTCACATCTTTCAGACCGTAATGACCTTCCTGAAGTACTTTCCATGCTTCTTTCAGATCATCAGAATCTGTGGATTTCTTCTCCCACGGAAGTGCCAGCATGGTCTCAATATAACCACGCAGTACTGCATTCTCAGATACATTGCTGTTGGTATTCTTAAATCTCTCGATTTCTTTGCTGATCTTCTCTTTTACCTCATCGCCGGCCTGAAGTTCCTGGAGTTTCTTCTTAAACTCCTCTGCGTCATCCGCAGTATTATCCTCACCCAGTTCCTCACGTATCAGTTTCAGCTGCTCTCTGAGAATATATTCTCTCTGATTCTTATCAATTCTGGCCTTCACTTTTTTTCTGGAGATCTCTGCCAATCTGCATGATCTCAATCTCATTTCCAAGGATTGCACCCAGAACTTCATAACGTTCCTCCAGTGTAAGTGCCTCCAGAATCTTCTGCTTATTCTGATAAGATAAAGGAATATTTACGGCAATCTGCTCAACCAGTTCCTCAACATTATCTATATTTAAAATCTGTGCTACCAGCTCTTTGCTGACTTTTCCATTTTCCATGCAGTATCTGTGGAATAATTCCTTAAGGCTTCTGTGCATGGCTTCCATCACTGGTTCCGGCATCTGCATTTCTTCTTCATCAACAGGTGTGATCTCACTTCTGATAAACGGAAACTCCTGCTCAAATTTCATAAGTGTGGCTCTTCCCGTTCCCTCTACAAGTACCCGCAAAAGGTTCTGCGGAAGTTTCACAACCTGTTTGATATAGGCAATGGTTCCTACATGATATACACCTGCCAGATCCGGTGATTCCACCTCAGGATCAATCTGAGTAACCAGAAAAATCTTCTGGTCATGAAGCATGGCAGCTTCAATCGCCTTGACAGAACGCTCCCTGCTCACATCAAAATGAACGATCATCCCGGGAAGGATGGTAGTCCCCCTGAGAGCGATCGCAGGCAGCACTATATTCTGATTTGTCATTTATTGTTCAGTCCCTTTCATCAGGCTGTTTCCGGTTTATCCTTCTTGTGTGTCCGGGACGTTCTTCTGCTTCCGGCTGTCTTCGCCTGTGCAGGAGCTTCTCCGCGGACGATCTCCGGCTCACCGGTGCCATCTACTACATCTTTGGTAATTGTACACTTGCGGATCGTGTCATCTGACGGAATCTTATACATCAGATCCATCAGTGAACCTTCCATGATCGCACGCAACCTCTGGCTCCTGTCTTACGTTCCAGAGATTTCTTTGCGACCAGTTCAAGTGCATCATCTTCAAAATCAAGTTCAACACCATCCAGTTCAAATAATCTGTGATACTGTTTGGTAAGTGAGTTCTTCGGCTCTTTCAGAATACTGATCAGCGCATTCTCATCCAGCGCATCCAGAGTTACAACTACCGGCACAGACCGATAAACTCAGGAATCAGGCCGAATTTGATAAAGTCTTCCGGCATTACATCCTTCAGGATCTCACCCACATTTCTGTCTTCCTTAACAGAAACCTCTGCACCGAAACCGATGGACTTGGTATCCTGTCTGGACTCAATGATCTTCTCGATTCCGTCAAAAGCACCGCCGCAGATAAACAGAATATTTGTTGTATCAATCTGAAGAAACTCCTGATGAGGATGCTTGCGGCCACCCTGAGGCGGAACACTTGCCACTGTACCTTCCAGAATCTTCAGAAGTGCCTGCTGCACGCCTTCACCGGAAACATCGCGGGTTATGGATGGATTCTCAGATTTTCTTGTGATCTTATCAATCTCATCAATATAGATAATTCCGTACTGTGCACGTTCAATATCATAATCTGCTGCCTGAATGATCTTGAGAAGAATATTCTCAACATCCTCTCCTACATATCCGGCTTCTGTCAGTGTAGTAGCATCTGCAATAGCAAACGGTACATTCAGAAGTCTGGCAAGTGTCTGAGCCAGCAGAGTTTTACCTGAACCTGTAGGTCCAAGCATCAGAATATTACTCTTCTGAAGCTCTACATCAGAATTTTTTTGACGCAAGAATTCTTTTCTATAGTGATTATAAAACAGCAACGGAAAGAGCCTTTTTTTGCTGCATCCTGACCAATTACATAATCATCCAGAACTGCATGGATCTCTTCCGGTTTAACAGATTAATATCAGAATTCAAAACCTCGTCATCATAAGGATTTAATTCTTCCTCCATGATCTCTGAGCAGATGCCAATGCACTCGTCGCATATAAATACTTTACCATCCGGACCTGCGATCAGTTTTCTTACCTGATCTTCTGTCTTCTGGCAAAAGGAGCATCTTACTTTTCCTTCTCTCATTTTTTCTGCCATGAATTTATGTCTGTCCTTTCTCTATACTAACTAATAAGACTCCTGTGACGATTCACAGGAGTCTTATCTTTCGCATTATTTATGCATGACTACACCGTCAATCAGTCCATATGCCTTTGCTTCTTCAGCAGTCATATAGTTGTCCCGGTCTGTATCACGCTCAACAACTTCTATCGGCTGACCGGTATTTGCAGCCAATAACTCATTTAAAGTTCTCTTTGTCTGTGCGATATGATCTGCCACGATCTGGATCTCTGTTGCCTGTCCCTGCGCACCGCCGGATGGCTGATGGATCATGATAGTGGAATGCGGAAGAGCAAATCTCTTTCCTTTTGCACCGCCTGCCAGAAGAAAGGCACCCATGCTGGCAGCCATTCCAAGACAAATGGTAGAAACATCGCATTTAATATACTGCATGGTATCATAGATTGCCATGCCGGCTGTTACGGAACCGCCCGGGCTGTTGATATACAGCTGAATATCTTTACCAGGATCTTCTGCTTCCAGGAAAAGAAGCTGTGATACGATCAGTCCTGCACTCACATCATTTACTTCCTCACCAAGAAAAATGATTCTGTCCTTCAGAAGCCTTGAATAGATATCATAGCTTCTCTCTCCCCTGCTTGTCTGTTCAATGACATAAGGTACTAAACTCATATAAACGCCTCCATTTACGCGGCTGACTTTTTTCCGAAAGAGGTAGACATCTGAGCCTGTCTCTTTCCGGTTCTTAAAATTCGATTACTTTAAAATTAAACTTCCTTAGCAGCGTCAGCGATAACAGTAACTGCTTTCTGTACAGCCATGTCTTTCTTCATCTGCTCAAGTTCACGCTCTCCAAGTAATTCTTTTAACTTGTCAGCTTCCATTTTGTATGCTTCAGCCATCTTGGAGATTTCTTCATTTACTTCTTCCTCTGTTGGCTGAATGTTCTCAACTTCTGCTACTTTCTCAAGAACCAGTCTTGTCTGGATTCTCTTTAATGCCTGTGGTTTCATGTCTTCCATCATCTTGTCAGCTGTCATGCCAGTGAACTGGAAGTACTGATCCATGGATAATCCCTGGGACTGCATTCTTCTGCTGAAATCATCAAGCATCTGACGGCACTGTGTCATAAGCATAGCTTCCGGAATATCCATCTGTGCATTTTCGATTGCTTTATCTACTGCTGCATCTTCTTTTGCACGTTTTGCTTCGTCTGCTTTCTTATCTTCAAGATTTGTTTTTACATGCTCTTTATACTCTGCAAGTGTATCGAACTCAGAAACATCTTTTGCAAAATCATCATCCAGTTCAGGAAGTTCTTTTGCTTCGATCTTCTTAACTGCGCATTTGAAGATTGCTTCTTTACCTGCAAGTTCTTTTGCCTGATATTCTTCAGGGAATGTAACTTTTACGTCTACATCATCGCCAACTTTAGCACCAACAAGCTGTTCCTCAAATCCCGGGATAAATGTGTTGGAACCAAGTGTCAGAGGATACTCTGTAGCCTGTCCGCCATCGAAAGGTACTCCGTCTACAGATCCTTCGAAGTCGATTGTTACGATATCATTTAACTGAGCTGCGCGGTCTTCTACGCTGATTGTTCTGGAGTTTTTCTCCTGCTCTTTCTTGAGTTCAGCTTCTACGTCTTCGTCTGTTACTGTGATTTCAGTTTTCGGTACTTCTACACCTTTGTAATCACCTAATGTAACTTCCGGTTTAACAGCAACTTCTGCTGTGAAGATGAATGCTTTTCCAGGCTCAGCCTGTGTAATGTCGATTGTCGGCTGGGAAACAATCTCAAGTTCGCATTCAGCTAATGCTTTGCTGTAGTGTTCCGGAATCAGAGCGTTAACAGCATCTTCAAGGAATACTCCTTTGCCATACATCTGCTCGATCATTTTTCTTGGAGCTTTTCCTTTACGGAATCCAGGGATGGAAATTCTTCCTTTTGCTTTCTGGTATGCATTCTGCATTGCTTTTTCTAAATCTTCAGCGGCAACTTCGATAGTAAGTTTAGCCATGTTTTTTCCATTTTTTCCACCTGTAAACTCATGTTACAATGTTCCTCCTTAAATTCAGGTTATATTTTGCGACTGGTTTTTCAGCTGCGTTATATCATTCACAGTTTTTACCTATTTCTATATATTCAAGTCTGAGCTCCGCTCCCACCATTGCAGAAGCGGGAGAGTTACTGTTCACTCTGTGTCAGTAACGCAAGAAGTCTGTTTATAACTCAATTATATATTTACAGTCATTGTAGCAGTATAGCACAAAAAATCCAAAAGTGCTAGTGTTTTTTCGCATAAAAATAAGGGTTTTGGGATGTTTTAACGTGTGTAAACTACAGATTCTGCGATTTCTTTTGCTTTTTCTTCATTTTCGAGCTGTGAAATCAGGGAGAGTGCGAAGTCTACAGCCGTTCCCAGGCCGCGGCTGGTGGTTATGTTTCCGTCTACTACTACGCTGTCTTCACTTGTTACTGCGCCATCTTTGGAGAGAACTTCCATGAATGACGGATAGGAAGTTGCTTTGCGGCCTTTGAGGAATCCCAGTCCGGAAAATACGCTTGGAGCTGCGCAGATGGCTGCGATTTTTTTGCCTTTTATTGTTGAAGTCTGTCAGGAGGTCGATGAGTGGTTTGTAACCGGCAAGGTATTTGGTTCCCGGCATTCCTCCAGGAAGAACGAGCATGTCGGCGTCGGCGAAGTTCGGTTTCAGCGAATATGGCGTCGGTGAGCATGGTGATGCCGTGGGATGTCTGGATCCGGGTGGTTTCTTTGATAGATACGGTTTTGATGTCGATTCCGGCGCGGCGAAGAAGGTCTACTACGGTTAAGCCTTCAATGTCTTCGAATCCATCGGCGAGGAAGATGTATACTTTTTTACTCATTTTTTGTGCCTCCTGGTTGTTGTATTTTTAAGATTTTATCTTGTTTTCTGAAATGGATTATAGCATTTTTTATGGATAGTTACAATGTTTGTTTGGATTGGGGTAGGGACACTGGGCAGGGACGCGCGAAGCCATCTGTCTCCTGGGGTGAATTTGACGAGTCTTAGTAACTCTTAGGTTTGGGGAATCCGCGTTATGAAGAAAAATAGCAACGTGTTTGAGCTGAAGTTTGCAACGAAGCGAGTTTTGCATTTTTCTTCATGTTTTTAGCGGATTTTTCAAACCTTAGAGTTACTTAGCCCCCGGAACTGAACTCACAGAGAAGATGCTGCTTCGCGCGTCCCCCTAGTAATATCCAATTATTCTTTATGCACCTTAGGAAACTTCATACAAATTTCCGTTCCATTTCCTTCCTCACTTCTCAGTATAACACTTCCCTTCAGAGCCCAACTGCATGTTTCACAATCGAAAGCCAAGTCCTGTACCCCCAATTTCCTTAGAGTGACTCTTATCCACCCTGTAAACCTCTCAAATACTCTGTCCTGGTCTTCCTTTGGAATACCCACACCTGTATCTTTTACCACAATCTGAATCTCCTGCGCAGTCTGCGTCAGAAAAAAACGCTCACGCTTCCGTCATTCCGGTTATACTTAATCGCATTATCGCAGACATTATAAATTGCCTCTTCCAGAAGTGTACGAACTGCCTCCATCTTCATACGTTCCCCACAGATATAAAGATGCACGTTCAGACTCTTCGCCTTCTCCTTCAGACTCTCAAACGCATTTTTACAAACCTGATAAACATCCACAGGCTCCCATACATAAGAAGTCTTCTCCTCATCAAGCTGGGAAATCTGGATTACATCCTCAACCAACTGAAGCAGTCTCTGAGATTCTTTATAGATACGCCCCGCAAACTTTGGAATATCCTCATTCTTCACCAGACCACCCTGCATAATCTCCGCAAATCCTGAAATAGAAGTCAGCGGTGTCTTCAGTTCATGAGAGACATTTGCGGAAAATTCTCTCCTCAGACTTTCTCTCTCAAGCTTCTCCGTCACATTGACAAGCAGCACTACCGCACCTTCGGTTTTCTTATCCCGTATAACAGGATTGGCGATCAGCTGAATATCACTTCCATTTAATTTCAGTACCAGTTCCGTATGTTCTCCACTAAGCACCTGCTCAATGGCATGTCTGAATTCTTCCTCACGATCCAGACAATAAACACTTTCTCCCTGACACACCCTGTCTATATGAAACAGATTCCATGCACTGGAATTTGCAGAAAGGATCATAGTATATTTATCAATCACGATCAACCCTTCCTGCATATTCTCTGTGATAAGAGCGAACTCTTCCTGCTGCTGTTTCGCCAGTTCCAGTTGATTCTGAATTTCCCGGTTCTGTCTGTGTATCTTACTTAAGAGAGGAGAAAGTTCCTCATAAATCCGATTTTCTTCCGGACTTTCAAGATCCAGCTCATTGATTGGTTTCACAATTCGTTTTGATATTGCAGATGCCATAATTCCTGATACGATCAACATCAGACATAAAAGCCCACATAAAGGAAATATAAGATTTTCAACCAGTGCCAGCACCGAATCCTGTGTACCGGAAACTCTCAGTACCGTACCATCTTTCAGACGCAGTGCATAATAAATGGTTTTCTCAGAAAGTGTATCCGAATATCTCGAAGATTCTCCTGCACCATATTTCTCTGCCTTCTGAAACTCAGTTCTGTCACTGTGATTCTTCATCTCAGAAACATCTGCTTCATTATCAAACAGTACTGTTCCATCCTGATCAATATAAGTAATTCTTGCACTTTTATCCTTAATATTTTTAAGATAATTCAAGCCCTGCTGCTCCACACCATATGCCAGATAAGCAGCTTCCTTAGACAGTTCTTTTCCGCATCTGTCCGTCAAATTGCTGTAAAGGATTCCCATGACAGCAGCCAGTCCCACAGCCAGAACCAATGCACATACAAACATTATAGATTTAAAGATTTTTTTGTCACTTCTCTTCACTTCCCCTTTTATTTAATACCTCAGGCAGATATCGCTGCGCATCCTTACGGAGCGTTTATCTCAGTCAGAAATCGGTCTCCGACTGAGATATATAATAACTCAAATATCCGCAAACGGTTCCCGCCTGCGGATATAAAAAAGCCCTGCTCCCAAATAATTATATTCAAAATCAGAAACTTTCTCTGTTCAATTAATTATTCAGATAATCCTGATGCTCATTATTTCTGTGCTGTCCTGTGATGGAATATTCCACCCATTCAGCAATATTCACTGCGTGATCACCGATACGTTCAAAGTACTTTGCAGTCATAAGAAGATCCAGCCCTGTCTTGGCATCCAGATTTCCCCCGTAAATCATATCTGCAAGCTTTTCTTTGATCTCGTTTAAACGCATCATCCACCACATCATCTCTGTCAATGACATTTTCTGCACAGTTCCAGATCACTCTTTACAAAAGCATCCACGCTCTCAGTTACCATACGCACAGTGTCTTCCGCCATCTGTGTGATAGTCTCAGGAATCACAGTGGTATTCTTTGCAACATACAGGGACAGATCTGCAATATCCGCTGCCTGATCACCGATACGTTCCATATCAGAAACCATCTTCAATGCTGCAGATATCTCTCTTAAGTCTCTTGCAACCGGATGCTGATGAAGCAGAAGACTCAGGCACAGATTCTCAATCTCTCTTTCCTTTGCATCAATATCTCTGTCCGTTTCAAAACCTGACGGGCAATCTCTTCATTCTGCACCTTCTGGATTGCCTTTGCAGAGAATGAAATTGCCTTCTCGCAATAGCTTCCCAGTGTAATAAGCTGAACGTGCAGTTCCTCCAGCTGTCTTTCGAAATACTTTGACATAATCAACCAAACCTTCCTGTAATATAATCCTCTGTACGCTTGTCAGAAGGCATAGAGAACAGTTTATCGGTATCATCAAACTCAACCACCTCTCCCAGAAGGAAGAATGCTGTTTTATCCGAAATACGTGTAGCCTGCTGCATATTATGAGTTACCATAACAATGGTATAATCCTTCTTTAACTCCATCGCCAGCTCCTCGATCTTGGAAGTTGAGATAGGGTCAAGTGCGGATGTAGGCTCATCCATCAGAAGTACCTCCGGCTGAACTGCCAGTGCTCTGGCAATGCAAAGTCTCTGCTGCTGACCACCGGACATACCCAGTGCGCTTTTCTTTAATCTGTCTTTTACTTCATCCCAGATTGCCGCGTCACGGGAGAGATTTCTCCACAATATCATCCAGTTTAGACTTGGAACGGATTCCATGGGTTCTCGGTCCATATGCAATATTATCATAAATGCTCATAGGGAAAGGATTAGGCTTCTGGAATACCATTCCCACTCTTTTTTCTCAGGAGATTCACATCCATATCTCCGTAAATATCTTCACCGTCAAGCTGTACCTTACCAGTGATCACACATCCCTCAACAAGGTCATTCATACGGTTTAAAGATTTCAGAAGTGTAGATTTACCACAGCCACTCGGCCCGATAAAAGCTGTGATTTCTTTCTCCGGAATTGCCATGTTTATATTCTTCAGCGCATGAAACTTTCCGTAATATAAGTTCATACTTTCAACTGTTATTTTTTCATTTCCACTCATTTTTCTTATCCTTTCGCAATTCGTTTGGCAACTGCTCCGGACAGGAAATTGATTACAAGAACAAATGCCAGAATAACAACTGCTGTTGCAGATGCCTGATTCATATGAAGGCCCTCACCTGACAGCACATACATATGAAGTGCCAGAGTACGTCCGGAACCCATCAGGTTCTTCGGTACCTCTGCAACTGTACCTGCTGTATAAATCAGGGCTGCTGTTTCGCCAATCACACGTCCGATGGCCAGGATCACACCTGCCAGAATACCAGGTACTGCTGATGGCAGAACAATGGTGAAGATGGTACGAAGTTTACCTGCTCCAAGTCCAAAGCTGGCTTCACGATAAGAATCAGGAACAGATTTCAGGGCTTCTTCCGCAGTACGCATGATCAGAGGAAGAATCATGATTACCAGTGTGAAAGCACCGGACAGAAGAGAAAGTCCCCAATGCAGTGCTGTTACGAAAACAGCATACCGAAAAGGCCATATACAATAGAAGGAATTCCTGAAAGTGTTTCTGCTGTAATACGGATCACATTTACAAGCTTACTTCCTTTTTCGCATATTCTACCAGATAGATGGCTGCAAAGATTCCCAGCGGTGCTGCAACCACAAGTGAAACAACCGTCAGGATGAATGTGTTGATCAGAGAAGGAAGTAAGGAAAGATTCTCTGAATTATAAGTTAAACTGAACAAGTCTGTTTGACAGATACGGTACACCCTTGACCAGAATATATCCGATCAGAAAGAACAGTAATGCAAATGTCAGGACTGCACCTAAAAAGGGTAAGCAATGCAAGAACACCTGATCCCGGATGCTTTAATATATGCCTTCATCTGATCTGAGAAAGAAGACTCATTCTGCTTTTTTTTCTTTGGACAAATCAATTGCCGCTGCTGTATCAATTTGCATGTTCTGCCCTCCTGTTCAGTAAAGAAAGACTCAGGTTAATGATAAGGATAAAGATAAACAACACAACTGCTGTTGCGATCAGTGCTTCTCTGTGAAGACCTGTTGCATAACCCATCTCAGTGACGATATTTGCAGTCATTGTACGGACACCTTTCAGGATTCCCTGTGGCATTCTCGGCTGGTTACCTGCAACCATTACAACCGCCATTGTCTCACCGATCGCACGACCGATTCCAAGTACTACTGCTGCCAGAATACCTGATTTTGCTGCCGGAAGCATTACACAGAAGATACTTCTCTCCTTGGTTGCTCCCAGTGCAAGAGAACCTTCATAATAGCTCTCCGGTACGCTGCGGATCGCAGATCCGTAACTCCGATGATAGTCGGCAGGATCATCATTCCAAGCAGAACACAGGCTGCCAGCATACTGGTTCCTGTTCCGCCGAAAATCTGTCTGATCAGAGGAACAATGAGAATCAAGCCAAAGAAACCATATACAATAGAAGGTACACCTGCCATCAATTCAATTCCTGATTTCAATGGTCTGTAAATTTTCTTCGGGCAGTAACGTGCCATAAAAACAGAAGTAAAGAGTGCAATCGGCACACCCAGGAGAATGGCACCTGCAGTTACATAAATACTTGCTACGATCATTGGAAGGATTCCAAAAATATCATTTGACGGCTTCCACTTTGTTCCCAGCAGGAACTTCAGCGGACCGATTTTCCCGATAGCCGGGACACCATTTGCAAACAGAAATGCACAGATCAGAAACACTGCCAGCACTGAAGTACAGGCTGCGATCAGAAATACACATTTCATTGCTTTTTCTTTAAAGTGGTTCATTCATTACACCTTTCTTTCCCTGTATCAAAAATCATAACCTGTCACTTCTACAGTAATTCTTAAAATATGATTTTCGACATACAAACAGCCCCGCCTGCTGTACTATTTCATTCACAGGCGAACTGCTCTGAAACTAAATCTGTTACATTATTTAGCAAG
>ENA-OPYV01000263-OPYV01000263.1-human-gut-metagenome-genome-assembly--contig:-NODE-263-length-16407-cov-7.938759_pt1 | contig 16407 bp, 18 predicted proteins | sample MGYA00242474_ERZ504485 | MGnify/ENA primary metagenome ERZ504485 (study PRJEB26092, sample SAMD00036263) | human gut metagenome | host: Homo sapiens | study: EMG produced TPA metagenomics assembly of...
GACGACCATGTCGCCGACCTTGTAACCCATGAATCCTCCGTGAAAAGCTTACACAAAACCCGAATTATTGTGCCATCAGGGTTGGACTTGCCTAAAAATCCGCCAAAAAACCAAAAAAAGACGCGACACGGGCCAATTTTCAAGCATTTCATGCTTACACTTTTCCCATGGCTACAGAATCCAAGATCAAAGAAGATAGCGTTGCCGTTCCTGTTGCACAGGGCGACCTGGATGCAGTAAGCAACGGTACGTTCTACAATCCACACGAGGTGCTCGGCGGGCATCTCGGTCCCGACGAGCATGAGGATGTCGTCACGATCCGCGTGCTTCGTCCGTTGGCGAAATCCGTGACGATCATCACCGAAAATGCCCGAACTCAGGCGGTGCATGAACACAATGGCGTTTTCATGGCACTCATTCCGGCCATCAAGACCGATGACGGCTTCGACGTGCCCGATTATCGCATCAGCACCGAATATGAAGACGGTTCCACCGTGGTGTCCGACGACCCGTACCGTTATCTGCCCACCATCGGCGATTTGGACATGTACCTGTTTGGCGAGGGACGCCATGAGCGCCTTTGGGAGGCTTTGGGAGCGCGCGTGCTGCGCTATGACGATCCGTTGGGCTCCAATGACGGCGTCAAGGGCGAACAGCTGGTGGGCACCGCATTCACCGTGTGGGCTCCGAATGCCCATGCGGTACGTGTGGTGGGAGATTTCAACGGCTGGAACGGACGCACCCACGCCATGCGTGAACTGGGCTCCTCTGGAGTCTGGGAGCTATTCATTCCTGGTGTCGAAGCGGGAACGATTTACAAGTATGAGATCCTCAACGCCAACAACGAATGGGTCATGAAGGCCGATCCGATGGAGCGTTCGCATGAGATTCCGCCGCGCACCGGTTCCATCGTCGTCGACTCCGTCCATGCGTGGCATGACGAGAACTGGATGGACCAGCGAGCCAAGACCGACCCGCACAACGGTCCGGTCAGCATCTACGAGGTCCATGCCTCTAGCTGGCGCAAGGATGTGAAGAACTATCGCGAACTGGCCGACAAGCTGGTCCCCTACGTCCAGAAGGAAGGTTTCACCCATGTGGAATTCATGCCGCTGGCCGAGCATCCCTTCTCCGGCTCGTGGGGTTATCAGGTAACCGGCTATTACGCGATTGATTCGCGCCTTGGCGGCCCTGACGACTTCAAGTATCTCGTCGAGAAGATGCACGAGGCCGGCATCGGCGTAATCATGGACTGGGTTCCGGCGCATTTCCCGAAGGACGCGTTCGCCCTTGGCAGATTCGATGGCACGCCTCTGTACGAGGATCCGGACCCGACCCGTGGCGAGCATCCGGATTGGGGCACCTACGTGTTCAATTTCGGACGCCGCGAAGTGCGCAACTTCCTGGTGGCCAACGCCTGCTTCTGGCTGGACGAGTACCATATCGACGCGCTGCGCGTGGACGCGGTCTCCTCGATGCTGTACTTGGATTACAGCCGCAAGCCGGGCCAGTGGCATCCGAACATCTACGGTGGACGAGAGAACCTCGAGCCATCGACTTCCTCAAGGAAGCCACGGCGACCGCGTACAAGAACAATCCGGGCATCATGATGATCGCCGAGGAATCCACCGCGTATCCCGGCATCACCGCACCGACCGATGCCGGCGGTTTGGGCTTCGGCCTCAAGTGGAACATGGGTTGGATGCACGACACCCTGCAGTATCTGCACGAGGAGCCGATCAACCGTAAGTGGCACCACAACGAGATCACCTTCTCCATGGTGTACGCATACTCGGAGCATTATGTGCTGCCGATCAGCCACGACGAGGTCGTGTACGGCAAGGGCTCGCTGTTCGGCAAGATGCCGGGCGATGACTGGCAGCGCTATGCCGGCGTGCGCGCGCTGTTCGCCTACCAGTGGGCCCATCCGGGCAAAAAGCTCTCCTTCATGGGCAATGAGGTGGCGCAGTACGGCGAATGGGATCATGACGGTTCGGTGGATTGGGATGCTCTCAATTGGCCTGACCACCGTGGCGTACAGAAGCTCGTCGCCGACCTGAACACCCTGTACAAGGCGTCTCCCGCATTGTGGAGCCAGGACTTCGATCCTGCCGGATTCCAATGGCTGACCAGCGATGACGCCGACCATAACACGCTCAGCTTCGTGCGTATCGGCAAGGATGGCGAGCAGATGGTCGTTGTCGTGAACTTCTCGGGCGAGGCATGGGAGGATTACCAGGTTCCGCTCACCAAGGGCGGCAAGTGGACCGAAGTGCTGACCACGGACGATAAGAAGTACGGCGGTTCCGATATTCACAACGGCACCTTCAAGGCGGTCAAGGGTGAGTATCATTCCCGTGATTGGTCCGCGAAAATCACCGTTCCGGCACTGGGAGCAGTATTCTTGAAGCCGGAACTCTGAGAAAGGCGGAACGCTATGCTCAATTCATCAGCACAATCCACAGTAATTCCACGTACCGTTCTGGTGGTCGAAGATGAACCGACCTTGGCCACCGCCATCGCGCAGCGCATCACTGCGGAGGGTTGGACCGCGCGCGTGGCTTCCGACGGCGCCAGCGCCGTCCAGGCCGCTTCCACACTCCGTCCGGATCTGGTCATCATGGATATCATGCTGCCCGTGATGGATGGTCTTGAGGCCACCAAGCGCATCGTGGCTGAACGTCCTGTGCCTGTGCTGATTCTGACGGCGCGAGACGACGAGGCCGACAAGGTCATCGGTCTTGGTGCCGGAGCCGACGATTACATGACCAAGCCGTTCTCCATGCGCGAGCTCATCGCCCGGTGCAAGGCGCTACTTCGTCGTGTGGACAGGGCGAAGGTCATCGCCAAGAACTCCGAAAACGAGAAACTGCTTGATTTCGGCTCTCTGGTCATCGATCCGGCCCAGCGTATCGTCACCGTCAATGGGGAGCAGGTGCATTTGACCCCAACGGAATTTGATTTGCTGGCCACTTTGGCCCGCAAGCCGAAGTCCGTGCTCACTCGCGAGAAGCTGCTCGAGGAAGTGTGGGATTGGGTGGATGCGTCCGGCACCCGTACTGTGGATTCGCATGTCAAGGCGCTACGTCACAAGCTGGGTTCGAAGACCATTCGAACCGTGCATGGCGTAGGCTACGCGTTCGAACCGCCGGAAGAATAGTATGATGCGCTAAGATTTGGTGGTATGCGTACCACTGATTCAAAACCAGGGCGTCGGTCAATCCGTTGGATACCGAACGCCCTATTGGTTTGTTCTCTTCGCTCAAAATGGAATTGAGCGTGCTGATCACCATTTCCACCATCATCGCATTCATCATGGCTTGGTTCCTGCTCAAAGTCGGATTGAGCCTGTGGATAGCCATGCCGATCACCCTTGCCGTGGCTTTGGGCATCACCTATTTCTTCTCTAGAGGACTCACCTCTCCCCTGCGCGAGATGCGGGATGCCGCGGAAGCTATGGCGGACGGCGACTACACCGTCCGGGTGCATGTCGATGCCAACAGCCGCGACGAAGTCGGACAGCTGGCTTTGTCTTTCAATGAGATGGCGGAGGAACTGCAGCATGCCGACCAGATGAGACGGGACATGGTAGCCAATGTGAGCCACGAGCTGCGTACGCCTGTATCCGCGTTGCAGGCCATGGTCGAGAACATGGCCGACGGCGTTGTGGAACCGACCCCATCGAATCTGGAAAGCATTCTCAACCAAACGCACCGTTTGTCGGATCTGATCGCGTTTCTGCTTGATTTGTCCCGCATGGAAGCCGGTGCGGCGAGCCTGCAGATCGATAAATTCAATTTCGCGGATTTCATCGACGAAACCGTGGAACCGTTGGAAATCGCCGATGCCGGGCATGCCCACAATATCGAAATCCACGTGCCCGACGACATCGAAATGGAAGGCGATCAGGATCGTCTGCGCCAGTTGTTCACCAATATCATCGCCAATGCGCTCAAACACTCCGCAGACAATACCGCGGTGCTCATCGAAGCGCATGAAAACAAGGATTTCGGCACGATTGTGACGAATGTCGTCAACTTCGGCTCGCAGATTCCCCAAGAAGCGCGGTCCGATATCTTCCGTCGATTCGTCAAAGGCAAGACGGGACCAGGTACCGAATCGGGAGGAACCGGTCTTGGACTGTCAATCGCCCGATGGGCGGCGCAGTTGCATGGCGGCACGGTACGAGTGGTGGATGATCCGCGCGGCGCCGATTCGAAATCACTTTGCCGAAATATCACATTTCCGATGACGAGTGACGATTTACGCCGTCAAAGGTCTGCCGGCCGGAGTGTGTGCCAACGCCAGCACGGTAATGACCAAAGCTCCCTGTGAAGTTAGAGCGTCAACACAACGACGCATGGTGGCTCCAGAGGTGACGATGTCATCCACCAGAATCACCGCCTTGTTTTGAAGGGTGACGCCCGGACGAACCATGACATGCCCCTTAAGGCGTTGCGCCCTCTGTTCCGTGCCCTTGGTCTCAACGGATTTGCCTTTGATTCCTTTGTTCGTCAACGCATCGCATACCTGTACGCGGAAACCTGTCCGGCACCGTAGAAACGCCGACAACCGTTTTGCCAGCGGCATCATGTGCCGTCGTCCGCGCTGACGCATGGAAGCAATCGACGACGACGCGGGAACGACCAGTATGGTATCGCAGATCTCACGAACGCCATCCATGGCGTCAATCACACCGGCGCGTTCCGCAAGCCTGCACAACGCATCCGAGAACGGACGGTCGCATTCCTCGTCTCCGTGGTCTTTCCATGCCAGAATCGACTGTCTGGCGGCACCCCGATACCATCCGCACGCGAACCATCGACCCATCTCAGCCGTTTCCAATGGTTGGGACAGTTCGCAGTCGAATGACGCAAGACAGGCATCGCACAACACGTCATCAGGCTTGTCGCATCCCGCACAGCCTCGTGGGAACAACAGATTCGCCATATGCGCGAATGAACCCGCCATCAGATTCACGCCGGCTCCGTCATCGGGACAATCTGGCAATGATCTCGCCGCATAATTTCACGGTATCCGCGGGACCGTTCACTTTGACAGCCCTTGTGCCGGCCTTCGCCGCGGGATAATCATTGCCGTCGGGTTCCATCCGGTCTCCGATGAACACGATCTGGCCGACCTCGATATCGAGAATATCCGCGAGTTCACGGACGGCGAACGACTTATCGACGCCACGCTGCGAGATATCAACACTGCTGGAGCCTCCAGGTCTTACTTCAAGATTCGGTAGTTCGGCAGCAACCGCACAGGCCAATCGGTTCTTCTTCTCGTTGGTGGGGTCCCAAGCCTCCTTGGCCTCGACGGGGGCAAGCTGCCCCAATGCGGAAAGGTGATCTGACTGCCTCTGTCCTCGATGCGCTCGCCCCAGACATGAGTGGCCCAAATGCCTTGCTCACGAGCATTCCGTTCCAGCGATTCCTTCGCCTTGGCACGGTCCTCGTCGCTTAGATCGTGGGAGAACACTTTCCCCCACCGTTGCCCGTCCCACCGGTAGTAGCGGGTTCCGCTGGTCGGCATGAGGTGAAGTTTCGACTTGTCGGCATGGTCGGACAGCCTGTCCACCACCTGACTTTGCAGCAACGAGTATTTGCCGCCGGTGATCACCGCGACGTCAATCAATGATGTCAATGCAGAGAAGCATTCGGCCATGTCCGCTTTCATAGGTTTCTTGGACCGCGCCAACGTGTTGTCGAGGTCAAACCCAATCAGCCGCGCGCCTTCGCACAGCATGTTGACATCAACGATGTTCCAATAAGGTACGGAAATATCCGCCATGATCATTTCTCCCCTTGTCGAGCAGCCCATACCATGGTATCGCATGTTTCGAATAAGCCCTGATAAGGTAGAAACCATGCAACAGATGCCTTGGGAGACCCCGATATACCGCAACCGCCATGGACGTGGCACGCGTACGCCCATGTTTGGTACCAGACTGCCCCGGTACCGTACCAGAAGCGGTATGTTCGACGATATGCTGGTGGCGCAAATCCGCAGACTCAACGGGGCATGGCCTGAGCTCATAGCTCCGGTCCAATTCGCTGTGGAGGATGTTCCGCCATCCGATCCCGCGCCTTGGGAGGACGTTCCGCATCTTGGATCGCAGTCATTTCCCGCCGGGCACGGCATTCCACCCCGTATCGTGCTGTACCGTATGCCGCTGCAATCGCATGCCCGTAACCGTATGGACCTGCAATTCGCAATCAGGGACGAGGTGGTCTCACGTCTGGCGGAAATCTACGGACGCCGTCCGGAAGAAATAGATCCTGATTGGGGCATGTGACTTTCAACGGACAACAGTCATATCCTGATTCGCCCAGACCTGCTCTCTGGCCTCCTTCAAATCGACGGCGCCGATGATGGCAAGTCCGGCGAGTTTCGCACCGGACACATCTTTCTGTCCGACACGAAGATTCCAGACCACGGCTTGGGCGGGATCCTTCAAACGGATGGCGGCGACATCGCCATCATTAATATCGGCGATGCGCACCGACGTCGAAGCCGAGGGACGGATGGCGATTTCACGCCTGTCCACTTGTTTGCCGTCCGTGTCGTAAGCCGTCATGATCGCTGTCCGATCCTCATCCGCGGTGTTGACGAAGCCTACCGTCGCGGTGGATTGGTCAGGAACCGCGATGGCGGAGATCTTCGCCGGAGCGGACGCATTGACTAGGGCGAAATCGGATTGTCCATCGGGGCCATCGTCTGAAATCTTCGCCGTGGCAGACACCGGTTCGGAAGCGGCTATGGCGATGCCAGTAGCGGATTTTGGAACGTCTCCAAGATCGATGGCGGACGCGCGGTTCGCCTTCAGCTCCTGCTGATTGGTCTGCTGTGCCCCCTTGGAGTCGATCCAGGATACGGTGACATCCGTTTTGCGGGACGTATACAGGTACAGTGTCGCATGATCTCCGCCATTCAAGCCGTAGAGGGCCAGAGATTTCGCGAAAGCGTTATTCGGAAGCGCATAATCCGATCCCCTTGGGGTCAATCCGTCCATGGAGACGGTGCGGACGATTGCGGCCACAGGAGTGTCAGTTCCAGTCACCGTGGCATACAGCGCGTCTTGGCCGGAAGCAGCTGCGGAAAGATTCAGTACCGTTTCTTTGCCTGAGGCCACGGTCAGCGTCGATCCGGTGGAGAGCGCCAGCGCGCCGGATTTGTCGGAGCCCCAGATTCTGATGGTCACCGATGTGTCCTTGGCGGAGGGATTGGCCACAACAAGCTGTTGCGTCAAGCCGGTCTTCGTACCGGAAAGCAGGAACGCCTGTTTCAGCGCCGGCACGACGCAGGAGGCTGCTGATACGCCCTTCAAATCACCGTCCGTGGCCCATGACATCACTGAGGAAACCGCGCCGGTACCGTTCGAAGCCGTCAGCAGACGCGTGTCTTGCAATCGGGAGCCGTCATCGACATTGCCGGAAGCCACAAAGATGTCATCGGACGAGTCGTCTTTTTTGTCCAGCATCGACACGGATGCCGTCATGTCGGCTCCCATCGAGGCGACGGATGAATGGAACACCGAACCGAAGGCGGCGTATCTCGCGGAAGACGCGATATTGCCGTTGGATGCCTGGTATTCGCTATCTCCATAGGCATCGGTATCGGCAATGGTCATGCGAGACGGGCAGTACGTCTGCCGCTGCCGGGGGCTGACGGTACGACCCACCGAGGAGCGTTCCACCGTGGGCGTGTCCACATGCAGCCATGATGGCCGGTATATGAGCGTCACGGCCATCAGGACCACGATGAGCAACACCGAGATTACGGCAAGCGCAATACGCAAAGGCGTATTGGGACGAGAATGTCTGCTCATGCTTCCTCCAGACCCTGACGACGAATGCGCGGAAGCGCCACCAGGCAATACGCTACAAGAACGACGCCCATGCACCACAGCCATGAACGACGCCACACACTTGAGCCGGCCTTATCAAGCCCGCTTCGATCGATATGCTGCTTGGATAGATCCTGAACCGTCAAACGATAATACGTGCCATTATCCAGACTGACGACATTCTGTGTCCCGTCGGAGGCTCCAATGTTCGAATTGAGCTGGTTCGAGGCCTCTCGCTGCGCTTTGTCGCCGTTCTGCTTGATAACGTAAATGCCGCCGAAACCCAACTTGCCAAGCTCGTTGATGGCATCGGAATCGGCATTGGCCAGCAACTGGGCGCAATCCTGCGCAATGGTTCTGCTGGACCCGTCGGAACGTCCCGAAACCACTTCGACGCGTTGCGCGGGAGAGCTGTCAATCAAGTCGCCACGACCGGTACGCATCACACTGTAGCTGACCGATTCGGCGCTATCGGCACGCAAGGCAAGCACGCGACGTGCATCATCCTGCCCAAGGAAATCGGTCGCCACCATCGGCAGTCCAGCATCGCTGGTCTTTACCTGGCTGTGATCGCATTCGACATAGTTGAATCCCGCACAGGCCACGACGGAGACGGCCAGCAGGCAAACCAATACGGCACGACCCACATGCGAGGCAATCGACACTGCCTTCGAGCCGCGTCCTTCGATTTCGACGGCGCCGGTCTTCTCATGCTGTCTCAGCATGACGAAACGTCGAACCGCGCCGCCCGACATCATGCAGATGCAGGCGAGCAAGCCCATCATCGCATATGTGGTTCCCGGAAGCATGGAACCGGAGACCGGACCATCCACATCGACGGCCACCGCAATCGCCACGGACAGCAAGGCCGTCGCCAATCCCGCGAACACGGCGATCCACATCATACGGGACACGCGCAGCACGAAAGGCAACACCAATGACACCGCGGCCAGCAATACGATCAACGCCAGCATGGAAACCGCCACATACCGCCATGCGCCACCGTCGGCGCCGATGCCGAACACCCGCAGCAACAGATCGGACAGATTCGCGACGACCGGTTTGCCATCATGCGTGGAGGAGGGCAGCATGACGCTGCCGAACAGCTGACGCCATGTACCGTCGGAAGCGAAACGAACGGCATTGACCACGTCGGCGCGCATACGAACGCCGCCGGAAGCGGAATCAGCAGCAACGCGGGCTTATGGGAGCGGACGAACAGCAGGAATCCCAGGAAGGTGAGCATCAGCGGCAGCAACAACTGCGGCTGCGCGGCGACGACCGGAATGAAACACAGCGCCGCAACCGCCGCCGCCTGGACCGACGCGTGGGGATTGACCAGATCCTCCGTCCGATACATGCCGACCGCACGGAACGAGAAGGCGAAAGCGGCCGGAAGAAACACCATGACCGTCAGCATCGTGACATCCGCGTCATCATAAAGTCCCATGGACAACGCCAACGCGAACCACGCCAACGCGACCACGCAGCGCACCGCATCCGAGCGGGTGAAGATGCCGGCCAGCGCCCAGAAGGAAAACACCATGAGCGGGGCTGCAAGGAAGAACATCAGTCCGACAGCTCCGGCAACATGTCCACCAGTGAGCACCGACGCCAGCGCAAGCACCAACAGCCATGGCGCGTTAGGCGCACTGATGCCCGTGCCTGAGGCATACGACCATGACGTGGTCGCGGTATGAAGCAACTGGGTGAAGCTCGCGCCCGTGGGCAACAGCTGTGCGGAATACATCGACGCACCCGAACATACGGAACGAAGCACGTCCCAATACAGCACGACTATCCATATGCCGGCAATCAGCGCCGCGCCGAAGGCCAATCCCCATCTACGCAGCAACCGTTTACGCAGATGGTCCTTCTCAAGAGGACTGAGCAGCACGACATCCCTCTGGTCGTGCAACGCACGGCGACGGTCGAGCCATTCCCTGACCTGCCGATGATTCGCAGACAGCGTGGATAGCGATTTAAGCGTGACCTTGCTTTGCCTGCGCAACCGCGCATGGGCGCGCCAAGCACCCCGCAGACGCAGCAGCGCACGCCACGGCATCGCCAGCTCGCAGCATGCATGATACGGCTGTTTGCGCGCCAAGCAAAGCACGGCCAATCCCAACGACTGGATGATGGACCACAGCCAAAGCAACGGCCACCATGAACGGTGCATGTCAGTGTACGCGTATTTGGCATTCGCCTCGCGTACGGCAAGATACGGATCGATGCGACCGTCCTCGTCTTCCACAGCGCCCGTTCTTGGAACGGATTCCTTCGAATCGGGCTCTTCTGTGGGCGATGCGAGCCTGGGGAACCACTACGACACGCCCACCGCCAAGACATATGCGGCGGCACAGGTCCGTGGATTCCGCGAAGGTGCCGAACCAGGGGTCAGCCCCTTCGAACGCACGCAACGTAGCCAACGGCACCAACGCGCCCGATAGGGAGACCGACAGCACATCCTGACGCCCGTCATATTGCTCCTGGTCAGGCTCGCCGTCGACCACCAAGGAAACGACATCATGGTGCCCGGCATACAAACCCACATTGTGCAGGTTCTTCGCCTGCCAATCCAACTGCTTGGCACCGAGCAGCGCGGCTGTCGGCGTGTTTCTCCACGCATCCAGCAATGTCTCGAAGCACCGGTCATCCGCCGGCCGCGAATCGTCATGCAAGGTCCACAACGCGCGGATGCCGGCATCAATGCCGATCTGATCCATCGCACGCGTTACAGCGTCCATGAAGGACGCCGCCTGCTTCACTCCCACCAGAATGACCCTCACCGTTTTGGCTTCCGGCACTTCCGTAAGCACATCCTGTGATGAGTGAATGACTTCGAAGGTCATCTGCATGGGCTGCTCGATCTGCCCCGTGCAATCGGCGATAACGATCATTCCTGGAAGCATGCGCTGCGCAAGCACCGCTCCAACGGTAGAAGCGAGGAATCGAAGGTCATGCTGCGCGGTGATCACCGCAGCCACGGACATATCGACGTCCTGCCGATGCGTATACGGTCTGCTGTTCAGCACATCGGTCACGATTGTCTGGATATCGCTGCTGGCGTTAGAATTCATAATTTAAGTGTACGCACGGGACGCACCATGCCTTCAAGCCCGTTCCTTGTGCTCTTTTTTGTAGCGACGACGCTCACGCTCGCTCATACCGCCCCAGATGCCGAAACGCTCATCATGGTCGATGGCCCATTTCAGACACTGTTCACGGACTTCACACTGGGCGCAAACCCTCTTCGCATCCCTGGTGGAACCGCCTTTTTCCGGGAAGAATGCTTCGGGATCGGTCTGCGAGCACAGCGCTTTGTGCTGCCAAGACACGTCATCATCCCGCTTGAACAAACCCCACAGTTCAGCAAGCGGATTCTCAGAAGACTCATCAGTCACGCCCCACATGAGTCCTCCCATAATTGTGTGCGCACCTTTTATGCGCATACTTTCACACCGCTTCAAATTACACACACGCAATGTAATTTTGTCAAGTTTCCCCGTGTCAATGCCTATATTTCAGAAAATCCATGCTAAAGTTCAGCCCAATCTGGGGTCTACAGTCGCAGAATCGGTGAAAATCGGCCATTAACCCTATAATTGCCCATTTGGATAGTGGTAGGTTCTAAAAGCATTGCGTCAAACGCGCATCTCAATCAGGAAGGCAACACCGTGGCAACGTCATCAACCGGCAATAAGCTTCCTAACATCAATGGTCTTCAGGATGCGAAACCACGTCACAGCCTGGGATATCGCGTGCAGCATCACGTCAGGACCGCAGTCGCCGCGGCAATCGCCGCGACTCTGGTGTTCGTCGGCACTGCAGCTGCCGCTACTTGGATGGACGTCAATGGCATCATCAAGAACAATTCGGTCGGCGTGATCGGCCAGGGTTCCCTGAATACGGACGCATCCATCATCGATCCGAACTCCGGCAAGCCGATCGAGTTCGTGCTGATCGGACAGGATTCCCGTGACGGCGCGGAGAACCAAGCCATCGGAGGCAGTTTCGATGACGTCATCGGCAACCATCAGGCCGACACCGCCATGATTGTGCAGATCTCCGCCGACCGCAAGGAAATCAACCTGGTCTCCATTCCACGAGATTCCCTGGTGGACGTGCCTCAGTGCGAAACGTCGAAGGGCACGATTCCCGCACAGTATAACGTCATGTTCAATTCCATCTTCGCAGGTGCCTACAAAACCGGCGGAGATCTCTCCTCGGCGGCCAGCTGCACGCTGAACGCCGTGAACAGTCTCACCGGGTTGAATATTCAGAACTTCATCGTCGTGGACTTCGCCGGCCTGGTCAAGATGATTGATTCAGTCGGCGGCGTGGACCTGTGCATTCCGCAGAACGTCAACGACCCGTACACCGGACTCAATCTCGACAAGGGCATGCACCATCTTGACGGCGTTGCGGCGACGCAGTACGCCCGGATCCGTCACGGCATAGGAGACGGATCCGACACCTCGCGTACCACACGTCAGCAGTATCTCATCAAGCAGCTGATGAGCGAGGCGCTCAGCAAGAATCTGTTCACTGATACCGCGCAGCTGTACCAGCTGGCGAAATCCGCGCTGAAATCGCTCAACATATCCCAAGGCATGGCTGATACCGCGGCTTTGGCGGGACTTGCCATGAGCCTGAAGAATTTCACCATGACCAACCTGCAGACCCAGACCGTCCCCGTGGTCCCAGCACCGTCCGACCCCAACCGTTCCGTCTGGACCGACGAAGCCGACAATCTCTGGGAGAAGATGCGAGCGGGCAAGCCGATTTTCGATACCGCCGATTCAAACTCGGGCGACTCCTCCGACACCAGTTCAGATAATTCAGCCAGCTCCGACGATTCCGGCACGACCGACAGCAACCAGTCGGACACCACTGCCGAGACTCCCGATCCCGTCACGGGACTGATCACCAAATCCGACGGCACGTTGGTCGATCCAAGCACTGGCGGCACCGTCGACCCGGATGACGGCTCCATTCATGACGCGACCACGGGCCAGTACATCGGCCTTGCGGATCGATACCTTAATGCGACCGTATGTGCCGTTCCGGCAAAGAACTGACGTAGACCACGCAATCACGTCCCCTTTCAACGTATGACGCAGGGACGAATCTTTTTGGAGGAACCATGAGTGAAGGCAAAGGAGCAAAAGAGCCTACGAGCGTGCCACCAAGTTTCATTCCGTCATCAGGACGCAAAAAACCATGCCGTCCACGGATTCCTCCCGCTCGCAAAGCGCACCGAGCCAGCCAGCGAGTTTCGCACCGGCGAAACGTTCCGACCATGCATCATCCGTAAAACCGGCCAAACGCACGGCGCGTCCTTCTTCCTCGGTTCCGCAAAGCTTCCAGCCTGCGGCACGGGCAACGAGCGAGACAAGAAGAAACCCTTCATCATCTCCGGTGTCCTTCGCTCCAGAACATACCCGCACGGCCAATCCAACGCAGCAGTTCCGGGGGTCATCCTCCGTCTCCACGGCGCTCCGATCTGTTCCATCCTCTCCAGCGACGGCTTCCGTGCCAAAAAGAAGACCTCGCGTCGGACGTATCGTCCTTTCCATTTTCCTTGTACTGATTCTCGCACTGGGAATAGGGGTATTCTCCGCTTGGAACTGGGTCGATGACCAGCTCAACAAACAGACCTGGCTGACATCCAAAGCGGACACCGCCGGCGAAAGCTGGCTTATTCTTGGCTCCGACGAACGTGAGGGCACCATCGGAGACGCCGGCGACGTCGAAGGTTTCAGAACCGACACCATTCTTGTACTCACCAAGCCGAAGACAGGATCGTCCTCGCTGATTTCCATTCCTCGCGATTCCCTGGTGGAAATCGATGGGAGCTATATGAAGATCAACGCCGTGGCGCAGCTGTACAGCCGCAAACAGTTGGTCAACGAGGTGGAGGACATCACCGGCCAGAAAATCAACCATGTGGCAATGGTCCGCTTCGGCGGACTCGTCAAAGTGGTCGATGCCTTGGGAGGCGTGGACCTATGCTACGACCAGAATGTGAATGACCCTTATTCGGGTATGAACTGGACCGCCGGATGCCACACCGTGGACGGCAACACCGCTTTGGCGTTCTCCCGTATGCGATATGCCGATGTGCAAGGCGATTTCGGCCGTGCCGCACGTCAGCGCCAGGTGATCAACGCCATCGTCAAGAAGGGCGCTTCCAAACAGACGCTCACGAATTTCAACAAGACCAAAAAAGGTCGCCGCAGCGGCGTTGAGCTCCGTAACCGTGGATGAGAAAGCATCGACTTCCTCTCTGCTTCGGATGGCGTTGGCTTTCAAAAGCGCCTCAGGCAAGGATGGCATTTCGGGAAGCGTGTATTGGACCGATCCGGACTATTACGTCGATGGGGTCGGATCGTGCGTTCTGCTGGATGACGCGAAGAACATCCAGCTTTTCTCCGAACTCTCACACGGCACGCATTCCGCAGGAACCGTGGGCACGCTGGCCGAACAGCAAAACTGACGACACGCCGGAGGATGTGGATAACCCACATTCTCCGACCACAACCCTCATATTGGCTTGCGGCATGCCGCCGCTCTTGCCCATGCTGGCCGTATGAACAAAAAAGGCCCCTCACCGTATAAGCGAACAACATCTCACTGTATTGAGTTGGAGCGCGCCTTTGCTGGCGCAGCTCATCATGCTGATTGTCATGTGTATGCAACGTCATTGGCTCTATGCGGCGATGCTCGCTCCGAGTCTGCTCGGCAGCGCATTGATGCTCATCACCATGATCATGCGCGTCAGGCATGAAGAAACGAACAGCAACACCATTACTGGAAGCGATTCGCCGGTTCCAACGCATCATAACGGAAACAAAATCGACCATGCTCAGCTTTTCGCCGACATGCCGTCCATAAGTTTTGAGCATCTGCATGGCCTGGACAACGACCCGCTCATATGGCGCACCATCGTGCGTAATTGGCTTGTCCGTTCCCCAACGAACGGCATCGGCATGTCAGAACATGGCATATTCCATATAGATCTGGCATCATCCGGACACATGCCATGGTCGCGGGGACCACAGGCTCGGGGAAATCCGAACTGCTGATCAGTTGGTGCATGGCATTGGCGATTCGGCATAGTCCTCAAACCCTCCATTTCGTCTTTCTGGATTTCAAAGGAGGATCGACCTTCAACGCTTTGGAGCGTCTGCCGCATACCGTGGGCAACGTCTGCGATCTTGACCTCGCCCATGCCGTCCGTGCGCTGAACGCCATAGAACAAGAATTGGCACGCAGGGAGGCCTTGGTAAGTGCCGAACGCGTTTCCAGATTCGACCAGCTTTCCCATCCCCCTGCACGGCTCGTGGTGGTCATTGACGAATTCCATGCATTGCGCGACCGTCTACCCGACTATATGCAGCGACTCAATCGATTGGCGTCGCTCGGACGCTCTTTGGGTATGCATCTCATCGTATGCACGCAAAATCCCATGGGTCAGGTCCATGCCGATATGAGGCCAACATATCGCTGAGCATCTGCCTACGCGTCACCGACCAAATGCAATCGAATGAACTGATCGGCACCAAGGATGCAGCTTTGATTCCACCGGCCTTCCCCGGTGCCGCTTACTGTCATGACGGCCAACGCACTGTTCCTTTCCGCTGCAGCGCGGTCCATGACATTGATTCCTTGGTGCATGCCATCAACACCGCATCGGCATTCAGCGGCACCACCAATCCCTCCCCTTTGTTCTCCGCGCCGCTCGCACCACATGCAGGCAAAGACGATTTGACGGCGCCACAGCGAGAGGCATGGCACCATGTGCCTTTTGCTTTGAGCGACGACGGTGTACTCATCTCCACCGCATTCCTTGACGTAGGACACGGCAACATCGCCGTGATTGGCGCATGCGGAAGCGGCAAAACCAATCTGCTGCTCTGCTGCGCCAGCCGTCTCTATGAATCCGGTCGCTGCACCATCCGGTTCACACGCAAGACGAACAGCGAATGGACCACCGACGACGGCAGAACATCGCCGCAGCACGAACGCACCATATGGTTCGTGGATGACGCCGACGAATTGCTCTCCCCTTTCGCAGCCATGCCCGAAGCCGATAAGCTCAAGACCGCACTCGCCGATCCGTCCGTCACGGTAATCGCAGCTGTGGAAAAGCCGCAAAGCACCCTACTTGAACGTTGCCTCACACGTGTTGCGTTTCCTTGCGGAGAGAGAGCCACCGATGTGATGATGGGGATTCCCAGCGCGGTTCTCGACGGTTTCGGCGTCGATGACTATGCCATTGCCGGGCGTGGGGTCTTCATCCAACAAGCACGGGCATGTCCCGTGCAATGCGCGGAATTCCAAGGTATTCTAAAAAAAACTTGGCTTCTTTTGCGAAAAAGTCTTGAAAAATCATCCGATTCGTGGTTATCTAAATAACGGATAGAACGCCACTTATGGCAAGAGGAAGGCGATTACATGAGCAGTGCTTTCGATTGGCGAGCCAGCGCGTGCCGGGATAAGGATCCGGAACTGTTTTTCCCGGTCGGCAACACCGGTGCCGCCTATCAGCA
>ENA-OPYV01000264-OPYV01000264.1-human-gut-metagenome-genome-assembly--contig:-NODE-264-length-16387-cov-2.432411_pt1 | contig 16387 bp, 19 predicted proteins | sample MGYA00242474_ERZ504485 | MGnify/ENA primary metagenome ERZ504485 (study PRJEB26092, sample SAMD00036263) | human gut metagenome | host: Homo sapiens | study: EMG produced TPA metagenomics assembly of...
GTGCGGGTCGGTATAGCGCAGGTAATACCAGCTGGAGCAGGTAAAGGTGTCCATGGTATCGGTCTCGCGCTTGGGCCGGGCGGCCGCAGACCGGGCAGGTGGTCTCGTAGAAGTCCTTGCACTCGGCAACGTCTCGCCGGCGCCCAGGTCCAGGTTCTCGGGCAGCGTCACCGGCAGCTGATCCTCGGGCACGGGCACAATACCGCAGTGCTCGCAGTGAATGGCCGGGATGGGGTTGCCCCAATAACGCTGGCGGCTGATGAGCCAGTCGCGCAGGCGGAACTCGACCTTGCGACGACCGCAGCCCATGGCCTCGAGGTCGGCCACGATCGCAGCTCGCCCTCGGAGTGCTTACCGCCGCGCATGCCGGTGTACTTGCCGGACTGGACGAGCGTGCCCTCGGCAGCGTGGGCGCAATCCCAGTCGACGGTCTCGGCATGGAAGGTATCGATGGTCTCGCCGCTGGCCTCGACGGCAGCGCGATCATCGTCGTCCAAGATGATCGGCACGATCGGCAGATCATACTTGCGGGCAAACTCAAAGTCGCGCTGGTCGCCGCAGGGAACGGCCATGACGGCGCCGGTGCCGTAGTCAGCCACGACGTAGTCGGCAACCCACACGGGGACCTTTTCGCCGTTAACGGGGTTCACCACGTAGCGGCCGGTAAAGGCACCGTGCTTCTCGAGAGTGCCCTGGGCACGCTCGACGGCAGAAATGTGCTTGGAGTCCTCAACGATCTTGGTGACGGCCGCTCGTACTCCGTGCCCTCGACGAGCTCGTGCAGACGGGCGTACTCGGGAGCCAGGACAAAGAAGGAGACGCCAAAGAGCGTGTCGGCGCGCGTGGTGAAGACGGTGATCTTGCCCTCGTCGCCCTCGATGGGCTCGCCATCGGCATCGCACAGGGTAAAGTCGACCTCGGCGCCCTCAGAGCGACCGATCCAGTTAGCCTGCATCTGCTTGACGCGCTCGGGCCAGCCGGGGAGCTTCTCCAGGTCGTCGAGCAGCTCCTGGGAGTACTCGGTGATCTTGTAGTACCACTGCTCAAGGTCGCGCTTCTCGGGCTCGGTGCCGCAACGCCAGCACTTGCCCTCGGTCACCTGCTCGTTAGCCAAAACGGTCTTGCAGGTGGGGCACCAGTTAACCGGATTCTTCTTACGATAGACCAGGCCCTTTTCCCACATCTTCTCAAAGATCCACTGGCCCCAGCGATAGTAGTCGGGGCTGCAGGTCTTAACGGTGCGATCCAGGTCGAGGAGAAGCCCATGCGCCTCATCGTGGCGAGCGCCTGGTCCATGTTCTTATACGTCCAGGCGGCAGCCTGCGTGTTGTGCTTGATGGCAGCGTTCTCAGCGGGCAGGCCAAAGGCGTCAAAGCCGATGGGGTGCAGCACGTCAAAGCCGCGCATGCGGGCCTGACGGGCCATGGCATCGCCGATGGTATAGTTGCGCGCGTGGCCCATGTGCAGGTCGCCCGACGGATACGGGAACATCTCGAGCACGTACTTCTTGGGCTTGCTGGCGTCGGTGTCGACGGCAAAGAGGTTGGAGTCCTCCCAGGCCTCATCCACTTGGACTCAATGGCCTGCGCGTCGTAGGCAGGGATCTCATCCTTATGATCTGTGCAATCGCACATATCGGCTCCTTTAATCTTTAATGGGGTCGGTCGGCTTAGCTTTATTCGCTACTGCGGACAGTCCTGCGCAAGACGAAGAGCACATTAAGTGCTCTTCTTTGCGTGCGGAACTTGTAACGAACAAAGCTAAGCCGCCCGACCCTAAGGTTAACTTGACTGATGATAACAAATACGACAAGCGAGATCCTGCGACTTGCAGGCATCTCGCTTTATCTAAATAACGTGGTTGAAACTCAACCTTTATGTGCAACCCGTTCTAGAAACAACGGGTTTTCCAGGTGCCGCAGGTTGCCGTGAAAGAGGAGCGCCGCGTACTTAGGTACGCAAGCGACGGTTTGAACGGCAAGATGCGGTGCCTGGGAAAGCCGCTTATCGATAAGACACAGACTGCTGGGAGTCCTTTACCACACGTCGTGGGCGCCGCCTTCGACGATGGAGGTGGAGCTCACCAGGGTCAGACGTGCCTTTTCCTGGAGCTCGGGGATCGAGAGGGCGCCGCAGTTGCACATCGTGGACTTGACCTTGTAGAGCGTGCCGCCCACGCCGTCCTTGAGGGAGCCGGCGTAGGAACGTAGGAGTCGACGCCCTCGACGAAGCTGAGCTTCGCGGCGCCGCCCAGGTCGTAGCGCTGCCAGTTGCGGGCACGCGCAGAACCCTCGCCCCAGTACTCCTTCATGTACTGGCCGTTGACGTTGACGCGCTCGGTCGGGCTCTCGTCAAAGCGGGCGAAGTAGCGGCCCAGCATCATAAAGTCGGCGCCCATGGCAAGGGCGAGCGTCATGTGGTAGTCGTAGACGATGCCGCCGTCGGAGCACACGGGCACGTAGACACCGGTCTCCTCGTAGTACTCGTCACGGGCGCGGCAGACGTCGATCAACGCGGTGGCCTGGCCACGGCCGATGCCCTTGGTCTCGCGGGTGATGCAAATGGAACCGCCGCCGATACCGACCTTGATGAAGTCGGCCCCGCAGTCGGCCAAGAAGCGGAAGCCCTCGGCGTCGACGACGTTACCGGCACCGACCTTGACGTCCTCGCCGTAGTTGGCGCGGATCCACTCGATGGTGCGCTTCTGCCACTCGCTGAAGCCCTCGGAAGAATCGATGCACAGGACATCGGCACCGGCCTCGATGAGCAGCGGCACGCGCTCGGCATAGTCGCGGGTATTGATACCGGCGCCGACCATATAGCGCTTGTCGTTATCGAGCAGCTCGTTGGGGTTGGTCTTGTGGCTGTCGTAGTCCTTGCGGAAGACGATGCCCATAAGGTGATCGTTGTCGTCGACGATAGGTAGGGCGTTGAGCTTGTTGTCCCAGATGACGTCGTTGGCAACCTTGAGGCTGATGTTCTTGTCGCCCACGATGAGCTGCTCGCGCGGGGTCATGAACTCGGAGACCTTCTTCTGGTGGTCATCGCGGCTGGGACGATAGTCACGGCTGGTGACAATGCCCAGGAGCTTGCCCTTGGGAGTGCCGTCGTCGGTGACCGGCATGGTGGAGTGGCCGGTCTTCTCCTTGAGCTCGATGACCTGCTCCATGGTCATGTCGGGTGTCAGCGTGGAATCGGACTGAACGAAACCAGCCTTGTGATCCTTAACGGCCTTGACCATAGCAGCCTCGGACTCGGGGGTCTGGGAACCGTAAATGAAGGACAGGCCACCCTCAGTAGCGAGCGCGACACCCATGTCGACGCCCGAGACGGACTGCATGATGGCGGAAACCATGGGGATGTTCAGGGTGATTGCCGGCTTCTCACCGCGCTTGAAGCGGGTTAGCGGCGTCTAAGAGAGACGTTGTTGGGGATGCACTGCGAGGACGAGTAACCAGGGACCAGCAGATACTCCGAAAACGTGTGGGACTCACCGGGAAAGAACGTAGCCATGTTTCTCCTTTTTCCATGCGACCGGCCGGCTGCAGGCCTCGTAGGACCCAGCCCAACCTTGGCGCCCAATACTGGGGAAGTATCTTAACGCACTTTGACTGCTACAATGCATGATTTAAGAAGAGCACACGAGGGTTTGACGCAGGCTTTGCGTTTGCCCAGCAAACACTTTAGCGGGGAGACGCGGAGCACATGGAGTACAAGACGACGGCAAAGTTGGTCATTCAAGCGTGCGACAAAGACCTGCCGGGCGTGTTCGGCCACGGCTGTGTCTTGCTGCTGCAGGGCATCGCCCGCGAGCACTCGCTCAACCGCGCCGCCAAGAGCATGGGCATGGCGTATTCCAAAGCCTGGCGCATTGTGAACGAGGCGGAAGGACAGCTGGGCTGCAAGCTCATCGAGCGCGACGGCGCCCGCGGATCATCGCTCACCCCCGCCGGCGAGCGAGCCATAGCGGCGTACGAGGAGCTGCAGGCCGACATCAACAACGTCATCGCCACCAAAGCCAACGACCTCATCGCCAGCATCAAAGAGTAGCTAACTTGCGAAGGGCGTTGTCTAGGGTGGACGCTACAACCAGGGGATCGTCGGTACCGGGCGAAGAGGCAGATGGTGCTCCCCTGCTTACCGCGTGGAGCCGAAAGGCGCGTCGTTGCGCCGCCGGCGGGTGATGTGCGGAACTCCCCCGGCAATGTGTCGAACAGCTCACCCGCACTTCGCTCGATAAGGTCAAACTCAACTGCCGGGCCAAAGCCGTGCTCGAGGATTCCCGTTGCAACCGCATGATCGGGATGCGAACCCAGCCCTGGATAGCGCACGTTGCGCACCATCTCGTTGGCAGCCAGATACTCGGCCAGTGCACGTGCGCGGTCGAAGTGAGCCTGCATGCGAGCATCGAGCGAGTCCAGCCCGCGCTCCAGCACGTCGGCCTCGTCAGCAGTCAAATCAAGTTTGGCCAAGCCACAGCCCTCAAGCAGGGCATGCGTGCACTCGGCAGCTGCATCCACACGATGGCGCTTGAGCTGCGAGCGCGCCACCGAGACGGCGACGAGCTTGCGCGGAGCTTCGCCGGCACACACGCGATCGAGCGCCTCGAGCGACAGCGCAGCACCCAGCCGCAGCGGATCGCAGCCAAAAGCCGACGCCACGGTGTTGTCCACAACCAGCAGCGCATGAGCCTCACGCGCCGCCCGACCCAGCGCGCGCAAATCGGGAACACGCAGGCCAAAGCCGCCGATTGAATTCACAAACCACCACAGGTGCGGCACCTCGGCATCAAACGCGGTGGCAAAACCTCGGACGCGGCGGCAACGCCGCAACCGACGGCTCCCCCACGAGCACAACGTCGCAGGCATCAAAGCCGCGCGCAAACGCATCGGCAAAGTCATCCGCAAAGGCCACCAGGCGGTCACCGGGACGCACAATACCCAGCAGCGACAGAGCCGCCGGCACATGCGAGGCCGCAACAAGGCACGTTTCACGTGCGCCGGCCCTTACGGCCCAGGTCTCTTCAAGCTGCTGCACATCCACGCGACACCGCTCCTTAAATAAAACTGAACCAAACTAGCCGTGATATTCGCCGTTGTACTGGATGAGCGTCAGGTCCTCAACGCCGTCGAGCGCGCGAATCGCATCGGCGTAGGGCATATCCACACCGTCCGAGAACACCTCGACGGCCATCTCGACCTTGTCACCGCGCATGGTCTTGGACTTGACGGAAAACTTGGTGCGCCCAAATGCACGCACGATATCGTCGCCGGTGGTCTGACCCGTGTAGTGGATGACCATCATGTACACGCGCGCCTTGTCCTGGTGGCTCGCAAAGCCGGCAATCATCACCACGATCACCACCGCCGTGAGCCCCACGAGCGCATACATACCGGCTCCCGCCGTAATGCCCGTGGTAATGGACCAAAACAGATACAGCAGGTCGAGCGGATCCTTGACCGCCGTACGGTAGCGGACGATAGACAGAGCACCGACCATACCAAGCGAGATGACCACGTTTGTCGAGATCGCGAGCGTGACCATGCAGGTGAGCACGCACATGCCCACGAGCGTCACGGCAAAACTGCGCGAATAGACCACGCCAGTAAAAAGCGCTTGTACACGTAGTAGATCAGGATGCCCATGGCGAGCGCCACGAGCAGCGACAGGCCAATCTTGGCGGGGTCGACCTGACCAAACGCCTCCAAGACGGAGTTCTTAAAAAGTCCCTGGTGCTCATGGTCTAAATATCCCCTCGGTTCTCAAAATCCGATTCCCAGTAATTAAATCCGCGCAGGTAGGCGGTCTTTTTCGTAACACAGGCAGTACTTGGAGACCGCCGTAAGCTCGACCGCACCTGGCGGCACCATATCGCGCACCAGCTGCGGGCAAAACTCGGTAAACTTGACCTCCATCACCAGCTTGCCGGGCTCCAGCACGGGCAACGCGGGCAACGTCGCGTCAAAGATGTCAAAGCTCCCCACCGCCGCACGCACGTTGCTATCAAAGGTAATGCGCACGGTGCCCTCGTCCATCACCCACGGCTCACGCTCGTAGTCCACGATGGTCCGCGGGCGCATCATGTTGCAGATGCACTCGATGTAGAACTCGCGACAGAGCGGATAAGGGCTCCTCAGCAAAAAGTCGTAGTCGCCGGCCAGAATCTGCTCAAACTCGCCACGCGTGAGTGGCGCGTCCTCCTTGTAGATCCAGCTGCCGTACTTCTTTTTTGCGCTCGAGCTTAATCACCTTGTCGCTGCCGTTATAGATGCGCACGCGATATTTTTTCGCATAAGATACCGGCGTCTTTTTCCTCGTAGGCCGAGTTGCAGTAGTCGTCAAAGTACAGGCTGCGAATGGTGTAAACACCCGCCCGCGCATACTTGTCCAGTTTAAAAACCGGCGCCATGCGGCAGGCAAGCGCAGCGTGCTCGCCCTCGTTAATGAGATATTTGAGCTCGTGGCGGTAACGCTCCTGCGTGGCACGCACAGGCGGAGCCGTAAGGCGCTCAAGCAGCGCGCTAGCCCTCCTCATACGTGTCCTCCACGACCTTACCACCGTCCTGCACGTAAAAACACTTCATGCCGTAGTGTTTGCCGTCGTCGGTCACATAGTAGTCAAACGCATCTTGCGTATAGCCGTCTGAGTTGGTGGCACGCACGCGCACAAAATACTGGCCGGTATCGGGCGCATCGCAGGTCACCTCAGGCAGCAGCACGTCCTCGGCCTTAAAAAAACACGTCCTTGATGGCATAGTCACGCGCCAGCTCCACGGTATAGCGAATGTCGCGCGCTTAAAATCGTAGGACGCATCCCCAGTTAATGCGCAGCTTACCGTTATCGATCTGCGGCACGCCAATGTAGAACGGCATGGGCTTTTTATAGCTCTCGCGAAAGCTCTTGTAGTTCTCCTCGATCTCGGAGGGAATCGCCGCGGCGATTTGCTCGTATTGGTCCTTGGTGACAGGCAGATTGTCGATATCGGGCGAAGCAAAGACCAACGATTCGGTAACCTCGCGATAATGTCTAATCATCTTGGCCAGGCGCGCCTCGGTCATATACGAGCGCAGGTCCTTTACGGCGCGGTCGAGCTCACTGCGGAACGATTTGCTGCGCAGCGCACGATTGAATAGCACGTTGCCCCAGTAGTTGCTTACGCCGCGCTCCCAGCTCGCATAGTCCGAGAACCCGGCAAGAGAAAGCTCCAGCTTACGCAGCATTCCGTCGTTATCCCAATCTAAAAAGTACCAGGTATTTGAGTTGAGCGGCTGTACAGATAACAGTTACGGTTCTGAGTATCGCAGTTGCCCGTCAGGATCTGAAACGCCAGCCAATAGACCAGATTCTCGGTATCAAAGTAGGTGTCGAGCACGTTATCGATCTTTTGCGATTCGTCGTTGAGCGCATCGAGCATCTCGATGAGCTTGGTGTGGTCCGAATCGCCCTTAATCTCGAGCATGCCCTCGAAGTTTGCCTGGTTGTAGTCGGGATCGTCGGCAAGCTTAATGGTGTCCTCGTAGCGATGGAAATCAAAGCTGTTCACCTTGTACAGGTGCCCGCTCTTATCCAGGCCATGTGCCTTAAGCGCCGTCTTGTTGAGCTGCTCCACCTGCGTAAACAGGCCGTAGTCCTCAAAGGTATCGTTGGACTTTTCGGTCTGGTCGCACACCCACAGATGCACAAACTGCGTGCGCAGGCCCATCATCTGGGGAATTCCGCGGATAAGGTCGTAGGCCATCTTGTTGCGAAAACGCATACCCTCGCCCATGTGCTTGTTGAGCGCAATCGCGCGCTGCTGGCGCCAGGTGCCCTTGCCTTTTTGAGCTCCACCTTGTAATTCTTTTGCGTGTAGGAGCTCGATGTCTGGCCGCGCACCTGCACGGTGGCATTGGGCGCGTCCTCGCCATAGCCAACCTCGCCGGCCACCGGGCCGTCTTCGTCGCCCGGCTGCAGCAGGCCCATAACCTGATAGCGCGTCACGCCCATGTCGGCATAGTCATACACCGAGTACGTGTTGATCTCGGCCCAGCTATGGTCCGTGTTCTCGGAGCTGTTGCCGCGAGAGACCGTCAGATACATGGTCACAATGCCCGAGTCATCATAGACCTCGTACAGCTCGTCCTTATCGCGCAGATGCTTGGACTGGTCGGAGGCTCGGCCTTTTTAATCTTGTCCTGCTTTTTTACCTTATTTGTCGAGGATTCGTCCTGAGATGAGCAGCCCGAAAGCAGCAGCGCGCCGGCAGCCGCCTCGATCAGACAGCGGCGAGACATCAACTTATCGGTCATCCAGAACCTCCCCAATGGTTACGGTACACGCGAACTACTGCGCGCTGAAACGCGCCGTGCGGCACGCCCTTGCGGCGGCACTCCTCATAGCGCTGCTCGGCACGGTCGAGCAAGCGGCCCAGCTGTGTAAAAAAAACGACCCGTTTTGTCGGTCGCCACAATGGGTTGCTGACTCAGGATACGATACGGTAAGTTGGCGGTATAGGTATCGAGCCGCAGCAGCGCCACGATAAAAACACCACCGCACCCAACAAAAAGCCAAAGCCGTAAAACTGCTGCGGCAAAAGCAACGACACGGGCGGTCGCCAGCCCTGCCACACCGGCAAACAGGCCCGAGGCCAGAACGGCTCCCTTGTAGTCGGTAAAGTACAGCAAGATAAGCAGGATCGTGTTGCCCACGGCATACAGGCCGTAGCCTACGCATAACGTGCGAAAATACCCGTGCATAAGATTGTTAAAGCCCAGCGGCAGGGCCGAGAGCACTGTAGTCTCGAGCGAGATGACCGCCGCGGTCACAAACAGCTGCTTGAGCGCGCAAAAGCGCAGTTCGCTGTTGAGCGTGGAGAGCATCTCCTCCTCGGCCACCACAATATCGCCCACCACGCCGCCGTCGTTGAACAGGCTGTAGTAGTCACGGTAGCGCGGATAGAAATTGACCTCGACCGACACCACAAAGTTGACGGTCGTGACGAGTGTGGTCAAAAACGCAATGAGTGCCGGAACGTCATGGTAAGGAGCCCCGTAAAACAGGCCTTTGATCTGCACGCCAATAGGGCCCGCCCAGATAATAACCAGGTGTACGAAAAGCCCCAAGTTGGTAAACAGCCCCGTAAGCGCAAGCGGCATAAATTGGTCGAGCCAGCGCAAAAAAACGCCAGGGACTCCGATCACTCTGTGGAAAATACCGGTACAGCAGTACCACATCCCAGGCAAGCATGACGCCGTAGCCTAGGGCGATTGACGCCAACAGGCCCTCGACCGGCGGCAGTCCCAACGTCAGCGCTGCCAGGGCGCACAGGCACGCCACGCCAATGGCGGCCGCAAAGCTGCACAGAATGCCACGATAATCTTTGATGGCCGTGAGATAGCTCATGCCGTTCCAGTTGACGATCATGATGTTGAAGAGCCACAGGCACAGCAGCCCCTGCAGCAGCGTGGCCCCCGAGAACAGCAAAAAGACGCCGTAGAGCACCGTGCCCGCAACGAGCATGATGGCATTAGATCCCCAAAACGAAGGCAGGATCTCATCCTCGCGCTCGGCAAAGAGCATGTCGGCCAAAAAAGCGCGTGACCGGCATGGAGAAAAAGCTTGTGAGCGTAAGCGAGGCCAGCAGTGTATAGGTCACCATGCACACCAGCAGATCCTGGTTGGCGCGCCCACGCCCCACAGACCGCACAGCACCAAGATACCCACCTGGAGTAGCACGCCCAGCAGCATGGGGCCCGTGCACACAATGCCAGCGTAGCCATAGGCGCGCATCGTGGCAAACAGACCCTTGCGCCTAAATAGGCGTTGAGCTCAAAACCGATTCCAGCCACCGGCTACTCCCCCTCTCTGGGCAGGTCCAAACGCACGGCGCCGTCACGTCGTACAGCGCGCGATAGTTGGCGAGCATCTGCTCGTGCAAAAAGTACGTGGCAACGCGACGCTGGCCACGCTCCCCCATCTCAATGCGACGGGCGCGGCTTGTGCACATGCGCTCCATGGAATCGGCCAAGCCCTTGCGATACATGGGCGGCGTCACAAAACCCGCCACGCCAAAGTCGTCGCCCGGGGCGCTCGAGCAGCTCGCGGCAGCAGCCCACCTCGGTCGCACGCAGGGACGGCGCGCTGCAAGCGACTCCAGCACGCTGAGCGGCTGGCCCTCGGAGATGCTCGTCAAAATGGTAAAGTCGAGCTTTTCCATGTACTCGACCACGTTGACGCGCCCGGTAAAGATCAGATCGCGCACGCCCAGGGTATCGACCAGCGCGTGACACTCGGCACCGTACTCCTCGTCGTCCACGCCGCCCATAATGTGCAGGCGCACCTTAGGCAGGCGCTCGTGCAGTTCAAAGAAGGCATAGATCATGGTCTTGACGTCCTTGATGGGCGCCAGGCGCACCACCGCGCCAATATCCACCCAGCCGTCATCGGGCTTTAAGGGAATGTCCTTAAAGCGATCGAACTGGATGCCGTTGGGGATGACCAGGCACTTGTCCGCATCGCAGCCCATGTCGATCTGCGTCTTACGGGCGTTATGGAACAAACTGGTCACGCGGAAGGCGCGACGGTAGATCTCCTCCGAAAGCAGGTAGAAAAAGCGGATCCAGCGGTCCTTAAACGACGGCACGACCCAGTCGGCACGAATGATCTCTTCCTCGCGCTCGCGGGTATAAATGCCGTGCTCGGTCAGCAGCACCGGAGCCTGGTGAACGCTTGAGCCCAGACAGGCGAGCAGGCCGCCGTAGCCGGTCGAGATGGCGTGGTACACATCGGCCACCGGCACCTCGCTGCCCAGAAGGTAGAGCACGGGCAGCAGCATGGAGCGCATGGTGTGGAATGCATCGGCAAAGGGCGTGTATGGGTACTCGGCCAGGCACACGTCGCGAAAGATATCCATAAACGTGCGGCTCTGCAAAAACGATAGCGGATGCACGCGACGGCGCTGGAAGATATCAAATAGCACGTCCCAGTCCGGATTAGAAAGCGACACCAGGCGGCGCAGCGCCTCGCGCTCGCGGTCGTTAAAGTCGGCCTCTTCTTGCTCGCCCGAAAGCCGCAGGGCGTCATCCAGAAATACCTCGTGCACCTCGACCACGTTGCCGGGCAGCTCGTAGACAAACTTGCCGCGGTCGGCAGCATGCGCGCCAATCACCCACAGCACAAACTCGTGCTCGGGCATGGCCTGTATGTAGCCATGCATCCAGGTAGATACGCCGCCGTGCACATAGGGGTAGCAACCCTCGAGTACCAAACAGATTCTCATTTGTCGCCACCCTCCTTGCGTGCAATGGTCACCGTCTTGTCCGTGGCTTTAACCAGGTACAGATCGCCCGTCAGATGCGTAATCTCGCCACCCGTGACTGCACCCGGCTCGCCGTTGTTGGCGCGGAACATGAGCCAAGCCTCGTCGTGGAAATTGCCCAGGCTGAGCGTCCAGGCATTCGCGTCTGTATCCACGCTCACCGTCACGGACGAAAAGCGCTGGATGGCGCCCGAGCATTCCGAACCGGTCTGGCGCCGCAGGTCGGGCGCAGACTTGGTAAGCCACTCCAGGTAGTTGGTCAGACCGCCCTTGTAGACCTCCCAGCCCTCCTTGGCTCCGCGACCGGGATCCAGTAGGTCGTCCGGATGCATAAAGTGCGTACTCACGTAGTGCATGTTGAGCTCGGACACGGCTGCCAGACGCATATAGGAATCGTTGACCATGCCGCCCGAGACAATACGTGGCTGCTCCACAATGCCATCGCTCGCCACGCCAAACTCCTGCACATAGGGCAAGTCGGTGCCATCCTCAAAATACGTACTGGCGATGGTCTTAATGCGCGGAACGTCGGTGCCAATAAGCTTGCGCGCACGGGCCGAAAGGATATTCGACGGTGGCACATAGACCGAGCCGTGCGCGTTGGGCAGTACCTCGTCCTGGAAGGCTATAAGCTCGTTGAGCGATGCGACGAGCGTCTCCTTGTTCTTCCACGTCTTGTAGTCGTACAGTGTGCCATAGTCGGTATCCCAGAGCGCCAGCGGCTGATGGTTGTAGCCGTGGAAACCCAGCTCTCCGCCCATCTGCAGCAGCATGCCGCCAAAGTAGCGGAACTGCGTGGTATCGGCCTGGCGCGCGGGCTCGGTCTGGTTGACCGCGTCCTCGTAGTTTTCGATCATCACGCCGGTAAAGCGAACGCCATATTTTTTGCGCGAGCTTTTGCAGATCGGGCCACCAGACCTTGGCATAAAAGTCGGCGATAGAAAGCCCGTAGTCGCGCTTGATGTAGGTGCCGTCGCCCGAGGGCACGGGGCTGGGAAAGTCGTCCAGATAGAAGACGGCGCTGTTGATGACCGGATAGGCCGTGGCATTGCCCAGAAGGCTGATCGCCGCGGCGTAAAAACCGCGCATGACCTTGTCATAGATACCGATATTGCACACCACGGTGCGACCGCTACCGCAGTCATTCGACCAAATGAGCGGGGCGCCCGCATCGCCGGTCTAGCCCACACACGAGCCGTCTCGCGCAGCGAAACCCGAAAGCGACGAATCAAAGGGGTCCGAGAGCTCGTAGCGCTCTCCCCCGCCCAGCATAAGTCTCGCTCGGCACAATGCTTTCGCTTTTACATAGTCATATCCGGCAGATTCAATGCCAAGCTTGGGAGCAATCACTTGCAGATAGCCCGAGTTATCCGGAGGCATGGCGAGCATAAGCGAACCGCCGGCACTCACCCAACTCATAATGTCGCTCAGGTGCGTACCGAGCCCATCGAGCGACGGCATGAGCAAAATCACGCGATCGTAGGAGGTCAGCGAGGGAATGGCATCCGCGCCGTCCAGCGCAAGGTCCACGTCGCGGTGCGCGATCTTCATGTCGAGCAGAATCTGGTCGAACTGCTCCTTTACGTCCTCGACGCCAGCTTGATCGGAATCGGTAATGACCAGGCACGTGGCTTTGGCCAAATATTGCCGAGGAGGCCGGAACCGCATCGTTGGCGGCAAGCATCCCCAGCTTATGCTGGCCCGCACTGTACTGCACGCCGGCGCGCTCCACCAGCAGCACGGCCGCCATGGCAATAAAGACCGCCCACACCACAAGCAGCCCCATCCAGCGAAAATGGCCCGCACGGTCGCGGATATGCTGTACCACGCACATCGGGCCTCCTCTCCGTTGCGCCAAAACGCCAGTTCCTCGCGGTTGGCGGCGCTCAAGTATACATGCTGTTTGTCAATCGCATCGATCACGCGGTGGACCTCGTCACCGTCGCGGCGCATCACCGCAAGGCGCAGACAAAGCATCCAAACCTCCTGCTCCTCGGGCACATCGAGCACCAGCTGGTCGGTCACGGCCTGCGCCTCGTCGATCTGTCCGACATCGGCCAGCGCCGTCGCGTATCGAATGCGAAGCTCAAGGGTGTCCTCGCGCTCGCAGCGACGCGCAAGCAAACGCGCGTACTGTTGGCGCTGAATCTGAGCCACGCGCCCCTCGGCCAGGCCCGAGCCCAAGTATTCACCAAGAAAATCGCAGTATTCGTTGAGGTTTTGCGCACTCGGGTCCGTCTTAAAGGCACGCTCCAGCTGCTGCAGTTTAAGGTCGGACTCCTTGGAGATCTGCACCACCGCCGTCGCGGCATAGTGAGCCACCTCAACGTCGTCGTTAAGCTTAGCCGCCTGCAGCTGCGCCAGGTAAGCGTCGGGCTCCTCGGTGAGCATGGAGAGCATTAGGCGGCGCCGTTCTGCCGGGTCGTTGATGATGAGCGCCTCCTCGAGCGGCACTACGCCTGCATCGTCCTCACCACTCGGTACCGACATACTACGATGCAGGTCGTCGTTGAAGCGCAGCGACTCCAGCGCAGACTCTTTCAGCCCCTCGCCAAACGCCGTTCCGCGGACCGATAGCAGAACCACCAGCAACGGGCCCCACAGCGGCACCAGCACTATCACAGCCAGCATATGCCCGCGCACCGGCAGCAGGCCCAACTTCATAAGCGTCCACAGCACCAGGCAAACCAGCGCATGAATCAGCAACAAGACGGCGGCAACGACAAGCGAGATCAAGCGGCACCCCCCCCTCACCGTCACCGGTGTCAGCAATATGCCGCAGCAGCGCCACGATGTCCTCGCCGTCGACGGGCTCCACCGCAAGCTGCTTTGCACTCAGGCGCTCGCGGATAATGGGCAGATCGCACGCCTTTGCCTGGCGCATAAGCAGGTAAAGCACGTCGCCGTCGACCAAGCCCGCCGCATCGCTCTCGCGGATTGCCGACCAATTGCGCCCACCAGCTCGCCGACAGGCTCCATGCCCGGTACCACGCGCAGGAGCAAAAAGCTGCCCATCTTGCCATCTGCCAGCGCCTGCTCGGCCGCGAGCTCTTGGCCAAAGGCAGCCTGTTTGAGCACGCAAGTGCCGTCAACGCAGCGTTTATCCTGTGCCACCGCCTCATAGTCAAAGGCACGGCCCAGCGCGCTTTCGACCAGGCCGCACAAGATGCGGAACAGGTTTTGGTAATAGAGCGTCATTTGGTTTTCGGCCGCACTACGCACAAAGATCAACACGGCGGGTGCCCCATCGCGCTCGATCGTGTATCCAAACATGGGAGCCCCGGCGTCAGCTCGCGGTTCACCCACAGATTCGAACGACCCCCGTCGCCCAAAAGAGGTGCAAGCTGCTCAAGCGTGAGCGAGCGTGCGGCATCTTCGGCAATCGCGGGACTTGCTGCCACCAGCCGTGCAAATGCTCCGCCCGAAACATGGTAGATCGCCACCGAATCGTTCTCGAGGATCTCGCCCAGAAGCTCGCAGCACTTGCGATAGATGTCGCGTGGGTTGAAGACGTCAAGCTCCTGCGTTACGGCAAAGATCTTGCCAAAGCTGTCGTGGCGACCCACGATCTGGCGCCTGTACGCGCGCTTGTCCTCGATCGCGTCATGGTAGAGCTGCGTAAGGAACGTATTGCGGTTGCGCACGAGCTCGTTTTGATCGCGCTCCGCCCTAATGGCTTCGCTGTTGCGCAGCTGCACATAGCCGCACACGGCACCCACAACAAAGTACGCGATAAACGGCAGCCAGTTGGACGGCTCGTAGAACAGGCCCTGGAAGGTATAGCCGTACAAAGTAAAGTAACTCGCAGCCAAACCCACCGACGCCAGCAGCGCCGCAACCAGGCCAAAGTCCAAGCCATACAGCGTGCCGATGAGCACCACGTAGAGCAGGCGATAATCGAGCACGTTGAGCTGGGTCGATTGGGAGAACAAGCGCTCCAGCACTTCAAAGAGCACCCAGGCGGCTGCCGTCTCCAGGCATTTGACAGGCAGCGTGCGCATTTGAATGCGGTCGATGGCCGCGCGCAAGGGGTTGACCTTCTTTGCACGGCCAGCATCCCAGCGAGCCTGAATGGTCGAGAGGTCGCGCAGCAAGTCGTAGCGCTGAAACCAGCCATAGCGCACGCGAGCGACGTCGCTGGCGGGCAGGGCGTAGCCGGCAGAATCGCCATAGGCAACTGAGAGCCCTGGGAACAGCGCCTTGAGGGCGTCGCCCACCTCACCCACCGTGTGATGGAAGGTATCGGCTACGTCGAGCGTCTCAAAGTTACCATTCCAGCTGTCGAAGATACGGCGTACCAGCACCGCAAGCTCCTCGGCACACAGCAGAGGAAACGCCGCATCCTGCGCGCCCTGCAGAGCGGCCGATCCGGTTGAGCATTCGTCGAGCATCGGCACCAAAAACGGGTCCTCCAGCGCGGCAGACGCGGTATACAGGAACGGCACGCGCAGGATCTTAGTCTGAACGCCTTCGCGAGCAGCGTAGTAGCGGCACAGGTCGTTGGCTGCGTGCGCGATAATGCCCTTGCCCGTTCGCCCCGCGGCATCGGCGGCACCCTCGGCACCCGCGGGACCTGCTATATACAACAGCTGGATCCGGCGACCCGCGCACGTACGAAAGACCGAGCGCAGCAGCTCGATATCGCCCACGGTATCGGTATGCGGGGTAAGGTAATTAGACAGGTAGACCACGCGGTCGAACTCGTAGGCCTGCTCCAAGTGCCGGAGCAGCTCTTTCCACGAGGCATGGGGCGACGACCCATCGCGGCGCGCTTCCGCGGCAGCGACGACCTGGACATGGTCCCCGGGGAACGCCTTGGCGCAAAAGTCATCGTCAACATATGCGGTGTTGCCAACAACCAGCACCTCCATGGCGTACTCCTCCCCTAAAATCCACTTTAGTCATAGTAAAACATGCGTATTTTACGCTGTCAACGCGAGTTGGAACGCCTTTAAGGCTGTTTAAGAACTATTTTAGGGGATGTGGAGACACCAAGGTTGCTAAATGAGCGCCCAATCCAGAAGTATGCGGCAAATTCTAGACATGCCGACCATACCGTGGTAGCGCGCAGAGATGTGGTGTGAAGAAGGC
>ENA-OPYV01000265-OPYV01000265.1-human-gut-metagenome-genome-assembly--contig:-NODE-265-length-16318-cov-2.263974_pt1 | contig 16318 bp, 20 predicted proteins | sample MGYA00242474_ERZ504485 | MGnify/ENA primary metagenome ERZ504485 (study PRJEB26092, sample SAMD00036263) | human gut metagenome | host: Homo sapiens | study: EMG produced TPA metagenomics assembly of...
TTACTGAGGAGTAGTAATGAAAGAGCGGCAAATGACTATAGAATCATCTGCCGCTCTTCTGTCGGAACTGCAGGCGACTCGACGCCCGACCCCTACGTCCCGAACCGTAGTGCGCTACCAACTGCGCTACATTCCGATTGCAACGTTTTGTTTTTTCGTTTGCGCTGACAAGGTAGACATTATTTCAATACTGACAAAAGAAAAACGAGTTTTTTTCATAAAAAATATTTTTCTCATTTTCATCTTATTATTTTGGAGATTAAAGATTTTTACTCTATCTTTGCAACCGCAAAACGATGGTGCCATAGCTCAGTTGGTAGAGCAAAGGACTGAAAATCCTTGTGTCCCCGGTTCGATTCCTGGTGGCACCACTTTTGAAGAAAAGCAAAAGAAGCAAACTCCTGATTTCCAAAAGAAATCGGGAGTTTTTTGTTTTCCGGCAAGGCGCAAAAAAGTGCGGAATATGACCGTTTCCGGTGTTCCAAAAGGTGGAGCGGAAAAGGTGGAGCGAAAATCTCCACCGAACCAGATTCTTTCTAACTGATTTGCAATGTTTTGCGTATCAAGAAAACGTGGATGGTTTCCTACTTTTGTCCAACAAAAAACAGTAGGAAAAATGAAAAGAAATTCGTTCAACGTGCTTTTCTTCATCAAGAAAGCCAAGTTATTGAAAAACGGAGAAGCCTCCGTGTGTATGCGCATCACCGTGAACGGTGTGCGAGTGGAAACCAATATCCGTAAGAGCATTGAGCCGTCCCTTTGGAATCAGGCAAAAGAGTGTGCCAAAGGAAAAAGCCGCAAGTCATGCGACCTGAATGCCTATATCGAAAACGCAAGAATCAAGTTGCATCAGATTTTTTGTGAACAGGAAAACAGAACCAGCCCATCACAGCACGTTTGTTGCAGGAAAAGTTCTTCGGGCAGGACAAGGAACCGGAAGAAGTCCGCACGCTCATCGGCACCATACGGGAACACAATAACCAGTGCCGTGCGCTTGTCGGCAAGGACTACGCATTGATTACCGTCCGTCGTTATGAAAGCTGCAAGCGTTATCTTGCCGAGCTTATCAGACAGAAATACGGGAAAGAGGATTTGCCATTGACTGAAGTTAACGGAGAGCTGGTACGTGCCTTTGAGTTCTATCTCAAAACGGAGAAATCCTGCCAGCAGAACACCGTTATCCGTTACATGAAATGTCTGAAGAAGATAACCAACCTTGCATTGGCTAACGAATGGATAGCCAAAGACCCGTTTGTCGGCATCAAATTTCATGAAAAAGAAGTAATCCGTGAGTTCCTTACGATGGATGAACTGCTCACTATCTACCACAAGGACTTCCCATTGGAGCGCATCCGAATTGTGCGTGATGTCTTCATCTTTGCTGCGTTCACAGGGTTGGCGTTCATTGATGTGCAGCAACTTTCTCCCGAACACATCGTAGAAGATGCGAATGGCAACCTGTGGATTCGTAAGCCACGACAAAAGACGAAGAATATGTGCAACATCCCTTTGCTTGACATTCCGCTGGAAATTCTTCGCAGGTATGCAGACCATCCGGTTTGTCAAAAGAAAAAGGTACTGTTGCCTGTCCCCTGCAATCAAAAGATGAACAGCTACCTGAAAGAGATTGCCGATTTATGCCTGATAAATAAGAACTTAACCACACATGCAGCCCGACATTCGTATGCAACCTCGGTCTGCCTCGCCAATGGGGTAAGCATTGAAAACGTGGCTAAAATGCTCGGTCATTCAAATATCAAGATGACACAGCACTATGCACGTGTATTGGACAGTTCCATTCTACGTGACATGACTAACGTAAAGAATGTACTTTCTAAAGCTATGTAGGATATGGAACGGGGAATCATTACAATCAGTGAAAACGGGACGGTCACTATGCCGACCGCTCCCGTATGGATGACGATGCAGGAAATGGCAGACCTGTTTATGGTATTCTACTACGACATCCGCAAGGCTATCCGTAGCATTTACAAGAACCATGAATTATTGGAAGAGAAAACGAAACGGTACATCAGACAGGACAACAGAATACGTTATGAGGTGTACAGTTTTGAAATGGTGATAGCTCTTGCGTTCAGACTACGCAGCAAGGAATGTATGGCTTTCAGAAAGTTCATCATGGAAAGACTGTATGCGCCCAATCGGGAGAAACCCCTTCATTTGTTCTTTTCGCTATCCGATGCTAATCCACGATACAGGTGTTAGTGTCGTCTGTATCCATAATGATAATAATGCAAGAAGCCGATGGCTGGGCAGTTTACCTGTCGCCATCGGCTTCTGTTCATTTCATACTTTGCAAGATTAAGTTTCCATCCGGCAAGCATTCCGATACCCGCCCATCACCAGCTTTTCGATGTCAGATTCCTTGTAGAGAATCTTGCCACCCACTGGTAGTAGGACACCATCCCGTTGTTGCGGTAGTCCTGCAAGGTGCGGCGGCTCACCTTGAGCCATGCCGACACCTCCTTGTCCGTCATAAAGCGTTCATTGCCGAATGAAGCCTTGCTTTTTTCGTTCATACTTTCAATGCCGTCGAGCATGGAGTCCAATTGCTCCATGAAGCCGACAGCCCATTCATCGTTTGTCCATAATCGTTCCGTTCATTTGTTACAGTGGATTTAGTAGTACAATCAATTCAATTACATTCAGATGGTCTTTCCCCTATAGGCGGCATCCTTCGTCTGTCCTCCACAATCCGGACGATACGCAGCACGTCCTCCGGCTTGTAGAAAATCTTATGCCCAATCTGGGAGTAAGCCAGCGTTCCGTTGTCGCGCAGCGTCTGCAAGGTTCTCGGACTGATGCGCAGTTGCTGGCAGACATCCTGATTGTCCATCCATCGGGTGAGCCGCCCTTCCTCCCTCTTGCCGAGGATTTCATTCACCCGGTCGGAGAAGCGGCTGAACTTCCCGACCATTTCTTCAAACACGCCTTTCGAGATAATCACAAATTCATTCATTGCATATACTGTTTTTATTGTTGGTAATCCTGTTTGCCTGCAAAGTAAAGCCAACATCTTCATCGGACAATGGCTTTACGGCTGACTGGCAGCTTGTGGCAGCAAGTGGTCGGAAGTGGCATCATTCCATATTCTGCAATAGCCCTTCCGACTGCCGACAGTGCAAAGAAAAGCCAACTCCGGCAGAATCCAACCAACTCGCAACATCGTGGCAGCATTTGGCACCGATGTGGTAGCCTGTGGCGTTTTTCGGATTCCATGTATTGCAAGACAGTTTTCCAATTAAGTCTTCTGAAAACATTCTTATTACTATCCTGTCCGCTCAGATTAAGCCCTTAAATATGGAGCGGCTGTTTTCTATCCTTGTGGCAAATCGGTGAATTATCCACCACCGATTATACATGAAAAATGCAAAACGACATATTGTTGCCACAGATAACCCAAGTGTTTGACAGCCCGTATTATATCCATTTTATTTGCAGTCGATAATCGGTCAAACGTGCGCACAACGACCACTATTGTTAAACATTTAATTTGAAAAAGCATGAGAAAGAACGTAAACAACCAGACAATGGATGAAGAATTGAAAATCTTTTTGGGTATCGAGCCGAAAGTGGAAGAACAGAAGCCTGACCCTGCGCCAGCCGATACGCCGGCACAGGAACACGAGGATGCACAGGCAGGCACGGATGAGAACATGAATGAACAAACAGGTGAAGCCGTGCAAGAAAATGCGGAGGAACATCCGCAGGTAGTACACCGTATCAGCGGCAAGCAACGCCGGGCATCGCTGGAGGAATACAAGGCAATGTTCCTGCCTGTCCCTACCATTGGAAACCGGAAGCCCGTGTTCCTTGACCTGAGCACACGCGATGCCCTTGACCGCATCGTCAGCCTGTTCGGCAGTCGCAGGATGAGCGTGTCGGGGCTGGTGGAAAACATCGTCCGCCACCATCTTTCCACCTACGGGGAGGACATCGAGGCATGGCGTAAACTCTGAAAATTAAGGAACAGACTTACGGGTGGTCATTCGGAGTTACTCAGAACCAATCCAACGGAGTTTTGAGGGAGCAAGTTTGTGTTTCGGGCATACCGAAACCGCCTGCTCCCACTCTTGAAGCCCGTGGAAGCCGCATCCCGTCGGTCTAATCAGTATCAACAGTATAAGCAAGAAAAATTAACTCATAACAGATGGAACAGAAACGGAAATTCGACAGAAGGAACAAGGGCGGTCGCCCCAAGAAGGAAGCGGCTGATAAGCTGAAATACCGCCTTACGGTGAAGATGGCTACGTCGGACTACTACACGCTGAAAGGCAAGGCCCGGGGCGCGGGCATATCCGCCGGGGGAGTTCCTGCGCGAGTGCATGAAAAGCTGCCATGTGAAGGAACGGCTCATGCCGGAACATACAGATTATGTACGGAAACTGTGCGGCATGGCGAACAACCTGAACCAGCTTGCACACAAGGCGAATGCCGCAGGCTTCGTCACGGTGAGGATGGAGTGCCGCGTGCTCATGGCACGTATCGAGGAACTGCTCAACCTTATCCTCCTATGATAGCTAAAATCGTCAAGGGAAGCAATTTCAGGGGTGTGGTAAACTACATTCTTGACAAGGAAAAGGATGCTAAAATCCTCGTATGCGATGGCTTGTTTTCAGAAAATAAGGAGACCATCACAAACAGTTTTGAGGCGCAGGCAGGGATGAGTCCGAAGCTTACGAAGCCTGTCGGACACATCGCGCTGGCATTCTCCAAGGAGGACGAGCACCGTCTTACCGACCGGGCAATGGCAGGAATCGCATTGGAATACTTGGAGAAAATGGGTGTAAAAGACACGCAGATTCTTGTCGTGCGCCACTTCGACAAGGAGCATCCGCACGTGCATATCGCTTTCAACCGTATTGCCAATGACGGCAGGACAATCAGCGACCGCAACGAGCGGATACGTAGCACACGCATCTGCAAGGAACTGACGCGAAAGTACAACCTGTACTTCGCCAGCTGCAAGGAGCAGGTAAAACGGCATCGCCTGAAAGAACCGGACAAGACCAAGTACGAGCTTTATTCCCTGCTTAAATCCGAAGTTTTAAGGTGCGGAAACTGGCAGCAGTTAGCCGTTAATTTGGAACAGCAAGGCGTGGAAATGCAGTTCAAGTACAAGGGCAAGTCGGACGAGGTGCAGGGTGTAGTCTTCTCCAAGAACGGCTATTCATTCAGCGGCTCCAAGATTGACAGGCAGTTCAGCCATTCCAAGATAGATGCGGCTTTGAACGCCAACAGGCAGGAAGAACAGCAAAGGGTGATGACAGGCAATCAAGTACCCGAACAATCGACACCGCAATTTGAGCCGACAGGTAGCGATGATTTGTACAGTGGTTCTATCGGCTTGCTCATGCCGGATGCTACAAACGGGCAGGCAGATGAGAACTATTTTGAGGAACAATTAAAACGTAAGAAAAAGAAACAATGTAAAAATAAGATTCTAAAAATGGACAATAACGAAGTATATGCGCTCTTTGAGGACATCAAGAGTGGCTTAAAGAGTACACACAGATTTACAGAATTTGCTATAAAATTGATGTTTTCTGCCAAAATTTTAGGCCTGTTAATGTTACATCTATATGTAATTTTGTAACTTTGCATTCAGACTTTAAATAATAGCCGGATTATGAGCAAACAACTTAATAGGATAAAAGTCATACTCGCTGAGAAACAGCTTACAAACAAGTGGCTGGCAGATGAATTACATCGGGATCAAACCACTGTTTCCAGGTGGGTGACAAATACCTGCCAGCCAAGTTTTAAGACAATGATAAAAATCGCCAATGCTCTTAATGTTACACTTGATGATTTGGCAAGAAGAGACATAATTTAGTCATGATACAGAAACAAAGAACTTTGTTCATTGAGCAAACAAACAAATTAAGCGAGATGTTGGGTGTTTTAAATAAAAAACATTCAACCCTTGAAATAATGATGAAGGAAAATTCCTTGCCATACTAAAATAATATTAGATTGACAATATGACCAAAAAGGAAGGACAATGTAACGCAACCTAAAATAGGGCTAGATATATTTTCAGGTGCTGGTGGTTTGAGTCTCGGTGCGGAAATGGCTGGGATTGATGTTAAGTACGCTATTGAAATTAACAAAAGCGCAGCTCAAACTTTCCGAAGAAATCATAAAGGAGCTCATGTTATCTGTGACGATATTACCAAATTATCGCCAAAAGAAATCGTAGGTGATAATCAAATCTTTATCATTATGGGGGGACCTCCGTGTCAAGGCTTTTCTTTGTCAAATACTATGAATCGAAATATGAACAATCCTAAGAATTTATTGTTCAAGGAGTTTGTTCGTTTTGTAAATGAATTACATCCTACTTGGTTTGTTTTTGAAAATGTGTCAGGACTTACAAGCATGAATCATGGAGAAACTCAAAAAATGATTGAGAAATGTTTTGAAAATCTTGGATATACTGTTTCTCCAGCGGTACTGTGGGCTTCCGATTATGGTGTTCCACAACATCGGAACCGATTTTTTCTTGATTGGTAATGCTTATGGTGTCAAGTTCGAGTTTCCCAAAAAGCACGAGAAACAAATCAGTGTAGAAGAAGCTATAGGTGATTTGCCAATACTTGGTAATGGAGATAGTTACAATATCCTACCATATCGTGTTTCATTGGAAGAAGCAAGCGAATATGCTCAGCAAATGCGTAAATGTTCGGAAAGTGCAACTCAAAATTTTTGTTTCTAAAAATAATGACCTTGTTATTGAAAGATACAAACACATAAAACAGGGGCAAAATTGGCGTGCAATTCCTGATAGTCTAATGGAGAACTATACAGATAAAAAACGTACACACAGCGGTATCTACAGGCGTTTATTAGCAGACAAACCTTCTGTTGTAATATCAAATTATCGCAAAAGTATGCTTATTCATCCATTTCAAGATAGAGGATTGTCTGTAAGAGAAGCCGCGCGTATTCAGAGTTTTCCTGATGATTTTATCTTTGAAGGTCCCATTTCCCATATACAGCAACAAATAGGGAATGCTGTTCCCCCACTGCTTGCAAAAGCAGTCGTAAAAAAAATCCTTTCTTATAAAGAATAAAATCTAATGAGTAAAGATAGAGAGAACATACCGAGAGCAAATATGTTAATGGGCTCAATGCGCTCAATGAGCTACTCCTTTGAGTCAGCAGTGGCAGACATTATAGACAACAGCATCAGTGCCAATTGCAAAAATGTCATCTTATACTTCCCACTTAGAAGTTACGACACTCTTGCTGTCGGTATTTTGGATGATGGGAAAGGTATGTCTTCTGACGAATTGTTTGAGGCAATGAGATATGGAAGTGACTCCGAAGAAGAACGGCAGGAAACTGATCTAGGACGTTTTGGACTTGGAATGAAATCCGCATCTATGTCACAGTGTCGTATATTAACTGTTATTAGTAAACAAGCTAATGAGGTACATGCTTTCAGATGGGATTATAACTATATCCTTGAAAAGAAAGCATGGATTCTTCAAGAACTCAACAAGGATGAAGTTGCATCAATACCTTATGTGAAGAATTTATTAGAGTCATCGCAAGATGGCACATTAGTAGTCTGGCAAGACTTTGATGTACTTGAAAAATCTTCCGATGGGCAAATCTTTGATACGCTTACTGAACTACAAAACAAGACATCAGACTATCTGTCTTTAATTTATCATAGATTTCTTGACGACAAGTCTATTAAAATTAAAATAAACAATCACGTTTTAAGCCCAGAGACCCTTTCCTTGAAAAGAATAAAAAGACCACTCAAAAGAAAGAGGTTCCATAAGCAATCGTGATTCTTCAAACATAGAACGACAGATTAAAGTCAAGGCTTTTGTGTTGCCGTTTGCTACGGACATGACAGCTGAAGATATGAAAAATGCTGGAGGGGCGGAGAATTTTCGTTCCCTTCAGGGTTTTTACATATACCGAAACAAGAGACTTATCATTTGGGGTACTTGGTTTGGTATGCGTTTAGGCGAACTTACTAAGAATGCAAGAATTAGAGTTGATATTCCCAACAGTCTTGATGATATTTGGGGTATTGATATTACAAAAAGAACTGCAACGATTCCCAAAAACATCCTTAACCAGTTAAGAAAAACGGTTAAGGACGCTATGGATATTGCAACAAGAAAGCAGACTCATCGAGGAAGAAAAGAAAATGTGGATGCCAATATCAGCTATATTTGGAACCGTATGCAAGGACGCAACAACAACTTCTATTATGAGTTAAACAAAGAAATCCGCTTTTCAAAAATGTAAAAGACCATATACCTGCTGACTACCATTCATACATTGATATTATGTTGGATGAAATCCAGTTTAAGCATACCCATTCAGCAGATATATATAGACAGGTGCAACGAAGCTATCGAAATCCCGGAAAAAGACGACCGCCTTGACGATTTGTATCAACAAGGTATAACTCTTGTAGAAGCCGTTATGAAATTTGGAAAACCCAAAGAAGAGGCTATAGAATACGTTATGACCTCCGAACCTTTCTGCACCAAGAGCGAATTAAAAAGGAATGTTGAACAACTATTGCATCGAAAAATATGGGAAATGAACTCCTACAAAGTTTTCTGATTATTACGAACCAGAATGTAAAGGCAGACATAAATCGAGGTATAGAGGTCAATTATAATAACATTTGACAAATACATTGAGAACACCAAAAAAATTTCTTAATGTTACACTCACTGAGGACGAGTACAAACTGGTATTCCATGATATAGAACAACGTTTCTCTATCAAACATAGTAAAGGGTGTGCCATTTTTGATGATTACGACCAGTTGAGAGATTGGTATCATGAAGAAAACATTGAAGACCCTTACTTTTGGACGAGATACAAAGGTATCTTGAGGAGTTTTCTTCGCTAAATCCCAAAAGCATTGAACTCCTTGACAAAACAACTCTCCCTCAAATCATGAATTGCCTTGGCAACCCGACTGAAGAATTTGAGGGCATACGCCTTCGTAGAGGTCTTGTGATTGGTGATGTGCAATCAGGCAAAACCGCAACCTATTCCGGGTTGATATGCAAGGCTGTTGATGCGGGCTATAAAGTTGTGATTCTTTTAGCTGGAATTACAGAAAGCCTACGTCAACAGACTCAGCAACGTATTGACGAAGGCATCGTTGGGCTAGCCCGCACTATGAATCCTATTCTTAAAACACCAGAAACGCATCGTGTCGGTGTCGGATTGGATATGAAGGAAGTACGGGCAACTTCGCTAACGACACAAGCGTATGACTTTATTGCAACCAATGACAACATTGTTACATCTTTGGCTTCGCACAAGACAGTTTTACTTGTCATAAAGAAGAATGTTTCGGTTCTCAACAAGCTATACAACTGGCTTAAAAACAATAACTACGATCCTTCTAAGGGATATATCGACTGCCCACTATTACTTATTGATGACGAGGCAGATAACGCTTCACTGAATACTAATAAGGACGAAACTAATCCGACAAAGACCAATGCAAAAATCAGGCAAATCTGCGCATTGTTCAAAAAACGCAACGTATGTCGGTTTCACAGCAACTCCCTTCGCCAACTGTTTCATTGATCCTGATTCAGTTGACAGTATGAAGAATGCAGATCTTTTTCCTGAAAACTTCATGTATGTTTTGCCGAGTCCATCCACATATATAGGAGCAAAGAAAATCTTTGATGAAGATGGAGCGTTTCATAGAAATGTACGCTTCATTACAGATATTGAAGAGCCTGACTATGCAAGCGATGAATATAAAGATAGAGCATCTAATGATATAGATGGACTTAACAATGGTCCATTTTATTATAAGCACAGCAAGAACTGGGATGGTGTTTTTCCGAAATCACTAACTCATTCCATGTATTGCTTCTTCTTAGCTAATACTATTAGAGACTTGCGCGGAGATAGCGGGAAACCACGTAGTATGCTTGTAAACATGTCACGCTTTGTAAAAGTCCAGAGGGTAATCAAGGAACATGTTGAGAAAATCTATAATGATTTCAAATCAAAAATAGAATTTTCTTTCAGTGGAACAGATGCTGACAAGAACCTTCCTTTGTATAAGACTTTGGAAGAATTATGGAATAAGCACTATTCTTTTATTTGGTTGATATTTCTATTTGACAGAGTCCTTCATAAAGAGAATCTTATCAAAGCAATCAAAGACATTAAAATTGTCGTGGTCAATGGGTCTAAGAATAGTAATAAATTAGACTATAAAAAATCCATCATTACGTGTTATCGCAGTTGGTGGTATTGCTCTTTCACGAGGCTTAACATTGGAAGGCCTACTTACCAGTTATTTCTATCGAAACACAGCGACCTTTGATGTGTTAATGCAGATGGGAAGATGGTTTGGATATAGACCTAATACGAGGACATATTTCAGATTTGGACCACCATGGCAAGCGCAAGATGGTACGATGAAATTTCAAAGGCTTCAGAAGATTTAAAAGAGCAGCTTCGTAAAATGTTTGATCAACACCTCACTCCAAAGGATTTTGGTATTAAGGTACGAGATAATTGCGAAGAGTTGCAAATCACTGCCTCTAACAAAATGCGAATGTCATTTGACCTAAATGAGCAAGTTTCATTCTATGGTAATTTACATGAAACCCCGTACATTAGTCTGAATACCGAACAAAACAAGAAGGAATGTCGCACAGACAAAAGCCTTGGCTTTTCAACTGTGGAGCCAAGGCTATAATTTCAAGAAGTCTGGTAAAGGCGCATATATTGTTAGAGATGTACCCAAATCATTGATTTCAAGTTTTGTTGGTGGCATAGTGTGTTCCAAGATGAATCCAAGTTTCAACGAGGAGTATATCAAAGACTTCATAGATGACGTCAACACAATAGGTCTTGATTATTGGGATATCGTTTTCCAAGGAGGTGAATCTGAAACACATTTTGATATAGAAAGATTAGAGGAATTGACCTGTGCAGGACGTGCTATCCACATTGAACACAATGCTGTTGTCGTCAGCTCAAGGCGGCGCCTTCTTAACACTAGTGCTGGTAAATTGGCATTGAGTGAAGAACAGATTGCTAAAGCCGTTAGTGCCTGCAAAGCAAAGTGGGAAGAAGAAGGCTCCAGCATAGACCGAACTATCCCCTCAAAGGCTTATTTTGAACATTTTGCCAAATAGGAAACCAATCTGATTGTAATGTTGATTGTACCAAAACCGCCCAAAGAGAATGAGGATGAAGAGCAGAAACTCATCAAGTTCAGAAGTGATTTGGGACAATCATACATAGCGGCATTTGCAATGGGTTTTCCTGGTGTGAAAGGTGTAGATAAAGCCAAACACTATAAGGTGAATAAAGTTTACTATACACAAAATTTGATGGACGAACCTGAAGAACTGGACGATGAAGACGAATAACTCTATTTTCGACACCTTCAAGGAAGGTTTCGATGCAGGATTTTACAAAAGATTAAATGGCAACCCGGCATTAGATTTGTATGTTGGAAGAAACGATAGTGGACTCTATTCTTTTGAATACAGAGGTGCATTTACACCAATTAAGGTTAAATGTTCAGAGCTGATTTTAGTCGAGCAGTTTAAGCACGACTCCTTCAACTCAATCTGTTTCTCATTAGAGAAAGATGAATTACTCGAACGTTTTTAGCATTTTCTGCCAAGACTTGGTTGACGCTGTAGATGGAATTACGGACGTAAACCAAGGTTACAAGGAAATTTGCAACCGCTTTTTTCTCTTGGAAGAAGCTGTTTAAGCCATCAACTGGAAATCTTACAGAGCCAGAAATTATGGGTATCATTGGTGAATTGCTCTTCTTGAAAGACACAATGATTCCTACATTTGGTGTAGAAAAAGCTATTGAAAGTTGGATGGGTCCAGAAAAGACTCATAAGGACTTTTCCTTTGATGATAAATGGATTGAAATTAAACAGTCTCTTCAGGAAAAGAGTTAGTTAAAATTTCTTCCATTGAACAGCTTGATGGAAATGAAAATGGTAGCCTTGTCGTTTTTGCTCTTGAAAAGATGAGTACCAACTACAAAGGCTTAAAGCTAAACAATATTGTCAATGCACTACTGATTAACATACACAATCAGTTTGTGAGAGACGTTTTCATGTCTAAACTTTCAACTTATGGATATGAGGGATCTCCAGAATACGACAACTATGTTTATGAGATAACAGACTGTTTGACGTTTGCTGTAACAGAGGACTTTCCGAGGTTGAGGAGAGATTTGCTTCCAAGGGCAATTGCAAAATCACAGTACGAAATAATTTTGTCTGAATTAGACACCTTCAAGTCAACGCCCCCATGGAGATAGAAGATTATAGAAAACAATTCATGGAGCAACTTCGCTTCGATGCGGAACATGAAGGAACGGCTCCAGAAACACAATTCATAGAAAAATCTCTCGAAATCCTAGAAGAAACGGGAGATGTTAGTGATGCCATGCCCATCTCAGTAGAGATTCGTGGCAAGAGGAACCGTCTAATGGCGTTTGATGCCTATGCCTACGATGAAGCAGACGGTGCACTAATAATGATTGCCAGTGATTTTTCAAATGAGATTGATACCGTTCAAACTCTCACTAATACACGCATTGATGAACTTTATACAAGAATGCGCAATTTTATAGAGGAGAGCGTTACCGGTAAAATGTCTGATTATTGTGATGACTCTGACCCCGCATTAAATATTGCCAAGGAGATAAAGGAAAGAGCTGGTAAAGGCAGACTGAACTGGGATATTGTGCGATTCAAATTCGTTATAATCTCAAACTCTATCCTCAGTAAACAGGTTAAAAATATTAGTCGAGAAGATTTCTTAGACCGTCCAGTTGTATTAAACATTTGGACATTAGAACGGTTTTTCCAAACATACTCGTCTAATTCTTCTGAGATTATTGAATTTGATACAGAGGAGTTTGGATGTGACGGTATACAATGCTTGAAAGCACAGATTGGCGAAGAGGCTGACTATGATGCGTATTTGGGTATTGTTCCTGGTAGCTTCTTAGCAAATGCTTATCTAAAATATGGTAGCAAGCTGCTTCAAGGAAATGTCCGTGCATTTTAAGTATACGAGGAAAAGTTAATCGTGGAATACGAGAGACGATTATCAAATCCCCTGAAAATTTTTTTTTACCTACAACAATGGTATTGCCGTTGTAGCACGTTCTGTTCGTTTTTCAGCGGATGGCACAAAGATAGTTCACATGCGAGATCCACAAATCATAAATGGTGGTCAAACAACAGCGTCTTTGGCTAATGCCATTATCAAAAAAGAAAAGATGGCGGATGATATGCAAAACCTCTTTGTACCTATGAAATTGACCGTTCTCAATATCGAAAACGAAATGTCAGAAGAGAGGTAGAACGCTACAATGATATCACGAAGAAGATTTCTCAATGTGCTAATAGCCAAAATGCAGTATCCGACGCAGACTTCTTTTCTAATCATCCATTCCATGTAATGATGGAGAAACTATCTTTGAAGACAATGGCACCACCGGTAAATGGGAATCCATTTCAAACTATTTGGTATTATGAGCGTTCAAGGGGAAAATGGGAACAAGACCAAATGAAACTGACACCTGCACAGCGTCAGCAGTTCATAGCTAAACATCCTAAAACCAAGTCCTCAAAAAAGAGAAACTAGCAAAGTGTTTGAATGCTTTTGCTATGAATCCTCATGAAGTGTGTCAAAGTTCTGCTATTAACTTTAAACGCTTTGCAGGCACCATTGACGATATATATGAGAAGTCAAGAGATAGCATAAACGAAGAGTATTTCAAGAAATGTGTTTGTTGTGTTATCGTATTTGACACCCTAGACCGTATGGTAACAAAGCAGAGTGGTATCCTTCAGGTGGTAATAAGGCACAGATTGTGCCTTATTCTATTGCTAAGTTGATGTCGATGCTACCCAAAAACACAGACCTTGATTGGGTTTCCATATGGAAAAAACCAAACATTGTACCACCAACTTGCAACCGAATTGGAGCAAATCGCTCATGCTATCCATGAGTTTTTAATGAAAGAGGCTGATGGTGGATTGGTACGTTCTATGTCTCGTAAACTTGACACTTGGAAGAAATGCAAGGATTTGAAACTCCAACTTTCCGACCAGTTTATAGCCAGTCTTGTTTCACTACAAGAAACGAGGGATGCAGAAATGGTTGCCAAGCGGGCACACAAGTTCAATAGCAGTGTTGACTTGTCTGTTGAAATCTTTAAGTTGGGGGCGACTTATTGGCATAAGGTTTATGCCGAAGTTGCGAAAGAAGCAATTCTTCCTTATGGTGAATTATCATTCATTAATGGTATAGGCGACTATATCAATTTGGGAAATTGCCTTCTCCTAAACAATGTAAGCAACTGATGAAAATTATAGATAAAATAGAAAATAAAGGATTTGTAATGCCAGAATCATGAGAGAGTTAACGGAAAAAGAAATACTCAACAGAAAGCACTTCTTGATGTTCATGGAGCTAATAGGTCTTAGTCCTACATCATGTAACGCTTATGCAACCACACTAATGAGTTGTTCTGATTTCATTAAGGATGAGTTGAAAAAAGATGGTTATGCCTCTCTTTATGAAGTGGACAACCAAAAGGACATAAAAAAGGTATCAACAGATTCTTGACACTACGCCTGCCTATATAAGCAGGAATCATTCCGGTAATAATAGGCACTTGGCAAGCATAGTCAATTATGTTAAGTTCATAGATTTCTTATTTATCTTCAAAAAGAGATAACATATCAGTGTTTTACATTTGCTACAGTTTAGAAAAGATAAAAATATGGCAGAAGAAAATAAAATAATACTCTATCAGGACGATGACGAGATTACTCGTGTGTCTGTGCGTTTTGCTGATGAAGATTTGTGGCTGACACAAAATCAGTTGGCAGAAATATACTGTACGACGAAACAGAATATCAGTCAGCACATAGACAATATATTAAGTGATGGAGAATTAGACCCAAATCTAACTGTAAAGGATTTCTTGACAGTTCGGCAAGAGGGTAAACGTCAAGTGCAGCGCAGTGTTCTGCACTACAACCTTGACATGGTCATCGCTTTGGGCTATCGTGTCCAGTCTCAGGTGGCGACTCGCTTTCGCCGTTGGGCCACCCAACGGCTTCATGAGTATATCCAGAAAGGATTTGCGATGGATGATGAGCGGTTAAAGCAAGGCGGTAATCGGTATTTTCGTGAGTTGCTGCAACGCATCAGGGATATTCGTAGTAGTGAACGCAACTTCTATCAACAGGTTACAGATATTTATGCAACTGCCACGGACTATGACCCACGCGATGAGATGACAAAGATGTTTTTTGCCACTGTACAGAACAAATTGCATTATGCCGTTCACGAGAATACGGCTGCGGAAGTTATCTACAATCGCGTGGACAATGAAAAGCCATTTGTGGGCATGACGAACTTCAAGGGTAACTATGTGACCAAGGATGACGTGAAGATTGCCAAGAACTATCTGTCGGAGATTGAACTTCAACGTTTGAACTTGCTTGTATCCGGCTTCTTGGACTTTGCAGAGTTCCAAGCATTAGAAATGAATCCCATGACCATGAAAGATTGGATAGAGGCACTTGACAATCAGATTATCGCTCACAAACGAAAGGTCTTAATTGGCAAGGGGAATATTTCGCATAAGCAAGCGGTTGAGAAGGCAGAAAAGGAGTTTGAAATCTACCGCAAACGTGAAATGGAACTGCTTGAAAGCGATTTTGATAAGGAAATCAAGAAATTAAAAGACAGAAATGATAGTAGTTCCAAGTAATTCACTACCTTTGCAACAGGAAACCACCACGCAACGATGCGCAGAACAGCGCAAATTCAAGGTGGAGCAATAGGAGGAGATTACCCTTTTTCCTTTTCTGAAAAAGTGATGATATACAGCCACTTGTAAATAAAGTACAATTCCTGGTGGCACCACTTTTACAAAATGAAAAATCATGAAAACCGCTGAAATACAGTTATTTCAGCGGTTTTTTCTTTATGTACTGTCCGCAAAAATATGCAATTTGGTGCAATAAAAAATGGGTCAACGTAAAACCTGAGGGATTTATTGTTAGGCATAAATTTTAGTCAGTCTGTACAAAAGAATGCCTTGTCTTTAACTCCCCTGAACTGCGCACGAAAGTTCTTTATTTTAGCATTAAAGGATTCAGATGCAGCGTTTGTGGAACGCTTTTCAAAGAAGTTTATGATTTCCAGATAATGTGTCTGTATGGATCTTGCCACTCTTCCAAAGGCAAGGAAGCCTGATTTGTCTACT
>ENA-OPYV01000266-OPYV01000266.1-human-gut-metagenome-genome-assembly--contig:-NODE-266-length-16310-cov-2.273929_pt1 | contig 16310 bp, 27 predicted proteins | sample MGYA00242474_ERZ504485 | MGnify/ENA primary metagenome ERZ504485 (study PRJEB26092, sample SAMD00036263) | human gut metagenome | host: Homo sapiens | study: EMG produced TPA metagenomics assembly of...
ATGGATGTAGCGGTGGTGCTTTTGGAATGGACGGTGGGTCGCACACGATTGCGCTGGACTATTCGTTTTTTGGATATTGACTTTTGCCGCCTGGGCACAGAACGAATTGCTGTGGCAGGTGCTGCTGTTTCTCCGTGCTCCACGAGGTGCGGGCATTTGACGGCGCTTTGCGCCCTGGGATTGCAGCCCAGGCAGCTGCGCTTGTCCTTTTACGGTATGGCGCTGCGGTATGACCGGGTACCGGATCGGCGGCGAGAGACGGCGGTGCTTTTTGGCGGCCCGGCGGTGAATCTGATTTTGTGGGTGCTGCTGCGGGACCCGGCCAACGGAGCGCTGTTCCTTCTGAATATGCTGCCCATTTTTCCGCTGGACGGGGGACGGCTGGCGGCGCTTTGGCTGCCACGACGGCTGGCTGCCGTGCTCAGCGCGCTGGCGCTGGCGGTGCTTACCGGGCTGGGCGGTTATGTGCTGTACCGGGGCGGCGGGGTGTCGCTCCTGGGAATCAGCCTGTATTTAATGCTATCAAATTTGAGGTCTGTATGAGAAAAGAGATTGAAAAACTGTTGCAATCGGTGCAAAAACCGGCGCGCTATGCCGGTGGCGAACTGAACAGCGTAATGAAAGATAAAAGTAAAGTGGCGCTGCGCTATGCTTTTTGTTTTCCGGATACTTACGAGATCGGTATGAGCCACTTGGGAATGAAAATTCTTTACGGCGTCGCCAACGCGCGGGAGGACACTTGGTGCGAGCGGGTGTTTGCCCCGGCGGACGATATGGAGGCGCTGATGCGCGCCAACGGCGAACCGCTGTTTGCCCTGGAAAGCGGCGACCCGATCAAGGACTTTGATATGATTGGCTTTACCATGCAGTATGAGCTGTCTTATACCAATATTCTTAATATGCTGGATTTGGCGGGGGTGCCTTTGCGTGCCGAGGATCGAAAGTCGCTGACCCCCATTGTGGCCTTTGGCGGCCCCTGCGCCTGCAACCCGGAGCCGGTGGCGGAGTTTGCGGACATTATCTTCCTGGGCGAAGGGGAAGAGACCACCAACACGGTGCTGGATCTGCTGAAAGAATGTAAAGAGAGCGGCAAGAGTAAGCAAGAGTTTTTGGAAGCAGCCATGCACATTCAGGGCATTTATGTGCCGTCTTTTTATGAGGACAGCTACAACCCGGACGGCACCCTGTGCGCCCTGACCCCCACCCATGGTGCACCGGAGCGGGTGAAGAAGTCCATTGTGTCCGATATGAACAAGTGCTATTACCCGGACAGCTTTGTGGTGCCGTTTATTGATATTGTCCACGACCGGGCAGTGGAAGAAATTTTTCGGGGCTGTATTCGCGGCTGCCGCTTTTGCCAGGCCGGATTTATCTATCGCCCTATTCGGGAGAAGAGTGTAGAGACCATCAACCGCCAGTCCAAGGCGCTGATCGACTCTACCGGGTATGATGAGCTGTCCTTGTGCTCACTGTCCACCTCCGACCACAGCTGCGTCAACGAAATGCTCACCTCCCTGATTGACTGGACCGTGCGGGACAAGATCAATTTGTCCCTGCCCAGTCTGCGGGTGGATAACTTTAGCGATGAGCTGGTGGACAAGCTGTCCAAAGTGCGCCGCAGCGGGCTGACCTTTGCCCCGGAGGCGGGCACCCAACGTATGCGGGATGTGATCAACAAGAATGTGACGGAAGAAGAAGTGCTGCGCACCTGTACCAAGGCCTTTGCCGGCGGCTGGACTTCCGTGAAGCTGTACTTTATGATGGGGCTGCCCACGGAAACCATGGAGGATATTGCCGGTATCGCTCAGCTGGCGGGCAAGGTGGTAGACGCCTACTATAATACTCCGGAGCACAAGAAAGGCTGCGCCGTCAGCGTGTCCGTGTCCTGCGCGTCCTTTATTCCCAAGCCCTTTACGCCTTTCCAGTGGGAGCCGGAGGACACCATGACCTCTTTAAAGGCCAAGCAGGCCCACTTGTTGGAGAGTGTGCCCAGCCGCAAAATCCGCGTGTCGTACCATGAAACGCCCACCTCACTTTTAGAGGGCGTGCTGGCGCGGGGAGATCGGCGGCTGTCCAAGGTGCTGCTGCGGGCTTTTGAACTGGGCTGCAAGTTCGATTCTTGGGACGATCACTTTAACTTTGACGCCTGGATGCAGGCTTTTGAAGAATGCGGGCTGGACCCGGACTTCTATACCAAGCGGCGGCGCCCCTTTGAGGAGCTGCTGCCCTGGGATCATTTGGACTACGGCGTGTCTCGCAAGTTCCTGGAACTGGAGAACAAGCGGGCGCACCAAAATGTGACCACGCCCCATTGCCGGATCCGCTGTGCCGGGTGCGGCGCCAACAAACTCAACGGAGGACATTGCGATGCAAGACCAGAAGTGGCACGAGATACGACTGCGGTTCAGTAAAACCGGGCGGGCCAAGTACATTGGTCACCTGGATGTGAATCGGGTCATGTCCAGAGCCTTGCGCCGGGCGGGGATTCCCTTGTGGTTCACCGACGGGTATAACCCCACGCTTATATGCGCTTTTCGCTGCCTTTGTCCTTGGGGGTGGAGAGTGCCTGCGAGAGTATGGATATTCGATTGATAGAGCCTATGGAGCCTCTGGAGGTGCAGCGGCGCATGAACGCTGCCCTGCCGCCGGATATTCAAATCGAAGATGTGTTTTGCGATTTTCGGGACTGTACGGAGATTGCCTTTTCCGATTATGACTTTACCCTGGCTTTTTGATGATAATGCCGCAGCGGCGGAAAAGCTGCAGGCCGTATTGGACGCGCCGCAGATTCTGGCGCTGAAGAAGGGCAAGGTGGGTCGCAAGCGGGTGATGAAGGAAGTGGATATTAAGGCCTTCATTGACCGGTACCGTGTGGAGCTGACCCCTCAGGGGGTGGTGCTGCACCTGCGTTTGGCAGCCGGGCAGGAGAAAATCTGAATCCTACGCTGCTGTGCGACACGCTGCTGCGCTTGGTGGAACTGCCTTGGGAATGGAAGCGAATCTACCGACTGGACCTGCTGGATAAAGAATATCAGCCCTTTCAGTAAAAAACACTTGCTTTTTTGCACCGAGTGTGCTAATATACTAACGCATTTATTCCGTTGCACTTCTTGCAACGAGCGAAATGCTCTGCGTTACAGGCATAACGAGGGTGGTCCTCTGGCAGATCTCTGTTAAGAACACCTCATAAATAAGAAGGAGGTTGTTATTGATGAACGCACTTGATTTGATTGCTCAGGGCAGCATGAAAGAAGAAACACCTAAATTCCAGATCGGTGATACCGTTAAGGTTGCCGTAAAGATCCGCGAGGGTTCTCGTGAGCGTATCCAGATGTTTGAGGGTACTGTGATTGCTATTAAAGGTTCCGGTATCAGCAAGACCTTTACCGTGCGTCGCCTTTCTTACGGCGTAGGTATTGAGCGTGTATTCCCGCTGCATTCTCCCAATGTGGAGAGCGTGCAGGTGATCCGCTCCGGTAAGGTTCGTCGCGCAAAGCTGTATTACCTGCGTGACCGTGTGGGTAAGGCTGCTAAGGTGAAGGAGAACTTGCAGAGAGATAACGCTGCAAAGGCTGCTGACGCTGAGTAAGACACATAAAAAAATGCTTCTGTTACCTTGGTGACAGGAGCTTTTTTATTTGCCTTTTTCCGCGGTGTATGGTAAACTGGGTGCAGTAAGTAAGGACAGGTAAAGACAATGGCTGATTTTCAAAAACAAAAAGGTACAATGGTTCCCGGGCCACATGGCAAAGACGCGGCGCCAGATCAAGGAAATGCTGCCTCTGGTGGACGGGGTGGTGGAGCTGCTGGACGCTCGCGTGCCGTATAGCTCCGCCAACCCGGAGTTAGACACTTTGGTGCGGGGCAAGCCCCGGATCGTGCTGCTGAATAAATGCGATGTGGCAGACCCGGCGGCCACCAAGCGCTGGATTGCTGCCTTTGAGGCGCAGGGCAAAACTGCCCTGGCAGTGGATTGCCGCAGCGGCGAAGGGACTGTCCGCCTTTTTGCCCACGGTGCAGCAGGTGCTGAAAAAGACCATTGAGAAGAATACCCAGCGAGGTATGGCCGGCAAGCCACTGCGGCTGATGGTGGTGGGTATTCCCAACACCGGCAAAAGCTCCTTTATCAACCGTATGGCCGGTAAAAACCGCGCCAAGGTGGCCGACAAGGCCGGTGTCACCCGGCAAAATCAGTGGTTCGCTGTGGGCGGCGGCATTGAGCTGCTGGACACCCCCGGCGTGCTGTGGCCTAAGTTTGACGATCCGGAAGTAGGGGATCGGCTGGCGTTTATCGGCTCTGTAAAAGATGAAGTAACAGACCTGGAGACCTTGACCTGCCGTTTGTTGGAGATACTGGGGCACACCAGACCCCAGGCCATTATCCAGCGGTACGGCATTGAGGTGGACGAGTATATGCAGGGCTGGGAAATACTGGAAGCCATCGGCCGCAAGCGCGGCTTTTTAATGCGGGGCGGCGAGATCGACTATAACCGGTCCGCAGTAATTGTGGCGGATGAATTTAGAGGAGGAAAGCTGGGGCGAATGACCCTGGAACTGCCGGAATGATGGAATGGACAGCATTTGAAGATCAGGCCCGCACAGAGGGCTACACCTGCATCTGTGGTATTGATGAAGCCGGGCGAGGTCCCTTGGCAGGTCCGGTGTACGCGGCGGCGGTGGTGCTCCACCCGGGGCAGGTGATTGAGGGGGTCAACGACTCCAAAAAGCTCAGCGAAAAAAAGCGGGAGATCCTGTTTGACACCATTTGCAGCCAGTGCGCCGCCTATGGGATCGGCTCTGCCACAGAAAAAGAAATTGATGAGATCAATATTCTCAACGCCACTTATCTTGCCATGCAGCGGGCGGTAGCCGCCCTGCCGGTGCAGCCGGACTGCGCTTTGGTAGACGGCAACCGTGCCCCTGACTTGCCCTTGGAGGTGCGCACGATCAATTAAGGGCGACGCTCAAAGCGCCAGCATTGCGGCAGCGTCTATTTTGGCTAAGGTCAGCCGGGATCGCTATATGCTGCAAATGGCGGAGAAATACCCGCAATACGCTTTTGAAAAGCACAAGGGCTACGGCACCAAGCTGCATTATGAACGGCTGGAGCAGTACGGGATCAGCCCCATTCACCGGCTGTCGTTCCTGAAGAAATGGATGAACCGATGATCGGCCGGAATACTACGGTAAGTACGGCGAGCTGGAGGCTGCCCGGTACTTGCAAAAGCAGGGCTATAAGCTGTATGATGTGAACTACCGCTGCCGTTTTGGCGAGATCGACCTGATATGTACCAAGGGGCAGTATTTGGTGTTTGTGGAGGTCAAAACCCGCAGTCAGGGTGCCATTGCCGACCCGGCGGAATTCGTGGACCAATACAAGCAGGAGCGGATCATTCAAACCGCCAAGCTGTTTTGGCCCAAAATCCAACGAAAAAGCAGCCCAGATTTGATGTAATTGAAGTGTTTTTTACAAAAGGACGGCACAAAATCCGTAAAACACCTTGAAAATGACCTTTTGCATTGGTATAAAATATTCTGCAAGAAAAACGAAATCACAACCCCCAACGAATAGGAGAGCGTGTATGCTATATACTTCAACAAGAAACAACAAGATCCGTGTAACCGCTGCCCAGGCCATTGCCCAGGGAATCAGCGAGGAGGGCGGCCTGTTTGTGCCGGTGGAACTGCCGCACTTTTCTATGGACACGGTACGGGAAATGATGGAGATGTCCTACATTGACCGGGCCAAGACCGTGCTGCGCACCTTCCTGACGGACTTTTCCGATGAGGAGCTGAATTACTGCGTAGAGGGCGCTTACCGGGCAGATAAGTTTTCCAGCCCCGCTGTGGCACCCACGGTGAATATCGGCGGCAAGGAGAATATCTTGGAGCTGTGGCACGGTCCCACCTGTGCCTTTAAAGATATGGCGCTTCAGCTGCTGCCGTACCTGATGACCGTATCTGCCAAAAAGACCGCTGAGGGCAAGACCATTGTGATCCTGGTTGCCACCTCCGGCGATACCGGCAAGGCGGCGTTAGAGGGCTTTAAGGATGTTGACAAGACCAAGATCCTGGTGTTTTACCCGGTGGACGGCGTGTCTCCCATGCAGAAGCTGCAAATGACCACCCAGGAGGGTGAGAATGTGGCAGTCTGTGCCATTCACGGCAATTTTGACGACGCCCAGAGCGCTGTTAAGTCTATCTTTACCAATGACGAAATCAAGGCGGAGCTGGCAAAGAAAAATATGATGTTCTCTTCTGCCAATTCAATTAACTGGGGCCGTCTGGTGCCGCAAATTGTCTATTACTTCTCCGCTTATGCGGATCTGTGCAAAATGGGTCAGCTGCAAGTAGGCGAGCCCATGAATGTGGTGGTGCCCACCGGCAACTTCGGCAACATTTTTGGCCGGGTATTATGCCAAGCACATGGGCCTGCCCATCAAGACCATGGTTTGCGCGTCCAATACCAACAATGTACTGACTGATTTCCTGAAAACCGGCACTTATGACCGGAACCGGGACTTTTACGCCACCACCTCTCCCTCTATGGATATTCTCATTAGTTCCAACCTGGAGCGGCTGCTGTACCATATGAGCGGCGAGAGCGACGCTGCCGTGCGCGGCTGGATGACCCAGCTGGCGGAGAACGGCAAATACACGGTAGAGCCGGAAGTGATGGCAAAGATTCAAAAAGAGTTTGCCGCCGGTTACTGTGATGAGGCCGCTGTGGCGGATACCATTCACAAGACTTATACCGATCAGAATTACCTGTGCGACACACACACCGCCGTGGCTGTAAAGGTGTACCGGGACTATGTAGCCCAGACCGGCGACGATCTGCCTACGGTGATTGATTCCACCGCCTCTCCTTACAAGTTCTCCAAGAGCGTGCTCACTGCTGTGCTGGAGGGCAACACCCCGCAGCTGGATGAGTTCGATATGGTAGAGAAACTGCACCGGGTCACCGGCGCTGCCGTACCGCGCCCTTGGCCGCATTAAAGGATAAGGCCGTGCGCTTTACCCAGGTGTGTGACCGGGAGAATATGAGCCAATGGTTTTTCAGCTGCTGAACCTGTAACAGAACAAAAAGATAGCAGGATATCATGCGATACCCTGCCTCAGACTGTCGATAAAGTGGCTAAATCGCGCCATGCTGAAAAATTCAAATAGAATATTTGTAGGGCAGGGGCTTGCTCCTGCCGAAGGTGTTCTATATTGTCTACTGTTTGAAAAGTGCTTGACATCGAGTTCAAGCCACTTTTGGCGCTTTCGTCTTTTGCTCAGGGGCGGTACTGTTGTACAGCACCCATTCGCAAAATTCGAAATTTATCTCACTTTCTCGATGTCTGCCAGCGTGTAGAAATTTTATACTTAGCTTCTTCTACACGCTGGGGCAGGATATCATGCGATATCCTGCCTTTTTCGTCTTTTTACTTACAAGAACAGCCGTCGCAGCACTGGAAGGTCTCGCACGCGGTGTCCGTAGAGGTCTTTGCGTTTTGCGTGCCCACCTGAATATGACCGGCGGTGCAGCAGTCGGAGCCATCGTGGTACTTGCAGTTCTTGACTTCACAGGAAATGCCTTTGATTTCGTCCATTTTTTCACTCCCTTCCTGCATAGTTTGTGCAGGTGCGGGTATTTTATACGGAAAAGAGGTGCCTTATGGCGCTGTATGCCATTGCAGATACCCATTTGTCCTTTGGCACGGACAAGCCCATGGACAGCTTTCCCGGCTGGAGCGATTATACCGCTCGCTTGGCGGCCAATTGGCGCCATTTGGTGGAGCCGCAGGATACGGTGGTGATCGCCGGGGACATTAGCTGGGCCATGAAATTCTCGGAATGTACGGCAGATTTTGCCTTTTTGAACGATCTGCCCGGGCAAAAGATCTTGCTCAAGGGCAATCACGACTATTGGTGGAACACCAAGCGCAAAATGGATCTGTATTTGCAGGAAAATCATTTTGATACTTTACAGATTTTGCATAATCAGGCGATCCCTTACGGCGATGTGGCTTTGTGCGGCAGCCGGGGCTGGTTCTTTTGAGGACGCACCGGAGGCCCAGGACGAGAAAGTGCTGGCCAGGGAAGTAGGCCGTATTCGTATGTCATTGGAGGCGGCAGGGGACAGAGAAAAGATCGTTTTTCTCCATTATCCGCCGGTGACCACCGGGAATGCCTGCGCCCCGATCGTAGAACTGTTGCAGCAGTACGGCGTGCAAAAGTGCTACTATGGCCATCTGCACGGCGCAGCCGCCCGGTTTGCTTTTGAGGGGGACTATCAAGGCATTGATTTTGCCTGATCTCTGCCGATCATCTGGCGTTTACCCCCTTATTTATCTGCAAATGAGCAGAAAAGCCAAATAATATAAATACTTGCTTGAAATTAAGTAATAGATATGTTATAATGCCAAATCGGTGATATTAGATAAAAATTTGAGGAGGTCAAAGCAATGGCACTGAAATCATCCAATAAAGTGGACACCAATGTTTATGAAATCGAGGTTACCGTTGCCCCTGAGGAATTTACTCAGGCTTGCAAGGACGCATATTTGAAGCGCAGAAAATCTATCCAACTGCCCGGCTTCAGAAAGGGCAAGGCTACCCAGGGTATGATCGAAAAGCTCTACGGTGAGGGCTTCTTTTATGAGGACGCACTGGAGATCGTGTATCCCGCAGTTGTTACGGCTGCCATTGAGGAGGCCGGTCTGCGTACGGTGGATTCTCCCGCCGAGCTGGATGTAAAGACCATCAGCAAGTCCGAAGGTGTGGATATGACCATGAAGGTCACTGTGTACCCGGAGGTCAAGCTGGGCCAGTATAAGGGCCTGGAGGCTGTGCAGCTGCCCACAGAGGCAGACGATGAGGATGTGGCCAACGAGTTGACCAACATGCTGGACAGAAACAGCCGACTGGTGACCGTTGAGGACCGTGCTGCTGAGATGGGCGACACTGCAGAGATCGACTTTGAGGGCTTTGTGGACGGCGTTGCATTTGACGGCGGCAAAGGCGAGAATTATCCTCTGGAGCTGGGATCCGGTTCCTTTATCCCCGGCTTTGAGGAGCAGGTAGCCGGTCACAAGACCGAAGAGGAATTTGATGTGAATGTGACTTTCCCGGAGGAGTACCAGGCAGAGAACCTGGCCGGTAAAGACGCTGTGTTTAAGGTGAAGATCCACGAGATCAAGACCAAGGAAGTACCGGCACTGGACGACGAGTTTGCCAAGGACGTGTCCGAGTTTGACACTCTGGACGAACTGAAGGCCGACCTGAAGAAGCAGATTAGCGAGAAAAAGGCGGAGGACGCCCGTCGCGATCTGGAGAACCAGCTGCTGGAGCAGGCCATCGACGGTATGGAAGCCGAGATCCCGGAAGTGATGTTCACCAAGCGCGCCGACGAGATGATCAACGACTATACTTACCGCTTGCAGGCCCAGGGCATTGACTTGCAGACCTACTTGCAGTACATGGGTCAGGATATGGACGCATTCCGCGCTACCTTTAAGGACGGCGCCGAGAAGCAGGTTAAGGCTTCTTTGGTACTGGAAGCCATCGTGGCTGCCGAGAAGCTGGAAGCCACAGAGGACGAGATCAACGCCGAGATCGACAAGCTGGCCCAGCAGTACGGTATGGAAGCGGAGCAGATCAAAAAGGCTGTACCGGCTGACCAGATCGCTGCCGATGTAACCACTAAGAAGGCACTGGATCTGATCGTGGACAGCGCCAAGTTGGTAGCGAAGAAAGCGGAAAAGAAGGCCGCCAAGAAGTCCACTGCCAAGAAGGCAGACGACAAAAGGCAGAGAAGAAGCCGGCAGCTAAAAAGACTGCCGCCAAGAAACCGCCAAGAAAGAGGAAGATGCCGAGTAATACTGCGCACCTCTTTGAATGAATAAGCAAAATACGGTCTATATTATAACAGACCGTATTTCCGCATAGACTGAGTTTAAGGAAAGTGATTTTATGGCTTTAGTCCCTTATGTTGTAGAGCAGACCGGCGCCGGCGAGCGCTCCATGGATATTTATTCCCGCCTGCTCAGCGACCGTATTATCGTGCTCTCTGACCAGGTGAACGACACCACCGCTTCTTTGGTGGTGGCCCAGCTGCTGTTTTTGGAGAGCCAGGACAGTGAGAAAGACATCAGTCTGTATATCAACAGCCCCGGCGGCTCCGTAACTGCCGGTCTGGCGATTTACGACACGATGAATTACATCAAGTGCGATGTGTCCACCATCTGTGTGGGTATGGCCGCCAGCATGGGTGCGTTCTTGCTTTTCCAGTGGCGCCAAGGGCAAGCGCATAGCACTGCCCAACAGTGAAATACTCATTCACCAGCTTGATCGGCGGCAATGGCCTGACCGGTCAGGCGACAGATATTGAATTGGCTGCCAAGAACTTGGTGCGCACCAAGGAACGGCTCAATGAAATTCTTGCTAAGAATACCGGCAAGAGCTATGAGCAGATTGTGCAGGACACAGACCGAGACAACAGCATGACCGCACAGGAAGCGCTGGCGTACGGCCTTGTGGATAAAGTGATCGACAAGAGATAACACGGTAGACGGACGGATGGCAGCATCCGTCCTGTCTTTCTATTTTGGATTTGGAGTGTGCATACATGGCACGAGATGACAATTACAATCGTATGACCCGGTGCTCCTTCTGCGGCAAGTCAGAGGCAATGGTTCACAAGCTGATCGAGGGTCCGGGCGTATTTATCTGTGACGAGTGTATTCGCCTTTGCAACGACTTGATCCAGAGCACCGAATTGGTGGACGCCCCGGTAAGCAGGGGGAGGACGGCGATATGGTGCTGCCCAAGCCGGCAGAGATCAAGGCCCAGCTGGACGCCTATGTGATCGGTCAGGACGAGGCAAAAAAAGCGCTGTCCGTTGCAGTATATAACCACTATAAGCGTATTTTCAGTACCCAAAAGGACGATGTGGAGCTGCAAAGAGCAATATCTTGCTGATGGGCCCCACCGGCGTGGGCAAAACCCATGCTGGCCCAGACCCTGGCAAAGATCCTGAATGTTCCCTTTGCCATTGCAGACGCCACCACCTTGACCGAGGCCGGGGTATGTGGGCGAGGACGTGGAAAATATTTTGCTGCGCCTGATCCAGGCGGCGGACTTGATGTGGAACGCGCCGAACGGGGCATTATCTATGTGGACGAGATTGACAAAATCAGCCGCAAGAGCGAAAACCGCTCCATTACCCGTGATGTAAGCGGCGAAGGTGTGCAGCAGGCGCTGCTGAAGATTTTGGAGGGAACCGTGTCCAATGTTCCCCCCGGCGGCGGGCGCAAGCACCCCCAGCAGGAGTTTATTCAGATTGATACCACCAACATTCTCTTTATCTGCGGCGGTGCCTTTGACGGCATTGAAAAAATCATTGAGAAGCGGATCGGTGGCAAGTCCATGGGCTTTGGCGCAGATATTCAAGCGGAAGATGTGGACGAAAACCGCGTGATGGAGCGGGTAGAGCAGCACGATCTGGTGAAGTATGGGCTGATTCCGGAACTGATTGGGCGTATTCCTGTGATCGCCGTCTTAGAGAATTTGGATAAACCGGCATTGATCCGCATTATGACGGAGCCGAAGAATTCCATCGTGAAGCAGTATACCCGTATGTTCCAAATGGACGGGGTGCAGCTGGAGTTCCAGCCGGAGGCGCTGGCGGCTATGGCCGATGTGACCCTGGAGCGCAAAACCGCGCCCGCGGTCTGCGCAGCGTGTTTGAATCTACCTTAAAAGAACTGATGTTCCAGATCCCCAGCGACAGCACGGTGGAGAAGGTGACCATCACCCCGGAGACGGTGCGCAGCGGTGCAGAACCGATCATTTTGCGCAATCCCAAGAAGGAGAGCCACGACCTGACGGCCGGTGCTCTAAAGAACGCATAAGCAAAGGAGTGCAGTGCGCAGCAGCGTATTGCGCTCTTTTTCCTTTACAGGTTGCCTTTTTATTATATTTTATTATATAATACTGCGTTAGCGATTTTTTTCTGCTGATGATTTTTTGTATTTAGAAGTAGGTTTTATAGATGGACGAAATGAACATTTTTGAGACGGCTCCCAGTTTTCCGGTGATCCCTTTGCGGGGACTGGTGATGTTTCCGGATATGGTGCTGCACTTTGATGTGGGGCGCAAAAAGAGCGTTGCTGCGCTGAAAGCAGCCATGAACGCAGATCAAAAGATCTTTTTAGTGTCCCAAAAGGAACGCAGCGGTGGATGAACCGGGGCTGGACGATCTGTTCGGCGTAGGCGTGATTTGCTCTGTGCGGCAGATGATGCGCATTCCCGGCAGCGAAAATATGCGCGTGGTAGCGAGGGTGACGGGCGCGGCGCTTTAATGGCGTTTGTACGCACCAAGCCGTTCCTTTCCGCGGTTGTACAGCCGCTGGAGGAACCGGAGGATCAGTTGGATCCGGATCGGGCCAATGCCTATCGTCGTGCGGTGAAAAAAGAATTTGAGCATTACGCCGAGATGGTGCCCAAGATCAGCAATGATGTAATTGCTAAGGTGCTTGCTTATCAGGAAAACGGTCCTTTGGCGGATTATATTTGCTCCAATACCTTTATGGATTATGCGGACAAGCAGGATGTGCTGGAGTGCTTGGACCCGGGTGAGCGGCTGCGTATGCTCTTAATGCTCCTAAGCAAGGAAAATACCACCCTGGAGATTGAAACGGAGCTGCATGAGCGCGTGCAGGCTGAGATCGACAAAAATCAGCGGGAGTATTACCTACGGGAGGAAATGCGGGTGATCTCCGAGTCTTTGGGCGAGAGGATAATCCCCAGGAGGAAGCGGACGGCTACCGGGAGAAGATCGGCAAGCTGCGCTGTGACGAGGAAACCAAAACCCATTTGCTCAAGGAATGCGACAAGCTGGCAAAAATGCCCCAAGGTTCCCACGAGGCCACAGTGGTGCGCAATTATTTGGACAAGTGCCTGGAAATTCCGTTCGGTACATATACCAAAGACAATATGCGCCTGGATCGTGCCCGCAAGGTGCTGGATAAGGATCATTACGGATTGGATAAAGTGAAAGACCGCATTGTGGAGTCCTTGGCAGTGCTGCGGCGCAACCCGGACTTCTCCGGTCAAATTCTCTGTTTGGCAGGCCCGCCCGGGGTAGGTAAAACCTCTATTGTCAAATCCCTGGCAAAGGCCATGAACCGCAAGTATGTGCGGGTGGCGCTGGGCGGTGTCCACGATGAGGCAGAAATTCGCGGCCACAGAAAGACTTATATCGGTGCTATGCCCGGCCGCATTATTGACGCAGTGATCAAAAGCGGCAGTATGAACCCCATTATCTTGCTGGACGAGATTGACAAGATCGGCAACGACATCAAAGGCGACCCGTCCTCCGCACTGTTGGAGGCGCTGGACCCGGAGCAGAACAATACCTTTGCCGATCATTATATTGAGTTTCCGGTGGATCTGTCCAAGGTGCTGTTTATCACCACTGCCAATGATACTTCCACCATGCTCCGCCGCTGTTTGACCGTATGGAGGTTATTGAGCTTGGTTCCTATACCGCTACGGAGAAGTTCCGTATCGCCAAGGACCATTTGGTTAAGAAAGAGATGACCAAGCACGCGCTGTGTGCCAGAGAGTTTAAGGTCACGGACGGCGCGCTGGAGGAGATCATTGCACATTATACCAGAGAGGCCGGTGTGCGGCGGCTGGAGAAATGTATCCGGCACCCTGTGCCGCAAGGCGTCCGTAGCGCTGGAAAGCGGCGCCAAATCTTTTCGCGTGAATGAAAAGAACTTGCAGGACTATCTGGGCGTGCCCAAGTACACGGATGACCTGATCCCAGGCGAAAACCAAGTGGGCGTGGTCAACGGTCTGGCTTGGACTTCCGTAGGCGGCACCATGCTGCCCATTGAAGTGTCTGCCTTCCCGGGCACCGGCAAGGTGCAGATCACCGGTAATTTAGGCGATGTGATGACCGAGAGCGTCAAGACCGCCGTGGGCTTTATCCGCTCCCGCGCAGACACCTATGGTATTGACGATCAGTTCTATAAAAATAAAGACTTGCACATTCACGCTCCGGAGGCGGCCATTCCCAAGGACGGCCCCTCCGCCGGACTGGCCATCACCACGGCGCTGGTCAGCGAGCTGACAGGTATTCCCATTCGCTGTGATGTGGCCATGACCGGCGAGATCAGCCTAAAAGGGCGGGCGCTGCCCATCGGTGGATTGAAAGAAAAGAGTATGGCCGCCTACAAGGCCGGTTGCTCCACGGTGATCATTCCGGCGGAGAACAGCAAGGACTTGCAGGAGATCGGCGAAGAAGTGAAAGCGGGCGTGCGCTTTGTGCCGGTAGACACCTTTGACCAGGTGCTGCCCATTGCGCTGGAATACATGCCCACACCTACCGCCCGGGAGGACAAGCCCGCCGCTGTGCCGGTGGCTAAATCCAAGCGTGCCGATCGGCCGGTGGCTCAGTGAGGTGCCTATGAATTATAACAAAGCAACCTTTGATCGCGCCTTTGGTATCTCCGCCCAACTGCCCCCGGCAGACGGGATTGAGATCGCCTTTGCCGGGCGCTCCAATGTGGGCAAAAGCTCACTGCTCAACCGCCTGTTTAACCGCAAGTCCCTGGCTCGGGTCAGTTCCGTACCCGGTAAGACGGTAACCGTCAATTTCTATGATGTGGACGGCGTGCACTTTGTGGATCTGCCCGGTTACGGCTACGCCAAGATCTCTAAGGCAGAGAAAAAGCGGTTTGGTGAGTTGATGGAGGGCTATTTTCAAAGCGGACGGCCCATTCGCCTTGTGGTGCAGCTGATTGATATGCGCCACGCCCCCACGGCGGATGATCTGCAAATGATCGACTTTTTGCAGCAGATCGGACTGCCCTTTGTGGTGGTGCTCACCAAGGCGGATAAATTAAACCCACTCAGTATAAAAAAGACTGGAAGAACTGGGCACGGAGTTGCCGAACCTGGGCACAGGCGTGCAGGTGATCCCGTTCTCTTCTGTGAAGGCAGGGGAGCGAACAGTTAAAGGCCGTGATCGAACAGGCTGCCAGTCGGAATGATAGAAGCGGAGGATAGAAAAGATGGAGAAATTACCTTTTGTCACCAAGGAAAAGGCGGAGGAGATCGCAGCGCAGTTTCCCACCCCCTTTCATCTGTACGATGAGCGGGGTATTCGGGAGAATGCGGCTAAGCTGAAAGAGGCTTTTGCCTGGAACAAGGGCTACAAGGAGTTCTTGCCGTCAAGGCAACGCCCAACCCCTTTCTGATTAACATTCTGCGGGAGTACGGCTGTGGCTGTGACTGCTCGTCCAAGACGGAGCTGATGCTCTCCAAAGCCATTGGCGCCGTGGGGGAAGATATTATGTTTTCTTCCAACGACACGCCCTTAGAGGAGTTCAAATACTGCAACGACCTGGGCGGTATCATCAACCTGGATGACATTACCCATATTGAAGCAGTGGAAAAAGCCTGCGGCAAGCTGCCCCGCAAAATGAGCTGCCGCTACAATCCCGGCGGTATGTTTAAGATCACCAATGATATTATGGACAACCCGGGGGACGCCAAGTACGGTATGACTACCGAACAGCTGTTTGAAGCCTTCCGGATTATGAAGTCCAAGGGCGTAGAGGAGTTCGGTCTGCACGCATTCCTGTGCTCCAATACGGTGACCAACGAGTATTATCCGCTGCTGGCCAAGGTGCTGTTTGATGTAGCAGTGCGGCTGAAGAACGAGCTGGGCGTAAAAATCAGCTTTATCAATCTGTCCGGCGGCGTTGGCATTCCTTACCGTCCGGAGCAGGAGCCGAATGATATTTTGAAGATCGGCGCCGGTGTACATAAGGTGTATGATGAGGTGCTTACCGCCAACGGTATGGGCGATGTGGCGATCTATACCGAACTTGGCCGCTTTATGATGGGCCCCTACGGCGGCTTGGTGACCCGCGCCATTAACGAAAAGCATACTTATAAGGAGTATGTGGGCGTAGACGCTTGCGCCGTGAACCTGATGCGCCCGGCCATCTACGGTGCGTATCACCATGTGACGGTGCTGGGCAAGGAGGATCAGCCTTGCGACCACAAGTACGATGTGACCGGCTCCCTTTGCGAGAACTGCGACAAATTTGCCGTGGATCGTATGCTGCCGGAAATTGAACGCGGCGATCTGCTGTTTATCCACGACGCCGGCGCCCACGGCTTCTCCATGGGCTACAACTATAACGGCAAGCTGAAAAGTGCGGAAATTTTGTTAAAAGACCGACGGCACTTTCCAAATGATCCGTCGGGCAGAGACGCCCAAGGATTACTTTGCCACCTTTGAT
>ENA-OPYV01000267-OPYV01000267.1-human-gut-metagenome-genome-assembly--contig:-NODE-267-length-16278-cov-2.498855_pt1 | contig 16278 bp, 22 predicted proteins | sample MGYA00242474_ERZ504485 | MGnify/ENA primary metagenome ERZ504485 (study PRJEB26092, sample SAMD00036263) | human gut metagenome | host: Homo sapiens | study: EMG produced TPA metagenomics assembly of...
GGTACAATCATACTAATTTCTTTCTTTTCTGCCTATCTTTGCCACAGAAAAAACATTAAATCAGTTTATCATGGGATTATTATCATCTTTATTCGGAAAAAGTAAATCCGATGCAAACGAACAAGAGAAACAAGACAAGAAGAATTTCGACATCCTGAAATATGACGGCATCCGTGCCCGCAACATGGGCAAGCTGCCCTACGCCATCAAATGTTTTGAAGAAGCAGTGGCACATCAAGAAGAAAAGGAAACGCTGGGTTTACTGGCCAGTGCATATCTTCAGGCCAACCGTACGGAGGATGCACGTATCACCCTTGACCGGCTGATTGCCCAAGATGAGACAAACGTACAGGCCTTGCTGTCTCTGGCCAGCGTATGCTATATACAAGAGGACTATGAAGGTATGGAGAAAGCCAGCCAGAAAGCCATCGCCCTGGATGAAAAGAATGCCCAGGCTTACTACTTAGCCGCTCGTGCAGCACGTGGCTTGAAAAATGACTTGCAAGCCATTGTCATGCTGACTAAGGCCATCGTACAAAACGAGAGTTTCACAGAAGCTTATCTTCTGCGTGCCGAAGTGCTGTGGGAAATGCGCCAGGCGAAAGATGCGCTCAATGACTTGGAGCAGGTACTGAAACTGAATCCGGAAGAAGAGGAAGCGCTTCTCCTGAAAGCTACCATCCACATCGGTATGGGAGAAAATCAGGAAGGAGAAGCATGCGTGGAACAAGTTATAGCTTTGAACCCGTTCAACGTGAAAGCGTATTTGCTGAAAGGTGGCTTGCTGATAGAGGAAAAACAACTGGACAAGGCACTCGAGAATTATCAGGAAGCTATTGAACTGATTCCGCAGGAAGCGCAACTGTACCAGGAAAGAGGACGCGTTCACCTGCTGATGGGCGACAAGGCCGGTGCAGCAGAAGACATGAAAAAGGCCATCGAGCTGGCTCCTGAAAAAGAGAACCTGATTTCCGGCAATTTCAATAACTTTGAAAAGAGCAATCTGCAAACCGGAATCTACTAAACGATACTTCTCAAAAAGAACGGGTGCGGAACATTCATTCAATGAATTCCGCACCCGTTCTTTTTATATATAATAAATGCATTAAAAGTGCTTCGTAAGCTGCTTTCAATTGCTGTAAGGCCTTTTCAAGTGTCACACGCGGACAACCTACATTCATTCGCATAAAGCCTGCTCCTTCCTTACCGAACATCTCTCCATCGTTCAATGCCAGTCCGGCTTTGTCGACGAAGAAAGCATTCAATGCTTCGTGCGACAATCCCAGTTCGCGACAATCCAGCCAAATCAGGTAAGAAGCCTGCGGACGCATCACCTTAATCTTAGGAGTATGTGCTTTTGTATAGGCATCTGCATAGTCAATATTTCCCTGAATATAAGCCAGACACTGTTTCAGCCACTCCTCTCCTTCAGTGTAAGCAGCGGTTACGGCAGGCCAGGCAAATACATGTCCCGCATTCAGTTCTCCTGCATCCAGGTAAGTCACAAAACGTGAACGAAGTCCTTCATTGTAAATAATGGTATGCGAAGCGGCTACTCCCGGCATATTGAAAGTCTTGCTGGGTGCCATGAAAGTAACGGAGTTGTTGCGGGCTTTTTCTGACACCATGGCAAAAGGCAGATGCTGATAAGGCGGTAAAGTCAAGTCGGCATGAATTTCATCCGAAAAGACAATCACATTGTCATCAGCACAGATTTCGGCCAGTTCCTGCAATTCTTCTTTCTTCCAAACCACTCCTCCCGGGTTGTGAGGATTACACAGAATCAATACCCGCACTCCCTTTATGGAACGGCGAATCAAATCCAAATCCATACGATAATGTCCGTCCACTTCCTTCAGCGGGCATTCCACCAAGCGACGGTTGTTGCGTGTCACCAGCCAGGCAAAAGGATGGTACACCGGAGGCATAATCATAATCTTGTCGCCCGGCTTTGTGAAACAGTTGATAGCCATTCCCAAACCCGGTACAATGCCCGGTACAAAATTGATTTCTTCCTTCTCTACCGACATGCCATAACGTTTCTTTACCCATCCGATAATAGACTGATAGTAATCGTCTGAACGGAAGGTATATCCCAACACCGGATGTTCGCAACGTTTGCGAATGGCTTCCAAGATAAACGGAGGTGTGGCAAAATCCATATCGGCCACCCACATCGGAATCAAATCAGACTTTCCCCATACGTTTACCATACCGTCTACTTTCTCACTGCATGTGCCGCGACGGTCAATCACTTCATCAAAATTATAGTTCATGTTCTTATTTTATTTTGGCTGTTTTACAAATGAAATATCTCTGTACAACAAAGGTAAGAAAATACATTCATATCCGCCATTCTGAGGCTATTTTTTAAAAATAAGAAGAAAAAAGTTTGTCGGAACATTTTGTTTTTTAAAGAAAGTATTACATTTGCAGCAGAAATAACAACAAAATAACAAACAAATGAGAACATTTGCATCATACTTTCTTCTTTTACTTTTATTTCTTTTACTTTAGCAATGAAGTGAAGCGGGAGTTTGCATGCATACGTTAATAGAGAAAACAAGAATGAAATGATAATACAAGTCCCGCTTCGATGGAGCGGGACTTTTTATAGTTACACAAAAGATGAAGAAGATAGCCATACAAGGAGTTCCGGGCTCGTATCACGACATTGCAGCCCATAAGTTTTTCAAGGATGAAGAAATCGAACTGATTTGCTGCAACACATTCGAAGAGGTGTTCGATAACCTGAAAAAAGACAGCAGCATCATCGGAATGATTGCCATTGAGAATACGATTGCCGGAAGTCTCCTTCACAATTACGAATTGCTCAGAGACAGTGGAGCTACGATTATTGGAGAACACAAATTACGAATCAGCCACAGCATCATGTGTCTGCCCGGAGAAGACTGGAGTACACTGACAGAGGTAAACTCCCACCCGGTAGCACTGGCACAATGCCGGGATTTCCTGCAACACCATCCACAACTGAAGGTGGTAGAAACGGAAGATACCGCAGGCAGCGCACGCGACATCAAGGAAAAGGGATTAAAAGGACATGCTGCCATCTGCTCCAAATATGCAGCCGAGCTTTACGGCATGAAAATCCTGCAGGAAGGCATTGAAACCAACAAGCATAATTTCACCCGCTTTCTGGTGATATGCGATCCCTGGATGGCCGACGAACTGAAAGACCGTTCCAAAATCAACAAGGCCAACATTGTTTTCTCCCTGCCTCATAATGAAGGAAGCTTGTCACAAGTGTTGTCCATCTTTTCGTTCTATCACATTAACTTGACAAAATACAGTCGTTGCCCATCATCGGGCGGGAATGGGAATACCTGTTCTACGTAGACGTGATGTTCAACGACTATTTGAGATACAAACAATCCATTGATGCAGTAATGCCATTAACCAAAGCACTTAAAATTTTTAGGAGAATATGCAGAAGGAGAATCAACCTTATAAGATAGAGCCGGCCAGCCGACTGAGCCACGTCAGCGAATACTACTTTAGCCGGAAACTCAAAGAAGTGGCACGGATGAATGCCGAAGGAAAGAATGTCATCAGCTTAGGAATCGGAAGCCCGGACATGCCGCCTTCAGAAGAGACCATCAACGTGTTGTGTGAGAATGCCCGCAAGCCGGACGCACACGGCTACCAGCCTACGGTGGGAATACCGGAACTGCGCAAAGCCATGGCCGACTGGTATAAAAAGATGGTATGATGTAGACCTGGACCCGGCAACGGAAATCCAGCCGCTTATCGGTTCGAAGGAAGGTATCCTTCACGTCACACTTGCACTGGTGAACCCCGGTGACCAGGTGCTGGTTCCAAACCCCGGATACCCTACCTACACTTCACTGAACAAGATTTTGGGAAGTGAAATCGTGAACTACAACCTGCGGGAAGACAATCACTGGCAACCGGATTTCGAAGAGCTGGAAAAGATGGATTTAAGTCGGGTAAAAATCATGTGGACCAACTATCCCAACATGCCGACCGGTGCCAATGCCACCATGGAGCTTTACGAGAAGCTGGTGGATTTTGCACACCGTCACCAGATTGTCATCGTCAACGACAATCCGTACAGTTTCATTCTGAACCGTAAACCTATCAGTATCCTGAACGTGCCGGGAGCCAAAGAATGCTGTATCGAGTTCAACTCCATGAGCAAGAGCCACAACATGCCGGGATGGCGCGTAGGTATGCTGGCAACCAATGCCACTTTCGTACAGTGGATTCTGAAAATCAAGAGCAACATTGATTCCGGTACTTTCCGCCCCTTGCAGCTGGCAGCCGCACAGGCTTACCACAACAGCGCAGAATGGCACGAAGAAGCCAATATCCAGACTACGCACGCCGCCGGAAACTGGCTGAAGAAATTATGCATACCTTGGGATGTACCTTCGACCCGGAACAAGTAGGTATGTTCTTGTGGGGACGCATTCCAGACCACTATGCCGACGTAGAAGAACTGACCGAGAAAGTCTTGCACGAAGCCCGCGTGTTCATCACTCCGGGATTCATTTTCGGCAGCAACGGAAAACGGTATATCCGTATTTCACTCTGCGCCAAAGAGCCTCAACTGGAGGAGGCGTTAAAACGAATCCAGGCCATCATGAATAAATAACATTACAAAAATCAAATACTACCATGGAACAGTTAGATTTACTCCCTATTGAACTGGAAGGTGTTTCTCAGGAACGCCCGTTGATCATTGCAGGCCCTTGCAGTGCCGAAACAGAAGAACAAGTTATGACTACAGCCAAGTCACTGTCTGACAAAGGTATCAAGATATTCCGTGCCGGAATCTGGAAACCCCGCACCAAACCGGGGAGGTTTCGAGGGTATCGGCGTGGAAGGACTTTCCTGGCTGAAAGAAGTGAAGAAGGAAACCGGCATGTACGTAGCCACGGAAGTAGCTACCGCCAAGCATGTGTACGAATGCCTGAAAGCTGATGTAGACATCGTATGGATTGGTGCCCGTACTACTGCCAACCCGTTTGCCGTACAGGAAATTGCCGATGCACTGAAAGGCGTGGATATTCCCGTCTATGTGAAGAATCCGGTAAACCCTGATCTAGAACTATGGATTGGTGCATTGGAACGCATCAACAATGCCGGACTGAAACGTATCGGTGCCATTCATCGTGGATTCTCTTCATACGACAAGAAAATTTACCGCAACCTGCCGCAGTGGCACATTCCTATCGAACTGCGCCGCCGTATCCCGAACCTGCCTATTATCTGCGACCCGAGCCATATCGGCGGAAAACGTGAACTGATTGCTCCGCTGTGCCAGCAGGCCATGGACTTAGGCTTCGACGGACTCATTATCGAATCACACTGCAATCCGGAATGTGCATGGAGCGATGCCGCACAGCAGGTTACTCCCGATATTCTAGACTACATCCTGAACCTACTCGTAATCCGTTCTGAGCATCAGACGACAGAAAACCTGAACGAGCTCCGCCGGCAGATTGACGAATGTGACAACGACCTGATGGACATACTCGCCAAACGTATGCGTGTGTGCCGTGAAATCGGTACCTTCAAAAAGGAACATAACATGACCATCCTGCAGACCGGACGTTACAACGAAATTCTGGACAAGCGTGGCGCACAAGGCTCACTTTGCGGCATGGATTCCGATTTCGTCAAACAAGTATTCGAGCTGATTCACGAAGAAAGCGTGCGCCAGCAAATGGAAATCATCAACAAATAACAGAAACAAAGCATGAAAATATTGATTTTAGGAGCCGGGAAAATGGGCTCCTTCTTTACCGATGTATTGAGTTTTGAACATGAAGTCGCCGTATACGATGTGAATCCCCAACGCCTGCGCTTTATGTACAACTGCTACCGCTTCACCAAGCTGGAAGAAATCAGCGAATTCAAGCCGGAGCTGGTCATCAATGCTGCCACGGTAAAATACACACTCGATGCTTTCCATCAGGTCCTTCCGGTACTGCCGAAGGACTGTATCATCAGCGACATCGCTTCCGTGAAAACCGGATTAAAGGAGTTTTATGAAAACTGCGGCTTCCGTTATGTATCTACCCACCCGATGTTCGGTCCTACATTTGCCAACCTCGACAAACTGAGTACGGAGAATGCCATCATCATCAAGGAAGGTGACCACCTGGGAAAGATTTTCTTCAAGGACCTTTACCAGCACCTGAAGCTGAACATCTTTGAATACACCTTCGAGGAGCACGACGAAACTGTGGCTTACTCCTTGTCCATCCCGTTCGTATCTACCTTTGTGTTTGCAGCCGTCATGAAACACCAAGATGCACCGGGGTACTACCTTCAAGCGCCACATGGCCATTGCGCAAGGTGTGCTGAGCGAAGATGATTTTCTGCTACAGGAAATCTTGTTCAATCCACGCACTCCGGCTCAGGTAGAAAATATCCGTACGGAGCTAAACGAACTGTTAGATATTATCAGCCGGAAAGATGCAGAAGGCATGCATGCCTATCTTAGCAAGATTCGAAAAAATATCAAATAACTTATAGGGAAATCCATAAAAAAGGGCAGGAAGAAAACCACAAACCTTTCTTCCTGCCCTTTCTATTTTCTATCAGACTGATATTTACAGCTTGATCTTCTTTGATACCGATTTCGACTCATTGTGCAGACGGTCGAGTGCAGTCACTACGTAACGATATTTCGTTTTTCCATCTTCATACGGCAACTTATAGAATTCATCGTGCGTAATCGCTACAATGTGTGAAGGATCGTTCAGGTTCACCTTCTCCTTGCTTCCGAAGCGGTACACCACATAATGATAAGCCTTGTCCATCTCGGTCTTTGCCTTCGGTGCCGTCCAGAACAAGATGTATCCGTCTGCGGTCCATACCGGTTTCAGCTTACGCACTTTGCCCGGAGCCTTGTCGTCCATAAACGGAGAAGCCGGAAGCAATGCCGGATACTTGTGATATTCTTTCACCAGCATATCCCGGTAATTTCCCTTGTTCTCTACCACTGCCGCCGCATACCACTGACAGCTTCCCTGTACGGTAGGCAATGAACGCTGCAAATTATACTTTGCCGGAATCTGGCTCTGGTTCGGATTCATCAAATCTGCTTTCGATACCGTGCGTATCACATCCTGACCGATATACAGCGGACGAGCTGCCGAATGGCGTGCCCACCAGCGAATCAGTGTATCATAATCGGCTGCCGGATGTCCGATTTCCCAATAAATCTGCGGGATATTGTAATCTACCCAGCCATTGTTTACCCACAAAAGCACGTCGGCATACAAGTCATCGTAGTTCTGCAAGCCGTTTGTCTCACTTCCGTTCGGGTCATTCTTCTTGTTACGATAAATACCGAACGGTGATACACCAAACTTCACCCACGGTTACATTCGCGTACGGTTTCATGAATTTCCTTAATCAACACGTTCACATTATCCCGACGCCAGTCTGCCCGACAAGTAAATCCGCGACCGTATGCTGCAAAGCTGACATTATCCGGAAACTCCTCTCCCGGATTCGGATAAGGATAGAAATAGTCGTCCATGTGAATGGCATCCACATCATAGCGGGTCACAATGTCGCGTACAATCTTGCAGATGTATTTTCTGGACTCCGGCAGCCCCGGATCAAAATACAGTTGGCCGGCATACTGCACAAACAGTTCCGGATTCTTGCTGTAGGGATGCATGGGCGACAAAGCACCTGTGCCTTTCGTCTTGGCACGATACGGATTAATCCACGCATGAGTTCCATGTTCCGCTTGTGGCATTCCTCAATCATAAACTGCAAAGGGTCCCACATAGGCGAAGGAGCTTTTCCCTGCACACCGGTCAAGAAACGGCTCCATGGTTCGTAAGGAGATTTATACAAGGCATCCGCCTCTGCCCTCACCTGAAAAATGATGGCATTGATACCAGCCTTCTGCAAGTTGTCCAACTGGCTCACCAGCACCTTCTTCATTTTCTCCGTAGGCATCCCCTGGAACTGTCCGTTTACACACTGTATCCAGGCTCCGCGAAACTCCCGTTTGGGATAACGTGTCTGAGCATACAAGTTGCTCGTCCACAGGCTTCCCAAAAGGACAAGCAACATCAATAGTTTAGTCTTCATATCCGTAAATTTTATCATATCCTTTTCACTTTCCGGACAAATGTCCGATTAAGCCGCAAAGATAGTGAAAGGTGAGAGCAATACCAAGCCAAAAGCCTGCTTTTGAGCACAAGTATTGCCGAACCGCATCCTATATTCAAGAAATCAAAATTTCCTTTACTTGGCTGCCTTATGCAACTCCACTCCCACCACATAATAATGTGGTACGTTCGACAAAATCATTCCGGTCTTATCATTCCCGTCAATTTCTCTTTCCCCCACAGAAGCGCATAAATCCGTATTGTTCATCTACCCAGCCAGAGCCGTATAAGATTAAAGGTATGTTCAGGCTGTCTGCATTCGGATTATTCCGTAAGATATAAGGTCTGGCTTCGTAAAAATACACCTTTTCTTTTCCTAACGGATGCAACTTCAATGCCACATTCGCAGTCATCGCATTCGGAACTTTAATAGTAAGCAAAGTTGTAGAGTCATTTCTGCTTGTCAGGAATAAAGACAGGTCTGTGATTTATTCCACACTTCTGTGTCCTCCGGCAAATCCTTGTATCTCCAGGAATCTTTCAGCAGCTCCTTATTTTTCCCCATCCGAAACAGCTCGATAACGTTTTGGATGTTTTCCCTTTCTCATGTTCCTCCACATATACTTGTACTTCATACGTATCTGTCAGGAACGGCATCAGGTCAAAATGGAACATCTTTTACACGCATCACATTCAGCACATCTACAATATCCTCCACACCAATTTGTTTCGTATTTACCTTTAATGAATCTTGTGCAGGCAGTCCTGCGGACAAACAAAGGCAAATAATTGCCATCCATACTCTTTTTTTCATTGTATTATGTTTTAAGTTTCATTCAGCTTTTATCTGCAAACCGAAAATGCATAGTACGATTATATCCTTCTATATAAACCAACCATGCAAATTCTCACAAATATAATGATTACTGAATGATTATCACTATAACTTCCTCAAAATCTACGATTTGCCTCTACACCAGTCCTAATAGAAGTAACTGGGCCGTCATAAATCTTCTAAACCGCCTTATATAAAAGAGAAACTCCTATTCAAAAATACCTTGACACGTAGCTGTCAATATCTCGACACGAACGTGACGAGACATCAGCACGTACGTGTCAGACCTCGTCACGTACGTGTGAGGTAAAATTTAACTCTATTTTAAGGAATATACGGAAGGAAACTGAAGAATCTATAAGAAACTATTTACTCTTTTTTGCAGGTAGCAACGGCTTTATATATTTCTTGAAAATTTTTCCTACTTCAATGGGAGTGGAGTTATTCAGCATATCATACGTTCTGCCCGTTGAGGGCTTGAGAGAATGCCCGTAATCTGTCTGAAGTTTTTTACTGACGTCCGGTCCCTCGTTCATGATAAGTTCAGGCGGACGACCTTCCACAGTCACATCATACACCGGATCTTCTCCCCGTTTTGTCCAAATGGAATAAGGACACATGCGGATATATCCCTTCGGTTTCTTTGCCATAAGACTGTCTGTCAGACTTCGGGGAATTCCTTCATCAAAAGGATTCTTGTACTCCATCCATTTCTTTTCCAACGGGGCTTCCAAAGGCTTGTTGTAATTCTCCATATCCCCTGGAAGGAAATCAAACTGAATGAGTTTTACCGTTTCTTCATTCAGCTTAATTTCCTTGTCTTCCTTTTGCTGGCCCATCACAGGTATCACCACCAGCAAAAGAGAATTCAACACCATATATCGTTGGAGAGTGTTCATTCAGCCGTCTTTACTGATTATCCATATTCAATCGTGACATTTCCGTCTCAGCTGCACTCTGATTATTCATCTTCTTTTCGGTGCGGAAGCGATAAGTAATCGTGAAACCGACTTTTCGGGTTTCCTCCTTTCCGACACTGTGCATGATAATATCATTCAGACGAGCAGAAGCACGCGTATTGTTCTTATTGAAAATGTCATAAGCATCCAGTGAAAGTTGAAGCTTGTCTTTCAGGAACGATTTTTTCAGACTCAGGTTGAAGGAGGTATAACTCTTCGCCTCGTACAACTGATAATATCCTCTGGAACCATAATTAAAATCAGCAGACAACAGGAATCCGGATGGAAGTGTGAAACTGTTGTTGAAGTTCACCATCACCAGCGGGCGGCCGGCTTTTAGGACACTTTCGTTCGGCCCTGGATAACTGAAGAAGGTCTTCAAACAGGTAAGCGTAAGTGAGGGCAGCCACCACTTCACCGGATATTGCACGTTTACCATCCCCGTCAGATTATGCATTCTGTCAAAATTATCCATGTAGCTGACCGTAACTGCTGAATTTCCCGGCATACTGTAGAAAGCTGTTATCAGCGGATTATGGGTATGAGTATAATTCAGGTTAAAGAACAGAAACTTATAAAACAGCATATAGTTCAGGTCATGAGTCAAAGCCTGTTTCAGGTAAAGATTTCCTTTTTGATAAGTAAACCGATCTGTGTACACCGCATTGTCGTTCATTACACCAAAAGGCGGACGCTCCGTATGAACGGAATATGTAAGCGACTGTTGCAGGTTCTCGGTATTGTAGCTTAACGAAACAGAGGGCAGGAAGTTATGATAAGTCTGGTTCTGATTCTTGTTGCTATTGTTTTCCCTCAAATCGCTCCGTATATGTTCGTAACGCAATCCAGCTCCCAGCGACAGATTGTTCCATGTGTAATCGTACGACAGGTAGAGCGAATTTTTCATTTCCGTATTACTTGTACTACCATTATTCAACGCACGGACATACTCTATATAGTCCGTTCCGGTTGTGTGGCTGAAATCATAACCGAAGCTGAAAGTTCCGGCTTTCCCGGTTCATACGACAAATTTAATTTGGCAGCAAACAAATCCCAGTCCGCTTTACGATAATAATCCATAGACGTTTCCACACCGTCGCTTTCCCATTCACGGATATTGCCACGGCTTCGGTCGGTCTTATGAAGATAATCACCGAATGCGTTCATCTTCCAGCCATTCTTCCAGTCGTTTGTATAATACAGATTCAGATGGTTGCTGACGGACTTGTCGGACACATCGCTGAGATTCCTGATAAAGGTTGAAGTCCCTTTGTCCGGTATCATGGAAAGCGTATCCTTAGAGAACGTACTACCTTCACTGTATTTACCTTCATATTTCAGGCCGATTTCCGACTCCGGAGAGAAATGATAAGAAACCCCTCCCGTATAGGCATGGCTTTCGTTGAAGATTTGTTTCCGGGTCAAATCGGTCAGATTCCAGATTGTATCACTTTGAGTCTGCTGGTAAACGTCAAGATTCGAATCCTTCTTTCCCCGTCATAATTATAAGAGAGAAAGAAGTCCCAGTTCTTGTAATTGTAACTTCCGTTCATCTTGTAATTCTGACTAAGATAATTCCCCTGCAGCAGATTACCGCTGACATTAAAGGCAAGTCCTTCGCCCAGGCGTTTGGTCTTGATTTCAATCACCGCACGCTGCTCAGAGTGATAACGTACCCCCGTATTCGTCACCAGTCTGACAGACTGAATCTGGTCGATAGCCAGATTATCCAGTTCAGTCTGGTCTGTCACTTCACGGCCATTGATATAATAGGCAGGGAGACCTCTACCAATCACTTCAATGTCTTCACCACGTTTTCTGAATACCGGGTATCTTGCAAAGCAAATCATCCAATGTAGTCTGTCTGGCAAGAATCGTATTAGGCACATCAGCCGTAATACCTTCCCTATCCAATTTGAAAGGTTTTCGGTAGGCAGTAACCTCCACTCCTTCAAGCTCGGTCTGTGCCAGTTCCATTTTAACTACCGGCAATGTGAGATTCGCATTGACTTGTATATTCCGACACAATGTCTCATAACCCAGATAAGAATAGCGGATGATATAGTTACCTCCAGCAAGCGATATGCCATATACCCCGCAAGAGTCGGATACTGCTCCGGTGACGAGTGTACTGTCTGCCTGATTCAAAAAGGCGACATTCACCATCGGCATCACCGCATTTTCCGAATCGATGATTGTTCCTTTAATCAAATGCTGACTGTAAACAGGCAGTATGATTAAGCTGCCTATAACATATAAAAATAGCTTTTTTCATAGAGTTAAGTCAATGCTAAATATTCCATCATGTTTGTGTATTATCTTCCGAAAACGTGAAGAATCCACCTCTTTCTTCTCCTTACTGATGCTGCCACCAAAACGGTAGACAAATTTCACTGAAACGGTACGGCTGTACTGCCCCATATTCAAGTCGATGTGCTGTCCTGCATAGCGGTTTCTCACCTTCATACGCATGGTATCAAACAAGTCAGCACAGTTCAGGCTCAGACTGGCCTTATCCTTCAGGAAGTTCCACTGCGCTCCTACATTGACCGTAAAGACCGGTTTCGTATCGCTGATACCGGAAATCATGCTTGAACGGTACATCGCATCCAGATCAAATCCGAGGTTGGAACCTACCGAAAAATGATTCTGCATAGCAAGCATACAGGCCCATTTCTTACGGTCGAAAGGAATATCCCAAAAGTTATCGCAACGGTTACGGTCATTGACCACCGTCGCATTCACCTGAGAAGACAACCACTCACCGATATTGAACGGAACGTTGGCGCTCATACCGAAGGACTGGTAATAGTCCCAGTTCTGCGTGCGATACACAAGCGCCAGACGGTCTTTTGCCTGATACATATCCATCGTGAAATAATCATTGGTACGCTCGTAGAACAACGACAACATGTACTTCTGCAGGAAGAGATAATTGGCATTTACACTATACACATTAGCAGGCCGCAGTCCCTCAATAGTCTGGAGCTCTTCATAAGCGTTCATATAAGTGGTACTGGTCTGCATATCCCAATAGGTAGGGTAATCTTTTTCCGATGATACCCCCAACATAAACGTATGTTTCTCCGACGGCGAATAGGTCAGACTGGCCTGCGGATAGACCGCCCATTTATGATAATTTCCGATGGAATAATACTCACCGGTTGCCGAGAGAGAAAGAGACAGACCGTTTTCAAACTCTTTGTCGAAGCCTCCATAAAAGTTGGTAATCTGCTCATAAAGACGTGAGGAAGAATTGCCCACATCATCCTTTCCTTCAGTCTGATTGAAGAACTGGGCGTTCTTATTGTCCGTATAATCATAACGGACACCGTATTTCAAAGTCCAGTCATTGGCGAGAGCGTGGCTCTGGTCGGCATATACAGAGAACTTGCGGATTTTCTGGTCCGAAGTATAATCAAGCAACTGACGGGTATTGTCTGTCAGTTTACTTTCCAGACGATTCTTGTCATTCATGGTATAGTCCGTATAATCCACCCCAAGGTCAAGTCCGAATCCGGAAGAATAGCGGGCAAAGACATTGTGCAGACGGCTGTCCTGCAACTTGTCATTGTGGCTGTTCTGGAAGTTCCCGTTTACATCAATCGTACCTTTACCATTATCAGAAAGGGCACCGTTGTAACCCACGCTCAACTCATTATCCTCGTTTATCTGATAGCCGTACTCAGCATAGATATTATGCTTCCAGCCCTTTGTATTGATTTTCTGTGTCTGCGTGATGTCATATACTTTTCCGTCATAGGTATGTTGGGATGCCAGGTCCATCACCGTCATTATATGCGAATAACCCGGATTGTAAGAGACATTCAGCGATGACTTTCCCTTCGTCATCAGGAAGTTTACATTGCCGCTGTAACTGCTGAAATACTGGTTGCTGTAGCTGGTCGACAGTTCACTCTGAATGGTATTGTCGTCTGCCTTAGCAGTCACAATATTGATGGCAGCCCCGCGCACATGATATTCGGGCGGTGTATTATACATCACTTCGGCTGTCTGTACCTGCGAAGCGGAAGTATTCTTCAGCATCTCAATCAGCTGTTCCTGTGTCAGTGTACTTGCTTTTCCGTTCAGGATAACCGTTACGTCCTTTGCTCCCACCAGCGAGAGTTTACCGTTCCTGTCCTGCACACCCGGCAACTTACAGATAGCCTCGTAAGCATTGTTTACAATATGCTTTTCTGAGATGGCCGAAATGTCATAATTCAGTTTTCCCTGTTCCACGGTTACAAACGGGCGTTCTCCCTCGATTACCACTTCCTCCAGATTGTAGTCCTCGATTCCAAAGTAATGACACCGGCATCACGTGCCTGACCCTTCACCTGCCTGGTCTTATAAAGCAAATGCTGAATGATAAGCTGATAATTCTCCGGTTCCGGTTCAAGCGTAAATGTACCGTCGGCTGCAGATATGGTTGCACCTAAATAGGTTGAATCCGGTAGCTGCATGACGATGGTAGCACCTTCTACTGGATGCTGATTGGCATCTACTATCTTTCCGGTTGTCTGACTGAATACAGATGATGCAAAACCTACATATATGAAGAGACCTGCTATAATTTTTTACATTTCATTTATAGGCATTTAAGACGTCTATCTTATCAGTTCCTCTAATCTTTGTTTCAACAGCATATTGTGAAGCTGGTTTGCCACAATCTCGCCATTGCTATTAATCAGAATACCATGCGGTATACCTGAGAAAGGAAAATTCTCTTTTACCTTTTCTCCTTCAGTTGTATCAATCAAAGAAGTAAACTTGATTTGATATTTCTTCATGGCCGCCTGAAAATCATCCATACTCTTGTCTATCGAAATCAAAAGTATATCCAATCCTTTCTCCTTATACTGGCTGTAAGTTTTTTCCAGTTCGGGAAATTCCGCAATACAGGGAGCACAGACGAGGAAGACCATAAATCAATATACAGATACCCCATTTTTAGGAATAAACGAAGAAAGCCTTCTTGTTATCCCATTGGCATCCGGAAATTCCATATCCCTTATCTTTTTACCAATCCTGGCATCTAACTCTTTCTGTTTTTCTGTCCATATCCAGGCGAAGTTCATAATACCATTGCACTTTCTTGTCAGCTTTCACTTCTTCCGGCAAAGTGGGATAGGTTTCCAGGAAATGAGGGTCATACACAGAACCTATTTCATTGATAAATGTGGTCTTGCCTACAATATTGTGTATATTATCAAGCTGAAACTTCACTTTATACTCTGTGTAGACCTGAGCCAAAGAATCATACACCGAAGTATCCGGATTATCTTTTCCTTCTATGCTTCTGCGATATTCCATCTCTCCTAATTTTTCTATTCTGCGTGTTTCTGTAAGGTAAGTATTGTACAAGTCGTTCATAGGTGTTCCTGTTACATGATATACCGAATCAAATGCTATCTTTACCGTTCCCTTTTCGGCAAAGAACATTCCTTTTAATGGATTCAACGTGTCATTTACTGAAAGATAATATGCCACTTCAAAATTAGGTTCAATGCTGAAATTAAATTTTCCATGGAGCAAAGTATCACTAGCGACATTAATCACCGAATCATTCTGAAGATAATACAATTCTATTGGCGTCCCATCCATGCAGTTGCTACATACGCCTTCAATATTTACCATCTTGTGATTCACACAACTTGCCATGATGATGGTACCTATGACAACTCCATATAGATTGACAGACTTCATTATAAGATATTATTTTTAAGAATAGTCCTCAAAAGTAGATATTATACACCAAACTTCACCCCACTCTTCTCATAAATTATCCTTTCAGCAATCCATAATTGTTTAATTAAGAATAAAAAGACACTTATCGTTCAATTGCACTTCTCACTGCTTCATAAAACAGGCCTCCCACATCTATGCCTAGTTTAAACTTACGAAACTTATAGGATGGAACGACCATCGGTGCAGTCTTCCATCCTTGTCGCACATCATAATACCTTTGTACACCAACCTCCACTCCAAAACGGTTTGTAAAATCGTAACCAACGGTGGCTCCATAATACGTACGGTTGAGATTATACCTGTTATCCGGACTATAAGCACCAAACACCGTAAGATGAAAATCATCTGCCGGATGAAGTGTCATGCCTCCTGACACACCAAACGACTGACCGACACTATAGGGGAAAGTATATTTTGCCGCATTCACTCCTACACAATAGTTCGTTAAAAATTCGCCAAGCCTAAGCGGCTCTGGCAGTAAATAAAATGAGTTCTTTGAAAAGTTTGTCAATAACTTGCGGGTCTGGGCTAATCCCAAACACGCAAATAAATCGTTCAAGCATATAAGCATTGTGTATGAATGACTTGCAGGAGGATATGGAATAGGCTA
>ENA-OPYV01000269-OPYV01000269.1-human-gut-metagenome-genome-assembly--contig:-NODE-269-length-16269-cov-4.344505_pt1 | contig 16269 bp, 19 predicted proteins | sample MGYA00242474_ERZ504485 | MGnify/ENA primary metagenome ERZ504485 (study PRJEB26092, sample SAMD00036263) | human gut metagenome | host: Homo sapiens | study: EMG produced TPA metagenomics assembly of...
GCTCTGCGCGATCCGGTCTCGCCAAGTGAGGCGTATCGGATCCGGCGGAATAACGCCATCCTGAGCAAATGAAACGGTTTGTGGCACCGAAGAGAAGGTTGGTGCCACAAACGTTTCGCCATATTCGCGGACGTTGTCATCGTAATGTAGCGCAGATGGTATAGAATCTGCGATTGTTACGAAAAGTAATATCTAAATTCTATCTTTTGAAAAGAAAAGAAGTTCAGATTTCTTTCAAAAAGATAAAATAGTGGTAATGATATTGCGGATTACGTAAAGAGAGAAGAGAGAGAGGCGATTATGGCTCAAGAAGTCAAGAACGATATCAAAAAGGCGTTGCAGGTCAACACCATTCCGCTGATCGCCATTATGACCGCGGTCACCACGGTGCTGACCATGCTCGTGAAGATCCCGACCCCGATCCGTGGCTACCTCAACCTGTCCGACACCATGATCTATTTCAGCGCGTATGCGTTCGGACCATGGGTGGGCGGCATTATCGGCGGTCTTGGCCCGGCGTTGAGCGATCTGATTTCCGGTTATCCGCAGTGGGCCATCTTCACGTTCGTCATCGATGGCCTGCAGGCCGTGCTCGTGGGCCTGCTCGTCAAGAAGTTCAATCCGGCGAACATCATCATCGGTTCGGTGATCGCAGGCGTATGGAAGGTGTTCGGCTATTTCATCGCAGGCGGAATCCTTTCCGGATTTGGCCCGGCGTTGGGTGAGATCGCGGGCAACTCCTTCCAGATGGCGGTGGGTCTGATTGTGGGCTTCGCGCTGTTCACCGCCGTTCGTCAGGCCTATCCGCCGCTGGTACGTTTGGGCAACCTCGGTATTAAGGCGGGGGAGTGATACATTAATATCATGTGAAGGCAGGCCCGTGGATTTGCCGATGAAAGGCGATTCCACGGGTTTATTGTGAAATGCGGTTACCGGCTGCGGAAAAAATGCGTGAAAGCACGGGGTGAGCGTCATGATTACGGTTCGCGACTTAGGATGGAAGTACGCGCCACTGACCGACGGGAGCAAGCCGGTGGAAAGTCTCAAGCGCGTCAGCTTCGACATCCGGTCCGGATCCTTCGTCGGCATCATCGGACCGACCGGAGCGGGCAAGTCCACGCTATGCATGGCATTGGCCGGCATCATTCCGAACCTGGCCGACGGCACCATGAGCGGCGTCGTGGAAGTTAACGGCATGAATACGAGCAGGCACTCCGTCTCGGTACTGTCGGAGCGCGTCGGCTACGTGCAACAGGATCCGGAAGCGCAGCTGTTCTGCTCGAGTGTCGAGGATGAGATCGCTTTCCCGCTGGAAAACCGCGGAGTAGCCCCAAACATCATCGACAAGCAGATCGACATCATGCTCGACTTAGTCGGCATGGCCGGATACCGCAAGCGTGTGCCGACCAGCCTGTCGGGAGGCCAGATGCAGCGCGTGGCCATCGCCGCCGCGCTCGCGGCGGAACCCGATGTGCTTATTCTTGACGAACCCACCGCGGCCCTCGACCCCGAAGGCAAGCAGGAAGTGTTCGACGTGCTCGACCGCATTCGCCAGACCCGTTCCATGACGGTGATCATGGCCGAGCAGGATACCGAACACATCGCCTACTGGGCCGATCAGGTGCTCTTCATGGTCAACGGTGAAGTGGTGCGCAATGGAGACGCCAGCCTATTTACCCGGGAACGTAGACTGTTGGAATCCTCCGGCGTGCGGGTGAGTGACGGACCATCTCCCGTCATCAAGGCGTTGCCGGTAGGGAACGACGCCAAGCCGAAGCATGCGATCATCAGTCTGGACCATGTGACGCACCGCTATGGGCAGGGCGGCAATGCGTCTCCCGCACTGGACGACGTCAGCTTGGATATCGAACAGGGCGCCTTCGTAGGGCTTATTGGGCGCAACGGGTCAGGCAAAACCACGCTCGCCAAGCATCTGAACGGGCTGATTCAACCCACGCAAGGAATCGTGAATGTGGATGGGCTCGACGTGTCGAAGCATAGCGTGGGCGAAATGGCCGCGCACGTCGGATTCGTATTCCAAAATCCCGACCATCAGATTTTCTGCTCCAGCACCAAAGAGGAGATCGCGTTCGGCCCGACCGCGCTCGGACTTGACGCGGCCACCGTGTTTAAACGTGTCGACGAAATGATGACATTGTTCGACCTGCACCGGTATGAGGATGTTTCGCCGGCCACGCTCGGCTACGGCGAACGACGTGCGGTGGCATTGTCTTCGGTGATCGCCATGCGTACGCCAATACTCGTCCTCGACGAACCTACGGCGGGTCTCGACCATCGTCTCGCATCACGATTCCTTGGAACCGTGGAAAAACTCAACCGGCATGGCGTCACGTCATCATGATCAGCCATGATATGCGTGCCGTATATCGGTATTGCACGCACGTGCTCGAATTGGAAGACGGTCATATCGTGCAATATGGACCGATCGACAAATCGCAGGAAGCGCAACAATCGCCCGCGCGACAGGCGCGGCAGCCGTACAAGTCGCGCGGTCCGGTATCGGCGACCCACGTATTGTTGAAAATCGCCAAGGATGAATGCGACAAGGAGGAACGCTGATGGATGCCGACCTGTATGTGCCAGGCGACGGATGGTTGCATCGCACCGATCCGCGCGTCAAATTCCTCATCTCCATCGTCATGCTGGCCCTTTGCCTCGTATGGCGTAACTGGGCGTTCATCCTCGGCATCCTCATTCTCGAACATGTGATGCTCGCCACCGACCGTGTGCCCGCCGAACGCATTGGATGGGTGTGGAAGATCCTCGCCGTGCTCATCGTGTTCATCGTGGTGCTTTGGCCGGTCTTCGACCAGAGTGGAACGCACGTGCTCTGGCAGTGGGGATGGTTGCGTCTCACGCAGGAGAACCTGCTCATGGCGGCGGTGATGGGTCTGCGCATTCCAGCGCTCGGCTTTGCATGTTTCATCACGCTGTTCACCACCAGCCAGACCAAACTGGTTCGTGGCCTTACCTCGCTTGGTATGCCCTACAAGGCCGGGCTTACCCTGGCAACCGCATTACGGTATATTCCCGTGTTCTTTTCCATCTTCCAATCCGTGTCCGAAGCGCAGCGTGCGCGAGGGCTTGATCTGAGCGGCAAAGTCAATGCGGCAGGTAAAAAAACGCAACATATTCGTACGTCTCGTAGACCGGTTCAAATCGTATCTGCCGATCATCATCGCCGTATTGATCCGCGCCTACAAAATGAGCCAAAGCGTGGGCTGGGCCATGGAATCGCGCGGACTCAACCTGAATCGGAACGGTGTGAAACGCACATATCGGGTCAATCTCACGATGAGCATTGCCGACTGGATTATTCTCGTGATTGCCATCGCCGCCGCCGCAGGCAGCGTGTGGTTGATGACATGGCTGTCATAGGGGGTGCAATGACACAGGATGAAGGGCGTACCACAATCACCGCACGTGATTTGAAGGTGGTATCGGCACTGCAATGCAACGGACGCATGACCATGCAGGCGCTTGCCGATAAAATCGGCATTTCCGTATATGCGGCGACGGAAGCTACAAACGGCTCACCGATGCGGGCATCATGACCATTGTGCCCGTATGCAATCCGTTGAGTCTCGGCAATTACAGTCAGGTGCTTGTGGGACTGCGCATCAACGGCAATCGCAACGAGGCGCTCGCCATGCTCAAAGCCATGCCTCAGGTCACCTATGTGGTCTGCACGCTGGGCGATGCCGACATCATCGCCGAAGCCGTGGTGTATTCAGCCGACGGTATGGACCATTTCCTGAAGTACGATTTGCGCGCACTGCCCGGATTGACCCGTCTGCAAGTGTTCTCCTGCGGTCGATTGGTGCTTGACGACCATAATGTCAGCGTGGTCAACCGTCTGCTGGCCGAACGCGGCGAAACTGGATTCATGACCAAACGTGAGGCCAGCGTCGGCACCGATATTCCCGTGCATCGGTTGGACGCGCGATTCGTGCACACGTTCAACGAATTGCAGAAAGACGGCAGGGCAAGCTACGCCATGCTGGGGGAGCATCTTGGTGTGACGCACACCGCGATTCGTGGGCGCGTCAAAAAACTGGAGGATTCCGGTGTGATGCGCATTATGGCCACGGTAAGCCCCATGCGTTTAGGCGGATTCCGCCAAGCGTTTCTCGGCATCGGTGTGAAGCCTCCGTATAGGCTCGACGTCGAACAGTTGCTAGCGATCGACGAGGTGACATATGCAATGAGCGGAGTCGGTTTGAATGGCGCCGACTACCTCATCGAAATCATCGCCGGAGATGACGAGGACCTGTGGCGTGTGGTGGATGAGTCCATCCGTTCGCTGCCAGGCGTGGACCAGACATGGTGGGCTTCCACCGTCAGCGTGGAAAAAGAGTCGTACTGGCTCGAACCTCCGCAGGATGGTGTACTCCTCGACGATTGATGAATCAATGGTATGAGACGTTTCATTTTTGCTCATTCTCAAGGATGAGATGATAATTCAGACCAACGCATGATATTCGAATCAGCTGTTTTTCCGTAATTTTGGAGGTAATCCAAAGAAAAGGAATGACAGCATGGATATCAGGGACACCATCAAAGCTACCAATACGGCCATTGCAACCGTGGATCTTGTGAAGGACTACGGTTCCGGAAATAACACGGTGCATGCGTTGCGTGGCGTCAACGTCGCTTTTGAAAAAGGAAAATTCACGGCGATTATGGGACCTTCCGGTTCCGGCAAATCCACGTTGATGCACACGTTGGCAGGACTGGATTGTGCAACCGGCGGGCACATCATATTCAATGGCGACGATCTGACGCGCATGAACGACAACCAGCTTACGTTGCTGCGCCGCCGCGACATCGGATTCATCTTCCAAAGCTTCAACCTGCTGCCGATGTTCACCGCCGAACAGAACATTCTCATGCCATTGACCTTGGCTGGAGCGAAACCCGACCGACAGTGGTTGCGTCTGCTGGTGGAAACGCTTGGCCTTAAGGAACGTCTCAACCATCGTCCGAACGAACTATCGGGAGGCCAGCAGCAGCGTGTGGCCATCGCACGAGCTTGATCACCAAACCGAAACTGGTGTTCGCAGACGAGCCCACCGGCAATCTTGACTCCGTATCAAGCGCCGAAGTGCTGAGCTTCCTGAAACGTTCCGTCAACGAACTTGGCCAAACCATCATCATGGTCACGCATGATGCGGTCGCCGCGTCTTACGCCGACCGTGCGCTCGTGTTCGCCGACGGCCAGATCGTGGCGGACGTAAACAAGCCGACAGCAGACCAGATGAGTGAACTGCTGATGAAGGAACGCGAAGCCGCCACAATGAATGTGGCTTCCGCGAGACATTCCCGCTAAACGCACTATAGAAGCATTCGAAGAAGGGAACAGAATCCACCATGTGGTCCATCACTTTGAAACTCATGCGAAAAACCAAGCGCATGCTCATACCCGCAGGCATCGCCATCATGATCGGCACGGCGTTCATCGCCAGCACCTTCCTGTTCGGCAATGCCATGAACGACTCCCTGACACGGCAACTGACCGCCATGTTCGGAAAACGCCAACTATGCGGTGAGCATCAACAGCTCCGACCTGAGCGATAAGGAACTCAACGAGGCGTATTCCAGCACTGTCGGCGACTTTCATCTCGACCAGATCGCCGGCATCGAAGGGGTTGGCGGCGTCCGTGCCTCGGTGGAAACCGGCGTCAGCGTTTCCAAGGGAGACAGCACCGTCAGCGGCGAGATCATTTCCACCGCGGCACAGAAGAACATGCTCCCCGTGAATATCACGGAAGGGGACCAGCCGAAGGATTCCAACGAAGTCGCGCTGCCGGAAGACATGGCGAAACAGTTGAACGTCGGCGTGGAGACACTGTAAGCCTGACCTCCCGATATGCGGTAGGCGACGATGGCAAAGCCAAGGCGGACAACGTGCGCGTGGTAGGACTCACGTTCGATCCGAACGGCGCCTACTCATACTATGGTGGTGCGATCGTAGGATCCAACAATCTGCTTGCCGCAATGCAGGGAGTGGACGATTTCAACGCCACCGGAACAACAATGGTGTATCTCGACCTTGCCTTGGATGGAAACAGCGTATCCGCAAAAACCATCAACGGTGTGAAAGCGTTGCTGCCAAAGCATTTCGATCTGATGTCACGACAGCAAATCAGTGACGAAAGCATCAAATCCTTAAGCGGCAACCAAACCAACATCGTCACCACATTCCTTATGTGCTTCGGCGTGCTTGCCATGTTCGTGGCGGCTCTGGTGATCGCCAACACGTTCCAAGTGCTCGTGGCGCAACGCCGCCGCACACTCGCCTTGCTACGCACCATCGGCGCAAAGAAAGGCCAACTGTATGGTTCCGTGCTGTTCGAAGCGGTGGTGCTCGGCTTCGTCGCATCCGTGCTTGGCGTGGTACTGGGAAGCCTGCTCATGTGGGGCATGTGCGTCAGCGACATCATGCAGGCGGGTATGCGGTTCAACTTCTCCTGGCAAGCCGCCGTCGTACCGATTCTCTTCGGCATTGTGGTGACGGTGCTTGCATCCATGGGATCCGCACGTTCCGCCACCGCGGTAACGCCATTGGAGGCATTGCGTCCGATTGAACTGACCGACAACCGTCGTTCCAGCCTTACGCGAGCCATAATCGGTATTCTGATGGTGGCGGTCGGTATCGCCATGGCCATATTCTCCATCTGGCAGGTGCAGGCCACCAACGGCGGCGAGGATGCGAGCGGCGATCAATTCACGATGATTCTGCTCATAGCCATCGCCGGTGCCGCACTGGTGTTCCTCGGCATGGTGGTCACCGCGGTATTCTGGATGCCGACCCTCATGAAGGGCGTTGGAGCGTTGGCCTCGCTGACAGGTCCTTCCGCAACAGTTGCACACGCCAACATTCAGAAGAATCCGCGACGCATCGCAGCAACCGGTGCCGCTCTGCTCATCGGTGTCACCTTGGTCTCCACCATCGCAACCGGTGCCGCTAGCGCCAAAGAGACTATGAATGGTGCGCTCGCCACCCGTTATAGCGTCGACATCGTGGCCATGGGCGATGACATCAGCCAGCAAATGGTCAAGGATGTATCTGACATCAACGGCGTGTCCGACACGTTGTATGCGCCGGCGGTTTCCGTGACCTTGGAGAAAGCGGATGGAACCCAGCCTACGTCCGCATTGCTGGTCGGCGTGAAAAACATCGATCAGGTCAAGCAGGTCATGCGTGCCAACTTGGGTAACGCCTCCATCGACAGTGATAGCGTGCTCATGCCAACATACAATGCGCAAACCGGCAAGGAGCTGCAGTTCGCCAATGGCACGGCTGATTTCTCCACTGAATGGAACCAGAACGGCGACGCTACGCGTTCGCTGACATTGCAAGCCAACCAAGCCGACTACCGTCGTGTATCCGCGCAATATGGAGCTGTCGGATTCGTGGATGAAAGCCATTTCACCAATGGTGACCTTGACGCCGCCACCCATGTGTTGCTGGTCAAGGCAGACACTGACAAGTCGGGAGTTTCCGTTGACGACATCTACAACGACATGCAGGCCGCATTGGAGAAGAGCACTGATGCGACAGTGACCGGACCGATCGCCGAACGCATCGTATGGGCGAACATGATTGACTCCATGATGATGCTTCTGGTGGGGTTGATCGCCGTGGCCGTGCTCATCGCACTTGTCGGCGTAGCCAACACGCTGTCGCTGTCAGTGATCGAACGCACCCGAGAATCCGCCACACTGCGTGCCATCGGCATGACGCGAGGCCAGTTGCGACGCTCCCTCGCGGTGGAAGCCCTGCTCATCTCGCTGGTATCCGGCATCTCGGGCGTACTGCTTGGCACACTGTTCGGCTGGCTGGGCGCATACGTGGTGTTCAGCATGTACGGCAAAGTAGTGTTCCCGTTCGAATGGGGCATTAACGGCATCGTACTCGCCGTGGCAGCCGTGGCAGCACTGCTCGCCAGCGTATTCCCCGCACGCAGGGCAGTGAGCACGCCTCCTGTTGAGGCGCTCGCCGAAGCCTGAGCTTCATAGCAAACACAACGAAAAGGACTCCTACCACAAACATGGTAGGAGTCCTTTTTGCGTATCATGCATACGCAAAACAACAAACCAGTCAGACCAAATGGTTTTCGTAAGCGAACACCACCGCCTGTACGCGGTCACGTGCATTGATTTTCGCCAGAATATGCGCCACATGCGTTTTCACCGTCGGCAGGCTGATGAAAAGCTTGTCGGCAATCTCCTGATTCGACAATCCATGCGCGATCTCAATAAGCACTTCGCGCTCGCGGTCGGTCAGGTCATCCAATTCCGGATCGGTATATGTTGAATCCGTAGTAGAAGTAGTTGCGGAATTTTCAGGCCTACCAACGTTCGCAGCCATGAAATCGCCTTCCATCATTTTCTCGATAAGACGTTTCGTGGCGGACGGTGCGATAATCGCATTACCTTGAAAAACCGTGCGAATCGAATTCAGCAATGTTTCCGGTTCCGTATCTTTCAGCAGAAAACCGGACGCTCCGGCAGTGATCGCAGCCATAACATATTCATCCAAGTCGAATGTCGTCAGAATGATCACTTTGGTATGAGTGACTTCTGATTGCGTTCCATCGGCAGCGAAGCGATGCCGCAACGCACTGATCTGCCGGGTCGCCTCGATACCATCCATGCCGGGCATGCGCACGTCCATCAACACCACGTCAGGATGCAGCGTTTCCGCCAACGCCACAGCTTCCGCGCCATCGCGAGCCTGCGCCGCAACCGCCATATCAGGTTGGGAGCCGATCACCATGGCGAAACCGGCACGTACCAATTCCTGATCATCGGCAATGACCACACGAATCTTCTGTTCCTCGCTCATACTCTCCACCTTATCGGCATTGTTCCGCTCACAGCGCGAAACAAACCCTTAAATCTCCCTGAAAAACTTGAATCGGCTATCGAGACACGCGCTGCAGCTGCTCCTCCAACGGTGCCGCGGGCCTCAACTGCAGTTCGCTCGCACTACCGGCATGAGCGTCATCGCTGAAACCAGTCTCACGAAGCACGCCAAGCAGTTCGCGCATACGCTTGAGCGCGGCGCGCCCCTGCTCGCCAATGGCTTTGAACGCTGCGGAAATCTCGTCGGCGGTAGGCTCCTTGCCTTGTGCTTCGGCGCTGTCCAACATATGAATACCATCGACGGCCTGGCTGATCACGCTGTTCAACGTGGCGGTGACTTCAGCCTGAATGCTGGCACTGATACGGTCACGTTCCATATTCGCCGCGAGAATACGCTGCTTCTCCTGCTCGGCCACCAGTGCCTCTTCGCGAGCCTGCAATACCAGTGCGTTTGAATCGCTGGAACGCGCCCAACGTGCCCACGCCATGATGCCGGCGCACAGCATCAGCACTGCAACCGTATACATGACACCGGTAAAGAACGCTGCACTACTACTTGACGTGGCTGAAACCGGTTTTGTTAAGCCCGCGGAAGCGGCGATGGCGCCGAACAAGGTAGTGTATCCGTGCTGATCAGCTGCGATTTTCAAGCCCATCAGAGCTGAACAGGTGACAGCGGCAAGACCGGTCCAGCGCCATGCGTGTTCACGCCCATACAATACGGCTGAATACAGCGCACACAGCGACGCTACGATATGTCCAACCTCAATCAATCCCAAAACACCAATTGCACAACCGACAATACGAACACAATAAGCGCGCAAGTCTCGGGGAGCCTTCGTCGAAGAGCCAGCGCCAGCAAGCAGCATGCGGCGATCGCATGAGAGAGCTGCGCATCGCGTGAACTATCAAAAAAAGAACGTAATCGACATGCGATTCAGCAGCATGACCAATATCACGGCGCCAACGGAATCCATGAGCACATAATGGTGCTGCGTCCACGCGGAAACACGTTCCACCCAATTCAGCCCTCGCGAATTGGATGTATTGGCAAGTTCTACGGATTTCAGTTTCAACGATGTGAGCAAATCATGCAGATTGGGTGCGGTAATGCGCAAGTGTTGCAGGGCGTTCGAACGATGATCGCGACCGGTTGGTGGGTTGGTTTCCTGCGTCTGTTCCGATGGTTGATCTGGGATTCGCGCCGATATGTTGACGGCTGTGTGAGGTGCGATTGCTTCGTCGGATAATTTCGCTTTGCTGGATATGGCAGTTGTGTTGCAAGATTCGGACTGTTCCGAGGCATACTGTTCGCCGGTTTCGTCTGTCGCTGGCTCTTACCGCCGTAGCAGGGTGGCCATAACTTCGAAGCCTCCGCCGAGTTGAGGGCCAGCCTGCAATGAGCCTCCGGCCGATTCGATGCGTTCCTTCATGCCCAACAGGCCGTAACCTGGCGTATGCCCGTCGATATTGGCCGCCGCGCCACGACCATTGTCGGTGACGCTCAAAGTGAGCAAACCGTTGTTCCATGACTCTTTGATATGCACATCGACGTGCGGCCCCGCATACTTGCGGATATTCGTCAGCGCCTCCTGCACTACATGGTAGGAAGCTATCGAGGCTTGTTCACCGAGTTGTTCTGGGCTGGCGGTGCCGGTGATATTCCGTCGGATTCGAATGTCGGGGGAGACGTTTCGCGCTTGTTCCACAAGATTGCCGATATCGTTATAATCGGCGTGCGGTGAACCCCCGAATACTCCCAGAAGACGTTGCATGTCATGCAGTGCGCGTTCCGATTCGTGTCGAATCGTCTCCATGGTGTTTCTAGCCACCGCGGGATCATGCGTGCCTGCATAGCGGCCGCCATCAGACTGCACGATGATGATTGATAGGGTGTGCGCCACCACATCGTGCATGTCACGTGCGATGCGTGCTCGTTCCGCCAACGCGGCGATATCGCGTTCGTCCTGGTCTCGCGCGGCGATTGCCTCATTGCGTTCCCGCATCATGCGAACGGTTGCCAGACGGGCACGCTGCCAGAACGCTACAATGACGGTGGAAATGATACATACTTCGAAAATCGGCGTCAGCACCAGCATGTATTGCGCCACCATGTCGGCGACTTCCGACATGGATGTTCCTGTGTAGATGGAGCGAGAGTGACTTCCGTGACCATTGCGCCATTTGGATTTGAGCCATTCCAACTGCTCCACGTATGCACTTTGCCACCGGTGAGCAGCGGCCCATTGGTCATGGTCCATGCCATCAACGCCGAAGCCAGAAGACCGATGGCCAACGCCAAAATAATGAAGGCTTTCGTGTTTTTGGGATTGCCGTAGACGATCACCGAATACAGCATGACCAATGCCAGAATATCGGCGCCCAATATGCAAGGGCCGAATATGAGATGTGTCAAGGCCAATGCCACACAGAGCAACGCTCCGGTCTGTGGCCGCCATCGACGAATCAGCAGCGGGATCAGCATTGCCGCTTCCCACGCCATCTGTATGGAAGGATTAAGGTCAAACAGCAATCCCGGATTATAGGTGATGCTGCCGGTCACGCCGAACAACAGAACACCTATAACAAGCGTGAGGATGAGATCGCCTGCGAAGACATGACCATGCATCCACGACAAGAGACGCTGCTTGAAATTCGACATATGCTCCACCCTAGCGCCAGATACGCTGTGGCGCCATCATGCGCAGGAATGAAATGGCGGCAAGATAAAGCCGCTTTTGTGAGGTAAGGTTGTCTCCGCGTGTGGGTGGGATGGAAGCCATCAAGAAGCCACTACTCGCATTGAATATGCCGATGACGCCAAAGGAAAGGTGAATGCATGACGTTGCTGAGCGAATACTACGTGCCCGGATTGCATATTGAGGATCGTTCCATCAAGGTGCCGTTGGATTGGACGGGCCACGAGCCCGGTCATGGGTTCGATGGCGAATCGATCAGTCTGTTCTACCGTGTGGTCACCGCTCCTGAACATGTGCATGACGACCTGCCGTTGCTCGTGTTCCTGCAGGGCGGTCCCGGCGGTTCCGGTCCGCGTCCGCTCGGTCCAAGTCCCGATGGTTGGATCGAGGAGGCCATCAAGCATTTCCGCGTGGTGTTGCCGGATCAACGTGGTACGGGGCGTTCATCTCGTGTCGACACGCATGTGATTGAGGACATGGGCGGCGACGGCAAGGCCGGTGCCGCGTTTTTGAAGCGTTTCCTCGCCGATTCGATCGTTCGTGACTTCGAGCATCTGCGTCGCACCGAATTCGGGGGCGCACGTTGGGTCACGCTTGGTCAAAGCTATGGCGGATTCCTGACGTTGACGTATCTTTCGCTGTTTCCGCAAGGAGTTATCGCCAGTTTCACCACGGGCGGCATTCCTCATGTTCCCGCCGATGCGACCGACGTGTACCGTCATACGTTCCCGCGCATGGCGGCAAAGACGAAGCAGTTCTACGAGCGTTACCCGATCGATATCGAACGTGCCGCGGCGGTTGCCGACATACTGCAATCGCGCGAGGTCACATTGCCGAACGGCGATCCGCTCACGGTGGAACGCTTCCAATGCTTGGGATCCGATTTCGGTATGAAGCCGAGTTTCGAACGTGTGCATTGGATTCTTGACCAGGCGTTCCTTGACGGCGACGGTTCGGCCTCGGCTCGGGGGAACTGTCTGACGAGTTCCTGTCTTCCGTGATGGATGCGACCTCGTCTCGCCCGCTGTATTGGCCGTTGCAGGAGTTCATCTACGCCAATGGCGAGCTGAAAACACCGATTCGCTGGGCCGCCCAGCGCGTGCGCGGCGAGCATCCGGAATTCGCGGGTGGCATTCGTCCGCTTAATTTCACCGGCGAGGCCATGTTCCCGTGGATGTTCGAGCAGGAACGTGCGTTGCGTCCGTTCAAGCCGGCCATGGACGTGCTTATGGAAGACACGCATTTCGGCACGATCTACGATGCCGACCAGTTGGCCCGTAATGAGGTTCCGCTGCAGGCTGCCGTCTATTTTGACGACATGTACGTCGATTCTGGATTGCAGCTCGACACGCTGTCTCGCGTCGGTCGTTCACATTATTGGACTACCAACGAGTTTGAACATGACGGCGTGCATGGTTCCACCGTGTTCAGACATCTGTTTACCGAGGCGTTGAACCGCGGAGATTTGGCGGAGTTGTTCTGACGATTGTTCGGCAACGACGAGTATCGATAGCAAAGGAAAGAAACATGGCCAATCCAACCATCGGATTCATCGGATACGGCAATATGGCACAGGCGATCGCCGAAGGCCTAGTCAACGCTGGCGTCGTCAATGGCGGCGACATCGTGGCCTGTGCCGCGCATTACGACAAGCTGGAACGCAACGCCGCCAAACTCGGCGCAAAAGCGGTGCGTACCGCCGCGCAAGTCGCCGAAGCAGCTGACATGGTCGTCATCGCCATCAAACCGTATCAGATCGAAACCGTGATCGCACCGATCATTGATCAGCTGGCGCAAGAGAACACCATCGTCGTGTCCATTGCGGCAGGCTGGGATCTGAACAAATTCCGCGACCTGTTCGGAACGTCTTTCGAGCAGGCGCACATCCAATGCACCATTCCGAACACGCCGATGGCTGTCGGCAAAGGCGTGCTGGTCACGGAAATCGACAACACGCTCACGCAGGAACAGACGGAAACCTTCGAAAGCCTGTTTTCGTCAATCAGCCTGATTGAACGCGTGGACACCGCACACATGGGCATCGGCATGTGCATCGCCGGCTGCGCGCCGGCCTTCACCGACATGTACATCGAAGCATTGGGCGATGCCGGTGTGAAATATGGATTGCAGCGTGCTACCGCGTATCGTCTGGCTGCCAAAATGGTGGAAGGCGTGGGCGCGCTCTATTTGGCCAACGAAACGCATCCGGGTGCCATGAAAGACGCTGTCTGCTCTCCGGGAGGCACCACCATCAGGGGTGTCGCATCGTTGGAGGAAAGCGCGTTCCGTGGTGCCGTTATCAAAGCAGTCGACGCCATCGAAGCCTAATACTAAGCTAGGGAACCATGTCTCTTACTATCGGAATCGTCGGACTGCCGAACGTCGGCAAGTCCACCATGTTCAACGCATTGACCCGCAACAACGTGCTGGCGGAAAACTATCCGTTCGCCACCATCGAACCGAACACCGGCATTGTGCCGTTGCCGGATGACCGTCTGCCGGTGCTCGCCAAGCTCGTGCATACGGAGAAGATCGTGCCGGCCACCGTCACGTTCGTCGACATCGCAGGCATTGTCAAGGGCGCTTCGGAAGGTGAAGGTCTGGGCAACAAGTTCCTCGCCAATATTCGCGAAGCCGACGCGATCTGCGAGGTCGTGCGTGCCTTCGAAGACGATGATATCGTGCACGTCAACGGCAAGGTCGATCCGTCCGACGACATTGAAACCATCAACACCGAGCTGATCCTCGCCGATCTGCAGACCATCGAGAACGCGCTGCCGAAGCTGGAGAAGGATCTGCGCGGCAAGAAGATCGAACCGGCTTACATGGAAGCCGTCAAGCAGGCGAAGACCATTCTTGAAGCTGGCGAAACCATTGATAAGGCGACTCGCGAAGGTCGTTTCGACAAGGATTCCGTCTACGATCTGCACTTGATGAGCGCCAAGCCGTTCATCTACGTGTTCAACGTGGACGATGCCGAACTGCAGAATAAAGACATGCAGGCCAAGCTCGCCGCATCCGTGGCTCCGGCCCCCGCCATCTTCCTCAACGCGCAGTTCGAAGCCGATCTGACCGAACTCGATGAGGCCGACGCGCGTGAAATGCTCGCCGACGCGGTCTGAGGAGTCCGGCCTGGATCAGTTGGCGCGAGTCGGCTACGATACGCTCGGCCTTTCCACCTTCCTTACCGCAGGTGAGAAGGAAGTGCGTGCATGGCAGATCCACAAGGGCTATACCGCCCCGCAGGCTGCCGGTGTGATTCACACGGACTTCGAAAAAGGCTTCATCAAGGCCGACATCGTCTCCTACGACGATTTCGTGGCTGCCGAAGGCTCCATGGTCAAGATCAAGGAGGAAGGCAAGCTGCGTCAGGAAGGCCGTGACTACGTGATGCAGGACGGCGATATCGTCGAATTTAAATTCAACGTCTCGAAGTAAGTGTTTCTCTGGCTCCCCTCTTTTGAGGGGAGCTGTCGCTACAAGCGACTGAGAAGCGACACGGATAAGGCCTGAGAAGTCGTCTTCTCAGGCCTTTGTCATGACATTGTTCTGCAAGGATTGGCTGCTGCAGCAACATAATGTGTGTTTTATTATTCGGCCTTGGCGGCTTACTGGTCAATCCAATTGTTGACGTCGGTGATCGCCTCGTCAAGGGTTGCTTTGGCGGCTTTGTAGTATTTGGAATCTACAGGTTGACGATTTCCGCGCCGAACGGCCAGAGCGCAAGCTTGGCCATCTTGAACGCTTGAATGCCGAGCGGAATGCCGATGATGGAGATGCACAGAATCAGTCCCACCAATGCCCGTCCGATTGCGATGGCCAATCCACCAAGAATGATCCACAGGATATTGCCGAGAACTCGTATGATTAGTCCCTTTCCGATTCCGGTCGATGCCTCGCATGTTCAGCTTCACTATTTTGCCAGACATCATGACGGAAACACGAGACGCAACCCTTAGCTCGCCTCTGATTCATCCCCGGACCGTTATTCAGGCGGAGCGTATGCGTAAGCCCAATCCTCTTGTGAAGATTTTGTGTATTGTTGAGCATGCGTGGGTTTCACCGTCGATTTGAATGATGATAGGCTTCTCGATACCTGCCGTACGAAAACCCATCAAGGAGATGCCATGAACCTGTATCGCTACGCGATGTTCATCGCACGCGCCTGCCGTGGGTCGTTCGTCGGCAATGTTCTGTTTGCCAATCCACAAATGGCCCTATTCTCGATGCTGGTGTAGCGGGGACACGCCTTATGCCGGGATGTACCGATGGCCCATCCGCAGTCGACGTCGCATGAATCGCTCACCATAGCCATCAACTTACGCAAAGCCGCGAATCGTTTGCCGTATATGAATGCGGAACGGATGGCGGCTTTTCCTTTATCCCGGACTCATCAGTGTCCCCGCGTCTGACACAAGTATGGGGCCGGATCGCCCACACATGCCGTTACCAACAGAAGGAAATGCTGTGACCTCACAGAAAACCGCGGAATTCGGGTCCGCCGCCAGTTCCGCAAAGCCTATTGATCCGCACACCCGATTCATCATCGTAGGCGTGATCGTCGTCGGCTCGTTCATCGCGCTGCTCAACCAGACCGTCATGTCACCGGCCTTGCCGGCACTGATGCGTGATTTCAATATCACCACCGGCACCGTGCAGTGGGTGACCAGCGTCTACA
>ENA-OPYV01000270-OPYV01000270.1-human-gut-metagenome-genome-assembly--contig:-NODE-270-length-16253-cov-2.858179_pt1 | contig 16253 bp, 22 predicted proteins | sample MGYA00242474_ERZ504485 | MGnify/ENA primary metagenome ERZ504485 (study PRJEB26092, sample SAMD00036263) | human gut metagenome | host: Homo sapiens | study: EMG produced TPA metagenomics assembly of...
GGAAGATCGAGGACCGGGCGATGGCGCGCCGCATACTGGCCGACGCGATGGGGCTTCCCGTGGAGATCCTGGAGGTGAGACGGCGTCGCGAGCATGCGAAGCCGCCGACCCTGTTCGACCTGACCGGCTTGCAGAAGGCCATGAGCGAACGGCACGGGCTGACCGCCGAACAGACGTTGGACTGTCTGCAGCATTTGTACGAGATGAGGTCGCGACCTATCCGCGTACCGATTCGAAATACATCACCCATGATGACGTGGACGGGTTGAAGGAACTGCTGCAGCCGAAATACGCGTTGGGTTTCCTGGACCAGAAACCTGTCGAGGCGATCCACGACCTGTATTCCGCCGGAGGGTTCGATCCGATGAGGTGCGTCGCGGACGACAAGGTCCAAGGGCATACCGCGATCCTTCCGACACGACGCCTCACCTATGACGTGTTCCAGCATGACCTGACGGACATGGAACGCGAGGTCATAACCGTGATATTGACTCGCATGTGGTCGGCCTGCGCCACGGACCGTGTCCACGACACGGTGAAGGTCGAAGCCGTGTTGGACGAGCGTCATGCCGACGGTTCCATGGAACGGGTTCCGCTGTCCGCTTCGAGCGACGTTACCGTCGAGACGGGTTGGACCGCCATCGAGGGCACGTCGCGAACGGACGATGCGGAGAAGAAGCCTGTGAATCGGATACCCGACTCCCTGGGGAAGGGTCCTCTCCCCCAGTCCGGCGCCCCGTCTCTTACGGAGGGCGTGTCCGCACCGCCGAAACCGTTCACGGAGGCCACGCTGCTGTCCGCCATGGAGCATGCGAGCCGTTTCGTCGCGGACAGTGACCTGAAAGCCGCCTTGGATGACGACACGAGCCATTCGGGCGGCATCGGCACGCCCGCGACCCGTGCCGGCATTCTCGAGAGCCTGGTCAAAAGCGGCTACCTGCAGCGTAAGGGCAAGCAGCTACGCAGTACTCCCGCCGGGCGGATGCTCGTCGGTGTCGCCATTGACGAGTTGAAGGATGTGAAACTCACCGCGCAATGGGAGCAGAGCCTTGCCGACATCGAACAAGGCAAGGGCGACGAGACGGTCTTTCTGAACGAGATCCGCACGGCATGCGCGGCGATGCCCGGGCGGTCATGGAAATGACCCGGCGGGACAATCTGCAGCAATTGGTCCGGCAGGCCGGCGAACGTGAGTCGTTCGGACCCTGCCCGCGTTGCGGCAAGCCCGTCGTCAAGACCGGGAGCGTCTGGCAGTGTTCGTCGAACAAGAGCGTGAAGGATGCTGTCGGTGCCTGGAAGCTCAGCGAGGGTTGCGGTTACAAGATCTTCGCGGAGAAGTTCGGCAAGAAGCTGACCGATAGCATGGTCCGCCGCACGTTGGAGGGCAAACGTCCGAAAGTGTCCGGCCTGAAGTCGAAGGCGGGCAAAACGTTCGACGCGCGTCTCGTGCCGGACCGGCAGTATGGCATCGGATTATCGTTCGACGATCTGAACAGGAAAAAGAAGTAGGACATCACATGCACACTTCCCGCCCTCTCTTTCAATCACCTGCATAGCCATGGACAATGTGAGGAAGATCCTGAAGGACAGACACCTCAGCGTAAACGGACTTCTGACTTTGATCCACAGCAAGCATCCCGATTGTGGCCTGCCATACAACAGTTCGCGCAGGCTTGTCTCCCATAAGCGAAAGATGACTATCGATGAGGCAATCCTGATTTGCGACGCCCTTAACGTCCCGTTCACGTCCTTGCTCAGTTTCGCGGGAGAATTTCCTCACGGGCAGCTCAAGGGCATGACGGCGGTGGATATCTACCACGCCATTGAACAGGAGGATCGGACCAAAGAAGGGTCAAATAATCACTAGATACTGGGGATATACTCGAATTGTTCGACAGACGATTTCACCTGCCTGGCATGAAAGGACTCTGGTTTGCTGCCTGAAGACGTATATTATGTATCAACCGATGAGGGAACCCCGGCGACTCGCTCCAACGCTTGGGATATTGGCTTTGGTCTGCAGGCTGCGGACGGACTTACCCCGTCAGACTACGCTATAGAACAGTCCAAGGAGCAGATTTCGGGAAAAGCCTCCTATGCCGAAGTCGAGCATCGTCTACGTGAATACCATTCCGCGGATAGTGAAGAGGCGGAGCATTTTGAAGCTGACATCGTATCCACCAGAATCAGTTCCCTCCTCCAGACTGAATCATTCGTCTTCGCTCCCCCGATGCTCAGGCAGATTCATCGTCATCTTTTTGACGGCGTATTCAAAAATGATTGGGTTGGACAGTGGAGGCAGGTCAATCTGACCAAAAAGGAGCCGGTTCTTCGAGGAGATTCAGTTTCTTACGCTCCCTTCCATCTGATTGGAGAGATGCTGGATTATGATTTCGGTCAAGAAAAAGGACGACAGGCCAAGTATCCCCAAATCGGCAGGCATGAAATCGCTTCCTCTGCATTTGGATTCATTTCTGGAGTATGGCAAATTCATCCATTCCGTGAAGGAAACACTCGAACGACTGCTGTATTCGCGATACTGTACCTCAGACAGCTTGGATTCATAATCGGCAATGAGCCTTTCGCGTCCAACGCCCAATATTTCCGAGACGCTCTTGTACTTGACAATACTTTCGATCCCGACTTCAAGGATCCGGCTCCTCTTCGTCGTTTTTTATGGAAAAGGCTCTTTTCAATTCGCCTATAGAATTGGAAAACCTGCGGGATTCTTATTTTGCCGTCCAAAGTACGCAGAGCGATCCTTTACCAGAGCCCGATCCATCAGTGGATAATGAGACATCTGCCGGCATAGCAACTCACGAACTCAATTAAACTAGGAAGTCAAGCAAAAGCGGACAACATATGGTGGACTGATCTTTGTATGTGTTGTGGATTACACTGCCACAACACATACAAAGATCAGTCCATGGTCACACGAGCGTCGGAACCTCCATGCCAAGTTCCTCCAACCCCACAGCCTTATCGAGCAGAGTCTTACGCCAAAAGCTTGCCGAGACCAGAGCCACCGCGTTCTCAATAGTGGTCACGGACGGACAGAATGCACAAGTCGCCGTCCTCAATCATGTATACCAGACGGTTTGCGGAATCGATGCGGCGGCTCCACGCACCCTGCAGTTCCCATTTGAGCGGCTCTGGCTTGCCTAGACCCGCGAATGGAGAACGCATCGCATCACGTATCAGCGCGTTGACCCGCTTGAGGGTTTTCTTATCCTGAACCTGCCAATACAGGTAATCGTTCCACGCGTCATCAGTCCAACGCAGCATTATCACTCTCCGACCAGATCATGTGAATCGGTGGAACCTGAGCGTACCTGTGCCATGCCACGGCGGACTTTATCGAACAATCCGGGATTCTGGTAAACGCGCAATGTCTCCATAAGCGAATCGTAATCATCGGCGCTCATCACCACCACGTTGTCCCCTGGATCCTTGTTGGTAATCAGAAGCATATCCGCGTCATCGTTCACGCGACGTAGATATGACTTCAGATCCTTGCGGAAATTGGTGTACGCGACCGCCGTGACCATGCCATCCTCCTTAAACGACAATTACATGTACAGAAAATGGTACAACAAAAGTCGGAAAGACTCAAGCATGATTCATCTATATTGTTTCATAGAGCTTTATAGAAACATATAATGTTTTATATACGTTTAGATTGTTTATATTCTAGGGTGTCCGACCATGAACGACATTCCACCGGCCCAACGCTTGGTCGGGGGATGGAAATGAGACCACCCCGCCGGTTTCGGCTCTCCCAAAAGACTTCTTGTTTGCCATGAAGAACGGGAGAGGTTAGCAGTGCCTCAATCGGCACTCCCTGTTAGCCGATATCATCGTTCATGTCGGGAAAGCCTTTTTGCAGGAACTGGAGAATGAAAAAGGAGTCCGCACGGCGGTCCCATGGTCTGGATGATGGCGGCGCATCTCGACCGTCCAGAATGCGATGCGGGATACAGTGGCACACTTCTTAGCAAAGACGAAGAAAGTGAGCCAAAAAGAACTCCGCATGCCGCAAAATATCAATGCATTATTATGTTTCGCGGAACAGTATGAGGTCATGAAAAATGAAATCATCCAGACCGGCAGATTTGGACTCGATGGGAAAGTCTAATGAATCTATTCGCCTATTGGATTGGAGGAGCTGCGAACAGTTCTTCCTGATTCGTGTGGATTGGTTTGATTCTTCAATCAGGACTGTTTTTATGTTTTGCAGCACATATTGCTGCAAAACATAAAAGGTCATTCCATGGTTAGCGTGAGCGTTGGAACCTTCACTCCGAGTTTCTCCAAGCCCACAGCCTCTTCGAGCGGGACCGTTCCTCCGCTTACTCGGTAACGAGCAGCGGCTTGCGTTGTAGCATGTTCTGGATGAGCGTGCCCATGTCTGCGACCGGCAGGTAACGGGCGATGATGGTCCAGATGATGGCGACTTCGATCAGACCGAAGATGACGGTCACCGTCCCCCAGACGAGTTGCATCCAGAGTCTCGGACCGACGGCCGCGCGGCCGGTCACGCGGCGATCACCGTGAGGATGATGAGCGCCGGCACCAGTAGCGTGATGTCCCAGCCATCGAACCATTGGCTTACTGAGACAACCCATTCTGTGAGGGTTTTGAGGAATCCTGGAATGGTGTCTGCCATGTCGTCATCCTTTCGTGACCGGTTTCCAGTGTCGTCTGTTCCACGTGCGGCTTGTCCTGTATCGGCTGGTATGCCTGCATGCGTTGCGTTTTCGTGGCCTTGACCGTGGTGAAGGTGTGGTTGATGCGTCCGTTGAGGTTGGCCCAATGCTGTTCCTGCCTGCCGCTTTCCGCCGGAGGTCTCTCCCCCAGTGGACTGTCGGCGTCCTCCACGCCCCACATGGCCCGGTAGACGGCCACGTCGCGTAGGAGATGCTTGTCGGTGTCTCCGGCGGCGGCGAGTACTCGGCCGACCCATGCCTCGCCCGGATGGCGGGCCTCCTGTTCTAGACTGCCGATCTTGGTTTCGATGATCCGTTCGTTCTGACGTACCACGTCAAGGACCGCGTCATGCTTGCGGGAGCGGATTGGCGGCAGGATGCCACCAATCCAGTTGTCATGCACGCTGCCGTTGGCCCGGTCCAAGAGTCCCGCGTCAACCGTCCCGCGATGGTGGCCGCCCAGTCGGGTTCCACGGGGACGGTTCTCTTTTTTCAGATCGGGATCATCATTGATGATTCCGCGGGCGGTTTTGCGCAGGAACTCCCATTCGGGGAACATGGATTGGTCGATGTCGTCGCGGGATTGCATGTGCGCGTCGAGCATGGCTTGGACGGCCGGCGTATACCGTTCGTCCATGGTGAACCGGCCGCGGCCGGAATCCAGGGCCGGCTCCTCGCGGTATGGGATGCCGGTCTCATCCATCATGCGTCGGACCATTTCGACCATGTCGGTTTTGGCATCCATGTCGAGCGTGAACGCTTCGCCCGTTTCCCGTGCCGGCTTCGGGCATCATACCGCGTGCCGCGCGAATGGCGGCCTGTTCCGCTTTTTCCACGGTGAGTTTTTCGTGGTTTCTTTTCAAGGCTTTGGCTGATGATCGCGGTCGCCCGTTTCGCGTCGGTCATGTAGGCACGGGACCAGACTCCGCGAAGCCATTCGAAGCTTGGACTGCGTTTGATCTTGTCCACGGTCCTCTTGTCATGTGATTTGCCGAGCATGGCGAGCAGGTGGGGGCCGGCGATGAGTCCGGCCGCGTAATCGTGTTCGCGCAACAGTCGTTTCAGATCGTACCGGTCCTTGTATTCCTGTTCCATGGTTTCGGTCGCGGTCATGACCTCCGTGTGGGTCAATAACGCGTCGAGCATGCGTGTTCTGGCTATCTCGCGGGGATCCTCTTCCGCGCCGGTGAGCATGTGATCGACGTGGCGTTCCTCTTCGCTTTTGCAGCCGAACAGGAAATGGTTTTCCTCCTTGCCGCGTGAGCCGGCGACGTATTGCAGGTTGCATGGAAGGTTCGCGTCGGATGGGAACACCGCGGCGCAACGGTCCACGGTCATGCCTTGGCTGCGGTGGACGGTGGCCGCGTATCCGGCTTCGCATGATTTTCTGAGCCAGTCGCGTGGGATGTCGCAGATGACGCCGTCCGCGAGGTTCATGCATCGTGCGCCGGATTTACCGACGGCGATGATCCGGAACGTCATGTTGTTCTCGATGCTTCTGCCGGACCGGTCCAGTATGTTCTTCGCGTTGACGCGGCATACGATCTGGTCTCCCAAGCCGACGGAGAGATTGTCACGCAGACGGCAGAGTTTGGCCGGGTCGCTTTCACTTTTGCCTTGGGCGCGGCGTTCGAGGATGAACCGTTGGTTGATGTCGCGCACCTGCGCGTTCGTGCCGGCGATCAGGAGCGTGGACTTGCCGAGCGCCTGCCATTTGACGCACATCTGGTACGCGTCCTCCTCCATGTCCAGGTCCTCTCCCCAATGGATCCGGTCGTGCGCCATGTATTCGTCGACGAGCTGACGGCACTTGTCGACGCTTCCCTCGTCCAAACGGTCTCCGCCCTCACGCAATCGGAGCGTCGCTTCCGCCTCGCCCTCCCACCGTCGCCGGGATGCGGGCCCGTCCGGATCGTTCGCCCATTTCTCGGATTTCGAAGTGAATCTCCACAGGCTCGTCAACCGCGCGCACTTGTCGTGCCGGTCGGCGTAGCCGAGCATGCCGCCCGCACCGGAAACGGAGTCGAGCTGTTTCGGATCGCCGGTGAGTATGACTTTCGCGCCACGTGATTCCGCCAGTCTGGTGACCCCATTGCAGGTTCCTGGTGTCGACCATGCCGGCCTCGTCCACGATGATCAGCTGGTTCGGCCTGATCGTGTCCGACGTGTCCATGACGCGTTGGGCCGCGATGTGTATGCGAGCGAACAGTCGTTCCAATGGGTTGGACGCGTTGCGCAACCGCTGTTGGAGCATGCCCTCGCGTTGGATGGCGGCCATGATCCGTTCGGGATTGTTGATGGTCAGGAGCTTCGCGATGGTCATGCTTTCGCATCCGATGCTGCCTTTCAATTCGCCCACCGCCTTTTTGCTGGTGGCCAGTCCGATGACGCTGCCAGAACCATATCGCGCCTGCCATGCCTGGGCGACCGCTTTCATGGTGGTGGTCTTGCCCGTGCCCGCCGGTCCGATGATGCTGCTGACCAGACGCGGGTTCTCCAACACGTATGCGGCGGCCTTCTGCTGGTCTGACGCGAGCGGATAGCCGCCCTGCGCGTTCATCTGTTTGTTCCACTGGTCGAGCCATTGGTTTCCCTCGCCGGGCGCGTATCCGAGCTGGACGGTCTTGTCGAGGCTTTCGATCATGTACCGTTCGGCTTGGAGCACATCGACCGTCGTGTACTTGTCGAGGTCGGCGTCCTCGAACACGCTTTGCCCTTGCCGGGTGGCGATGCTCAGATTGTCCAACGCATCTTTCGGCACCTGGTACCGGTCGGGTGTGAGTTTGACGCATTGGCTGAGTGCCTTGTCGGCGATCTTGTTGGCGACGATGACGCGTTGCGTCGGGTCGATGCGCACTCCGCGCAGGAGCCGTTCGGCTTCGGCGCGCACATTGGTGCGTTTCCATACGGTGTGCGCGTGGGCCGTGTTCGCCATCGCCATGCGGGCCTGACGGTCCAGATATTCGTCCGCGTCTCCGGCGAGCTTGGTGAGGTCGGCGAGCTGGCCGAGCAACAGTTGGGCTATGTCGTCCTCGCATTCCGCGTCCACATGCATGAGGCTGGTCTTGCGTGAGTTGACGTCCTTGAGCATCCGGTCGATCTGGATGCCTGGCGCGACTTCGCCGAGTTTCTGATACCAGTGGTCGCGTTTCGCTTTCAGGGATGGTTGGATCTCCGGCTTCGCCTTGCGGGTAGCAGCCACGCTTCCTTATGTAGTTCGGCTTTCATCCTCCATCCGGCCTGCTTGCCTGTCGAGGTTTCGTACTCATCGATCTTCTTTTCGAGCAGTTGCTCTATTTCTGCGTCCCGACTGCTGAAAGCGTCGATGAGTTCCTGTGGCACGCCGTCGACCTCGTTGACCATGGCTTTGGTGCTGTTGTCCTGTTTGAAGGTCCACGACCAGCCGAACCGTTCGGTGAGCAGATCCTGCAGCAGGTTCTCATGCACTTCGCTGATCTCGACCATGCCCGCATAGATCTTCCGCCCGTCCAATGCCGTCCATACCTTGTCGGACGAGCGGCGCACACGGTTGCTGATGACGATGTGCTTGTGCGGCTGGGGGTCTCCATTCCGATTATCGTAATGGTCGAACACGAATCCGGCCACGCCGTCCGCGGGGACGCTGGCGACGCCTCCCTGTCCCGCGCGGGTGGTCGCGTACTCGTTTTCGAAATAGTCGATGGTCATTTCCGCGGCATTGCGCATGCACTCGTCGATACCATCCCTGGTTTCCTTGTCTCCGAACGCCCAGAGGATGCTGATGCTTTTCGGCTGGCGTGTGGTCAGGTCCCATCCGGCGACGGGCGCCTCCCCGTTGTCCCCTCGCTTAGTTTGACGTCTCCGAGGTATTGGCCGTTGGATGGGTTGCGCCGTTCGTTGATGAGCTCCCGGACGGTTTTGCTGGATGCGGTGGTGCCGACCTTGCCTCCGACGAGTTCGGCTCCCTTGCCGATCCAATAGCCCGGCGGATTGCCCGCCGCCGTATAGTAGGCGCTCGGATCGGACGGGTCCAACGCGTTGTCCCCGTCGATCGCTTCCCTCGCGTCGCTGAGTGGATACTCGGCGTTCGTGAGTTTGGTCAGATTCATCGACATGTTGTTGTTTTCCCTCTTGTTCTTCCTATCGCGGTATAGGGCCCGTGTATCCGTTGTGCCTGAGCAGACGTTCCGCATCACCGGGCCTGCCCTGCCGGTCGATGTCGTCCATGAGCCCGGCCACGTATCCGTCGGATGGCGCGTTTTCAATGAGTTCCGGATCGCGTTCCAGGATGGTTTTGAGTTGGAACATGCATGAAAGCCGGATGATCCCTTTGGCTCGTCCGGTCTTCTTCTGCGCGTCCAGAGAGCGTTTGCGGATAGCATCGGCTCTTTTCCGATAGTCTTCTTCCTGCCGTACGAGCTGGCTCACGGTTTGTTCCGCCGACTCGTCCTTCTTACGTTCGGCCAAAGCCCGTTTTCTCCGGCCGTACGCCTGCCGGCATGCCGTACCGCAGAATCTGGCGGTCGGCCCTCGCCTCGGCTTGCGAATCGGCTTGCCGCACACCGGGCAGATCCGCCCGTACCGCTTGTCCAAGCCACGTTTCCTGCGTTTAATCTCGGAAGCTTTCAACTTTTCCACCTCACTTGTATGACCACGGGCCAATGTCCCGATTCCACGTCCGCCCGTGATGTTGTCCTCGCGCCAGATGTACTCAAGGGCCTTCTTGTAGGTGACGATATCCGTCTCGTGCGTCAGGTCGGCCGTGTACTCGTCTTCAAGGTTCTCCCCCGGCACGGCGATCTTGCCATAGAATGTGCGGGGAGCCGCGCCCTCGGCACTCACGTCCGGATCGTCACGCCATCTGCGCGCGCCATGCCATCGAACACTGTCGGCGATCAGATCCATCCCATCGGAGCCGATTTCGATGGCGATCCGGCGGAAATCCTCACCATATTCGACGGGGATCATCGGGTCGATGCGAAACATCAGTATCGCCGTCCTGACGAGTCGATAGACCATCCGGACCACCATCCGGTCATGGTCGGGCACAATCTCGTTATAGTCCGCGATCTCACGGGCCAAAAAATCCAAGGCGTCACGCCGGCCAACCCACGCCCGCAGCAGACAATCATCCCGCTCCATTTCATTGAGCCGGATTGACGCCGCATCCTCCGCTCTTTTCTCCGCCATCCGTCTGCTGGAACTGCATTTCAGATGCCATTTCCGATACTCACCCTTGGCACCGGCCTTACCTGCCCTTTCGCATCTCTCTATGACTGGTTTCCCGCAGAAGCAACAGTTCGGTGCCTTGTTCTCTGATTCGTTTTCCATAAACGGACCACGCGTCGAACTTCGTTAGCTTAACGATATCGGCAGAAAACCCTGACGTTAAGCTTATTCCGACCATAAAACGGCGGTATTCCGCCGTTTTCAGGCGTCAGCCGCGAAGCCGGGTGCAAGACGCCCGTGGTTTCTTTTCGTGTGTATAGTTTTGGTTTTCCTTGTTTGGGCTGTTGGTCTGTCTGTTTCTGTTTAGTTGTCTTTGCTTGTTCTTTTGACTTGTTCTTTGGTTGTGTGTTGCTTCTTTTTCTGTCTGTTCTCTTCTTGGTTTCTTTTCATTTTGCTTTTCCCTGCTTGTATTTATCGTGTCTGCTCTTGATTGTTCTTTATCGCTGGTATCCGTTCCGGAATATGACAGCAAAAAGCGCGGCGGCACTCAGGTGCAGATTGCTTCCCGTACCGATTGACTATTGGTTCGATATCGGTCCAATTGCTGTATGGAATGGGAATGGGGCCGTCCCGGAGAAATCGGATGAATGAGCCGGAAGAACTTCCGATATCGGATGGTTCCGAACATGGTCCGTTCCCCGGAGGACCAATTTGTTCTGGAACCATGGCGACCATTCGCCGGCCCATTTAATCTTTGAACCGATATCGGGATCAATCGGCCCACCTCCGATATCGGATTCGATGGATGAAGGTTTCCGATATCGGAGCCTTATGGTCCACGTCATGTCGATGTACCATATGATCCCATACTTGGTCTTTGACCGATATATCGGTAAATGGACCGGGGCCGATATCGGTCCGGATAAATGGCCCAAATTGAGCCTTTGGCTTCATTCCAACGCTTCGTTGCTATTTGGACCATTTGGTCCATGGCTCAAATGGTCCAAATGGTCCTGGCCCATTTCTTCTTTGAACCGATATCAGGTTTTCGGACCGGTCTCCGATATCGATGACGGCATTCCCCTCCGCCGTTTTCTGGTCCGTCACGCCATTGTGGTCCTGGCCCATTGAATGGTCCTCGATTTCGATATCGATATGGTTTATTTGGCCTTTTGAACCAGTGATCCACTGCCTGGGTCATTTGGATCAAGGTCCTCTGAAGTCCGATATCGGATGGCTTATGTCAATTGGCTGCTTCATTGCAGCACTCCGATATCGGACTTCGACCTAATATGCCGGCGTTGAGCTCGCATACTCATGGCCGTCTGGTAAACGGGGAGATTTTGATCTACCGTCGCCGTGCCGCTCCGTTTAAGTTCGAGGCGTCGTGATTCCACGGAGGTGATGCCGCCTGGCAGTCTTCCGATGGCGTTGTCCTTCAACCATGAGCGGAATGGCACGTCATCGTTTGACTCGTAGTAGTGCAGGGTTCCTCCGATACGCACGTCGTTCGTTCTCAGCTTTCCCGCATCGCGGATAAGGCCTTCGCCAAGGATCCGATTGTATTCGGATACATATTGCCAGTCGATAGGTTGATCAACATTCTCGAACAGAAACATCCAGGCACGTTTGATGTTGTTGACAACGATGATGTCGTCCACCGCCATGTTCGCCGGAGCACGGCCCTCGAAGATTTCCTGCGTATCGGGGAAGGTTATCCCGTCGACCTCGATGTTGGCAGTCTTCCACATGACATCGATCAATTGACGTTTCGCCAACTCTACGGCCATCATCCGATGCTCATCATTTACCGTTATCATCATCGTCTCCTTATTTGCTGCTTCGCTCATTCTATTCGAACTGTCTTCCTTTTGAAGCACATGAATAATTAAGGCCCATGACGATCGGTTAGATGTCATGGGCCTTAGAATTCTTGTTTCTCAGAAGGCAGGTTCCTGTGGTTCGGCGAAATGGTCCTGGACCGCGTCGGGCCATGGATCGTCTTTTTGCTTGTTGGACCGGCTGAGCTGGTTGGGTCGGCTGCGATTGGGGTGTCGGCTGCGCGGCGGTAGATTCGTTGGCTTTGGCGATCTGGACCATGGCATAGCGGATGGAGGCACCGATGTCATCTGCGTTGAGTTCGAAGCTGCTGCGCTTCTCTCCCGTTTCGGTCTGCCAGTCGCGTTGCACGAATCGGCCTGTGACGATGACCCTGGTCCCCTTGCGGATACCGGAAGCGATCATGTGATCCGCCAGCACGCCGTATGCGACGCAGCGGATGAACGTGGTTTCGCCGTCCTCCCATTTGCCGTTCCTCTCGGTGCTGCTGGTCTGCGCCACCCGGAAGGTGATGACGGTCTTGCCGCCGGCCGTGCGTTTGGGTTCAAGGTCTTTGACGATGTTGCCCATAATGGTCATGGGAATCTGGTTGATTGTCGCCATGATGTTTTCCTCCTTTGTGGGATGTTGTTTTCACCTACGCATGTCTCTTTCATGCGCCTGCGGATATCAGAACGCTATTAGAAAATCCTCCTTCCGTTCATGACCCAGAGCATCTCGCTCGCTGGGAGCCTTCGATGCGAGGAATCGATGTTCATAACAGGGTAATGCGATAAGCTCATTTAATGAACCTGCATGGCAGTTCTGGCTGCGTGGAGCACGCCTCGCGCGATCTCTCCGAAACGGTTCGGTCGATGAAGCATGCGGAGGGGCCGAACAGTCCAGGGTTGGCTTTCAGATACTTTGCGGCCGCCGTGATTTCGGTGTCGGTAGGTGGCGCTTCGCGTCCGGCGCAGCAGGCTTCGTAGATCACGTCGCCCGACGGTGTAGGCTCCCTCGATGATCTGGCAGCAGTCGTAGTCGCGGCTGTTCTCGTATGCCTGCGCCTCGTCCAGCATGATGCTCATTGTCCGATCCACTTTCCTCGCATGGTGGCTTCATGGCAGAGCGCCCGGTAGATCATCTGCTCCTGGATCGCGTCGGCGAGGGCGCGGTGTTCTTCGGTGTCGCCGATGTGGTAGTCGGCGATGAGGTCGGTCACGCGATGGTGCCGTTTCTGCGGGTTGAGTTCCCAGCTCATTTCTTTCGTGCATAGCCACCGGCAGTCGAATCCGCTTGCTGTCGGATCGTAGACGCGTTCGGCGGCGTCGAGGAAGCTGACGTCGAATTCGGCGTTGTGGGCGATGATGGTCAACGGCTCCCCTGCCGGCCAGGTCCGGTCGAGCCATTGGTGGAAACGGAGCATAGCGGCGCCGGCTGTGGGCATGCCTCGGAGCATTTGGTCGGTGATGCCGGTGAGCCCGGTGATGAATTCCGACAATGGTTGGCGCGGGTCGATGAGCTGTTCGAATTTCGGTCGGCTGTTCTCGTTGCCGGGCTGGACGAGGAATGCGCCGATTTCGATGAGTGCGGCGCCTTCCTCGGGATTAAGGCCCGTGGTTTCCGTGTCGAGCATGACGTACATGTCGAGCGGTTTGTCGAGTGGTTCGATGCGGCGTGGATTGTCGCGGTGGATGTAACGGTCCCAGTACATGGGTCTTTCCTTTCTGCTTGTTTCCTACTTTTCCAGGGTCCAGTTGCCTGCGGTGCCGGTTGCCTTAAGTCCGATCGCCTGGCGTGCCCCGTCCTGTCTTCCGTGCCGGTAGGCGGCCTGGCTGGGTCTTGTGGTCTTGGGGAGTTTCGGCTTGTCGGTGATGAATGTGACGTGGGTTTCAATCCATTGGTCGACCTGGCCGCTGCGCACGGTGACGAGTTCCTTGCCGGTGCCGTCCGATTCCATCTCGAGTCGGAGGACCTGGTATCTGCGGGCGATCTCTTCCTGGAATCCGCGATAGTATCCGTTCCTCCAGGCCGCGTTGGCTTTCGCATGTGGCGTGGCGCGCGCTCTTTCTCGCCACATGGCGGCGCGGCTGGTTTCCATGGCGGTCCAGATGGCCTCGGTCTTGTCGACGTCTCCGCGGGTTCCGTAGATTGTGATGGCGCTGATCACGTCGCGTCCGTTTCCGGCCCTGCGGCATCCGTAGGAGCTCTGCACCGGTTTCCGCGGGCCACGATGTTCGCGAGTTCGACCATGTACCGGTTGCATGGATTGGCGTTCAATCGTATCCTCCGTTTGATGATCTCGACATCGTCGTGGTTCTTTTCGAGCTGCCATTCCTCGATGGCGTGTTTGTCCATGAGCCGTTGCGCCTGTTCGAGGGCGATGCGCTGCTCGTTGTCGGAGGCGGCCGGATCGTTGGCGATGGCCAGCAGTCGGCGGACGCGTTCCATGACTCGTTCCGTATTCATATGTTCGTGTGGCTCCTTCGGCAGTTGCCTCATTATTGTTACCTGTTGGCTGAAGTTATCCTTGCAGTATGCGGCCCAGCCCTTCCGAGCGTAATCCAGATGTGGCCATCGAACGCCTGTTGCACGGCGTGCACGGAGGGATCCTGTTGTTCGTTGGACATTGTCGTTTGCTTCAGTTGATGGAGAGGTTGATGGTGATGGTGGGCATGTCGATGTCGGGCACGCCGGCGTCGGCCCAGTCCACGTCGGCGCGGCGCATGATCTGGTTAATGCAGGTGCTGTGCGCGCATGCGAGTTCCCACTGCCAGCATTGCGTGTTGCACATGCCGTAGCAGCGATTCCACATGAGATATCCGTCCTCATCGACGGCTGGTTTGCTGCTGTTGAGCAGGTCGCGCAGAGCGAGGACCTGGGCGCGGTCCTTGGCTTCGAGGATGGTGGACTTCCTCCAGGTCATGGAGGTGACCCAGCCGCCGCCGTCGACGATGTCGCTGTTCTTGCCGATGATCACGGTCAGCTTGTAGTTGCACATTTTTTTCTTTCCTGCCCCTTTGTTTCGTTCTTTCCACGGGTGTCCGGCCCGATATGGGCCGGACATGTTGGCTGTTCCGGGTCTCAGCCGGTGAGTTCCTCCTCGAGGTGTGCGATGGCGTTGTCGCCGTCTCCCCCTTGGCCCTGTCGGTCCCTGAATTTTTTTCTTTTTGGACCGTTTGGTCGAGCGGTAGCGTTAGCCGCCGGAGCGTCCGCGAGCACGCCGGACGCCAGTCCGGATTGCGTGGCGCGGGCGTGGAGACGGTTACGATCATGAGGCTTTAGCCGAACGGTCCAAAAGAAAATAGAAGGGTTGCGGCGCATCGGTGCGCCGCTCCGTTCCCCGGCCCCGCCGCGCATGGGCATGGCGGGGCATGGTCCACTGTCGAAATAGTCCCGAAGCGACAGCGGAGAGTCCGTTGTTTTCCGGCGGCGGGATTTTGCCGGCATCGGCGTCGTTGCCTAGGGTCTCGTCGGGATGGGTTCCGCCGTCGGTCTTTTCTAGCTGCATCCGGATTATCCGCTTATCCGAACTCCATGGACGTCGTCGTGGCGCATCTCTTCTTTGCCGCTCTTACGTGTAGAATCAGCGGTTGTCCATTGTTTTCCGGGATGGCTTCGAGGCCGCCTGGATCCCTCGAGGAAAAGGGGTTCGGAGATCATGGTTTTCACGTGCATCGAGATGGAGACGAGGCGTCGCATGCTTGGTTTGAGCCAGGCCGATCTGGGTGTGATTCTTGGCCTGCTCGTACCGAAGGACCCGTCCGATCCCAAACCGGTGGGACAGCAGACCGTCTCCCGTTGGGAGGAAGGCGTGAACGGCCATGAGGAGCCGCCGTATTGGGTGCAGTCCGCCCTGCCGAAGGTGTTCGACAGGATCAGTGAGATTCAGGAGGCGTTGTTCAGGCGCGTGCTTCCTTTCGTGGAATCATTGGAGGCAAGCGAGGACGGTCTGGTGCATGTGCCGATGTACCGGTCGGACCGGGCTTTCGCGCGTGCGATGCCGAAGATGGCGGGCTGGCCGGCGAGCCTGTGGAACAGCGCGGCGTTGAGGGCGGTGGATTCGTTGGACGATGGCAGGGAGTACCAGTTCGATATGGTCCGCTGACTTTCGGCGTTCCCGACGGTTGTACGGTTCAGTCCAATAGGTCTTCGGCGTGGACGCCTAGCGCTTCGGCGAGGGTGACGGCCGTTTTCAGGGTCATGTTGGCAGTGGGGATGCGTCCGGTTTCGAATTCGCTGATCCTGGATTGTTTGATGCCGGTGGCGTGGGAGAGTTCAATCTGGCTCAACCCTTTTTCCCTTCTCAGTCCGGCCAGTCTTGTTGTTTTGTTTGGCATTATGGCTCCAATAGCGTGTGGTAGCTGCGACGGTAGATGGTTCCGTCGTCGATGAGCTTGTGGATGCGGTCCTCGATGCGTCCTCGTCCAGGTCCGAGAGGGGCGCCGTATCCGTCGAGCTGGTCTATGTCCCTGTCGTCGACTCCTTCGCCGGTGTCGCCCATGAGACTGCGGATGGTTTTGCGGATGCCATATCCGAAGCCGAGCATTCGTTCCCGGTCGTACACAAATCCGGCGATGG
>ENA-OPYV01000272-OPYV01000272.1-human-gut-metagenome-genome-assembly--contig:-NODE-272-length-16120-cov-3.445007_pt1 | contig 16120 bp, 14 predicted proteins | sample MGYA00242474_ERZ504485 | MGnify/ENA primary metagenome ERZ504485 (study PRJEB26092, sample SAMD00036263) | human gut metagenome | host: Homo sapiens | study: EMG produced TPA metagenomics assembly of...
GAGTTCCGCGAGTGATAGTGCGAACGCCGCCGTCCCGGAGACACGGACGGAGGACATATATGACGCAGGCAATATCGGACCCCAAACAGGCCTCCGCCGCGCTGGCGGAGCTGTTCGGCACCCACAAGCGCGTGGTCTTCTTTGGCGGCGCGGGTGTTTCCACGGCGAGTGGCATCCCCGATTTTCGCAGCGTGGATGGCCTGTATCACCAGCAGTTTGCCTATCCGCCCGAGACCATGCTCTCGCATAGCTTTTATGAGGCGCATCCGGCCGAGTTCTTTGACTTCTATCGCACCAAGATGATCGCGCTTAGCGCCAAGCCCAACCGCTGCCACACCAAGCTGGCCGAGCTGGAGCGCGCCGGCAAGCTTGATGCCGTGGTGACGCAAAACATCGACGGCTTGCATCAGATGGCGGGCTCGCAGCGCGTGTTTGAGTTGCACGGATCGGTCCATCGCAACATTTGCCAGTCGTGCGGAGCGCTCTATAGTGCCGAATGGATTTGCTCGCGCGAGCACGAGGACGCCGCGGGCGTGCCCGTGTGCCCCGCGTGCGGTGGTCGCATCAAGCCCGATGTGGTGCTCTACGAAGAGCCGCTCGACGAGCGTGTGTTGACCGGTGCCGTTGCCGCCATCGCCGCGGCCGATGCCCTCATTGTGGGCGGGACCTCGCTCGTGGTGTATCCGGCGGCAGGCCTTACGCGTTACTTTACTGGCGATACGCTGGCCATTTGCAATTTGGCGCCTACCGATCAGGATGCAAATGCCGACCTGCTGATTTCTTGCGACATCGCGGCCGCGTTTTGCGTTCTAGCCCGTGTGCGCGGATACAATAGAAAGACTGAGTGCAAAGCGACCCCGCCGCCAGCTCCCCAAGCTCGGCGGCGTGGGCATTTTAGGAGGATGTTCATGGCGAACGACAGCAAGACATGGCGGTGCGGAAAGTATGAGCTCAGCTTTGACCGTCCGCGCATCATGGGCGTCCTCAACGTGACGCCCGATTCGTTTAGCGATGGCGGGGAGCACTTCGACCCGGATGCCGCCATCGAGTACGGTCTGGCGATGCTCGACGCCGGCGCCGACATCATCGACGTAGGCGGCGAGTCCACGCGCCCTGGCTTTACCCCGGTCAACCCCGACGAGGAGGCTCGCCGCGTGCTGCCCGTGGTGCGCGCGCTGGCCAAAGAGGGCGCCATCGTCTCGATCGACACGCGCCACGTGGCGGTTGCCAAGGCGGCCGTGCGCTGCGGCGCCTCGATCGTCAACGACGTGACGGGCTTCACCGACCCCAAGATGGTCGAGTTTGTTAAGACGAGCACCTGCGGCGTCATCGTGATGCATGCCGGCGAGGTCGCCGCGCCCGCACGCACGCACGCAACGGTGCAGCTCGATACCTCGGCTGCGGCGTTTTGTTGCCGAGAAGGCGCGCGAGGCGGCTGCCGAGGCCGCGCGTGAGGCCGAGAAGCCGGCTCGCCGCCGTCGCGGCAAGTTGCTGGGTGAGCCTAAGCCGGAGGCCAAGCTTCCGGGTGGCGTGGTGCAGCCCTCGTTGCCGTTTGGCGAACCTGAGCCCGCGACCGAGCCTGCAAGCGAGCAGGAGACGCCGGCCGCCGAGCAGGCTGCTGCCGCCGAGACCGTCGCACCTGCGCCCGAGGCCACCGAGGCCGCATCGGAGCCCAATGACCGCCTGGCCGCCATGATGCGCCGCAGCGCCCGCCGCGAGGAAGCCTACGTGCCCACCTCGCAGCTCCGCCGCTTCACCCTGCCCGATTCGGCGCCATCATGCGCCGCGTCATGGGCTTTCTGTCCGACCAGGCCCGCGCGCTCATCCACGCCGGCGTGTCGCGCGACCGCATCTGCATCGATCCCGGTCCGGGCTTGGCAAGACGGCCAACGAGGACATCGTCATCCAGCGCGAGACTGCCAAGATGGCGTCACTGGGCTATCCGCTCATGTGCGCCGTATCGCGCAAGCGCTTTGTGGGCGCCGTCTCGGGCGTGACCGAGGCCGCCGAGCGCGATGCCGCTACGTTTGGCGTGTGCCTGGGCGCATCCAGGCCGGTGCCAACATCGTGCGCGTGCACGACGCCGCGGGCTTTGCGCAGTTCCTGAATGGCTACTGGGCGGTTGCCAAGCCGCAGCCGCGCCGCGCGTTTGTGGCCGTGGGCTCCAACCTGGGGCATCGCTGCGACAACATCCGCGCCGCACGCGACATGATCGCCGAGATTCCACTTACCTGCGTGTCCAACTCCTCCAAGATCTACGAGAGCGAGCCGGCCTACGAGACGCGCCAGGACGCGTTTTTGCCAACGCCGTCATCGAGATCAAGACCGAGTTGGCGCCGCTGGTGCTGCTCGACGAGCTCATGAAGATCGAGGCCGAGCTGGGGCGCGACCGCTCCAAAAAGGCCAAGGCCAACGGCCCGCGCACCATCGACCTGGATCTGCTGTGGATGGACGGCGAGACCCACGGGGGGCAAAAAGCTGCGCCTGCCGCATCCGCTGATCGGCGAGCGCGACTTTGTGCTGGTGCCGCTCGAGGATCTGATGCACGATCCGGCGCGGTTCTTCCGCTACAACGCGTCGAGGTCAAGGAGCCCGAGGACCGCGTGGGCCATATCGTGGGCGAATTGGGGCGCATGTAGATGATCGAGATGAATGCTGTTGCCGCCGGCACCGAGCTCGACGCGGCGCGTGACGCGGGCCGCGAGGGCGTGTCCGCGGGCTGGTGCGCGTGGAGCGCGGGCGATGCTTCGCTGACGTTTTTCGCTGGTCGTTCGCCCCGACGTGAACATGCACGCCTTTCACGGTCTTCCGTTTGTGGCCGCGATGGGCATGATGGACGCGCTCGTGGGCACGACGTCGACGCCGGGCCTGGGCCTTGCCGGCAAGGTGGGCATTGAGTGGCCGAGTGACATCGTGTGCGGTGCGCCTGCGTTTGAGACGTCACTCGCGCGTGTTGCCGTGAACGGCGGTGCCGGTGCTGCGGGCATGTTTGCCGCGGTGACGGTTGATATTGAGCGTGCGGCGCTGGGTGAGCTTGGTGTGGATATGGCAGATGAGGCGCTGATCGAGGCATTGGTCGCCGCCGTGCTGGTCCGCGTGGACACCTGGGCGGTTGCCGCCAACACACCACAGGGCGCTGCCGGCCCGCTGGCTCCGGTGCTGGGCGAGTACTTTGACATGGTGCCACTGTTGGGTCGTCAGGTCGCGGCGGTGTCGCCCAACGGCTTGCCGCTTGCGGTCGGTGTGTTTGCGGGCCTGGACATCTGGGGCCGCGCGACCATCAAGACCGATGCCGGCGAGCAGGAGTTTCCGCCCGAGGCCGTACGGATTCGCGGGCTGTAACGCGAGGCGCCCGCGCTCAAAGATAACGATGACAACAAGACCCTCCTCGGCCTGTGCCGGGGAGGGTTTCGCCTATCTGGTGAATGGGTTGCCAGCGCCCTATTCCTCAAAACTGAAAAATTATCGTTTTTGAGGAATAGGAAACATGCACGATATCGCTGTGCTGGGTGTATTCGAGGAGCCGCTATTCCTCATAATTGAAAATAATTCAGTTTTGAGGAATAGGCTTGGCGAACGTTTGCGGGGGCTGTGGCATCGGGCATGCTCGACTTAAGCCCCTGTCCTACCCCAGCTCCTGCATGCGGCGGTAGATTTCGCAGATGCCCTTGATGGTGAGTTGGCCGTCTACCACGTCGAAGGCATCGGTCGAATCGGCGACGATGCCGGCGAGACCGCCCGTGGCGATAACGGTGGCATCGTCGCGGCCCAGCTCGCGCTTCATGCGCGCGACCAGGCCCTCGGCCATGGCGGCAGCGCCCACCACGGCGCCGACCTTGATGCACTCCTCGGTATCGCGGCCGATGGCGTGCTCGGGCGCCTCGAGGGGAACGCTGGCGAGCTTGGCGGCTCGGGCGGCGAGCGCGTCCATGGAGATGCGGATGCCCGGCGCAATCGCTCCGCCAATGTAATAGCCGTCCTCGTCGATGACATCGATATTGGTCGCGGTGCCAAAGTCCACCACGATTGCCGGCGCGCCGTAGAAGGTCTCGGCTGCGACGGCGTGGCGACGCGGTCGGCACCTACGGCCTGGGGGCGCGCCGCGCGCAGCTTGGTCACGGCGGCCGTCTGCGGCCCAATGACGATGGCGTCCGCCGCGATGCGGTCGGCCACGGCGTGCCACTCGCGCGAGAGCTGCGGCACCACGCCAGCAAAGGCAATCGCGTCGACCGCGTCGAGTGAGAGGCCGTACATCTTAAAGAAACCCATCAGGCGCACGTGGATCTCGTCGGCGGTATAGGAGCGGTCGGTGGGCATGCGCCACGACTGCACCAGCTCGTCTCCGTCAAACAGACCCATGGCCGTCTGCGTGTTTCCCATATCGATAGCGAGCAGCATGTCTACTCCCGGTGTCGGCATAAAAGGACGCGCACCATTGTATACGTGCCATCGACGGCGCTCGGCTGTGATTCGTTTACGGTGATAAGGGCTGAGAGGTTTAAATATGAAGGAATTATGCTCTACGAGATTTTCCTTGCCGTTTACCGAACTCCCACGTAATATTCTTTCTTGCGCACATGAGGCGCCCAGACATTGCGGGGTGGAGCAGTCTGGTAGCTCGCCGGGCTCATAACCCGGAGGTCGTAGGTTCAAATCCTGCCCCCGCGACCAAGAACTTGCAGCTCGTCGGCCTAGCCGGCGAGCTTTTTTGTTATCTGACGACCATGTTTTCGGCACGGTTTTCAACCTCTCAAACAAAATCTCGATCTGTAACGCGTAGACCCGATTTGGACGGCTAGATGTTACAGATCGAGATTTTCCGGCAGCCGGCCCCCGTTTGTCTAAATCTGTAACACGAGGGATGGATTTTGCCGAGTAGCTGTTACAGATTGAGATTTTGTTGTTGCTCTCCTTTATGAGTGAATCTTGACTCTTTTTATTATGTGAGGCGGACGGGCTATCGATAATCACGGGCTGGATGGATTGACTTGTCGATTGATAGATTCCAATTGGAAGGAGCTGCGACGACCCTTAACGATCCTTAACTAGAAACAGTGACGTCTTAAAAACAATAAAGGGGCCGCTATGTAGGGGCCGTCTATACGATGCCTTTGACTTACACTTCTTTATGGAGCCATGTAAGGAGGCGGCAATGCAGCAACCCATCGCGACAAACGATGTGATTCTATTTTCCACTCTCAGGGAGAATCAGTACTTCGATCGAAAGAGCGCCCGCAAGGATGACAAGGAGATTGCGAAGCATATTAGTGCATTCGCCAACTCGGCGGGAGGCAAGCTCGTTATCGGTATCGAGGATAATGGTGAGGTAACGGGCTTCAAGCGTAACGGCGCGCGCGACATTGAGAAATTCGAGCGCGCTGCGCTCACGACTTGCACGCCAACCCCTATTGTTCGCAAAGACCGAATCCCCGTGGTCAATTCTTCGGGCGAGGAGGACTTCGTTCTCGTTTTGGACATCGATGCCTCGACCAACCACTCTGTTGCTCGCGTGAGCGACGGCGAGGTTTTCTTGCGGCAGGACGACAAGAGCGTGAGGCTCAGCCGCGAACAGGTATTTGCCCTCGAGTACGATAAGGGGCAGAGAATCTTCGAGGACGAGCTTGTTGAGGATTCCTCCCTAGATGACGTGGACCATGAAGTGCTTGATCGCTACAAAGGGATTCTTGGAACCGAAGTTTCCGACGAGCAGGTCCTTAGAAGTCGTCGTTTTTATGCGTGACGGAAAGCTGACCGTTGCTGGAGCCCTGCTATTCGCGCTGGATCCGTCCGCGATGATGCCACAGGCGCGAGTCCGTGTCCTGCGCTACGACGGCGTCAAAATGGAGACGGGCGAGCGTCTCAACATCACGAAAGAACGAAGCTTCTGTGGGCCGCTGCCTAAGGTGATCCAAGACGCCTACGAACTCATCTCGAGCATGCTCCGCGAATTTCAGTTCCTGGGGCCCGACGGGAAATTCCAGACCGTGCCTGAGTATCCTGAGTTCGCCTGGTTCGAGGGCTTGGTCAACGCGGTGACACATCGCGACTACTCGTTCCGCGGCGACTACATCCGGGTCTCGATGTTCGACGACCGTTTGGAAATCATCAGTCCAGGCGCGCTTCCCAATATCGTGACGCTCGACAACATGAGGACCACTCGTTACTCGCGCAACCCACGCATCGCGCGCACGCTGGTTGAATTTGGTTGGGTTCGGGAGCTAAACGAGGGCGTCAAGCGCATTTATACCGAGATGCAAAACTCTCTGCTCAATGATCCGGTCTACACGGAACCTGATGGGGCAAGGGTTCAGCTAACGCTTGAGAACAATATCGTTGCCAGAACCGTAAGGAGAAGCGAGGCTCTCGAGGACAAGGTATCACCGGAGGTGATCGCCTCATTGGGGGAGTATGAGCTCGCCGCCGTCAGGTTGGCCTTTGCGAACGGAAGGGTGACAGCAAGGGAGCTTGCAGCGCACATCGGGAGAAATCGCCGCACAGCAAGCCGGGTGCTTGGTAAGTTAATTGAGGAAGACGGGCTGCTCGAATGGCACGGCTCATCCCATAACGACCCAAAACAGTTCTACACGATAAGGTAAGGTGGTCGATCTATTTCGCACCTCTGTCGCAGTAATGTCGCACCTCTGTCGCAGTAATGTCGCACCTCTGTCGCAGTGGCTTCGATGACGCGTGGATATAGTCCCTCGGCAAATCTCAAACAAAATCTCAATCTGTAACGGGTAGGGGTCAAAAGCGGGCCTAGATGTTACGGATTGAGATTGTTGAGGATGGGCTGAGGGGAATGTCTTGATCTGTAACACGTGGGGCCGTTTTTGGCCGATAGATGTTACAGAACGAGATTTTTCGGCAGCCGGGCTCCGTTTATCTGAATCTGTGACACGAGGGACGGTTTTTGCTGAGTAACTGTTACAGATCTAGATCTTTCGGCAGGCTAGATTGGTTTGTCTTGATCTGTAACAGGTAGACCCCGGTTTTGCTGAGTAACTGTTACGGATTGAGACAAACGACGGGCCGCCCCGCCCCATCCACCTGCCGCTACCTGCTGTCTGCCGATTTCCGTTGCGCCACTGTGCTCCCATGCCATATCCTCTAAACAACTACGCGGTAACATCGCCGCCGCGCCTACAAGAGAGGAATGTCCATGACCGCACCCGCATCCAAACTGCTCCAGCCCATTACGGTTGGCCCCCTTGAGCTTAAAAACCGCATTATGTTCCCGCCGCTGACCACCGGCTACGAGGAGCGCGACGGTTCCATTGGCGAGCGCAGCCTGGCTTTTTACGAGCGCCTGGCCCGTGGCGGCGTGAGCTACATCGTCATCGGCGACGTTGCTCCTGTTATGACCGCAAGCCCCACGCCCAAGTTAGCGACCGACGCCCAGATCCCCACGTTTAAGGCGCTGGCCGACGCCGTTCACAAGCACGGCGCCAAGGTCGCGCTGCAGCTGTTCCACCCCGAGTACGACGTGCCCGGCGTCGGCCGCATGGTCATGGGTTCCATGGCCGCCGCCAAGGCTGCGCAGGAGGCCAAGGCCGCCGGCGACGAGGAGACCTTTGCCGCCAAGATGGCCGAGTCCAACGAGATCCGCAAGCAGGCCTACGCCAAGCTGCACCACGACATGCAGCACTTTGTGAACGAGGCGAGCGTAGAGCAGCTCACCCAGATCAAGGAGGCCATCGCTGCCTCGGCGCCCGCGCGCAGCAGGCCGGCATCGACGCCATCGAGGTTCACGGCGACCGTCTGGTGGGTTCGCTGTGCTCGGCCATCCTCAACCAGCGCACCGACGAGTACGGTGGCTCGTTCGAGAACCGCGTTCGCTATGCGCTCGAGGTTGTCGCCGCCATTAAGGAAGCCGCGCCGCAGCTGATGGTGGAGTACAAGCTCCCCGTGATCATGGAGAACCCCGACGGCACGCCGCGCGGCAAGGGCGGCCTGCAGCCCGATGAGGCCTGCGAGTTTGCCAAGCTGCTCGAGGGCGCCGGCATCGACATGATCCAGGTTGCACAGGCCAACCATACCGGCAACATGGGCGACACCATTCCGCCCATGGGCGCCATGCCCTACAACTGGACGCTGCCCGTGGCCGAGCGCGTCAAGGCCCTGGTCTCCGTGCCGGTGGCAACCGTCGGCCGTGTTGTTTCGGTCGAGGCCGGCGAGAAGATTCTGGAAGACGGTTCGGCCGATATCATCGCGTACGGCCGCTCGCTCATGTGCGACCCCGACATTGCGCTGAAGGCCGCCACGGGTGAGCCCATTCGCGAGTGCCTCAATTGCAACAAGGGCTCGTCGACGCGATTCAAAACCGCAAAGTACATCTCGTGCGTGCTCAATGCCGAGAACGGCGACGAGGCGACCATCGCCATCAAGCCGGGCGAGGGCGACAAGAAGGTCGCCGTGGTGGGCGGCGGTATTGCCGGCTTGGAGGCCGCGCGCGTGGCGGCCAAGCGCGGCTACGACGTGACCGTCTATGAGGCGAGCGATCACTTGGGCGGCCAGATTGTGCTGGCAGCCGCGCTCCGCGCAAGGACGAGATCATGCGCTCGGTCGAGTACTACGAGAAGATTCTGCCCGGCCTGGGCGTGAAGGTCGAGCTCAACCATGCCGCTACGGCCGAGGATCTCACGCCGCCGACGCCGCGATTGTGGCCGTGGGCGCGCACGACGTGGTCATTCCCGTATCCGGTGCCGACTCGGAGAAGGTCGTCTCGAGCTGGGACGTGCTGGCCGGCAAGGTGGAGCTCAGCGGCCGCGTCGCCGTTATCGGCGGCGGCCTGGTGGGCACCGAGACTGCCGAGTACCTGCTGCAGCACGGCTGCGAGGTGGCGATTGTCGAGATGCTCGACAAGATTGCCGCGGGCGAGTCCGAGACCATTCTGCCGCTGATTATGAGCGACTTTGCCGAGCACGGCGTGGAGCAGCACGTAAGACCCGCCTGACCGCCATTACCGACGAGGGCGTGGAGACTGTTCACACCACCGAGGACGGCGCAGAGGAGCCGGTGAAGATCGCTTGCGATTACGTGGTGATGGCCGTGGGCTCCAAGGCCAACGCGTTTGACCTGGACGGCGTGACGGTGCCCGTGACCTGCGTGGGCGACTGCTCGGGCGAGCGCACCGCCGACATCGCGAGCGCCATTCGCACGGCGTATCACGCGGCCAACGAGCTGTAGTTGAACATCGCGGCCAGGCGGGGCGGTAGCACGGATCCGTCTCGCCCGGCTGTGTCCCGTCGGGTGTCAACCGGTGCGGGGCCTGCAAACGCAGCAGGTCCCGCCCTTTTTGTTTTGCTCCTGTGGATGGCAATGCGCGGTAATCATGAGGAGTGAGGACGTCTACTGCCTTGCAGATCACTCAAAATTATTGGGGGAGGGGTTAATAACTATATCCTCTATACCAAAGGACATAAAGAGACGCCAATTTTGTTGACACGCGAATGACGATTAGCTGCGAGTCAGCTACCAGCGTAAATAATCGATAAAGAAATGTCGTAATTTGGTGCCAAATGCCCAGATAACGCCGCGTCTATTTTTAATTAACTGTTACGCGCAAACAGCAAAATGCTACTATCTAACATGCACGTAAGAAAGCAGATTAACGGTTAAGGCTAAGAAGTGGCAGGTATGTCGGAAGCAACAAGGACTCGCACGCATGCGCCCGAGGTTAGGCAGCGCGCCGTCGAGGTCCTCCAAGAGGGGGTCGGTCATCGCGCCCTCGCCGCGGAGCTCGGCATTCCCCAGGCCACGGCTCGTCAGTGGGCCCGCGCATATGCCGTGGGCGGTGCCGACGCGTTCTCAACGCCGGTTCGCATCATCACACCTATTCGTACGAAGTTAAGCTCGCCGTGGTCAAGGACCGCTTGGAAAACGGCTTAACGGTTCGCGAGGCCATGATCAAGCACAAGATTCCTAGCGAGTCTTCGGTCAAGGCTTGGTGCCGTCAGTACCGCGAGAGCGGTGAGTCCGCACTGGTCGATAAGCCGCGCGGTCGCAAGCCGCGCGTAAAAAGGCGGAATAGCAAACGGGATGGTGCACCCACAGGGGCGCATTTTTCTTGCCGCCCCTCTGCTCCAATGCGGGCGTGCCCTTACCCCGTACGCCTAAAACTCCCCAGTTGACCGAAAACCCGCCGCCGCTACTCCTCAATTGAGCTATAACGTTAAACAATTGCAGCGTTTTAGCATGGGGGAGTGATGGTATGACGCTACTGTATTTCCTTACCCTGTTTCCGCTGGTACCGGCGCTGGGCATGCTGCTCGCGCGCGGTGACCGCGCCCGCGATGCGGCGGGGCTCATAGGCTCCGGCATTATTATGGCGGTGACAGTTGTAGTCGCCGTCATGTTTTTTGGCACGGGTCCGCAGAGCTTTGAGGTTGCCCCCGGCACCTCGCATGTGCTCTCGATCATCAGTTCCGTTATCGACGTCATCCTGTGCGCTGTCATCCTGTACAACGCGTACAAATATAGGAACGCGCTCACCACGGTGCTCGGCATAGTCCAGCTGGTGGGCTCGCTCGCCTTTGCAGCCATGACGCTGCCCGCGGCCGAAGCCGTCACGGCAACGCCACTCTACCTGGATTACATGAGCGTGATCATGGTCCTCGCCGTCGGCATCGTTGGCAGTCTAATCTGCTTGTATGCCCTGGGCTACATGAAGGACTTCCAGGCCCATGACGAGCACGAGGCCGCGCTGCGCGGGCAGACCGCGCCCGACCGTCGCCCGCAGTTCCTGGCGCTCATGTTCCTGTTCCTCTCGGCCATGTTCGTCATCGTGACGAGCGACAACCTTGAGTGGCTGTTCTGCGGCTGGGAAATCACCACCGTGTGTTCGTTCCTTATGATTGGCTACACGCGTACGCCCGAGGCCATCAAGAACGCCTTTACCCAAATCATCCTCAACATGCTGGGCGGCATCGCGTTTTTTGGCCGGACTTATGTATCTGCACGTTAACGGCATGCCGCTGACCATCTCGGGCATGATCGAGCTTTCCGGCACCGGAACCGCGCAGTCCGCGCTGCTGGTGATGCCGGTCATCCTGTTGTCGCTCGCCGCGCTCACCAAGGCTGCACAGATGCCGTTCCACACTTGGCTGTTGGGTGCCATGGTTGCACCCACTCCCACGAGCGCCCTGCTGCACTCGTCAACCATGGTCAAAGCCGGCGTGTTCCTGATGGTCAAGCTGAGCCCACTCTATGCCATCTACCCCGTGACCGGCTTTATGGTCACGAGTGTGGGTGCCATCACGTTTTTGCTCGCTGCACTCATGGCCATCTCGCAGAGCAACGCCAAACGCGTGCTCGCGTACTCCACCATTTCCAACTTGGGCCTCATCAGTGCCTGCTTGGGTGTCGGCGCGCCCGAGGCCGTATGGGCGGCCATCTTCCTGATCTTGTTCCACACGGTGGCCAAGTCGCTGCTGTTCCTGTGCGTGGGCACGGCCGAGCATCATATCGGCAGCCGCAATATCGAGGACATGGACGGCATGTTCAGCCGCATGCCGCACCTGACGCGTCTGATGATGCTGGGCATTATGGGCATGTTTGTGGCGCCGTTTGGCATGCTCGTGTCCAAGTGGGGCGCCCTGGTGGCGTTTGCGCAGACCGGCAACGTGCTCATGATCATGGTGCTTGCCTTTGGCTCGGCCGCGACGTTTTACTTCTGGGGCAAGTGGCTTGCCAAGCTTTCGGGCGTCGACCCCACGGCTCAAAACGTTGAGGTCAATGTCCATAAGACCGAATGGATGGCCCTCAACACCATCGCCGCGCTGCTGATTCTGTGCTGCGTGGCGTTTCCGGTTATCTCGAGCGGTCTGGTGTCGCCTTACTTGGCCATGGTGTTTGGCCGCGTGCCGTACGTTATTGGCAAGGACGCCATGTATCTGATGGTGGTTATCGTGGCTTTTATCGCCGTGGTGCTGCTGACGTCATTCCGCGTGAGCAACAAACCGCACGTCAACGTGTACCTTTCGGGCGTGGGAACCGACAAATATCGCCATTTCCGCGGCTCGATGGGACACGAGGTGAAGGCCGAAAAGCGCAATTGGTACTCGGAGGACGCCCTTGGCGAGAAGCGTATTGGCCCCGCGGGTAGCGTCGTATGCTGCAGCATTATCTTGTTTGCGCTGCTGTGTTGCGCATGGATTGGGCCCGAGCGGCTTGCCATGAGCGCGCCCTCGGTGCTGCGCGGCAAGTATTTCGAAGGTTCGGGCGTCGTGGGCATCTTTATTGGCACCGTGGCGTTTGCCTTGCTGGCGCCGCTTGCGGGCGGCTTGATCGACGGCATCGACCGCAAACTTTCGGCTCGCATGCAGGGCCGCGTGGGCCCGCGCCTGCTGCAGCCCTTCTACGACGTTGCCAAGCTGCTGCGCAAGGCCCCTGCCAGCGTAAACACCATGGACGATACCTATATGGCGTGCGCGCTCATCTTTACCGTCGTGGGCGGCGGCATCTTTGTGTCGGGCTCCAACACGCTGCTGTGCGCTTTTATGGTTACGCTCGCCGCGATCTTTGTGGTGCTGGCGTCCGCCTCGACGCAAAGCCCGTTTGCCCAGGTCGGTGCCGACCGCGAGTTGCTGCAGGTCATGAGCTACGAGCCCGCCGTTCTGCTGATGAGCGTGGGCCTGTACCTTGCCACCGATAGCTTTGATTCCATCGCCGTGACCGGACAGTCGGCGCCCATCATCGTGTACAGCGCGCCCATTTTCTTGGCGCTGCTTGCGGTGCTCACCATTAAGCTACGCAAGTCGCCGTTCGACCTTTCGTACTCGCATCACGCGCATCAGGAGATTGTCCAGGGCGTCGCCACCGAGATGAGCGGCGGCACGCTGGCCAAGATGACCCTTATGCACTGGTGTGAGACCGTGCTGTTTTTGATGTGGGTGGGCATGTTCTTTGTTTGGGACAACCCGGTGAGCTGGGTCGTAGCCCTGGTCGTGATGGCCGCGACGTATTTTGTCGAGGTGCTGATCGACAACACCTTCGCACGCAGCACCTGGCGCAGCTGCTTTAAGCTCGGCTGGGGCGTGGCGCTGGTGTTTGGCCTGCTCAACCTTATGCCCATCCTCGTCGACGTGTTTATTTAGGAGGCGGCATCCATGGATCATAAAAATGTCGCGCTCGCCGTGGGTTATTCATTACGACGGCTCGAGCTGCAACGGATGCGATATCGAGGTGCTGGCCTCGCTCACGCCGCTGTTCGATGCGGAGCGCTTTGGCGTGGTCAACACCGGCAACCCCAAGCATGCGGATATCTTTTTGGTGACGGGGTCGGTCAATGCCCAGAACCTGCCCGTCGTGCGTCAGATTTACAACCAGATGCTCGAGCCCAAGTGCGTGGTGGCCTGCGGTATCTGCGCATGCTCGGGCGGCGTATTCCGCGATGCCTACAACGTGATCGGCGGCGTGGACCGCGCGATTCCCGTGGACGTGTACGCGCCCGGGTGCGCCATTCGCCCCGAGACGGTGATCGATGCCATCGTGGAGGCGTGCGGCATCCTGGACCAGAAGGAGACCGTGTTGCGCGCCGGTGGCGATCCGCTCACCGTGGGCGGTGCCGCTACCTGGGACGGTGGCGTTGAGCTGGGCGAGGACGGGTTTGTGGCTGCGGGGGCCGGGACTGACGGTGCCGGTGACGCGCCTGCCGGGAAGCCTGCTGCGCCCGCCGCTGGCGACGCACCTGCTGAGACGCCCGCCGCTGCAAAGGAGGCCGAGTAATGCAAAGGCTATCTATACCACCGTCGGGATCGACAAGCTCCTGTCGCATGTCCAGGCGCTCAAGGGCGTCGGCGCGCGCTTTGTGCAAATGCATGCCGAGCGCAACGTCGACGACGGCTCGTATCGCTTGGTCTATACGTTTATCACGTCCGTGCTGCTCAGGAGCATATTGCGCAGGACGGCAGCTATGCGATCGAGAACCTGGTGGTCGAGGGCATCGACCAGTACCAGGAGATTCCGTCCATCAGCTCGTATTACCCCGCGGTGTTCCCGTTTGAAAACGAAGCGCACGACCTGTTTGGTCTTGCCATCACCGACATGCAGATCGACTTTAAGGGCTTTTTCTACCAGGTCTCGACTGCCGAACCCATGAGCGTCATCACGCTCGAGGTGAAGGCTGCGCGCGAGAAGGCCATGAAGGTCCGCGCGGCTGCCGAGGCCAAGGCGCGCAAGGCCGCTGCCGAGAAGGCCGCTGCGGGGGAGGGTACCCCTGCGTCAGCCCGCTGCGGCTGCCGGCTCCGATGCTCAGCACGATGAGGCTGCTGCGAAGGCCGCGCTCAAGGCCGCCGAGATGGAGGCAAAGCTCGCCGCCATGGATCCCGAGAAAGCGGCCAAGGTCCGCGCGGCGCTTGCCGCCAAGGCCGCCCGCGACAAGCAGAAAAGGAGGCGTAAGGTCCATGGCACATCGCTCCGTTATTCCGTTTGGCCCGCAGCACCCGGTGCTGCCCGAGCCGCTTCATCTGGACCTGGTGATCGAGGACGACCGCGTCATCGAGGCAATTCCGCAGATCGGCTTTGTGCACCGCGGACTCGAGAAGCTCACCGAAAAGCGCGATATGCATCAGTTTGGCTACATCGCCGAGCGCATCTGCGGCATCTGCGCCGTGGGTCACAGCTACGGCTATGCCAGCGCCTGCGAGCGCATGCTTGACATCGAGGTGCCCGGCCGCGTGCAGTATATCCGCACCATTTTGCACGAGCTTTCGCGTATTCACTCGCACCTGCTGTGGCTGGGCCTGCTCGCCGATGCCTTTGGCTTCGAGGCGTTGTTCTATCGTTCGTGGACGCTGCGCGAGCAGATTCTCAAGATCTTTGAGAGCACGTGCGGTGGTCGCGTGATTCTGTCGATCAACGAGATCGGCGGCCTTAAGCACGACATTGAGGACTCCGAGCTGGCCGGCATTGTCCAGACGCTCGACGCCATGCGCCCCGACTACGAGGCCCTGGTGCATACGTTTTTGGACGACGACAGCTGCGGCGAGCGTCTGCATGGCGTGGGCGTGATCAGCAAGAAGGACGCGCTGGAGCTTTCGATGGTCGGCCCGTTTGGGCGCGCCTCGGGCGTGGACTATGACGTGCGCATGTTTGGCGACGGCGCCTATGCGGATCTGGCTGCGTTTGAGCCAATTGTCGCTACCGATGGCGACTGCTATGCCCGCTGCCAGGTGCGTTGCGCCGAGGTCACGCAGGCTATGGACATCATCAAGGAGCTTGTGGGCAAGATTCCGCACGACGGTATCGGTGGGCGCACCAAGCTTACGCCAGCCGACGGCGCGCGCGGCGAGGTTGTGATTGAGCAGCCGCGCGGCGAGGCGTATTACTATGTGCGCGGCAACGGCACCAAGAACTTGGACCGTTTTCGCGTGCGCACGCCGACGTCGCAAAATCTGGCGGGTCTGACGCATGCGCTGCAGGGCGTGCTCATTGCCAACGTGCCCATGATTATCCTGACCATCGACCCCTGCATTAGCTGCACGGAAAGGTAGGCACGGCATGAGTTTGCTGACATTTGCCAAGACGGCCTTGGGTTCTATGGTCAAGCAGCCGGTAACGGTGCGCTATCCGCAGGAGAAGCTCGCGGCACCCGAGCGCCTGCGCGGGCATATCGTCAACGATATGGACGTGTGCATCTGCTGCGGCATGTGCGCGCGCGTTGCCCGGCGGGTGCACTTGCGGTCGATCGCAAGGGCGGAACGTGGTCGATTGACCCGTATGCCTGCGTGGTGTGCGGTGAGTGCATCGAGAGCTGCCCCAAGCACTGCCTGACTATGGACACCGCCCGCACTCCAGTCGCAGCGGACAAGACTCCCACAGTAGAAACCAAACCGGAATAGCGCTGGAATAGAACTGGAATAGGGCGGGTGGGGCGAAAATGCCCCACCGGCCCGCGCGTGAACGCGTGTGCGGGCCGCCACGCGACCCGTCCAGCCCGAAAATGACCCGCCTGCCACGAAATGGGCCCATTTACTACTTTTGGGCGCCAATCCCCAACCACGGCAAAAAATGTGAAAACAAAACCGCAGGTAGAACGCCTGCGGTTTTCCGGAAACGGGGGTGATGGTCGGGGGTATCGGAGTCAAACGGTGAGTAGATGGGCAGGTTCGTGGCGAGCGGT
>ENA-OPYV01000273-OPYV01000273.1-human-gut-metagenome-genome-assembly--contig:-NODE-273-length-16094-cov-2.023486_pt1 | contig 16094 bp, 20 predicted proteins | sample MGYA00242474_ERZ504485 | MGnify/ENA primary metagenome ERZ504485 (study PRJEB26092, sample SAMD00036263) | human gut metagenome | host: Homo sapiens | study: EMG produced TPA metagenomics assembly of...
CTTACACATACAAATGTATGGATATTTTCCAAATCAAACCAAACGGGTTTGTGAAATTTTTTTCTTTTAAGATGAGAATACTATTTTGAAGGGAGGGGGATAAACTACTAATCTTCTTCATTCGGTAAATGTAAAAAGTAAAAAAAATACGGAACTCACTTTGAATCCCGTATTTTCCATTTACACAAAATATTTCATAGCGCCTTTTTAAAGTTCCCATACATGAATGCCATAATTCTCCAGATCTTTTTTAGTTCACCCATTTCTTTCTTTCCGACTAACAATAAAATGTAGTCTTTCGTGATATACCCCCGTTTAATACCCAATTTGCATCCGTCAATAGAAGAATACTCTAAATTTACAGAGTCTATTTCTGAAAAATAAAACGACCGTTTCATATTTTGGATTCTTCTGATGCCGAATTATCAAAGATACGTCTGTAAGAATTACATACTGCAGAGAGCGCCGAAATAATAATGTAACATAAAGAACACTAACGAATCCAGGGATTGCAATAATAGGCAGTTACCTGTGATAAAGGGAGTAATGACCATAGCGATTCCCAACAATATACTGCTTATTTTCATAAAATCGTAGAACAAGCATCTTTTTTTTTCGATAATTCTTTATACTATTCATTCTACTTTAATTTACATCATTAAAAAAACGTGCCACTACACTCTCACTAACTTCTACATTTATCTCTTTCCGAAGTAGTTTCTTCGGTTTATTTGTTTTAAATCATGGCGATGATCAATACTTGACACAAGATACTTATGTGATTTCTTTCCGTTTGAAACAAATTGAAAATATACATAATTGTACTGACCTAAATCATCTTTTATCATAATTTTTTCTTATGTCTTGGTACATAAATGTCCGACTCCAAAACCTATAAATTCTGTTTTTTCAGTACGATGCGATTGTCGTATAAGATTAAATAATTGAAATAAATGGCCCAGACTAAAAAACTAACGCATAAACAATTATAAGATAGGTAATTGCTAGTTTGATAATTATTTGCTTGCTATAAATCTCAATAAACATATACATAACACTTGGAGAAACGAAGCCCCAAATCAAAATCTCTTTCCAAGGTTTTTTAATGTAAACTTTCATACATGAATTATTTACTCCCAAATGATTGCCATATAGTATCATATTTTCCTCTGTGTTTTACCGTTTTAATCTTTTAGACAATCAAAAAACAATAGCACACAATAGAATTGCAACAATAGTCACAACGTAAAAGTAACATATATTTTTCATATTTTCTTATGACTGAAAGCTAATTTTTGATGCTGAAATACTTTTCATTAACAAAATGTCAATTACTTGAATCTTACATCCAGGCTTTCCAGTTTACCCCTCCAAGATTCTGTAATTCTCTTTTTGAGAAGGAAAAACCTATTCACAAATTCAAACAGAAATCAAATCAGAAAATATTTCACCATAATTACACCTGGAACTATAAACATACGTCCATAATCCACAAGTCTCATAAAAAAGCTACAAAAAGACACTTTCACTTCATTCATAATTTATCTCATTCCAGCAACGAAAGTCCTCAAAAGTCTTCACTTACTTTCCCCTCTCAGAACGCCCAAAAGCGCATTTCCAAAAACGCAAGTACATTTAAGTTCAAACGCACTTGCGTTTTCCTCCAAACGTAAAAGAGTTCCAAAAAGCTCTTTAGGGTTTTCCTCTAAACTCCTCGGCATTTTTCGCCCAAAATCTCGCTTTCACACAGATTTCTCGTGTTTGATTACCTAAATTCGCCCAAACCCTTCATTTTTACACAAAATCACCCCCTTCCAGAAGGCTTCTGAAAGGGGTAGTAAAATCTACGACAAGAAAAAATGCGAAATTCAGCTATTCAAAAAGAAAGCAAAATCTCGCATTCAAATCTTTTATCCAGAAATAAGCGAAAAATAAAATCAAAATAATTTTCAAACTAATACATATCCCAGTACTTTTCGCACTCATGAAGGTAGTCCGTTTCCGGATGAGAACCGAACACCAGCGCATAGAAGGAAGTACCCCGCAAACGGGCACAGTGAATGTCGGCCAGCAACGCGTCATCGGGAGGGGGCATCTCAAAATCGGAAATCATCACCACGTCGGCACGTTGCCAGCCGTGAGTGCGCAGCATCATCAAGGCTTCAGAAAAAGCTGGACGCGCATCGGTTCCTCCATCGAAACGACGTTGCAGGAAGTCCACCAGCATCGGGAAATCGGTTTTCAGATCACGAATCAGCAAGGTTTGTATATCCTCCGAAAAATTGATGACATAACATTTCCGCGAAGTGGCCTCCGTCAGACGGGCAATGGCCAGCACGGCCGATTTGGCCAGGCGTTCGCGGCCTTCGCGCATGGAGCCGGAGGTATCTATACATATAATATAAGGCCCTTGCGAACTGACTTTCTTTTTCTCCGGTGAGGGAGCGGAGGTATCTTCATGCGAAAAGGAATCAAACTGCTGCAGGCGTTTCTCCACATAACGTTGCATGAAGAAGGGATGTAGCACCTCATCCGTGAGGTAACAGTACTCCACGGGCAACAGACTGTTAAGGTCATCGCCCAAGGTCACACCTTCTACATCGCTCTGGGTGGCATGACGAATCAGACTGTCGGCCTGAAGTCCAGACAAGGAATCGAAACATTCTTTCCGTCCGCCCACGTTCTTTCCCAAGCAGCGCACCAGCTCGCGTATCTGGCGATTCTGCTCCATGGCTTTTTCGTAGGGGATTACTTTCTGATAGAGTTCCGGATGGTTCCGCAACAGCCATTTCACGCGCGAGCCCCGAAGATTGCCTTCCGTTTTCAGGCCGAACGATTTATCTAAAATCTGAAATCCTTCACACAGGCGGAAGAGGTGCTGGTACTGGTAGTCATATTCCTTGACCGTGAGCAGATGGTGCCACTTGTCGAGAAAGAGTTCCTGCAAGGCTACCCGTTCTTCACTCCGTTCGGGAAGACGGGACAGGCGACCGATGTAATAGGATACGTCGAGTTCGACTAGGGTATAGCGCTTGCGGAAGGCTGTTTCCATTCGTTGCAGGAATATCAGGAAATCGGTCGGCTGCAGGGTTTCATGCTCGTAAAAGACTTCCCATTCGGGGGTGTAGCGGGAATAGAATTCCTGCAAGGAAGGGGCTGTCTGGCGATAATAATCCCAGATGCACTCTTCCAGTTCGCTTTCCAGCACGGTATGGTGCTGAAGGTATTCTTCCATCCGCGCCCGGCTTCGCTCACGAAGTTGCTCCAAATAGGCTGTTTTCAGGTCTTTCAGACGGATATTCCTCGTTCTCTTTCCGGTATGCATGTTTCATTTCCTCCAACTCGTTCCGATAGCGGAACAGGGCTTTCGACGGTTCGCCCAGTATCCGGCTCATGGCTTCTTTCTCTCTTTTCCCGACAAACAGGTGGTTTGCGCAGTAGTCGGCTTCTTCTTTCACCCAGTCGCCGCAATGGGCTTCTGCATGGCTGAGCCGTTGTTCCAGCTGGCTGAAGCGTGCGGGGATGTCTTCCTGCGCCTGTACTTCCATGGCGGGCAGCGACGCACAGTCGGGGAGTGCACAGCAAAGGGGGTATTCATAGTCGTTGATAAATACTGAACGACGGCCACGGCGCAAGGTATAGACTTTCGATGGGGATACCTTGTTGCGCATGGAGGGGTCGTATTTCTTCAGTACATAGCAATCGGTCTTGTATTTGTCTTTATGCAGATAGAACTGTTTGCCGACGTCGTCCAACTGCTGGTAGTCGGATGCAAAAAGGAGCAGTCGTCCGGCCAGGCGTACGCGTTCCACCTGATAGTAGTATGTATCGACCAGTTGCAGTCCGGCATCGGCCCGTTCGCGCAAGGCTCCTGCCGAGTCGAGTTCTTTCTTCAAGGCCTGCAAATCGGTTTCAATGCCCGACAGGTTCAGCACGTAGCCACGCACACTCTCGCCTACTGCCGTCAGTACGGCATCGCGTACCCAGTCTATCTGGCTGGTCTCATTCCACAGGCAGTGTACCATCAGCAGGCAGTCTGACAGGCGTACCTCGGTGTTTCCTTGCAAAAAGGCAGCGGCCCGCAGCAGGCGGACAACTTTCTTCCAGCGACGGTCGGACACGTAGAGTGCCACAGAGGAAGGTGAATCAGCATTCTCCAGCTGGCGGTTATAATCTTCCAGCTTGTCTTTAAGGGAATGGATGACTTCCAGCACGGAATAGTGCAGGCCGACGGATTTCATCTGTTCCTGCCACTGGCGGTATTCTTCGTCGCTCACTGCCAGACTTTCGTCCACTTCCGGCTCGCTTTCGTCGGCAGTGGAAATCATCCGGTCGAAATCGGACAGGTCTTCAATGCCGCCCACCAGCTTACGCACCAGGAAGCGGTCGTACAGTGCTTCCAGTCCTTGTCCTGAAGCCGGAAGTTCGTTCGATGCGGCAATCAGTCCTTTCATGGGGACTCGTACCGAAAACTGTCCGTTACGGAAGATTTTCTCATTGATAACGGTCAGAAGGGCATTCTGTATGGCGGGACCGGCTTTCCAGATTTCATCCAGGAAGACGACGGTAGCGGTGGGCAGATAGCCTTCGGTCATGCGTTCGTAGGTGTCTTCGTTTTTCAACCGGGCAATGGATACGGGACCGAATATTTCATCGGGGGTACTGAACCGCGACATGAGGTATTCGAAAGCCGTTCCTCCACGGAACATCAGTTTCAACCGGCGGGCTACCATACTCTTGGCCACTCCCGGAGGGCCTAACAGGAAGATGCTCTCTCCTGCCACAGCCGAAAGCAGCGCCAGAGCCATGACTTCTTCTTTGCCGTACACCCGCTCGTTCAGGGTGTCCAGCAGTTTCACGATACGGTTCTTTAACGTTTCCATTTACATACAATGAAGGAATAAACTTATGATGCTGCGACAGCACATTGAGGGTCTGGAGTACGACCGACAGGACAATCAGTCCCAGTCCTAAGTAGAAACTGAAGTTCAGGTCTTTGGCTTCCTGAAATATCAGCATGGCGCCGATGATGCTGTATATAGCTCCAGGTTATAGCTCAAGTTGACCGTAAAGGCGGATATGACTTCAGTACCTGAATCTGAAGAATATAAAGTCCCACGGTGCATACCGAAGCCAGGCAAAGCAGGTAAATCAAATCCTGGGCGCGGGAAGAATAGAGGGCACCGGGAAGTAATGCAAATAAGCCGGCAGGATGCAGGAGAGCCCTAAGAAACCACCCAGCATCTCGTAAAGCAGCATGGTGCTGGAGGTGTAGTTCACGGCTACCTTCTTGTTGACGATGGTAAACAGAGAAGCTAAAGCCGACGAAATGACTCCCATACAGATACCCACCCGGTAGCGGGTGTCAAAATGGAATATCAGCACAATGCCCAGCACGGCTACCAGACTGAACAGAATCTCCCGCAAGGAAATGCGATGACGATTGATGAGGGGCTCAAAGATGGCGGTAAAGATGCTCATCAGCGAAAGACAAACCACGCCGATGGATACATTGGAGGCTTTGATACTTCCATAGAAGAATATCCAGTGCAAGGCCAACAATAATCCCACAGAGCCAATCTTAGTTACATCGCCCAAGGTCACTTTCCGCAGCTTTTTCAGAAACGAAAGCAGCAGAAAAAACATTTACGGAGGCGAACATCATACGGTACCACACGAGCAGGCCTTCATTCAGGGAAATCAGTTTTCCGAAAATCCCCGTTCCTCCGGCGATGAGAATGGAAAGATGCAGTTTTATAAATGCTTCCTTCATATAAAAAGAATCTAATGTGAACACGATACAAGAAAGCGAAGAACTCCTCACGTATGACCGGCGGAATTCTTCGCTTCTTCTTATTTATTATCTATACAATTGCTACCTGATTACAGCGGCATGTTACCGTGTTTCTTCGGCGGATTGCTCTGGCTCTTGTTCTGAGTCATTTCCAATGCCTGAATCAGTTTATAGCGAGTATCTCGGAAGGATGATTTCATCGATGTAACCCTGTTCGGCTGCACGGTAAGGATTAGAGAATTTTTCCTTGTATTCTTCTACTGCCTTTCGTCTTTTTCTTCCGGAGTAGCCTTGCGGTACAGGATGTTTACGGCACCGTCGGCACCCATTACGGCGATTTCTGCAGTCGGGTAAGAGAAGTTTACATCGGCACCAATCGGCTTACTGTTCATTACGATGTAAGCACCACCGTAAGCCTTACGGGTAATTACGGTAATCTTAGGCACTGTAGCTTCTGCGTACGCATACACAATCTTCGCTCCGTGACGGATGATACCCGTTGTGTTCCTGTGTGCATCCCGGCAAGAAGCCTGGTACGTCTTCGAAAGTAACAATAGGAATATTGAAGCAGTCGCAGAAACGGATAAAGCGAGAAGCCTTGTCAGAAGCATCGATGTCGAGCACACCGGCCAGGTAAGCAGGCTGGTTGGCTACGATACCTACAGACGTCCGCCCAGGCGAGCAAATCCTACCACGATGTTCTTGGCAAAGTGAGGCATCACTTCAAAGAAGTAGTGGTTGTCGACTACCGGTTCGATGATGTTCTTGATGTCATACGGCATATTCGGATCATCCGGAATGACTGTCATCAGTGATTCTTCTGCACGGCGGATGTCGTCAGTGCAAGGAATCATCGGCGCATCTTCCATGTTGTTAGACGGAAGGAAGCTCAACAGTTCACGGATACTCATCAAAGTTTCTTCTTCAGTATCGCAAAGGAAGTGAGTTACACCGCTCTTGCTGCTGTGGGTATAAGCACCACCCAGTTCTTCCTTGTCCACTTCTTCGTGTGTCACGGCCTTCACTACGTCCGGACCAGTGATGAACATGTGGCTCTTTTCCTTCACCATGAAGATGAAGTCGGTCAGTGCCGGAGAATAGCAGGCACCACCTGCACAAGGACCTAAGATGGCCGAAATCTGCGGAATCACACCTGAAGCGATGGTATTCTGGTAGAAGATAGAAGCGTAACCTGAGATACTGCCTACACCTTCCTGGATACGTGCACCACCTGAGTCGTTCAAGGCAATCACCGGAGCACCGTTCTTCAATGCCAGTTCCTGCACTTTCACAATCTTCTGTGCACCTGTCGCACTCAGTGTACCGCCGTATACGGTGAAGTCGTATGCATATACGTACACCAGACGTCCGTCAATCTTACCGTAACCACATACGATACCGTCACCCGGAATGTGATTCTTATCCATTCCGAAGTCTGTACAGTGATGGATTACGAACTTGTCCATTTCATTGAACGTACCCTTATCGAGCAACATGTCGATACGTTCGCGGGCTGTCATGTGACCGTTGGCGTGCTGTCTTTCCACGCGTCTACGCCACCACCCTGAGAAGCAAGCTTATCCAGCTCCTCAAATTTCTTATATTGTTCTGCTGTTGTCATTGTTCGTCTTCTTTAATTACATCCAAAGTCATTATCACCTGATGCTGTTGACAGAATCTCCTTCGTTTACCAGGATTTCCTTCACTACGCATTCGCTGTTTACCTTGTAGTTGCTCTGCATCTTCATAGCTTCAATCACTACTACGATGTCGCCAGCCTGCAGACGGTCACCTGCTTTCACCGGAATCTTGACTACCTTACCCGGCATCGGAGAAACAATCTTATCCTGCTGTTTCTCGTCACCGCCCTTACGCATACGCAGGTATTTAGCCTGTGAATCGATGATGTCAATGTTGTATGACTGATAATGTGCATTTACAGTATAGCTTTTTCCACCTTCCTTACGAATCAGTTCGGCATTGTACGACTTTCCTTCGTGCAGAATGGAGCAGCTACCATTTTCGGCCATCACGATGTCTACATCGTATGGAACTCCGTCAATGGTCAACTGTACCTTGTTACCTTCTTTGCTGACCAATGTCACATCCGCAACTCTGTCTCCTATATGTATTTCCATAATCTTCTACTTTAATTCAAAATACTTAGATTCTCAGCACACCTTTTTTCAGGCCAAACTCACGCCAGCGGCTGATAGGACGGTTGTCGCTTGATGCTGACTTGTTTTCTTCCAGGTTCATCAGGTAGTCAATGTAAGCCGCAATCATGGCGATGTTTTCAGTTTCCTCTTCTTTCTGTCCGGCCCACTCACGCAGCATGTCCTGATGTTTCGGGATAAACAATGTGTTGTAAGTGTCCTTCTACAAAATCGGGCACGTTCATGATGTGACGCAGGTAACCGATATTGGTCTTCAAACCGGTAATCTTGTATTCGTACAACACGCGACGCATACGTTCGATGGCGAATTCACGAGTAGTAGCCCATACAATCAGTTTACCAATCATCGGGTCATAGTAAATAGGAATTTCGTAGCTTTCATACACATAGCTATCGATACGCACACCGATACCATTCGGCTCCATCAGCTGACGGATAACACCCGGTGAAGGCATAAAGTTGTTTTCAGAATCTTCTGCACAGATACGGCATTCGATGGCATGTCCGCGCTGTTTCAAATCTTCCTGTTTGAAGTGCAACGGCTCATTATTGGCTACACGAAGCTGTTCTTTTACCAAGTCTACACCTACCACTTCTTCTGTAATAGGATGTTCTACCTGCAAACGGGTATTCATTTCCAGGAAGTAGAAATTGCGGTGCTTGTCGACCAGGAATTCAATCGTACCGGCTCCTTTATAGTGTACAGCCTTAGCCGCAGCCACAGCTGCCTCACCCATTTTCTGACGCAATTCAGGAGTTACGAAAGGAGAAGGAGTTTCTTCTACGATTTTCTGGTTACGACGCTGGATAGAACATTCGCGTTCAAACAAGTGTACGGCATTTCCGAAATTATCTCCTAAAATCTGGAATTCGATATGATGTGGTTCTTCCACAAATTTCTCCAGATAAACGGTATCGTCACCAAAAGAAGACATAGATTCAGAACGGGCTGTATTGTATGCTTCTTCCACTTCATCCTCGCTATGAATCAGACGCATACCTTTACCACCGCCTCCCATAGAAGCTTTCAGCATGACCGGATAACCGATTTTGTTACAGATTTCCTTAGCCTCTTCTACACTCTGCAACGGCTGTTCTGTACCCGGACGACCGGCACTCCAGCTGCAATCATGTGTTTACGGGCAGAAATCTTGTCACCCATCGCATCCATCGTTTCAGGATCCGGACCAATAAAAAATGATACCTTCCTGACGGCAACGGCGTGCAAATTCTGAATTTTCAGACAAGAAGCCATATCCCGGATGAATAGCATCTACTCCATGACGTTTTGCAGCCATGATAATTTTATCTATGTTCAGATAACTTTCGCGAGATGCTGCCGGACCTATCAGGCAAGCCTCATCTGCATAAAGTACGTGGCGAGCCGTTCTGTCGGCTTCGGAAAAAACTGCTACGGTACGGATACCCATTCACGGCAAGAACGCATCACGCGCACAGCAATTTCACCACGGTTAGCGATTAATACTTTGTGTATCATGCTTTATGTTTTAATAATGATTTCTTTTGATGCCGGACTATTCTCATATAGTCCAATAAACTGAGCATCTGCATGCCCCTCATAGTCGATTCGGCACAAATGCCCCAAAACTGTGCAAAATAGCAAAAAAGAGACACCGTTCCAACGAATGTCTCTTTTTTTGCCAAATTGCTACTCTTTCCCTCAAAAATACCTAAAAATGAGGAGAGGATTATCTATTTTAAAACAATAACGCAAAGTCGAGTTTGCAAAATAATGGAAACAGGCAGAAAGCCACATTAACGGGTCTGTCTTACTGTATGCAACACTTTGCCTTCCTTATTAATCATATACAGGCACAATTCTTTCTTATCGGCAGAAATCAAAGAGAAACCTGTTTCTCCGCTACAGAACACAGTGCCTTCTACAGCTTTCACCTTGCGGCTCAAAGATGCGGAAGTGTTCACTACATAATCTATCTTGCTTCCTGCTTTGCGTATATGCTGGAAGTTATGGATATGTCCGCACAAAATACATATTTACATTGTTATGCTTGCGCAAAATACTGTCTACCCGTTTTTCCATATCCAGGCGTTCCGAATCATTCTTGTCTGTATCCGCATAAATAGGATGGTGACCCACAACCAGCACCCAGTCTTCTTTGGCAGATGTCAGTACAGAATCCAACCATGCCAACTGCTTGTCCATATCTTGCTTGCATGCATCCGGATACTTTTCCGTATCCTTACGGTATTTATCCAACAGAGGGGCTGTGTCAATCATTACCAGGCGCACCGTAATATCATCGTTCTCCAGCACCTTTGTGTAATAACGTGCCGGCATCTCCCAACGGGCACTCACCTGACTATAATCCAATACAGCCTGCGTATTACCACGATATTCATGATTACCCAATATAGGATACCATGGAATCATCAGTTCCGGATGGCTGTACACCAGTTCGTAGTTGGTCATCCACAACGGATCGTTTACACTGCGTACGCCTTCAAAGTGATGCACATCGCCGGCTGCTACCACTGCTTCAATATCTACATTCTCTGCCATCTGACCCATCAATTCGGCGATAGGTTTCTGGTCGTAATATCCATTACGGCCCAAATCATTTGCCAGATAAAAATTCAAGGGTTTCTCTAATGCCTTCCATTCTGAAGGACCTTGTGCAAAAACTGCCCATACCGATAAAAGCAGACAACATGTACAGAAAATTCTTTTTAATGAAATCATAATCATTTTAGTTTTATCAATTATTTGTTTGTTGTTGCAAAGGTAAATCCCAATTCTGAATAAAATCAGGAAAACTCCTCTGCTGAAAAGTTTTTCAAAAAAATAAGTCCGAAAACAAGAATTGTCCGGACTTATTCGTCTAAGGAAAAATGCAGTTTCACAACTGCCTTAACAAAACCTAGAAAAGGATTTTATTATTTTGTACCGTATGCTCCGAAGCGAGCTTCCACTTTCGGAGAGGTATAAGTTTTTCCGTTTACTGTCAAACCTGATGTACCGAAATAAGGTTGCATAGTAGCATCATTACCATTGTAAGCACCAGTCAGTACCGGTGAGCCAGCCTGTACATGGAAATCCCACGCGTCCTGATATACATAATCGGTCAAACCTACTTCATTAATCGGATAGTTTACGAATTTCGGATCATTAGTAGCACATGCCTCCTGTGTCTTTGTAATTACACTGTGTGCATCTACCACTCCTTCATTATAATCTTCATGCGCATAAGCATATCCTTCCCAAGAGTAAGCCACACCAGACTCATCTGCAAACACTACGTCACTTTTCTGTGTACCTGAAGCATAGTAGTTATAGTCAATAACTGACTTATCATTGTATCCTTCTTCCGGATCATTTGGAATGTCGAAGCTAGGAGTCATCGCTCTGAACTTACAGTTCACCATCAGGTTATTGAACACATTGGCCAAGGCATTCTTTTCTACATACACGCCACCGCCTTTTTCACCGTCACGACGCCATCCTGCATTGATAATGGTATTGTTGTATGCCTGGATTTTTGCCAAAGCACGTGTATCACTCTGACCTGAGCTGGAGAGTTTCAAACCGTTAGTGTTCGGGCTGAACATGACGTTTCCAGCTACATCGACCACACATCCTGCTTTTACGTTCACAGCTTCTGCGCCATCATATCCGTTTGCAGCAAACACATTGTTAGCGATGATGGCATTTCCACCCATCAAATAAATACCATCTGACCAACCGTTGCGCAATACAGAGTTGGTAATGACATAATGTCCATTGATGTTATTGGTGGTAATCTGCGGATAGGCATCGTCTCCAGCAGTATACACTTCAGATGCAGCAGCAGGAGAACCTTCCACAACCTGACCTCCTGTGTATTCAATGATTGTATGGTCAATCAGCATTTCTTCACAAGTGGATGAAGCCACAATACCTCCCCAGAGACCTGCAAAAATATTTTCTTTTTGTACGTTCATCTTCTGGAACAGAGAACAAGATAGGCTTTTCGGCAGTACCTTCACAATACAAGTTTCCATTTACGGTAAATTCTACCGGAACATGATTGGCTCCTACTCCTGCTGTACTTACAATGATTTTCACACCTTCCTTGATTACAAGGCTTTTACCTTCGGGCACTGTGTAATGGTTGGTCAGATTTACTATCGTATCTGCAGGCCAGACAATGATGCTGTCAGTTGTCTCTCCATTTCCACCATCGGCATTTTCATCGTTATTTCCATCGTCATTGTTTCCGGGAGTCTCAGTTCCATCCCCGTTTGCAATCGGGTCTCTTCTGTACAAGCTGCCATAAAAGACAATGCTACCAGAGCCGTGCCGGCCAACAATAATTTTTCAGTTTCATTTTGTAATAATTTAGAAATGTTAGTCAATATAGTTCTTTATCTCTTTATTATAGTTTGTATCTGATTCCCAGCATAAATGACTGTCCGTGCCATTCCTTTCGCTCTATCACATTGCCATTGTTACGTTCAGAGTTGACATTCTCCGTACGAGGGCCATTCTGAATAAAGCGAAGCAAAGGAGTATCCAGCAAGTTAGATGCCTTAGCAAAAAGACTGATACCATTCTTAAAGCTTTTCTCTACAGAAGCATCCAACTGCATATAGCCATCTTCCCAAATATCGTCATCATACCAGTTAGAAATATCACTCAAACGCTTTCCGGTATAACTTCCGGCAATCTGTCCTTCCCAGCCATATTTGGTACTTTTGAACAGCAGTGACAGATTTGCTACATGGGCAGCCTGACCAAACAACGGACGGGTCTGAGTGCAGGTCTTCACATCATTTCCATCCATGATTCGCTTTTCGGTCGTAATGGAAGAATGCGTGTAGGTATAATTAGCTTTTATTCCAAACCAGTTAAAATATTTCATTACATCCACTTCTACTCCTAAGTTGGTAGCATTACCAAAATTCATCGGTTTATAATAGGTATCCTGTCCTTCGTTCAGCAATCCGTATTCAATCGGATTCTTCAGTCTCTTGTAGAACATACCTACATGAACTGCTCAGATGATTTCGGGAAGAATTCATAACGCAAATCAAGGTTATCGGCTACCGTATGTTTCAAATCCGGATTCCTTTTCCTTATAATCTTCATTGATAATGCTGTAAGGAACAATTTCAAAGAAGCTGGGACGGTTGATGGAACGAGCATACGAGAAACGCAGGTTCGCGTTTTTTATGTACTCCGTATTTTGCATGGAAACTCGGCAATACATCCGTATATTTCTGGTTTCCTTCAGGATCTGCATTCTCTTGTAGGGAACTTCAATGTATAGCCTTGATTGGTATGTTCCACACGAACGCCTGCAATAAATTCCCATTTCCGGTATGTGTATTTCACCATTCCATATCCTGCACCAATCTTTTCAGTGGCATCATAGTTTAACGGATCACTGATGTTACCGTACTTAAGCGGAGTAAACAAGATTTCATCGTAGTTATTCCAGTCCTCTCCCTGATACTGGGGATCTTTCACTCCCGTAGCAGAGTTAAAGGTATATTCATTGAAGAAGCTGTCACGTTTCTTATCGCGGTACATACCTCCTACCGAGAAGTCGAATACAGAACCTCCATCCAGTTTCAACTTATACATCAAATCAAGGTATCCGGCCTTGTCTTTATCGGAGTTATGCTCCCAACGACGGATGGCTGCTCCAGAAGTCTGTACATGGTTACCCAATAAGAAGATTTCCGCATTATCCGGTGTTTCACTGTATGCCTTTGAAAGTACAGCCGACCAATTCAAACGAAGTGCACCACCTTCCAGAAAGGCATGTTCACCTTTCAGTGTAGAATTGATAATATACTGATGATTCCACTTCATACGTACGGCTCCTTCTTTGTCGTCATGTCCGTCACGTACTTCTGCTTCTCTCATATCCATATATCCATTATACCAGGTCAGTTTATGATTGGCATTGATATGATAATCCAGTTTGGCATGAGCCCGATACGAGTCTGTTGAGAAGAATAATTTCGGTATTCGATACCATTGTGGGTTGTTCCCGGCTGATAATACAACTGACTTTCTTTTCCTCGATACGTATTCAGATAACTACCTGCCAGCATCACACCCAATTTATTGTTAAAGAAGCGGTCACCGTAAGATAATCCGGCAGTCAAATCGGGCAACGGTTTGTTCCATTTCATCCGCAGATTATCTGTCGTAAAGTTATCCATTGTTACTCGGCTGTCTTCCGGCATTCCCATCTGCTCATAAGGAGATTTCTTCACAATCGCTCCGTGATTGAACGACTGAAAATCGCGATCAAAATACATTGCATTGTAACCGGTTGACAGATTTGCCGTAAACTGACGTTCAGAAGGCGCATCCTTCATAATCAAATTGACCGCTCCTCCGATTCCGTCACCTTCCATATTGGCGGTCAAAGATTTGGTTACTTCCAAACGGTCCAACATTTCTGACGGGAAAATATCCAGCGGCACAAAACGATTTTGTTATCCGGACTCGGAATTTTCACTCCATTTACTAATGTATAGTTGTAACGCTTATCCATACCGCGAAGAATGGCATACTGTCCTTCACCGCTACTGTTACGTTCAATTGTCACACCTGACATTCGCTGAATCACGTTGGCTACCGTAATATCTGGAGAAAGTTCTATCGCCTTCGCACTCATCACATTCACCACGTTCATAGCCTGACGTTCGATGCCTCTTGCACCAGCTTCAGTTCTTCCCGGATTAGAAGCTACCACCACCACTTCATCCAGAGCAACGTCGTCACTCTTCAAAGGAATTACAATTTCTTTCTTATCTGCTGCTACGCTAACTTCATATTTTTTTATAGCCCACATAAGAACAGACCAGCGTATATTTGTCTCTGTTCACCGACAGATTAAAACTTCCGTCCAATCCGGTTACTGTTCCTTTTCCAGGATCTTCCTTCACAATCACCGATGCACCTATAATCTCCTCTCCAGTTTGTGCATCCTTAATTTTACCTTTTATCACACCAGCTTGAACTCCAGCCGACATCAGTGATAACAATACCAATACAATCTTAGATTTCATTTGCTTTCCTTATTTGCTGCAAAAGTATCCCGTATGATTTCATAGGTATTGCATAGAGATTTCTATTGTGTTACATTTACACGCAATATCCTTTACAATAAAAAAAGAGGTACTTCCAGGCCCAGCCCGCAAATACCTCTTTTTACAAACATATTACAAATGCGATTATTTATCTTTACTTTCTGGAAGGGAAATTCCTTTTACAACCCGCTTCCAATATTCCCTTACATCGCTCCAATGATAATAAGGTGAGACATCCGTCCGCAAGGGAAGTGTGACTTCACGTTCATTCAGCAGTAATTTCACCAAAATATCCTGATTGCCTTGTTTTCGATAGAAATAAGCTGGACATTGCCACACATCGGAATCAGGCGATAAGTGCGATATGTATCTGCTATCTTATTCCAATCGACAGTCTCCTTTTGCAGTGCGTTCATTCCCATCAGCGTGGCCAATGGAGCCAGGTTCGTGTCATGCCCGTAACGTAATGTCACCGCATTTTTCCGGGAAGCAATTACCGTATCAGCTGTTTCTATAAAATTATTCAGCAGATTTCGTTCCAGCTTATACATGCACGTATCGCTCAATGGAGAAGGCCCTTTTTCGTAATACCATTCAAAATTATTCCGCTGCCACAAATCATACTGTTCTTCGGGAGTAAATAAAAAAGAAAGATCCGGTTGGTTGTAACTACTTTGACTGATGCCATGAAGTTCGAACAAATCCATCATCAGTTTCACGGCATCCACATGCTTTTCCACGTAAACAGAGTCACGGAACATCTGTTTCATCAATCGCTCCGGATGTACATACACACTGTCGGCAGCACGATACACGGAATCCACATTCTCCAAATGCTGTGCTTCATACAAGGGATTCTTATACTTTATATAATAAGCATCCGCCTCACTGGTCTGTGTCGTAACATTCAGTTTAGGATTCAAGCCTTTCAATTCCACACATCCGGCAGCCATGGAAAGAAAAGCACGGGTCTGTATGTGGAGCGTGCATCCACATGCGTACCGTCACTGAACACCTCCGGGTAACGGTGGAACATCCGGTCTATCGAGCTACCC
>ENA-OPYV01000274-OPYV01000274.1-human-gut-metagenome-genome-assembly--contig:-NODE-274-length-16093-cov-1.759802_pt1 | contig 16093 bp, 23 predicted proteins | sample MGYA00242474_ERZ504485 | MGnify/ENA primary metagenome ERZ504485 (study PRJEB26092, sample SAMD00036263) | human gut metagenome | host: Homo sapiens | study: EMG produced TPA metagenomics assembly of...
CTGGGAATTAGCATTCACCCTTCTTGATAAGCTTGGTGAACCGCATTGGCGGCACCTACGTGAGCTGGGAATTAGCATTCACCCTTCTGATAAGCTTGATAGCCTATCAAGAAGGGCTATTTTTCAATCTTTTCAGACTCTCCTACGTTCAAAAAAGCGTGAGAAAGTCAGGCGTTTCTTCCTCAATCTCACGTTTTCCAGAAGAAAATCGGGCCGCCGTGGACCACTGATGATCGCTAATATGCAAAATTCTAACTAAGCCATTAGCTGGCAGATTGTCTTTAATCATTTTGACCGTCGCCCTATTACCCGATTGCGTAGGCGTATACCGCACATATACGGAATACTGCACCATTCCATATCCCATGTCGAGCAACATATTTCTAAAGACAGTTGCAGCATGCCGTTGCCGTTTTGTCTTGACCGGCAAATCAAACATCACCAAGCACCACATGCCGCCACTGTCCTCATCGCGTTTCATGACTCGCCTACATATTCGGGAACCTGCAACCTGTCGATTTTGCCTTCGCAATATAAACCAAATGCTGCGCAAAATCATTCAATGAGCTCGGTATAGTCAAACCGGAACCGTTGAATTGTTGATTCACAGCATCTACCAAATGCTTCTTTACTGCCTTCTCCTGCAACGAGTCTTCATCATTCAGCAGTGAGACTCTGTAATCCACTGCCGGCCTATATACCTCCAACAGATCATCTGCAAGACAGAAATAATTGCCGCGCCCGTGATGATTCACGCCTAAAGATGGAATTAATCCTGCTGCTATCACCGCTTTAACCGCGAATCCTCGCAGCACCATATAGGCATAATCCAACTGCGCATTCCGACCATAACCCTGCCCCGGAATCCTTCTGAATTTCTCATCTTGAGGAAACATTCGCCTCCAATATTCACGTGCAGCATGACCTTCGCAATTGGAAGGATCACCCGAACGAACAGAGGCTGCAATACCTCGTAGCAAGCCTCCACCTTCGAGTTTTGATGAATCGAGGCAAGCAGCTTGTCCACGAATCTTCATCTGTACAATACGCGCCCACGCACTTTTCTTGCGAGGAAGAGACATGTTCGACTGCGCCAATTGCCGCGTGGTAACTGTGGTAGGCATGTCAGTCCATGCATGCAGCGCAGCGTCAGGAACACCACGCCAATCGCAGAGCATGACTGACACGCCATACCGTGCCATCTCATGTAATACCGCAGCCGAACATCGCACATGCAATCCCAGTAGCACTACCGCAATCTGAGCAAGTGGCACATCCACGCACTCCCCTGTATCGTTCTTGACGACTCGCATCCTTCCCCGTTCATAGGAGATGGAGCCGTCAAGATCGGTACAGTCGATTACACGCCACTGGTTTTGCATGATTCACTCATGCCTCCACTGCCATGAGCACGGCATATGGTGTGCCGACGATAATCTCGGTTCGCCAAAAGCATTGCGTCTTACGATACGAACCGCAGTCTTACTTGCTGTATTAACCGGAGGTAGCCATCCTTGTTTTGTCACAATTTTCTGGACCCCATCTGGAACAACATCGTCAGAAAACGCTTTTGCCAATCCTTCCGCAGCAAGGTATCGAGGTCTTATCCTCAACTGCGTCTGGTTAAAAGAATCCATCAACAACCCAATGTTTCCATGCAAGGTTCCCTCCACTAAACTGCGAGAAGAATTGTAAATACTCGCCAATCTGACCATCAACATCGAGACTGGAAAATCCATCTCGATTCATCACCGACAACCAACGACCCCAAGTACTGAGCATTACCGCTTTGCAGCGCCTGCACCACCCTAGGCTCGCCATACCGCATCGAATAGACTGCGGGGGCAACGGCACGGTAATAAATCATCATGCAAGCGCGTAGCAGATCAGTTTGGAATACGCGAATCATGCCATAGAAATATTTACGAACTCCCTTGGCATTCGTCTTCCAGCACCGGTACACGCGGGCATGATGAATCGCCGAACCGATATCTGCAGACCCTTCCTGCACAGACATCTGCGCAGCTGCGACGCGAAGAATCCCATCTCATCGTCAGCGGAATACCGAGTATCATGCACTCGTATTTCACGATGTGAATCTTCCGGCAAACCCTCTTTTTCATCATAATCCGGCAAAACGCGTCAAAGCACACCACAAGGCCGGTGTAGAAGCACGTCGAATAGATCCGCGCTCATCGCCGAGCCCAACGGCACTTTTTCGAGCGGATGAATTGTGGCATCATGTGCTACGGAATTACCAAGGACATAACGCTGCGATTGCATGACAGCAATTCGATCATTGTCCAACGCATCATTAAGCAGCTCAAGCAAAAACGTCCATATTATCCAACCAAAAGATGGAACGATTCATAGCGTGAAGTGCCCTCATAGGGGGTATTCCTTCCATGAACGTTTCGCCTGGCATGAGACCAATCAAACGCTGCGATTCTCTCAATGATTCATCCGTTCCATCAACGTCTGCGCAGCGCCGTGTTCATCATCGCGATAACGGAAGCGTCCACCGCATGATGACGACGATCCAGACGAGTCTTTGATTGCTGGCCAATAAAGTGTATCTTCCCTTCAATGCCAGCTGCACGTCTTGCAGATGCCGTGACACGGCCTTGGAACACCGACACCGTGGTTTTCATTGTCTCGGCTTCAGCATCATCGATTGAAGCAGAATTCACATACTGCTTCGCATTGAAATACCAATCGATACGGCGGTGGAGTTCATCAGCCATCCAAGCCACTGATTCGATGGAACGATTATCGATGGCAGCATCATCTTCCGTTTGCTGAAGCCTTGCGATTACCGCTTGCTTGAACGCTTTCACTTCCCGAGGAGCATATGACTTGGGATTGAAAGTAAACATTGTCACACGCTTTTTAGCTTCAGCAAGGCTTACCCCTCGAGTTTGGGCATCCTCGCTCCTTGCCCAAATCGCAAATGGAGTGTTCGATTTCATACGATTGCATTCGGCACATACCGCAGCGAAATTGGTCCTCGTGTTCGTAGAGCCGACGCCTTTCCGGGGAACGATATGATCCATTTCGCACGTACGGAATGTAATCGTACGGCCGCAATACAGGCACTGTCCATTTTGACGCTGAATGGCTTCCAATCTCCGTAAATCGGATTCACGCACTTTTTCCATCTGCTCATCCGCGCGAAGCTGTTCACTCAACGAGCTGCGGAATATCGAACGCTTCTCATTGTTCTTTTCATATTCACGCTTGTCTTTGCGGGCAAAGGCAACCGACGAGAACGAAGAGCGCACATGTTCAATGTTCACTGAGACGGGATTACCCCAGCGCTGCTGACAATTCATGAGATATCGGTTGACGTTTTTCAGCACACGGTCGACCGATGGATTACCCAGAGGCTCCCCAATTGGATCTGCCGGCGGACGCCAACTATCCGTAACGTTGAACAGCGTTTTACGTGCTTCGTGCAAATCATCATCAGTAGTCAGCATCTGACGAGTGAGTTTTTGCAAAGTTTCAACACTGTATGCAGCACGACCGGAGGGGAGATCAACGGAGTCAAGTTTGGTTAACGCATCATCATCTAATCCATCGATAAATTCAATCGCAGAAGCATACGCCACGTCTTCACGCACCTTATCGATATCCACCGTATTAGACAGCAGGCGAATCATTGCCTCATGCTCATTGTCAGACGCGGATTTCCACCAGGCCACCAACGGTTTACGAATCTTGTTGTCCGACTCGTAAATACGCTGGACTGAAGTCAATCGAGGCGGACGGCTGGATATACGTTCTTCTCCATCCTCGGTCAAGCTACCCACGCCTTTCAACTGGCTCCGCTTGAAGCCGAGGAAATCGCATAAATCAGACCATGTGATATCTTCCGAAGAAGGTGACACGAGTTGGTCATAAATGCTTTGCTTCTCATCAACAGTAAGTTTGCGAAGTTCTGCGGAAGCATCCTTGATTCTTAGGTTCGTAATCACATTCGCGATACGATACTCCTGAAAAGCCAAAGAAGCCTTTAATGCCCTAGCCTGTTCAGGAGCCAGAGGATCCTGACCGACACGCTGCTCTGCCGAACCTTTAGGAGACACCGCATAAAACACACTACGGAACAGCGGCTTCCACTCATCCGCGGGCACTCTCTGGACCCTGAATATTTGCTTCAGCTCGTTAGCATTATCTTCCTGCATCAAACGTACCGGCAAATAGCCTTCCGCATCCGGTTTTTAGAACCGGTACGCCAACGCAGTCGAGGAGCTTCCGCATATCCAGCATCCAACATCGCCACCACTAACTGCGCGGGAGTGCTCTCTTCTTCCGCAGCAGTTGCGTCATCGTTGTACGCCTTCGCTTTTTCCTTCAGTTCGCCATATTGCTTCGAATATGGATTGTCGCTGATCAGCGAGTCCACCTGACGATAAGGATTGCGCCATCCGCGATGCCTTGCCATATGTCTCAATGCGATAGAAATACTCTCACGGCGAAGTTCATCATCTTCGATGTATCGTGTAGCCAGCTCAGCCTTACATGCCATTCTTCAAAGGGCTTATCCAAGGACTCCGGCTCAATAACGGGGTATCCAAATTTGCCGAGGAGCATATCGAGCTTGTGCAAGCGCTCACGCTTCCGACGCCTCATACGCCGCGTGCGACGAGCGACACCCACATATTCTTTCGCGTAATCGCTTCCTTATTCTTCTGAGGATCCACACCACCATCGTGGATTACGCTTTGCGCATTCAACAGACGCACTGGACTGTTCTCATCGGACACTTCTACTGCGGCAAGGCCCACAGAATTCAAACCGACGTCAATTCCTATCCGGTAACGCTTCCCCCGCATAAAACACCTTTCACCGTAGCTACAATGCACATCATTGTCTTGAACATTGTAACTGTACGAAACAGGGCGAGCCAAATGGCTCGCCCCTAGCAGTTGCCTGCTGAGCATTCAAAGTGGCTATCAGGTCCACTCTTACTGAGAATTAGCTGTATCAGTATAGCGCAAATCCTCTTAGCGACACAACATGAATCATGTCAGAACAACGCGTCCTGGGCGAAGTCATCGTCGGGATTGGCACCGAATTCGTCCGGCTCGGCGGGTTTGAACGCGTTTGCACCTTCATCGGCCAACTGGTCGGAGGCCGCGGCCGAGGCTTCGCGCAGGTCGCCGTCGAGCACCACGCATCGGCGGAGACGAGGAACATGCGTTCGTTGACGCCGGCCAAATAGAGGCCGCCCAGCGATTCGACTCGGGACAGCGCCACATATCCCATGCCTGGCGCGAAGGTGCGCTTCAGGTCCATGACCGCACGGTCAAGCGTCATGCCTTGCGACTTGTGGATGGTGATGCCCACGCGCAGCGCAACGGCACCTGGAAGACGGAGGCGAGCACGGTGTCGCCGTCCATCATCTCCCATGTGGCCTGTTTCATGGTGACGATGTTGCCGTTCTCGAATTCCACGATCGGCCAGCCGCCCTTGTTCTCCTGTGCGAAGCCACGCACGGTGCCGAGCGAGCCGTTGACGTACTGGCGATCGGTGTCGTTGCGCAGGGCCATGACAGCCGCGCCTTCCTTGAGTATCAATCGCTCGGGGGCCAACATGTTCTTTTTGAGTCGGTCGACCAGGTTGGCAGGGCCTGCTGTCTCGGCGTGGAACTCGTGTGGATCAAGCATGATCTGGTTCAGGCGCATGTCGTTGAGATTGTCGGCCTGCCGGTTCACCGGGAACAGGTGGACGGCGACCTGGCCGGGCTCGGGCAGTTTGCCCAGACGAGTGACGAGCACGTCACGGTCGGACTGGGTCACGTCGCCTTCGCGAATGTCGGTGAGCACGGTCAGCAGTTCGCCGGTATCCTGACGGTGCTGTTCGGTCAGATAGCAGATCACCGGGTTGAGTTCGGGCCATACCAGCGATTCGGTGATGAAGCCTTCGGGGTTCAAGCCGGCACGGGCATACCGTTCGCGACTGGCGATGAATTCGGGCGTGGGGGCGATGAGGTCGCGGTTGCGCCCGGACACCGAAACCGGCGGCAGCTGGAAAGAAGTCGCCGGACAAGACAACCTGGATGCCACCGAACGGGCGTGGATCACGGCGTACTTCGCGGCAGACTTGGTCGACCATGTCGAACAGCCAAGCGTGCAGCATGGAAACCTCGTCAATGACGAGGATGTCCGTGGCCTGAATCTTGCGTTTGCGCCGGGATTTGATGAGTTTGAGCAGGCTGGCGCTCAGGGCGGTGGCCACGCCGACGCCGCTCCACGAATGAATGGTTTGGCCGTTGATATGCGTGGAGGCGATGCCTGTGGACGCGGTGACTGCTACACTGGCGCCGTCGGCCCGAGCCTGGCGGATGAACTCGTTCAAGACATAGGTCTTACCGGCACCGGGCGCACCGGTCAGGAACACGTTCGCGCCGGCGTTCAGAATGGCCAGGGCTTCGGTTTGGCGCATATCAACCTCTCTAGACTCCCCTCAGGGAGGGGGAGCCAAGTACGGCGGACTACTTATTGAGGATGCTGGTGGCTACGATGTCGGCGGCGATGGCCTTGGATGCGGCATCGTCCGGGCCGGGGGCGGGAGCCATAAACGCTTACGGTAGTAGCGCAGCTCGTCCAAGGACTCGATGATGTCTGCGAGAGCACGATGGCCACCGTTCTTTTGGCGGGCGGTTCTCGTACACGGCCGGGTACCAGCGGCGGGCGAGCTCCTTGAATGTGCTCACATCCACGCTGCGGTAATGCAGGTGGCTCATGAGGTTCGGCATGTAATGGTCGAGGAACTTCTTATCGGAGCCGATGGTGTTGCCGGCCAGCAGCGGGCGCACGCCTTCCGGCGTGAAGCGCAGCACGTATTCGGTGACCTTCTGCTCGGCCTCGGCCAGGCTCAGGCCATTCTCCCACTCGTTGATCAGGCCGGAACGGGTGTGCATCTGGCGCACGAAATCGTTCATATGGTTCACGGCCTTCTCGGACGGCTTGATGACGTAATCCACGCCCTCGTCCAGCACATTCAGGTCAAAGTCAGTGGGCACTACGGACACCTCGACGAGTTCGTCGCCGCCGAAGATATCCAAGCCCGTCATTTCGCAGTCAATCCAAATCAGGCGCGAATCCTTTGCGCTGTAAGTTTCTGCATCATGGCTGTCGACCATGGTAAGCCTCTTTTCGTCATGTCACCCGTTATTACAAGAACAGTTCAGACTATACCCCAGCGCATACAAGCTATCTCGAGCCACATACGCGAAAAGGGCCTGCATAAGCAGACCCTTTTCACAAGGAATCAACCCCTAACTAGCGCAAGCTAGCGGGCATCAACCGATCAGTTGTTGTGGAAGCCGGAGTAGTTCGGGGCTTCGGTGGTCATCACGATATCGTGCGGGTGCGATTCGCGCAGACCGGCGTCGGTGATGCGGATGAACTTGCCACGCTCCGGCATCTCGGCGATGTTGTGGGCGCGATGTAGAACATGGACTGGTGCAGGCCACCGAGCATCTGGTAGAGCACGGCGTCAGCGGTCCGCGGTACGGCACTTCGCCTTCCACGCCTTCCGGCACGACCTTGTCGCTGGAGGTCACGTCGGCCTGGAAGTAACGGTCCTTGGAGTAGGACTTCTTGCCACGCGGAGCCATGGCGCCGAGGGAGCCCATGCCACGGTACAGCTTGTACTGCTTGCCGTGCAGGAGCACCTTCTCGCCCGGGGCTTCCTCACAGCCAGCGAGCGTGCCGCCGAGCATCACGGAGGAAGCGCCAGCACGAGGGCTTGGCGATGTCACCGGAGTAGTGGATGCCACCGTCGGCGATGCAGGGCACGCCAGCGGCACGGCAGCCTGGGCAGCCTCGTACACGGCGGTGAGCTGCGGGACACCGACACCGGCAACGATACGGGTGGTGCAGATAGAGCCGGGGCCAATACCGACCTTGACGGCGTCCGCGCCAGCCTCAATCATGGCCTGAGCACCGGAGCGGGTGCCGACGTTGCCGCCGATGATCTGCACGCCGTCGAAGGCGGAGTCGTGCTTCAGGCGGGAAATCATGTCGAGTGCCAGACGGGCCTCACCGTTGGCGGTGTCGACCACGAGCACGTCCACGCCAGCCTCCATCAGAGCGGAGGCACGCTGCCAGGCGTCGCCGAGGAAGCCGACGCCGGCGGCCACGCGCAGACGACCCTGCTCATCCTTGGTGGCGTCCGGGTACTGCTCGGTCTTGACGAAGTCCTTGACGGTGATCAGGCCGGTCAGGTGCTTCCTCGTCAACGAGCGGCAGCTTCTCAACCTTGTGCTGGGCGAGCAGACGGTGAGCGTCGTCCTTGGAAATGTTGGACGGGCCAGTGACCAGGTTCTCCTTGGTCATGACATCCTTAACCTTCAGGGTGTCGTAATCCTCGGAGGCGATGAAGCGCATATCACGGTTGGTGATGATGCCGACGAGCTTGTTTTCCTTGTCCACAACCGGCAGACCGGAGATGTGGAACTTGCCGCACAGCTTGTCGAGGTCGGCCAGAGTGACCTCGGGGTTGACGGTCAGCGGGTCGGTGATCATACCGGACTCGGAACGCTTGACCACATCGACCTGAGCGGCCTGGTCGTCGATGGACAGATTGCGGTGCAGCACACCGATACCACCGTTACGAGCCATGGCGATGGCCATCTCGGACTCGGTCACGGTATCCATGGCAGCGGAGAGGACCGGGGCCTTCATCACGATCTTGCGAGTCAGATGAGTGCTGGTGTCCACTTCGGAGGGAATGACATCCGTCTCGTTCGGCAGCAGCAACACATCATCATAAAGCAAGGCCGAGCTTGGCGAAAATCGGAGGAAGGGGAGCATACGCCGATTGGGCGTTCAATTCATCGAGGTTTGTAGCCATACAAAACACTATATGAACACGCGCTGACCTTCACGACACACGCTTGTGAGCGCTCACTTATCCGCTGCCGGGTCCTGCACCTCACCCGCCTGCGAGTCCCGCGAATCCGCAGGCGAATCAGTCATCGAATCCGCTGCCTGAGAGCCAATCGAATCCCGGCTCTCCCCTACTGCAGACTGCGACTTAACCTAGCATGCTGCGCGTTCTTGCGTGCGGATTCGAGCGTCAGGTTCTCGGCTTGGATCTCGGGAATACGATGCCGCAGATAGGGGTACATCGTGGCTATGGTCAGCACCACCACGGCGATGGGCATGCCCACGGCCACATGCTGCGCTTTGAAGAACAGAATCGTCAGCGAACCGAATGCGATCAGCGCGGCCATCCCCACAGGATCAGCACGGCGCCACGCACCGAATGCCCGATCTTCAGCATGCGATGGTGCAGGTGCATACGGTCCGGATGCATGGGCGACTGGCCTTTGGCCAAACGCCGCACAATCGCCAGACACATGTCGAGCACAGGCAGGAACAACACCAGAATCGGCAGCAGAATTGGCATGAACACCGGCAGATAGATGCTGGCATGAATCGAGGCCGGGTCAAGACGTCCGGTCATCACAATCGAAGCGCAGGTGATGAGATAGCCAAGCAGCATCGAACCGGAATCACCCATAAACAGTTTGGCGGGATGCCAATTATGCAGCAGGAAGCCCACGCAGATACCCACCATCATCACGTCGATCAGCGTGGCCAACGAAGCATAACTCGGGGAAGACCGGGCGATGATATACGAATAGGCGGCGAACGCTATGCCACCAATCGCCACGATACCGGCCGCCAGGCCATCGAGGCCATCAACGAAATTGACCGCGTTAATCGAGGCGACAATCAGGAATGCGGTGATCGCCATGGACAGACTCGGCGAGGCGGTAATCAGCGAACCGCCCAAAGGCAGTGAGATGATCTGCAATCCGCCCCAAGCCACGAATACGGAAATCAGCAGCTGACCGGCAAGTTTCAGCATCCAATCGAGATCCCACAGGTCATCGGCCATGCCCAGCAGACTGATCATGATGCCGCCGGCAAGAATCACCCACATCTGGTAATTGCCGTTGAACAATCCCGAGAGAAAAGGCAGCCGACTGGCGAATACGGTAGCCACGGCAAAACCGATCAGCATGCCAAGCACCCATGCGCGGCGTGGGAATGGTGTGCACGTCTCGGGCACGCACCTCGCCAACCGCACCGATTTCGATGGCGACGTGGCGAATCAGCGGAGTCACCCAGCCAGGTGACGCCACCGGGCGATGGCGGCAATCAGTAGGTAGATTCTCATGCGCCGAGTCCACCGCCGTTGAGGTGGAGGGCCTTGCGAATCACGTTTTGGGCGATGACGCCTTCACGCAGGATCTCGATGCCGTCGCGCGCGTACGGATCGGCTTTGACGGACGGTGCTGGAGAACATGGCCTTGGGTGGGACCGGCCGTCCAGATACAGGTCGACTTCGCTGCCGAACGCGTCAACCGCCTCCTGGACGGTCTGCGCGCTTTCGTCGCCGGAACGGTTGGCGCTGGACGCGGCCAGCGGGCCAGTCGCCTTGAGAATCGCGAGGCACAGCGCCGAATTGGGGGATGCGGATGCCTTGCGTGCCGGGGCGACCATCGGCGGTGTCGGCCAAAAGTCTCCAACGTGCAGTCGGGCCGGGCTACGGCAATCGGCGAGAACGCGCCAGGCAGAAACGCCGCCGACAAACGATTCAGCGGGGACGCAGGTCGGAGACCGAGCTCATCAAGCTGGTCGGTGGATGCGAGCAGTACCTGCAACGCCTTATAGCGCGGGCGACGCTTGAGCCGGTAGATACGGTCGATAGCGGCCTTATTACGCGGATCGCACGCCACTCCATATACCGTATCCGTTGGAATGACGACCAATCCACCATCCCGGATGACACGCGCCGCCTGTGCCAGCGATTCATCCGTGACTTTCAGCGTTGTTCCGCCTTCCACGCTCACGCCACCTCCGTTCGCTTGTGTATTCACAATCTACCATTGCACCATTGCGCCCCGACTTGCATAGTTCATCATCGCTCGTTTGCCGTACTGCCGTTTTCCGATTTCCGCCCCACACGCACAGACCGTAGATACAATGAGTCCATCCATGCTTTTTCGCGAAATTACAGGAGTGTTCAATGAGCGAAATCAATGCTGAATCCACCACCATGCCTCCCGTCGAACTGCGTATGCCGCGCGCCAGCGAGCGCGAGGAGATGCTCGCCGGCAAACTGTACAATTCGGTAGACCCTGAATTGAATGCCCTGCGCGAGAAGGCCGGCGACCTGTGCGCGCGCTTCAACGCCGCGTCGCGTACCGATCATGCCGCCCGTGCCGCGATTCTCGATGAGCTGCTGCCCGGCCACGGTGCCGGCCTGACGTGATGGGGCCGAGTTTTCTTCGACTATGGCTGCAACATCACCATCGGAGAGCGCGTGTTCGCCAACTTCAACTTCACTGTGCTGGATTGTTGCCCGGTGACGATTGGCGACGACGTGCTGTTCGGCCCGAACGTTTCGCTGCTGCCACCGATGCATCCGTTGCGTTGGCAGGATCGTAACGTGAGCAGGCACCTGATGGTTCCGCATACGACTGCGAGTATGGCAAGCCGATTGTCATCGGCTCGAACTGCTGGTTTGGCGGCAATGTGACGGTAATCGGCGGCGTGACGATCGGCGAGGGTTGCGTGATCGGTGCCGGCTCGGTGGTGACGCGCGATATTCCGCCGCACACCGTGGCCGTGGGTAATCCGGCCCGTCCGATTCGCGAGATTACGGATAAGGATGCTTCCGCGCTACAGTATTACGCGCAGTGATATATGAATGCTCCCGCTGGCGAGCTGTCAGCGGAGCTGACTGAGGTGGTTGCCGGAATCTCGATACCACCCTCAGCCTCACTTCTGAGGTAGCTCCCGCCAGCGGGAGCATAGTAATGTGAGACGTCACGCGCCGAGGTACGCCTTGCGCACCTTCTCGTCGTGCAGCAGGTCGGAGGCCTTGCCCTCATGGTGATCTTGCCGGTCTCGAGCACGTAGGCGCGATCCGCGATGGACAGGGCCATCTTCGCGTTCTGCTCCACGAGCAGCACGGTGATGCCACGCTTGCGCAGCGTGACGATGATGTCGAAGATCTCCTTGACCAGCAGCGGGGACAGACCCATCGACGGCTCATCCATGAGGATGGTCTTCGGATGGCTCATCAGGCGCGGCCCATGGCCACCATCTGCTGCTCACCGCCGGGAAAGCGTGCCGGACAGCTGGCGGCGACGTTCCTTCAAACGCGGGAAGTAGTCGAACACCATCTCAAGATCCTTACCCAGACTGGACTGGTCTTTGAGACTGAACGCGCCCATCTCCAGGTTCTCCTGCACGCTCATGCGGGTGAACACGTGGCGCCTTCCGGCACATGGGCCATGCCCAGCGTGACGATCTTGTTCGCATGCGTTTGAGCAGATCGTGGCCATCATAAGTAATGCTGCCGGATTTGGCCGGCACCAGACCGGTGATGGTGTGCAGGGTGGTGGTCTTGCCGGCGCCGTTGGCTCCGATCAGGGAGACGATCTCGCCGTCGTTCACCTTGAGGCTAATGCCCTTGACCGCGTCGATCGCGCCATAGGAAACGCATAGATCCTTGATTTCCAGCATCAGCGCGCTCCTTCCGTCAGTGTCTTGGCAATGCTTGGCTCCGGTTCCGCCTTGGTGGTGGAATCGCCGTCCGCGTCATCGTTGTTGTCGCTGCCCAAGTAGGCGGAGATGACCTGCGGGTTGTTGGCGATCTCCTCCGGCGTGCCGGATGCGATGGTGCGGCCATAGTCCAGCACCTGGATGCGCTGGCATACGCTCATCACCAGGCTCATGTCATGTTCGATGAGCAGGATGGCGATACCGAAACGGTCGCGGATCGTGTTGATACAGTGCAGCAGATCCTCGGTTTCGGTGGGGTTCATGCCGGCGGCCGGCTCGTCGAGCAGCAGCAGTTTCATGCCGGTGGCCAGGGCGCGTGCGATCTCGAGCTTGCGCTGCTGGCCGTACGGCAGGTTGGCCGCCTGGGTGGTGGCCAGTCCCTCGAGGTTGAAGATGCGCAGCAAGTCGATGGCCTTCTCGTGCATCTCGTTCTCCTGCTTCCAGAAGCCCGGGGTGCGGAAGATGGCGCTGCCCATGTGGTAGGTGAACGACTCATCGAAGGCGACGAGCACGTTCTCCTCGACGGTGAGCTGCTTGAACAGGCGGATGTTCTGGAAGGTTCGGGCGATGCCGGCACGCACGACCTGATAGGTCTTCTTGCCGTTCATCCGGGTTCCGTCCAGCCAGAACTCGCCTTCGGTGGGCTTGTACACGCCGTCAGCAGGTTGAACACCGTGGTCTTGCCGGCGCGTTGGGGCCGATCAGGCCAATGAGTTCGCCCTTGTTGATGGTCATGTTGAAGTTGGACACGGCTTTCAGACCACCGAAGGTGATGCCGAGATGTTCGGCTTTGAGGATGGGCTGGGTTGCGTCGCTCATCGTGAGGCCTCCTTCACGGTCTTGTCGTCGGACTGGTCATGCTGCTTGGCGCTGGCCGCGGGTTTCGCGCCCTTGCCGGCGGCGCCGCGGAACAGCATGCGGTTGACCAGACGCGGCAGTGAGAACTCCCAGGATCCGAAGATGCCCTGCGGGCGGAAGATCATGACGAGCACCAGCACCACCGAGTAGGCGAGCATACGGTAGTCGGCGAAGGCGCGCAGCAGCTCGGGCAGGATGGTCAGGCCGATGGGCGGAGACGATCGAGCCGGTGAGCGAACCCATGCCGCCGAACACCACCATGATCACGTAGTTGATGGAGTTGAGCCAACCGGCCATGGTGGGGTTGAGCGAGCCGATGTACTGGGCGAAGATGCCGCCGGCGATGCCCGCGAAGAACGCGGAGATCGCGAAGACGAGCACCTTGAGGTACGTGGTGTTGAGTCCGGAGGCGCCGGCGGCGATCTCGTCGTCGCGGATGGCCTTGACCGCACGGGCCGTAACGGGACGCGGCCGAACATGAAGAGCACGACCACGGTGACCACCATGATCCAGAACACGACGTACAGGTTGGCGGTGCGTTCGATGCCGATCAGCGCCTGTCCGGCCGGCGCCCTTGTCGAGGCCCCATGCCGCCGGCTACCTTGAGGTTCTGGATGATCACGCGGATGATCTCACCGAAGCCCAGCGTGATGATGGCCAGGTAGTCGCCCGTGCAGTCGCAGGGCAGGAATGCCGATCAGGATGCCGAACACGCAGGCCACCACGCCGCCGATCAGCGTGGTGAGCAGGAAGCGGGCGGTGGGGTCGATGGCAATGCCGGCGGCGACCATGTATTTGGAGGTCAGTGCGGCCACGTAGGCGCCGATGGCCTCGAAACCGCAGCATCCCAGCGTCAGCTGGCCGAGCACGCCGATGGTGAGGTTCAGGGAGGTGGTCATGATGATGGCGATGCACGCGGTCATCATGATGCCCTTGATGTAGGAGTCGGCCAAGCCGGATTCGCACAGCGCCATCACGATGCCGAACGCGGCGAGGATGCCGATGAAGCACACAAGATAGGACTGTTTGGTGGAAAGCATTGTCTTCTTCATCTGATCAGACCTTCTCCCCTTCGTTCTTGCCCATAATGCCGGACGGTTTGACGAGCAGCACGATGATCAGGATGGCGAACACGATGCGTCGGAGAACGCCGAGGTGATGATGCCCGCCGTGATGGTGCCGATATACGCCTTGGTCAGGCTTTCGATCAGACCGATGGCCAGACCACCGATCATGGCGCCCGGGATGGAACCAATGCCGCCGAGCACGGCGGCGACGAACGCCTTCAGGCCCAGCATGGCGCCCATCATAGGCGAGACCTGCGGGTAGGCGGCGCAGTACATCAGCGAGGCGACCGCGGCCAGACCGGAGCCGATGGCGAATGTCAGGGCGATGGTGGAGTTCACGTTGATACCCATGAGCACGGCGGCCTCCTTGTCTTCGGAGACCGCGCGCATGGCCTTGCCCTGCCTGGTGAATTTGACGAACAGCTGCAGGCCCACCATGATGACCAGGCCGATGACGATGGTCAGCAGGGTGTCTCCCGGCAGCTTGAGCTTGCCGAACGCGATGGACGGCAGGTGGAAGATGGTCGGGACGGTCTGGAAGTCGGCGCCGAAGATGGCCTGTGAGCCGTTCTCCAGCAGCAACGACATGGCGATGGCGGTGATCAGGGCGGTCATGGAGTTGCCCTTTCACGCACCGCTTATAGGCGCCTTTTCGACGATCACGCCGACGGCCACACATACCAGGATGGCGGGAATGACCGCCACCCAGGCGGCAGTCCCATGGCCCACGATGGCCGGAATCGGTGAGCATGAGCACGATAGGCTCGACCATGATGAAATCGCCGTGGGCGAAGTTGATCAGTCGGATGATGCCGTAGACCATGGTGTAGCCCAATGCCACCAGCGCGTACACGCTGCCGATTTTCAGACCGTTGAACAGCTGGCTGATGAACATGATGATCTGATCGGTCATAGCTCCCCCTTTCTATCAATGTTGTGGTTCTCTACCGCTGCGCGCGAGAGATATTCGTATGTCTTGCGATTGATGGCGCGATACGCCCGCGCCTGGCGATATCCGCATATCGACGCTGTCCTTATGCATCCGAGCCCGTGAAAACACGAAAGGGAGAGGACCGGCAAAACCGGTCGCTCTCCTGTTCATGCGGAAGTCATGCTAGGACATCGTGATTATGCGGTGGGAATTCATGGAATTCACTTGGGCTGCACGGTGGTGTTGTACACCGGCTTGCCGTCCTTCATTTCCAGCACGGTCACGGACTTGGTCGGCGAGCCGGACTTGTCCATGGTGAACTTGCCGGTCACACCGTCGAAGGTCATGCCGGCCACGGCGTTTGCGCACATCCTCACGGGTGGCGTTCTCGCCAGCCTTCTCGATGGCCTGCTTGATCATGTAGATGGTGTCGTAGCCCAGAGCGGCGAACGTGTTCGGCTCGGCGTTGTTCTTGGACTTGTAGGACTTGATGAAGTCCTGCACCTTGGTGTTGGTGTTGTCGTCGGCGGAGTAGTGGGTGGTGTAGTAGGTCTTGTTGTACTGGGACTTGTCACCGGTGAGCTTGAGGCCATCGTATCCGTCGGTCCCATCACGTAGCCTCGAAACCCACGGAGCGGGCC
>ENA-OPYV01000275-OPYV01000275.1-human-gut-metagenome-genome-assembly--contig:-NODE-275-length-16047-cov-2.327324_pt1 | contig 16047 bp, 21 predicted proteins | sample MGYA00242474_ERZ504485 | MGnify/ENA primary metagenome ERZ504485 (study PRJEB26092, sample SAMD00036263) | human gut metagenome | host: Homo sapiens | study: EMG produced TPA metagenomics assembly of...
CTTCACACGCCGATCAAATAGCGGCCGTAAAGCACCGCATCCGTTCTCCTTGACGCCGTTGACGCGCCTTTGCTGATGGTAAAGCTGAGATACGGATCTGCGCTGTCCCGGCCTACCACATCGGCAGCCACATACTGAAACCGCTGTTCTCGTTTTTCAGCTCCAGTGCCTCTTTGTACTCCTCATTTTGGCTCTTGATATTTTTATAATCCGCCAGCTGTTCCTGCATTTCGCCCAGTTGCGTTGCAGCTCGTCAATTTTCTTTTCGTATTCGGTATTGCCCTTGGCGTTGCCGGAGAGGGTGGCCAGCCCGTCGCTGATCTTCTCCGCAGCCAGTGGGCAGGGGCAAAGACGGTACCCAGTACGCCGCTTTGGGCGGTCTCGCCGTGGCCGGTGGCTGCCGCAATGAGCATACCCAGCACCAGGAGTGCTGCCAGTATGCCTACGGTCTTCACCGGGCGGCTTTTCCAAAATGCTTTCATTATCTCGCCCTTCTCAGTTTGATGGAGGTGCCGATAGCCACGCAGTCAGTGGGGGCGTCCGGAATGTGAATTTTGATTTTCGTTTCCTGCTCGATCAGGTCCGCCAGCCCCCGCAGGGTGCTGGAGCCGCCGGTCAGGTAAATGCCCCGGTCCACTAATGTCCGCTGCCAGCTCCGGCAGGGTCACTTCCAGGGTCTCCTTAATGGCACGGATGATCTCCTGCACCGGCTCGGTCAAGATTTCCCGTACCTGGGCGCTGGTGATCTCCATGGCGCCGGGCAGGCCGTCCGTCAGGTTGCGTCCCCGTACTTCCATAGCGCCCTCGCCGTCATAGGGTGCGGCAGAGCCGATCTTCAGTTTAATCTCCTCCGCCATGGGCTCGCCGATAAGCAGGTTGTGGTGCTTTTTGATATAGTCGATGATGGCCTCGTCCATGGCCTCGCCGCCTACTTTAATGCTCTTGCAGGCTGCAATGCCGCCCAGGCTCAGCACCGCCACATCGGTGGTACCGCCGCCGATGTCTACGATCATGGAGCCGGTAGGCTCATACACCGGCAGACCGGCGCCCAGCGCTGCGGCCATGGGCTCGTCGATCAGCTCCACATCCTGCGCACCGGCGCTGCGTACTGCGTCCTCCACGGCACGGCGCTCTACCTCGGTGACCCCGGAGGGCACGCTGATGACCACGCGGGTCTGGAAAACATGGAGCGCTTGTCCGAGCGGAAAATAAAGCTGTGGAGCATATCCGCGGTCATATCAAAGTCGGCGATGACGCCGTTTTTCAGCGGTCGCACGGCCACAATGGAGCCGGGGGTGCGGCCGATCATCTGCTTGGCCTGGGTGCCGGTGGCAACCACCCGCTTGGTCTTTACATCTACGGCTACCACGCTGGGCTCCCGCACAATAATGCGGCCCTTGCGGTCGCAGATCATGGTGGTGGCAGTACCCAAGTCGATACCGATATCTCTTGACAAAATCATATGTATTCTCTCACTTTCAAAAACAGGGGGCAGTGCCGCCGCCCGCTGTATAAACTTTCAGCGATAATATTATATATTAAATATAAAGGGAACACAACACCCAAAACGCCAAAAAATCGAAAATTCATAACTTGGTCATTTTTTCGGGTCGGTGTCGGTGGGTGCTGCCGCATTTTTGGACAAAAAGCGCCGCTCCGGCGTACCGGGGCGACGGTTTTTCACTTGTTTTTATACCTGCTCTCGGGCAATCAGATTGATCTGGTTGGAGTAGACAGTTTGCAGCCTGCCGTTTTGGTCGTAGTAATTTACATACCCTCTGGCCGCCCAGTTGTAGCGGTTGGAGAGTTTCTTTATATTCACCACATAGGTCTCCTCCAGGCTGTCTGTGTTGAAGTTGCTGGCCAGCATTTTGTGTTTAGCAGCAGGGTAAAGTCGGTGGGGTCAAAGTCGGCGGCGTCTTTGTAGTAGAACGCTACGCCCACGGACTGAATATCCAGGTAGTCCGGCCACCCGGCGGCCATAACAAAGGAGCCAACATTGTTCTTTTTCGTCCAGTTTGTAGTACAGATCCAGCACCGGTACCCCCGTCCTTAGCCGGGGAGGGGGGTGGGGCAGAGAGGTGCGTCCGCCGTGTAGGTGGGCAGCAGGGTCACATTTTTGGCCGCTGCGCAGCTTTTCCAGCACGGTACGCTCGTCACAATCCCAGCCGGTGGCGGTGTAGCCGTAGCGATAGGGCACCTCCGGCAACAGATCTGCCAGACTGTCCGTTGCTGCCCATTCCGCCGTGGTGCGGGTAACGGTGGCGCTGATCCAGCCGCTTTCGGTGGCAAAGGTCAGGGTAGCGCTGCCGGTCTTTACGCACACCGCTTGCAGCTGCGCATTGGTGGTGGCGGTAAAGTGATAGGTGGTGTTGCGGCTCATATAGCGGTGATTGATCTTGTCGTACCAACCCACAAAGGTGTAGCCGTCATAGGGCAGTGCCACCAGGGTCACGTCGGCACCCTTTAAGGGCTTGTAGCCGCCACAGCCGCTGGTTTGATCGCCTACTGTGGCGGCGCAAGTGCCGTTCAGGGCGGTGACGGTTAGGTCAAAGTACGGCGCCAGTTTATAAATGGCAGTAGCACCGCGTGGTGCCTGCGTCAATCTGCGCCTGGGTCACATCGCCGGTCAGGTAGGGGGTGTAGGCGTCCACTTCCTTTTGCAGGGCAGCCAGGCTCTCGGCCGAATACTGCGCCGCTTTGCAGGCGGCAGCCAGGGACAACGCCGCTTCCAGCGCACTGCGGTCCACCTCTGCTTTGGGTGGAATCACTGTTTTGCTCTTAAAGGTGATCTTTTGGTCCGCGCCCCGCACATAGCTTAGGTACACGGTATTGCTTACCGGGCAGGCGGTGAGGGTAGACACCGGGCTGTCAATGCGTTCGCCCTCCTGGGTAAAGGTGCCGTTGTCGTAGCGGTACAGCAGCAGGTTGCCGCTCTCCGTATTGGGACTGGCCACCAGGTACAGGCGCCGCCCAGGGTGGTCCATGCGGTTTCGCCGCAGGTGATGCCGCTGTCCGGGCCGAGTGCCCAGTTGCTGCCGTCATAGATGGCGGTTTGCAGGGTGGAGCCGCCCAAAGACAGGTACAGCTTGCCGCCGCTGGTGATCACATCGTAAAAGTTGCCCTTTACCGTATCGTCAGAGAATTTTTCAAAAGCGGTGCCGTTCCATTTGAGTGCGGTGATCACGCTGTTACCGGAGCGATACAGCAGGCAGGGACCGCCGTAGTCCACCAGTTTTGGGCTGGCCGATAAAAGTGCCGGTTACATAGGTGCCAAGGTCAGTGGCGGTGGTGCCGTCCACCTGCATCAGCAGCAGGTCGTTGTAGTACATATAGCCCACCTGCCGGTTGGTGATGCAGGCCATATACAGCTTGCCGCCGATCACCCGCAGGCTGACCCCGGTGCCGGCGTTATCCACCGTGCGTACCGCTTGCCAGCTGCCCCCGGCGGTTAGGTCGTAGCGCATCAGTCGGGCGGCACCGTTGGTGTCGTTAAAGGCCATATACAGGTTGCTGCCCTGCCGTGCCAGTTGGAATTCGCTGGCAAAGTTCTCGCTGATCTCCGGCGCAAAGTCCGTCCAGGCACCGTTTTCATACTTGCGGGAGCGGATCTTTTTGTTCTCTGCCGCTACGGTGTACAGGGCGCCGTCTACCTCTGTCATGGTCACGCCGTAGGTCATGTTTCCGGTGGCGGCATAGTTCAGATCCTGCCACAGGTCATAGTCGCTTTTTGCGGAATTTCCACTTCCAGGGTGGCCTGCTGTTTGTCTGCGGATACGGCAATGTTCTTTAGCACAATGCCGGAGTTGCTGCCGTCGCTGAAGGTCAGGGCCCCGTCTGCCAGGGTGGCGCTCATATTCGCAGAGCCGATGGTGCTGCGGGTTTTGCCGGTGCTGTCGTCCTTGTAGGGCAGGTAGGCGTGGCTCACATCCAGTATCTCGTTGCCGGTGTAGCCCGGTTGGCCGGACTGGGGCCGGAACACGTAAATGCCCGTGTAGCCCCGCAGGTTGGTCAGCCCGTCCACATTCAGGTTCACCCGGTAAACGATTACCCCGGTGCCGCCGATGCGGCAGTCCAGGGAGTCTTTCTCCGTGTAGTTAATGGGGGGCTTTTTGCGGTATTCTACCACAAAGATTTCATGGTCGTTTAAGGGCGATTTCAGGATAAAGGCCTGGTTTCCGTCAGCGTTGGCCTGGTCATCCAGGGTTAGGGTGCTGTTTTGGGTTACCGTATCTATGTTGATCCAGTGGGTAAAATACATCCGCTCGTAGGCCAAGGGGTACTGGGGCGAGCCGGGGATTACTCCGCCCATTACGGACCAGCTGTACACCGGCCGATCGTTGCCGGAATTGCGGTACAGGTCCGGGTAGCCAAAGGTGTGCAGGTACTCGTGGGCCAGCAGACTGCTGCCCTCGGAGCGCAGTCGGTCGGTGCCAAACACATTGTAGCCGACCACCGGCTTGTTATTGATCTTGGCAGAGCCGGAGTAGTCGCTTTTGTGGGCTACCAGCGTGGCTGCGGAGGCGGCTTCGGCGGAGCGGGAGGCCTTTAGAATCACCATCACATTGTCCACATAGCCGTCCCCGTCCAGATCCACGGCTTTGTCTGCAATAGAGGGCATTTGACGGATCAGACTCTCTATGATTTGGGTGTCCAAATTTTGAACCAGGGCATCGCTTTCCTTCACCGGGACTTGCAGGGCGTGCACCGTGGTGCCGTCGTACTGGGGATGGTGTTTTTCATTTGCAGCTGACCGTAGGAAATGCTGCTCAGATAGTTCTTCAGCGAGCGGCCAAAGCTGCCGTCGATGTAGCCCACTAGTTCCCCGGCATATTGGTCAAAATAGGCGTCTGCCGCCGTCTGCGTGTCGTCTGCAAAGTAGCCGAACAGCACAATGTTGGCCTTGTTGACCGTTTTGTTGCCGGTGGTCTTGGCCTGGGCACTGATGGGTAGTGCCGTGCATAGCAGAATCATGGTCAGCAGCAGTGCCAAACCCCGCTTGATCTTGTTCATTTTTTTGCACCCCTTCGCGCCAAAAAAAATGGCGTAATTCCTACCCGAATCATACCATATTTTCTATTGTCAAGTCAATGCGCTTTTCGCGTTGACAAACAAAAAACAGACACCGGAATTTCCGGTGCCTTTTATGTGCAGTACGAATGTGGTCTTGAGTCCTGTAAAAGAAAAAAGACGGCGTAAACAAACGCCGTCTTGGTGGTTGCGGAGGTAGGACTCGAACCTACGACCTCCGGGTTATGAGCCCGACGAGCTTCCAACTGCTCTACTCCGCGATATGGTCGGTGCACTTTTCTTAGTGCTATATCATTTATAGCAGATATTTTTCATTTTTGTCAACACCTAAAATTTTTTGGCAAAGAAAAAAATCAAATGGCGGCCCGGGGCAATGAAAAAAGCAGCGGGCCACTGAAAACCCACTGCTCTCCCATCATCTGCCGATGATAACCTTAACCTGTGCTTAAGCACAAAAAACATAATACTATATTCCGGCCAAAAAAGGCAAGCGAATTGCAGATATTTAACGAATTTATTTATGGTGTATCATTACAGCGGGTATAAATTTAGCTGTGCAGCGGTAGCAAAAGGCACAAAATGCCCCAATAAAATCCAAAAATAGGCACAAAAACCACCTCGCGCGCGCAGGGTTGCAAGCGATTTTAACTTATTTTACGCGGCTGATCTCGCCATGCTTTGCCAGATACTCGTCGCTGGCCGGGAAGTGGTTCTTGTAAGTGATGCTTACCACGGCGCTCTTGTCGCGCAGAACGGCTACATTCGCATGGGACACATCTACGGTAACTTCCATATCATAGTCGGCCTCTACGATCATGCCGGTCTTGGTGTCGATTTTCACAACGCCGGTGCCATTCTTATAATGTACCTTGCAGTTATCGGCAGTGGTGCCCTCAGACCAGGTCAGCGGCTTGATGCTATTAACAACGGAGTCGATGCCGCCCAGTGTATTGAAGAACCGACCCTGAGAGTCCTGACCCTTGTGGCTCATTTCAGCCATCTTAGGCTGGATCTTCATGGTGATGGTGCCGTCGCCATTGTCCTCAACTACAACAGCCAGCACATCATCGGCAGTCAGAGAAGAGGTGACTAAGCTGTTGCCCTTCTCGTCTACATCGTCCTTCTGCACTTTGCCGGCGGTGGGAGGCAGGGCAGAGGTGCCTGCGTGAAAAATGCCGCCTACGATACCGGGTACCATGCTGTTGATGGTTTTGTTCTCATTACCGTCGATGATGACGCTGTTAATCTTTAAGTCCTCATCGCCGATGAAGGCGCTCCAAGTCTGCTTGCTCCGGGGTATTGAACTCGGCGGTCTCAGCTTGGTCTTGTTGTAGGCTCTACATAGTACTTGACTGCGTCCTCGGCGGTGTCCATCTTAATACCGCCGTATGTACCGGCCTGAAACTCGCCGATTACGGACTTGTCCTCAGTAGCGGCGGCGTCGGCAGCTACGGGTGCGGTCTTGGCGGCAGAAAATACCACCTTAACGGCAAAGATAACTGCAACGGCAACCAGTGCGATTAACAAAATGCGGATGATCACATCCAGTGCGGATTTGCGTTTCACATTATAGCTCATAATAAATCCCCTTTCTACAGTATAATAACCGATAGGAACATAATTTTCAACTGCTTTTTTCAAATCTGTCCAAAAAAATAGAAAATTCCGTTTTCGGTTGATTTTTTACAGGGAATCCAGTACACTTACAATTAGCAAGTAGTATCTAAAAATACAAAATCCAGGGATACTACCTTGCAGAAGGGGGATTTTAATTATGGCGGAGACGCTGCAAAAACCAAGAAGAAAGCCGGGCGGAAAAAACACCGTGCCGGTCGCATTGTGCTGGCGGTACTGGGGGTACTGGATCCTGGCCATTGTGATTACGGATGTGGTGGTGTGCCACCATCGGTCGGACCCGGACCACATTCAAACGACGACACCCAAAACCCGTATGTTTGGAACAGACAGACATTTCCGGCCACCGCAGCGGCGGCGGGATCGAACCGGAGGAGACTCTGCGTGCCTTTAAGAATTGCGCCGAGAACCCGGACTTCTCCATTGATGTGTTTGAGTTTGATCTGCATGTCACCAAGGACGATGTGCTGGTGCTGCTTCATGACGACACGGTGGACCGCACCTCGGACAGCCAGCAGGTGTTTGGCGAGAAAGATGTGCGCCCGGAGAACAAGACTTATGACGAACTGCGCCAGTTGAATATGGGCGCTCAGTTTGAGACGGAAAGCGGCGAAAAGCCTATGCGAACCTGCATGGGGATCAGGTGCCGGACGATCTGCGTATTTTGCGGGTGGAGGACGCGTTGGATTACCTGATCGCACAGGGCAAGGGCGAATATAAGTATATTATCGAGATTAAAAACAGCGGCGATTTGGGCACCCACGGTGTGGACCTGCTCTATAATATTATGAAAGAGCGCGGAATTATCGACCGGGTGATCTTCGGCACCTTCCATAAGGAAGTGAGCGCCTATGTGGACGCCACTTATAAGGATATGACCCGCAGCACTTCCATTGCCGAGGTGGCGGAATTCTGGGCTGCAGCCCTGCGCAATGACGAGAATTACACGCCGCCCTGCAAGGTGCTGCAAATTCCCTATTGCGCGCCGTACAAGAACCTGGGCTTCAACCTGGGCACAGCCACGGTAATCAATTATGCCCACGCCCACGATATGGCCGTGCAGTATTGGACAGTGAACGACCCGGAGGACATGGCCTACCTGGTGGATTTGGGCGCCGATTGCATTATGTCCGATTACCCGGATAAGCTTTATGATACCATGCAGGATAAGGCGTAAATATCCGGCGATGGTGAAAACAGAATAGAATCAGTGTGTACCGGCCGGCATTTGTCGGCCGGTATTTTGTGCGGTAATGTGTGCCCGGTATAAGCGGGCGGGGATTTGCTCCCGTTGTAATTGAAAAAAGAAAAGGAACGGCGAGGCCGTTCCTTTTTGCTATACATGATAGATTTATAGTACCTTATCCAGGAAGGTGGTCAGGCGCTCGGCCTTGGGGTGGTCGAAGATGTCCGTGGGGGTGCCTTCTTCCAGCACCTTGCCGTCGTCCATAAACAGCACCCGGCTGGCAACCTCCTTGGCAAAGCCCATCTCGTGGGTGACCACCACCATGGTCATACCATCGTTGGCCAGTTCTTTCATCAGATCCAGCACCTCGCCCACCATTTCCGGGTCCAGGGCGGAGGTGGGCTCGTCAAAGAGCATCACCTTAGGGTTCATGGCCAGAGAACGCACAATGGCGATTCGCTGCTTTTGGCCGCCGGAAAGCATGGAGGGATAGGCGTCTGCCTTATCCCGCAGGCCGATCCGATCCAGCAGGCGCAGGGCGTTCTCGTTGGCCTCCTCCTTGTTCATCAGCTTTAGCTGAATGGGGGCCAGGGTAATGTTGGCCAGCACGGTCTTGTTGTTAAACAGGTTAAAGTGCTGAAACACCATGCCCATACTGCGGCGCACCCGGTTGATGTCCGTCTTTTTATCCGTAATGCACTGGCCGTCAAACCAGATTTGACCGGAGGTGGGGGTTTCCAGCAAATTCAGGCACCGCAAAAAGGTGCTCTTGCCGGAGCCGGAGGGGCCGATCACAACGATCTTTTCGCCCTTTTCGATGTTTTCGTCTATGCCTTTCAGCACTTCCAGCTTACCAAAGCTTTTGTGCAGGTCAGATACCTTTATCACTTTTTCTCAGGCTCCTTTCCATCAACTTAATGCCCAGGGTGATTACCAGTACGATCACAATGTAGATCAGAGCCATCACCAGGTAGGGGATCATAAATTCGTAGCTGTTGGAGCCAATGCGGTTAAACGCAACATACAGGTCCATAGCGCCTACGAAGCTGACCACCGAGGTCTCTTTAATCAGCGAGATAAACTCATTGCCCAGCGTGGGCAGAATGTTTTTGACTGCCTGGGGGATCACGATCTTCATCATGGTGGTGGCGTAGCTCAGACCAATGGCCCGGCCGCCCTCCATCTGCCCACTGTCTACGGACAGAATACCGGCGCGCATGATTTCGGAGATATAGGCGGCGGAGTTCATACCGAAGACCACCACGGCTACGGCCACGGAGTTCATGTGCAGGTTCATCAGCGGCATCAGCACATAGTAGAATACCAGCAGCTGTACCACAATGGGGGTGCCTCGGAACAGGCCCACATACAGCCCGGACAGACCGTTAAAAGAACTTAGCCACCGGATTGGTGCGGGGAATAACCCGGGTGGTGGCGATCACGGTGCCGAAAACGATACCGATCAGCAAGCCCAGCATGGCGATCTCCGCCGTATTGCGCAGGCCAAGCAGTACCGTCTTGTAGCCGTCGTGATGAATAAAGTAGTCAAGGAAAACCTGAACTTGTTGCTAAAATTATCCATAAGTTGCGTCCCTGCCGCCAAGGCGGCTTCTTGTCAAAAATGCCCCACCCGTGCGGGGGTGGAGGTGCGGATTCGTCTTTGTTTATTGGACCTGATTATGCCACATTGTTGATGGCGGTGGTGATGGCAGCTGCGGTGCGGCATCTACGATCACATAATTCAGGTTGCCGTTGATCAGGTCCTGCATAGCCAGAGAGGCGTTGTCATAGCCAACGAACTGAGCCTTCAAACCGGCAAAGCCCATGTCCTTGCTGCCCTGCACATAGGACTGACCGGTGGTGCCGTTCTGGCCGCCGATCTTCACGCTGCTGTCCAGGCCGTTCAGGATCTTCTCCACATCTTCCTTGGTCTTGCAAGCATCAAAGGTGGTGTCGTCGCCCTTTACAACCACTTTCTGAGAAGCGGAATAATAAGAGTCGGTAAAGTCTACCTGCTTTGCGCGGGTCTCGTTGACGGTTAAGCCGGCCATAGCGATGTCGCACTTCTGCTGCTGCACGGAGGTAACCACGGCCTCAAACTTCATGTCCTTGATTACCAGTTCTTTGCCCAGGCTGTCTGCCAGTGCTTTGGCAATCTCCATGTCAATGCCGTAGAAGGTGTCGCCCTTCTTGTACTCAAAAGGCTCAAACTCGGCGTTGGTGGCAACCACCAGCTGATCCTTGGTGCTGTCCTCGGTGGCGCTGGTCACGCCTGCCGGCTCACCGCCGCCAAAGTAGTGATTGCAGATTTCGTCCAGCTTGCCGCTTTTTTTGAGCTCTTTGATGAAAGCGTTGGCCTTCTCTTTCAGCTCCGGCTGCTTTTTGTCCACGCCAAAGGCGTATTCCTCGTCAGACAGTGCAATGTCGATCACCTTGACCTTCTGGGTCTTGGCGGCCTCTGTGGTGCCCTTGCCATCGTTGCCGCTGTTAGAGGAGCAAGCGGCGAAAGACGCAGCCACAAACAGGACAGCCAGTACCAGGGCAATGACTTTGTTAAACTTCTTCATTGTTTTGTACCTATCCTTTCAAAAAATTGCCGTACAGATACTTATAAATATACGGTTCATCGTGGTTCACTGTAGCACATTCCCGGGAAAAATGCAAGAGCTTTCCATAGATTATACGCATAAATATGCAGTCTTTGCATAGCGAATGTATAGGCGCACAAAAAGGGGCGAAAAACAATAACGCTTTTTTGTGCAATGTAGCATAAATCCGTCCCCGTTGACGAACGCCCCCCGGGGCGCTATAATAAGTAATAAATCACGCCCGCCCGGCAAGGGGGGCAAGATAAGAGAGGTACAGTGTGATGATGACAAATATTCCTGAGCTGAAGCTGGGACTGGTGAGCGTGTCTCGAGACTGCTTCCCCATGGCGCTGTCCGTTGGACGGCGAGACGCATTGGCGGCAGCCTATGCCAAGTACGGCATGCTGCACAACTGCCCGGTGTGTATAGAGAGCGAGACGGATGTGGCGCCGGGCTTTAGCAGACTTAAAGGCTGCCGGGGTCAACGCCTTGGTGATCTTCCTTGGCAACTTCGGTCCGGAGACGGCAGAGACCACTCTGGCCAAGCAGTTTGACGGCCCGGTGATGTTTTGCGCAGCGGCGGAGGAGAGCGGCGACAGCCTGCTGGACGGCCGCGGCGACGCCTACTGCGGTATGCTCAATGCGTCCTATAATTTGAACTTGCGTGGCGTGCAGGCGTATATTCCCCAGTACCCGGTGGGTACGGCAGCGGACTGTGCCGCCATGATCCGGGACTTTGTGCCGGTGGCAACGGCGCTGCTGGCACTGTCTGATTTGAAGATCATTTCCTTCGGCCCCCGTCCCCAGGACTTTTTTGGCCTGCAACGCGCCTATCGCGCCCCTGCACCGGCTGGGCATTGAGATTGAGGAGAACAGCGAGCTGGATCTGTACGCTGCGTTCCACGCCCACGCCGGGGACGCCCGCATTCCCGATGTGGTAGCGGAGATGGAGGAAGAGCTGGGCGAGGGTAATAAGAAGCCGGAGATCCTGGCCAAGCTGGCTCAGTACGAGCTGACTCTGCTGGACTGGGTGGAGACCCACAAGCGCGCGCAAGTATGTGGCCATTGCCGGCAAGTGCTGGCCTGCATTCCAGACGGAGTTCCAGTTTGTGCCCTGTTATGTAAACAGCCGCCTGACCGCCAAGGGCATTCCCGTGTCCTGCGAGGTGGATATTTACGGCGTGCTGTCCGAGTTTATCGGCACCTGCGTCAGTCGGGACGCGGTGACCCTGCTGGATATTAACAACAGCGTGCCGGCCGATCTGTATGCGGAGAAGATCAAGAATGCGTATCCGTACAGCCTAACCGATACTTTTATGGGCTTCCATTGCGGCAACACCCCGGTTTGCAAGCTGTCTGCCTGCGAGATGAAGTACCAGAAAATCATGGCACGCACCCTGCCTGTGGAGTACACCAACGGCACCCTGGAGGGGGATATTGCCCCCGGTCCCATCACCTTCTTCCGGCTCCAATCCACGGCGGACTGCCGGTTGCGGGGCTATGTGGCAGAGGGGGAGGTGCTGCCGGTGCCTACCCGCTCCTTTGGCGGCATCGGTGTGTTTGCCATTCCCCAAATGGGTCGGTTCTATCGCCATGTGCTCATTGAAAAGAACTTCCCCCACCATGGGGCAGTGGCTTTTGGCCATTACGGCAAGGCCATCTTTGATGTGCTGCGGTGCCTGGGCGTTACCGATGTGGGCTTTAATCAGCCCCAGGGTATGCTCTATCCTACGGAAAATCCTTTTGCGTAAATCCGGATCACCCATTGCCCGGCTCTGCAGAGCCGGGCTTTTTTGCGCCTTTTTGGGGTCAAAATGTGGATTTTTGCCCCCGGGGTTGACAAATGGAAAAATTGGATTATAATAACAATTAGCACTCGAAGTCAAAGAGTGCTAATTCTGAAATAACAAAGGTGATTTGAATGAGAAAAAAGCAATTCAAGGCAGAGTCTAAAAAGCTGCTGGATATGATGATCAACTCCATTTATACCCATAAGGAGATCTTTTTGCGGGAGCTGATCTCCAACGCCTCCGACGCGCTGGACAAGCTGTACTTCCGCTCTTTGACGGATGACACGGTGGGTATGAATCGCAGCGATTTTCACATTCGCCTGGCGGTGGACAAGGACGCCCGCACCCTGACCGTGACAGATAACGGCATCGGTATGACCGGCGAAGAACTGGAGCAGAATCTGGGCACCATCGCCAAGTCCGGTTCCCTGAACTTTAAGCAGGAGAACGACACCAAGACTGCCGACGATGTAGAAGTGATCGGCCAGTTCGGCGTGGGTTCTACTCCGCCTTTATGGTGGCGGACAAGGTGACCGTGGAGTCTAAGGCCTTTGGGGCAGATACAGCCAACTGCTGGACCTCTACCGGCGCAGACGGCTACACCTTAGAGCCTTGCGACAAGGCAGATTGCGTACGGTGATCACCCTGCACTTGAAAGAGAACACCGAGGAAGAAAATTACGACGAGTTCCTGGAGCCGTACCGGATTCAGGGCCTGGTGAAGAAATACAGCGATTATATCCGCTATCCCATTATCATGCAGATGAGCCACCAGGTGCCGAACCCGGACAAAAAGGGCGAGACCGTGACAGAGGTGGCGGACGAGACCTTAAATTCTATGGTGCCTCTGTGGCGTAAGGCCAAAAGCGAGCTGAAGCCGGAGGACTACAATGCATTTTACAAGCAGCGCTTTGGCGACTATGAGGACCCGGTGGATGTGATGCACTTTAAGACCGAGGGTCAAGCCACCTTTGACGCCCTGCTGTATATCCCTAAGAACCCGCCTTTTGACTACTACACCAAGGAATTTGAAAAAGGGCTGGCGCTGTACTCCAACGGTGTGCTGATTATGGAGAAGTGCCCGGATCTGCTGCCGGATCACTTTAGCTTCGTGCGCGGGCTTATTGACAGTGCAGACCTGAGCCTGAACATCTCCCGTGAGATGCTCCAGCACGATCATCAGCTGAAGATCATTGCCAAGGCCATTAACCGCAAGATCAAGAATGAGCTGACCCGCATGCTGAAGAATGAGCGGGAGAAGTACGAGGCATTCTTTAAGACCTTTGGCGTGCAGCTGAAATTCGGCGTGTATGCCAACTATGGCGCCGAGAAGGACGACCTGAAAGACCTGCTGCTGTTCAGATCCTCTGCCGGGGAGGGTATGATGACCCTGAAAGAGTATGTGGATGGTATGGCCGAGGGGCAGGACACCATTTATTATGCCTGTGGCGACACGGCGGAGAAGATCGCTTTGCTGCCCCAGACGGACGCGGTGCTGAGCAAGGGTTACCAAGTGCTGTACCTGACGGACGATGTAGATGAGTTTGCCCTGCAAATGCTCATGGAGTACGATGGCAAGAAGTTCGCTAACATTACGAAGGACGACCTGAATTTGGAAAGCGAAGATGAAAAGAAAGCCATGGAGCAAAAGAATGCCGACGCCAAGGGTTTGCTGGACACGATGAAAGAGGCGTTGGGCGAGGAAGTCAGCGCCGTGAAATTCTCCGGCAACTTAGGCAGCCACGCAGTGTGCCTGTCGGCAGAGGGTTACCTGTCCATGGAGATGGAAAAAGTGCTCAGCAGTATGCCCGGCGGCGGCCAGGGCGCCAAGGCCCAGCTGGTGCTGGAGATCAACGATAAGCACCCGCTGGCAGAGAAGTTGTTCGCCCTCTTAAAGGACGATCCGGAAACGCTGAAGAAATACACCAAGATCCTGTACGATCAGGCGCGGCTCATCAGCGGGCTGGATGTGCAAAACCCCACAGCGCTGGCAGACAGCATTGTGGATATGATGTTATAATCCATATAAAACAGAGAACGGCACCGCTTGCAGTTGCAGGCAGTGCCGTTCTTTTTTTGTTCAGTCTGTTGTGCGTACCCACACGGCCATTTGGTCCTCCTGACCGTTTAGTCTGCGGCAGAAGGGGATGAAACGAAGGGTGCGGGGCACGGCCTTTGGTGGGGCTGTGGTGTACAGATGATCGCCGCCTTGCAGACAGGTGCCCGCGGCCAGTAGGCAGCCGTCCCGATAGACGATCGGTGATTTGGAGTCTAAAGTAAGGGCGTGGATAGAGGGAGCGCCTTGGGTCTCCAGCGCATAGATCAGCCCGCCACGGCTGAGCGCTACTCGCCCGGCATTGGCGCCTACCCGGGCGTCACTGTACAACAGTCGAACCGTGGGAGCAAAGTAAAAGCGCAGGGTGGTGGGGGTAGTGATTTGTTGCACATAGTAGCCGTCCTTTGCCGTAACCGGTTGGCCGTCCAGGGTAGGACATTTGCACCAGTCCGGCAGACGCAGCCGTAGAGTAAAGGGTCGCTTTAGCTGGGTGATCTTTACGGTGAAGTCACCGCTTTCCGGTAGGGCAGAGATGATTTGCAGATGCCCAAAAGGCGTGTCTACCTGCGCACCCAAGGGCAACTCAATAGCCAGGGTGCTGTCGTCTGCATAAAACCCGTATTGTCCGATCCCGGCAGTGACCCGCGCCACATTGGGTGGACAGCAGGCGCAGTCAAACCAGTTTTGGCGGCGCAACGCCTGGTGTTTGCGCTCCGGTACGGTATCGTTCAGCACACCCTCCGCCTCCAGTGGATTGGCGTAGTAGAAGTGGCAGCCGTCGGCGCTCATGGCTCCGGCAATTGTGTTCCACAGGGCAAGCTCCGCCACGGCGCCGTACGCAGCGTGCGGGTGGCAACGGTACAGCCGCTGTGCAAAGAATACCAGCCCGGCAGAGGCGCAGCTTTCCCCATACGCCAGGCGTTCGGCAGATAATAGGCCGGGCCAAAAGCCTCGCCCACAGCAGTCTGGCCCAGCGCACCGGTCACATACAGTTTGGTGCGACACAGATCTTGCCACAGCGTTTCGCAGGCGGCTTGCAGCGCCCGGTTCCCGGTATGCTCTGCCACGGCGGCTGCCCCGGCATATAGGTACACGCCTCGCACCGCATGGCCCACGGCAGTTGTCTGTGCGGTCAGCGGGCAGTGGGCCTGGTTATAAATATAGTCGCTGCCGTCGGTGTCAACGCCTCGTTCCCTGTCAAAAACAGCGGTCGGGTGCCCCGCGTGCGGATAAAAAAGTCGGCTGTTTGCAAATAGTCCGCCTTGCCGGTGACCTCATACAGTTGTACCAGTGCCAGCTCTGCCAGCGGGTGGCCGGGATAGCCGGGGCGCTTTCCTCTGCCAAAGGTGCGGCAAATGCAGTCCGCGGCTCGGCAGGCAATATCCAATAGGTCCCGCTCACCCTGCATGGCCCACCGGGCACAGGCAGCTTGGGCCAGATGGCCGAAGCAGTACAGCTCATGGTAGTCCTTTAAGTTAGTAAATCGGTTTTGCAGGCCGTTGATGGAATACAGGGTGTCCAAATAGCCGTCCGTCTCCTGGGCGGCGGCAATGATCTCCACCGCTTCCCGGCTCTTTTCAGTCAGGTACGCTCGGTTGCCGTAGGGTATGGCATAGGCGGCGGCCTCCAGCCATTTGTACAGGTCGCTGTCCTGAAACACCCACCCCATAAAGGCGTTCTCTTGGCTGTTTCTTGTCATCATAATCACATTTGTTCGGTGGGGTAGGTGGGTCGAGGGCCACCGGCTTTTGCTGCGGCAATG
>ENA-OPYV01000276-OPYV01000276.1-human-gut-metagenome-genome-assembly--contig:-NODE-276-length-16036-cov-1.823559_pt1 | contig 16036 bp, 24 predicted proteins | sample MGYA00242474_ERZ504485 | MGnify/ENA primary metagenome ERZ504485 (study PRJEB26092, sample SAMD00036263) | human gut metagenome | host: Homo sapiens | study: EMG produced TPA metagenomics assembly of...
TATTCATAGAATTAGGCAAGAATTGCGGTTCTAATGCAACACCATCTCTGTTCTCATATGGTTTTCCAAATTTTACCATCACTTCCTCCTGCCAGAAAGTTTCCTGCATATAACTGCATGCATGGAAGTGTTGTTGTGATCGTTAATTTTCGTCCACTTTCTTTATCATATAAGACTGCATGATCTTTCTCATCCTTTAACATAAAACAATGATCATAGCCTCCAACGAATCTCAACTGTTCATCATCATCATGAATCCGTTCTCCAATCTCATGAAAACTTTTAAAATCAAATGGTGTATTCTCTACATCCAAAAACTTACCTGTTGGAAGACCATTCTCATCTGCACATGCAATCTGATCTGATTTGATCATCAATTGATGATCATAGATCTTACTGTCTTTTGCTGAAAGATTAAAAAAGGAATGATTGGCTATATTGATCAGTGTGTCTTGATCTGACATTGCTTCATATTCCATCTTTAATTCATTTCCAGATAGACGATATACTATCTTTAAATAAAGACTTCCTGGAAATCCTTCTTCCATATCTGGAGAAAGATAGATAAAACGGATTCCATTTTCTAAAATCTCATAGTTAAAAATCTTCTGATTAAATCCATTTATACCTCCATGAATCGTATTCGGTCCGGAATTTACTGCAAGTTTATAGGTCTTTCCATTCAACTGAAACTCTCCATTTGCAATTCTGTTTGCAACACGTCCGATGATACATCCTAAAAATTTATCATCTTTATGACAATCTTCCACATCTTGATATCCAAGAACGACATCTCCATAATTTCCATCTCTGTCTTTTGTGAACACAGATAAAATATGACAACCAAGGTTACTCGTGATCACTTTTATCTCATCATTTTGTAATTCAAATAAGCAGACTCCATTTTGTCTTTTTCGATCATTTTTACTTTCATCATTTTACAACACTTTCTTTTAAATTTTATCTGATATCTTTATTGATCCATTTTCATTATTTGCCTTGGCCATAGTAAGCATTTGCCCCATGTTTTCTGAAGAAATGTTTATCCTGCAGATATTGTGGTGCTGGCTTTGCTTCTGGATTTAAATGCTCGCAACGGTATGCCATCTTTGCGACTTCTTCTAAGACAACGGCATTATGAACTGCCTCGCTGCATCAGCTCCCCATGTAAATGGTCCATGATTTGTACAAAGCACTCCTGGAACATAAACTGGATTCTTATCTTTAAATGTCTCAATGATCACCAATCCTGTATTCTTCTCATAGGCTTCTTCAATTTCTTCTTTTGTGAGACTTCTTGCACATGGAATTTCTCCATAGAAGTAATCTGCATGTGTTGTTCCATAGCATGGAATACTTCTCCCCGCCTGTGCCCATGATGTTGCCCATGGGGAATGTGTATGTACAATTCCTCCTAAATCTTTGAATGCTTTATATAATTCAATATGCGTTGGTGTATCAGAAGATGGATTTAAATCTCCTTCCACTCTGTTTCCATCAAGATCCATGACAACCATATCTTCTGGAGAAAGTTTATCATAATCCACACCACTTGGTTTAATAACAAATAAAACCACTTTCTCTATCAATTCCACTGACATTTCCCCATGTATATGTGATCAGACCTCTTTTAGGAAGTTCCATATTTGCTTCATAGACTTCTTTTTTTAATTGTTCTAACATTTTTCGTCTCCTTTTTACATGACATCAATTGCAACTCGTTCAAGTGCAAGACCTTTTTTGATATTGTTTGATAAATTCATCAAATCCTTCCACATCTTTTTCATCTGGAGCGATCGTTGTACCTTCTTCCCCTGCAAATACTTTGTCAGAAAGATAGGTATCAAGCGTCTCATCTTCTGCTTTATCCAGCATATAGGCTGCAAGGATCGCCATTCCCCATGCACCACCTTCTCCAGCTGTTTTCATAACTGATACTGGTGCATTCACAGCTGCTGCCATGATCTTTTGTCCAACACCTTCTGTTTTGAATAATCCACCATGTCCCAGCATTTTATCAACTTTGACATCTTCTTCTTTCATCAAGATATCAAGCCCCGTCTTCAAAGCTCCAAGTGCTGTGTATAGATGAACTCTCATAAAGTTTGCAAGATTAAAATTACTATCTGGTTTTCTTACAAATAATGGCCTCCTTCTTCAAATCCTGTGATATGTTCTCCTGAGAAATAGTTGTATGCAAGTAATCCACCACAATCCTTGTCACCTTCTAATGCTTTATTGTAAAGAGTTCCATAAAGCTGATCCATATCTACATCTTCCACACCAAAGTTCTGTGCAAATTCTTTAAATAAGTTGACCCATGCATTCAGATCTGATGTACAGTTATTACAATGTACCATACCCACAAGATCACCTGATGGCGTTGTGACAAGATCGATCTCATCATAAACTTTCTTTAATTCTTTCTCTAAAACGATCATTGCAAAAACACTTGTTCCTGCAGATACATTTCCTGTTTTTCTTGTCACGCTGTTTGTCGCAACCATTCCAGTTCCTGCATCTCCTTCTGGAGGACATAAAGGAATTCCAGCTTCCAGATTACCAGATGGATCTAATAATTTTGCTCCTTCTTCGCTTAAGATACCCGCTTTATCTCCAGCTATTAAAACTTTTGGTAAGATATTTTCTAATTTCCATCCAAATTTTTTATCTTTGATCAGGTTGTCAAAATGTCTTGATCATCGTCTGGTTATAATCTTTTGTTTCAATATCGATTGGGAACATTCCAGACGCTTCTCCAAACACCGAGCACCTTTTCACCTGTTAAATTTCCAATGGACATATCCTGCCAGTGTTGTCAGATAATCAATATCTTTTACATGTTCTTCTTCTTTTAAAATTGCCTGATACAGATGTGCGATACTCCATCTTTGAGGAATGTGATAAGAAAATGCTTCCGTTAATTTCTCAGAAGCTTCTTCTGTCATTGTATTTCTCCATGTTCGGAATGGCACTAACAATTCTCCATCTTTATCAAATGCCATATATCCATGCATCATCGCACTAAATCCGATACTTCCAACCTTAGTTAGTGTAATATCATATTTTTCTTTCACGTCGTTTACCAAGTTTTGGTAACTGTCTTGTAGTCCACTCCAGATGTCTTCTAATGTATAAGTCCATATATTATTCTCTAGACGATTTTCCCAGTCATGGCTTCCGGATGCGATCGGATGATGATCTTTGTCGATCAGTACAACTTTGATCCTTGTTGATCCAAATTCGATTCCCAATGCTGTTTTTCCATCTGCGATCATTTGCTTTGTTTCCATGATACTACCTCCATTTTCTAACGATAAACTACTTCATTCCATCTTAATTCATTCTTTAATATTCTGATATCTGTATTCTCATCAATGACAACACTCTCAATTCCCATAGCCTCTGCCCATGCAACCATCTGATCTACACTAAGATCATAAGAAAATGCTGTATGATGTGCTCCACCAGCTAAGATCCATGCCTCTGCTCCTTTATAAAGATCTGGTTTTGGTGTCCAGAATGCCGTCGCTACTGGAAGCTCTGGCATTGGTTTTTCTGTCTTTTTACAATCCACTTTATTAATGATCAGACGGAAACGATGTCCAAGATCGATCAAAGAAGTGGCTATTCCTTCTCCTTCTTTTGCTGTAAATACAAGTCTTGCAGGATCTTCACGATCTCCCATAGATAATGGATTTACTTTGATTGAAACAGGACCATCCGCGATCGTTGGGCATACTTCCAACATATGAGCTTCTAAGATACCCTCTTTTCCCGGAACAAAATTATATGTATAATCTTCCATAAATGATGTTCCTTTGGCATCTTTCTTTCCTGCTGTCATAACTTTCATCAGTCGTACCATTGCTGCTGTCTTCCAGTCACCTTCTGCACCAAATCCATAACCTTTTTCCATTAATCTCTGAATCGCAAGTCCTGGAAGCTGTTTTAATCCACCAAGATCGCCAAAGTGTGTAACAACTGCCTGATAATCATGGTCTTTTAAGAATTTTTCCAGTCCGATCTCGATTCCTGCCTGTACCTCTACATGTTTCTTAAATTCGATCGGATCTCTGCCCTCTAATAAAAGATTGTATTTTTCATAATATAACTGTGTCAGTGCATCAATATCACCTTTGCTGACTGCATTGACATAATCTACAACCTCATTGACTGGATATGCATCGATCTCCCATCCAAATTTAATCTGTGCTTCGACTTTATCACCTTCTGTAACCGCAACATTTCTCATATTATCCGCAATCCTTACCACACGGATATTTTTACTTTCCACCATTCCGATTGCACTTCTCATCCAAGATGCGATCTTTTCTTTCACTTCTTTTGATTCATAATATCCAACAACAACTTCTCTTGGGATTCCCATTCTTGTTACGATATGTCCAAATTCCCTGTCACCATGTGCTGACTGGTTTTCATTCATAAAATCCATATCAATCGTGTCATATGGGATTTCTTCATTAAACTGTGTGTGAAGATGTAATAATGGTTTCTTAAATGCCTGTAATCCTGCGATCCATGATTTGCTGGGGAGAATGTGTGCATCCATGTGATGACACCGGCACATTCTTCATCTGCATTTGCTTCTTCAAATGTTCTTCTGATCGAAGTACTATCAATTAATGTCGGTTTCCATACAACTTCAAATGGTAAGATACCACTTTCATTGAAATTCTGCACAATGATCTGTGCATGTTTTGCCACATGGCTTAAACATTCATCTCCATATAAATCCTGTGATCCTGTTGCAAACCAAAATTTGTAATTTTTTTAAGTTCCTTTTTGCCTCCCAGTTTTATATCTATTCTTGATTCCTATTTTTACATGAGTTTCCGATCACCAATTTCGGTTCGATCAAATACTCTGTTTTCATGTCTTTATCTGATCCACCTTGTATCTTTTCTAGCAACAACTGTCCTGCCATCTCGCCAAGTTTTTCCTGTGGATGAGCAATAGTCGTTAAAGAAAGTGGATGCTGATGTGCAAGCATTGAATTATCATATCCTGTGATCGACAAGTCTTCTGGAATTGAAACACCGATCTGATGCAATCCTCCAATGATTGAAAATGCGATCTGGTCATTGTAACAGACAACTGCATCCATCTTTCTTTGATCCTTTATCATCTGAACAACCGATGTTACTGGTTTCGTCTGACGATCTTCTGTATGAAACCAGACAACCATATCTGGATCATATTGATATCCTGCTTCCTGAAGTGCCATCACATTAACCTTTATGTCGTTCTCTTCCTTGATGATCATCTGCTTTAAAAAACTCCTACGATATGTTGATGTCCCATATCGATCAGATATTTTTGTAAGCAGATAACCTCCTTTACAGTCGTCCATAAGAATGTGGGGTTTGTCTTTCATCTCCTCATAGACTCCGTGAATAAAAATGTAGGGAATTTCATATTTATCAAGATTCTCATAAAGTTTTGGATGTCTGCATACAATCTCACTTTTACTTGGCTCAATGATCAAGCCATCAATATCTTTTGTAAGAATATCTTCAAGACATGCTGTCTCTCCTCGTCTGCTATTTTCTGTTGTCTTAAAAATAATGCTGTATCCATCTTTGGAAAGGACACTGTTGATTCCTTGGATCAATCTAGGGAATATATAATCAGAAATATAGGTTGTAACCACTGCAATGTTCTTTGATTCCTTTTTTATGAAGTGCCCGTTCTGTACAAAACGTTCCCTTTCCATGAACTGCAATGATATAACCTTCTTCTTCCAGAATTGACAGCGCCTTACGTACGGTATGGCGGCTAAGATCATATTCCTGTACTAGTTGATTCTCTGACGGCATCTTATCTCCCGGTTGATAGACACCAGATAAATATCATTCTTCAGTAATTCCTTTAATGTGTGATATTTCATTTCTCCTTTGTTCTTTCCCATGTTTGACATCCTCCTTCCTTATGGTTCTTATTTTAAAACTTGTACGGTCCTCTTTACAAGTTATTGTTTATGGTCAATATTAACAATATTTTCACTTTATTTCTATGCACTTTTAACAAAAACTATTTTTTCTATCATTCTGCTTTTCCTTTTCTACTATCTCATGCTATACTGACTATCAAGAAGGAGTAACATACGATTGGAGGATTTCATGAAAATTTTGTGTGTAACAAAATGCCCGACTGGAATGGTTCAAACCTATGTTGCGGCAGAGAAACTAGAACAGCAGGTAAGAAACTTGGCGTTGACCTTTCTGTGGAAACACAGGGAGCTATGGGAATTCAAAATCAGTTTTCCCCTGAACAGATCGATGAAGCTGATTATATTGTGATCGCTGCTGATGTTGCGATCGACGAAGCTTCCCGCTTCGGTAATAAAAAGCTTTATGTCACATCTTTAGAAGATGCCATTGTTCATCCTGAGCAGATTTTAGAATCTCTGACAACCAAGTCATATTCTTATCAGGATGCAGCTGTATCGAATAAGAAGATTCTTGGTTAGAAAAAGCCATCACATTTATGATCTTAATGGTCACTAATGTGGTGGTTTTTTTCAAATATATGTGATGATCAGATCAAATTACAATTTGTAAATTACGTTTATTTATGTTAAACTAGAACATATATTCGAAAGGAACTGTTTGATATGGAAATCTCATCAAAAGATTTATCTTTAAATGAAAAATTGAAGATTTTAGCTGATGCAGCAAAATACGATGTCGCCTGTACTTCCAGTGGTTCTTCCCGCCGTGGAAAGAAAGGAATGCTCGGGAATACAGAGGCTGCTGGAATCTGTCATAGTTTTTCTTCGGATGGGCGCTGTGTGTCTTTGCTTAAGATCTTACTTAGCAATGAATGTATTTATGATTGTAAGTATTGTCTAAACCGAGTAAGTAATGACAGGGTTCGTACAACATTTACTCCGGACGAGATCTGTACACTTGTTGTGGAATTTTATCGAAGAAATTATATTGAAGGGTTATTTTTAAGCTCTGGGATTGTGAAGAGTCCGACTTATACGATGGAATTGATGTATCAGGCTATTTACCTGCTTCGTACAAAGTACCACTAATGGATATATCCATGTGAAAGCGATTCCTGGCGCTTCGGATGAATTGATCACGAAATATGGGATATCTTGTCGATCGTATGAGTGTGATCTGGAACTTCCTACGATTGACGGGCTTAAGAAGCTGGCTCCTCATAAGAATCCAAAGAAACTTGTTGCTCCGATCCGCCAGATTCAAAATGGAATCGTGGATCATCGGTTGATGATCGGGAAAGATGCCTCTATGGAACGTTCTCGAAGTAATAAGTATTTGAAGCATACGATCTTTCAGGAGAATCCTTATCAGCGGATTCAGACTGGTTCTTCCCCGTTGACACTTGCAGATCCTTCTCTTAAGAATACCTTACGTTTGCAAAATAATGGAAAACCAGCTTCTTTTGTTCCTGCCGGTCAGAGTACACAGATGATCATTGGTGCAACTGGGGAGAATGATCTGCAGCTTTTATCAACAACACAGAAATTATATCAGCAGTATGACTTGAAACGTGTATTTTATTCTGCTTATGTTCCTTTGAATGAAGATTCTAATCTGCCAGCTCTTGGAACTGCACCACCGCTTCTTCGGGAACACCGTCTGTATCAGGCAGACTGGCTACTACGTTTTTACGGATTTAAAGCAGATGAATTACTTTCTGTAGACCGGCCGAATTTTAATACGATGCTTGATCCAAAGTGTGACTGGGCACTTCGTCATCTGGATATTTATCCGGTTGAGATCAACCGGGCTTCTTATGATGTGTTGCTTCGTGTTCCTGGAATCGGGACAAAGTCTGCGTTTCGTATTGTGAAGGCACGCAAACATGGAACTCTTAATTTTGAACATTTAAAAAAGATGGGGGTTGTTCTAAAACGTGCGAAGTATTTTATTACTTGCAGCGGGAAGATGATGCATCGGATACCGATTGAAGAAGATTTTATTACCAGGCAGCTGATCGGTGAAGATGGAAAGCAGAACTGGGAGATCGATCATCCGCAGACTTATCGGCAACTTTCTTTATTTGATGATTTTAATTTTCAATCTGAAGTTACTGTGGAAGATTCTTCGAAAACTTTATTTGGACAGATGTAATTTTCATTATTTTTTGTATTCTGGAGGCTATTATGACTGTTTTTACCTGTGAAGATAATTTTGATGCGATGATGACTTGTGTTTATGAGGCTTGGGCATCAAGACTTGGGCATTCCAATATTAAATTGAATACAGAACCGATTGGGAATCTGGAATTATTCTGTGATTATCGGCATGTGGATGCCGACCCTGATAAAACTGCCAGTGTCGTTCGTTCTATCAAGAGTAAGATTTCTTACCAGGCTTATATTATGATCTATGAAGCTGCGATGTCTAATGTCGAGGATAAATTAGATACGATTTATCGTTTTATTGTTGCTGGATTCCAATTACGGTGCTCATGTTGTGGATTTTCTTTCAGGACCTGTGGTTATGCGGATGTTTTGAATTGAAACGTAAAGTTGGAAATGAAGCTCATTTTCATGTGGAATTTATCCGATTTGCGAATATGCCTGGAGATGTGTTGGTAGGTCATATTGAGCCAAAGAGTAATGTATTGACTCTGGTTGCACCACATTTTTCTGATCGTCTGCCTTCTGAAAACTGGATGATCATTGATGATAAACGCTTCATTGCTGTTGTCCATCCTGCAGATCAAGATTATTATTTAACAACACTTTCAAAAGAAGAAATGGACCGGCTGTCCATTCAGACAGACGATCCGTTTATTGATTTATGGAAAGACTTTTTCAATACGATTGGGATTAAAAGAACGAGAAAATCATCAGTGTCAGAGAAATCTGATGCCTTTGTGGTATCGGAAACATATGACAGAATTCAAATCTTAGGATTTATTTGTGTTTTGTTAATTGGAGTAATTCATACTATAATATCATTATTTTTATATGAGTGTTATTGTTAAAAAGTTGGATTTAATACCTTGGTAATCTCTACATATTTTTTATAAACTTGTTGGTATGTTTGTTCATTTTCTTTGTTTGGTTCATATATTTCTTTTACCTTTACAAATTGATCAGCTGCTTCTTCTACAGAATCCCAGATTCCATTTGCCACTCCTGCTAAGATCGCACATCCCATACATGCAGTACTTTCGCTGTTGTCTATGACTTTCACTGGAATTCCCAGAATGTCTGCTTTAATCTGACACCATGCTTTTGACTTTGATCCACCTCCAAGAGAACGGATCTCTGTCATGGTTGCTCCTAATTTTTTCTCACATTCTAACATCCTTTTTAACGCAATGGCAAGTCCTTCCATGATTGCCCTTATAAAATGACCTCTATTATGTCCCGCATGGATTCCATAGTAGACACCTTTCGCATTTTCATTTAATTCAGGGATTCCTGATCCTTGAAAATATGGAAGCATGATCAGTCCATCTGCTCCTGGTGGTGTTGCTTTTACCATTTCATCCATCTGGGTATATGCATTCAGTCCTGTTTCCTGCTCTATTCTTTTTTTCTTCATCACAAAATGTATCTCGATACCATTTCATGATGATCGAACCTGTGCAATATGGCTGATACATGTATTTCCCGGCGATCGCACTACACAATGTCGGAACATCTCCTTTTGACTCTGGATTTAACTGATCGATCGTTGCCACAGTTACAAGTGCTGATCCTGTACTTTCTGATGCAATTCCTGATTTTATATTACCTGCACCGATCGCACCACATCCTTGATCAAATGCTCCCACATTGATCTTTGTCTGTGGATCTAATCCAAATTCTTTTGCTGCGCTCTCGCTGATCGTTCCCAGTTCTGTTCCTGGTTCTTCTAACTTTGGAAGATATTCTTCTTTGATTCCTGTATATGCAAGCATTTCTTTCCAGTAACAGCGATTTGTAATATCAAAAAATCCATGATCACTTGCTGTTGAATGATCTGTATAGTATGTTCCTGTCAGTTTAAAGATAAAGTAATCCTTAATCTGTGCAAACATTCTTGTCTTTTCAAAGATTTCTGGTGTTTTATGTTTCACTGCAAGAATCTTACTTACCGGATGGATCGCATATATTCCATCAAATCCAACTTTCTTTATGATATCTTGTTTCTCAAACTGCTCTGTTAATTCTTTTGCTTCCTTCGTTGCCCTTGTATCCATCCATGCGATTACTTTACATAGAGGTTTATTATTTTTATCCAAAAACACGCAAGTTTCCGCAGTTGATGAAATCCAACACATTTGATATCTTTACTGGTACTCTTGCATTTTTAACAGATTCTTTGATGGATTGTTTGAATGCCTCTTCATATAGAGAAAGATCTGCTTCCACTTCGCCACTTGGAAGTGTTGTCAATGGATATTCACTTGTTTTTGTGCCATAAATCTCACCATCTTCTCCGATGACTGCTGCTTTAATCGCTGTTGTTCCGATGTCAATTCCCAGTATGTACTTCATTATCTCCCTCCTTAGCAATCTTGTCCGCGTTGATCTCCATCCAGAGATCTGCATTTTTAATACCTAATTTCTGAGGATTAAAGACAGGTTTTTCAATTCCTGCTTTTCTTTGTGCCATTATAATCGTCGAAAATCTTCTTGATCGTTGGTGACATGATCAATAATACGATCACATTAAACCATACCATCAATCCAACACCTACTTCTCCCGATGCAAAACTGGTTGCTGCAGATTGAATCGCAAAGTAATAAAAATCAATGGCATTGCAAATTTCTTAATCCCCAGATTGCTATTTTCCTTGTTTTTGGAGATTGTTTATATAACATATAAGCAATTGCTGTTTCTCCTTGATAGTAATAATTTAGTAATGTTGTAAATGCAAAGAAAAATAAGAAGAAAGCTAATAAGATACCTCCAAAAATTTCCAGGAAAATAGAATTTAATGCTTCCTGTGTCCAGGCAATTCCAACTTCAGCTGATCCACTTGCCACATTTGCTGAACCTTTCCCTATATAAAGACTTGCTCCTGTCTGATCCAGAACATTAAAACAATCCGTTAAGATGATCATTAATGCTGTACAAATACATACAAAAAGATCAATATATACAGATAATGAATTGATCAATCCCTGTACACCTGGATGAGAACACTCAGTTGCAGATGCTGCTGGAACGGCTTCTCCCATACCTGCTCCTGAGGAATTTACAGATCGTTTTACTCCCCATAAAACAGCACTACCTAATAATCCTCCAAACATTGCATGTTGTCCAAAAGCACATCTTATGATCAAGCTAAAAGCTTCTGGTATTTCCTTGATCCTTAGGATCATTACAATGACGGTCATTAAGATAAATCCAATCGTCATAAATGGTACGATCAATTCTGCGGTCTTTGCAATACGCTTAATTCCTCCAGAAATTACAAAGAATAATAAAACTGCAATGATCGCTCCTGTAATATACTGTGATACTCCGATACTATTTTTAAAGCCACTTGTAATTGAAAATGCATGAGGTGCTACTGTAAGAATTGGGACACAGATAAATGTTAACAATGCATATACGACCGCAAGCGGTTTGATCCCTAATCCTCTTTCTATATAATAATATGCTCCACCTCGATATTCTCCATCCTGTTTGATCTTATAACACTGACCAAGAGAACATTCTGCATAAGAAATTGCCGTATCAAGAATGGATGTTACCATCATCCAGAAAAACTGCTCCCCGGTCCACCGCTTAAGATCGCTACCGCAACTCCGGCAACATTTGCCCGTACCAAACACGATATCCGATAACCGTACAAAAAAAATGTTGCAAATGGTGAAATTCCTGCATCTGAATCATTTGCTCCGAATAATAAACTGAATCTGATGCTTGATATTTCGAACCTGAACTCCTTTTAAAATGATCGTAAAAAATACTGCCGAACCTAAAATTAAAAAATATGATTGGATTTGACCAAACAATCGTATCCAGCTTGATAAAAAACTCGCCCATTATGCTCCTTCCTTGCCTTATTCTATGTAGACATAAACATAATCACTCCTTAGCTCTATTATACCAAGTGGAAGCTAATGCTTCCACTTGATCTTCCCTGTTTTATATTATCTAGTCAATTACCAGTCATGTTCAAACATCTCTTCTTGTGCCTCGATATCAAGAGATGTATATCCTGTCAGTTTGATCGGTCTTACCGGTCCTCGTTTTGTTGCCTGCGGAACTTCACTTGGTGCTACTTTCAATTCTGCTGCAATGATACGTTCAATGGTTTTTGCACAGTTGCGTCCCTGACACATTCCCATACCAGTTCTTAACAGTCGTTTCACTTCATTAACACTGGTTGCACCATTTCTAACTGCTTCAATTACTTCCGCTTTTGTGATTTCTTCGCAACGGCATACATACATCTCGTCGTTGTCAATGGCATCAATTGCTGCCTGATCCACTGCTTTATTTTCTTCTTCATCCGCAATTCTCTTTCCATCTACAGAAATATTGCGAACCTTCATTCCATATCCTTTTGGAACTTTTACTTCAATTACCGCAGTTCTGTCATTTTTCTTTGTCAAAACAACTCTTAACAACAACTGCTTTGATCACATATTTTCCATCTCTTGAAAGTCCATAAACTTCCTGATCTTTCTCTGGAAGCGGATAATATTCATATGGAAGTGTTACTGTATCATATTCTTCATGTGACATATCCACAAGAAAACATGCCTGTCCCGGACACTGTGCCACACACAATCCACATCCAATACATTTTTTCCGGATCCACAACTGGAAGATTTGTAATCGGATTTCCAATGGAAATCGCATGATGTGGACAGGCACTTTCACATGGATTACATGGAATATTCTGTTTACACTCGATAACTACACATTTTTTGTTATTTAATACTTCAATTCCAGGAAATCCAGGAATGTCCATAACTTCTTCTAAATCTAAAATCCATCTTTAGCAAGCACTGTTCTTCACCTTCCATTCTTCCATCTGCTCTATGATCTGTTCCTTCGCATCATGACGACCCTGTCCAAAAGGTCCTGTTCTAGCTGATCTAATGAATTCCAAACATTTTCTTTGGCTTTCGCTGCTTCTTCTTTGCTGAGCTTTCCAAGTGCTTCGGCTGCTGCGATTCCTGCAAGTTTTCCTTCTTCGATCGCTGAGGATGCTTCTTCCACTCCAGAAGAGTCTCCTGCAACATAGATTCCCTCTTTTGTTGTTTCCATATTTCGATCATGCATTGGAACCTGTGCACCTAATCTTCCGGCATTCACAAAATGTGACATCTGCATGATGGTAATCCAATATCTGGTGTCAATCCGACTGCAATTCCGATCACGTCACATTCAATGAATTGTTCTGTTCCTGGAATTGGCTGAAATTTATTATCAACTTCCGCAACGATCGCTCCTTTAACTCCTGACATATCTTCATTTGGTACTGCTTCCAAAACTGTATGTCCTACATATAAAGGAACTCCTGCTCTTCTTACTTTTCCTGCATGGACACCATAACCACCAAGCTGTGGTGCAGCTTCGACAATTCCTGCTACATCGATTCCTGCCTGTAATAAACTGATATGTTACGATCAGTCCTACATTTCCTGATCCGATCATTAAAACTCTTTGTCCTACAGATACTCGATGTACATTGATCATCGTCTGGATGGCACCAGCTCCTACAACTCCTGGTAATGTCCATCCTGGAAATGCCAATGGGTTTTCACTTGCTCCTGTCGCCATAATGACTTTCTTTGGATGAACGATCATTCCTTCTTCTCCGTTTACAGCAAGAGCAACCCCTTCTCCATTTGGATAAAATCCATAGGCAACCGTATTTAACATAACTGTCACTCCAAGTTTCTCCACTTCTTCTAACAGCTGTGTTCCAATATCGACACCTCTGGTTCCTGCTTTATGTCTTCTTGAACCAAAGAATTTATGAATCTGTTTAAATAACTGCCCGCCAGGCTTATTATTTTCATCAACTACTAGTACTTCGGCACCACATTTTGCAGCTTCAATTGCTGCGGAAAGCCCTGCAGGACCTGCGCCGATCACGAGAATTTCAATATCTTTCTTCATCTACGCTTCCTCCCATTTTCCAAGACCATCCTGAGTTTCTACTACCATACCAGCTTCCACTGGTGTTACACATGTACGTACGTTTGGATCACCATTGACTGTCATAACACAGTTTGTGCAACGCCCAATTCCACAAAAATATCCTCGTGGTTCATGATGTTTCTGGCTGATATTTGATACTTTAATACCCTCCGCAAGGAGTGCTGAAAGGATTGGTTCTCCTTCCACTGCAGGGATTTCTTTTCCATCGACAATGATCGTAACCATCTTCTTTTCTTCAAGATCTCCCAAAATAATATGGTTTTCTATTCTGGACATATCGTTCCCTCCTTACCGATCTACACTTCTTTTACATTAAAAATATTCTTCACCATTCATACATTTTGATCGCTTCTGCAGCAGCTCCTGGTCCAATGCAGTATCCACAGAAACCTGTGACTGCATAGTATACACCTGGATATTTTTTTCTACTTCCCCCGATATAAAGGAAGTCTTTTCTGGCGTAAAATCCTTCAAATCCTGACCAGCTGCGCAGAATATTTAACTTCTTCACGGAAGGAATGATATTTTGCGCTTCTCTTACATTAAAACACAGACCATTAATGGAAACGTCTTTTTTCTTATCATCTTTGTTCAGATCTCCATATCCTTCACGTCCACCACCGATCAAAACAGAACCTTCTGCTGTTTGCTTCATCGTCATCGTCGGTGTTGTGATCGTATAGTCTATAAAATGAGGTGCTTTCTCTGTCACTGTGATCATGTTATGTTTTTCTTCTAATTCAATATGAACACCCATCTGATCCAACAGCCATGGAGACCGGATTCCTCCTGTGATCAAAATCTTCTTTGCCTGATATACCTGTCCATCTTCTGCATATGCCAGATATCCATTCTCTTTGGATTCATGAATTTCTTTGATAAACTGATGGTCATAAAATTCACATCCAGCTCTTTCGCTTTCATAAGAATTGCAACTCCAGCCTTCAATGGATTGGAATATCCTGACATTGGACTAAAGTTTGCTGCGATCACATTGTCACAAATATATGGTATCTTCTCTTTGACCTGTTCTTTATTTAATCGTTCGATCGGAAGTCCTAGTTTGTTAAAAACGTTCTTCCTGTTCATCTAACATTTTTAAATCTTCTTCTCTTAATACACAATAAAGTCCGCCTGTTCGATGATATCCACAATCAATTCCATCTTCATTTGGAACATATCCCATAACTGTGCTGCCAGTACATGCATTGGCAGAGATTTTGGAGGCTGCTGGAGGAGTTCCATTCCTCCAGCATTAACTCCAGAAGCTTCGTTACATGGATAACTTTTATCCACGATCGTTACTTTCTTTCCATCTTTTCGTCAGCAGATATGCAGCACTACATCCAACAATTCCGGCACCTATAATCAAATAATCTGTCTTTCTCACAAGAACCCTCCTTGTATATCGTATAATCTATTCGTAATCTTTTTTTTACTGACCTTTTTTTACATTTTATTTGTTTTTGCGAGTTCTTTGATCTGACTCCATTCAACTACCAGTTTCTTGTCTTCATCACTGATCTCTCTTCTTGGACGGCGGCAGATTCCTTCATCGAACCCGATAACTTCAGATAAGATATGTTTTACAGCCTGTGTTGGTGCTGGATATCTTTCTGTCATATTTACAACCGGATACAGTTTTTTGTAGATTTCCAGACCTTTCTGATAATCTTTTTCTACGATCATTGCATTGTGGAAGTCAGCAGATAATTTTTGGAAGAATGTTTGCTGTCATACTAATCCATCCAATTGCTCCTGTTGCATATGCCTGGTACAGTAAGTAATCACATCCACACAATACATTTTTTCTCTTCTTCTGCCTGCTCTGCTTCAAAGATGAATCTGTCATAACATCAATGACCATAAGATGCATCTTTACAATCTTTACAATGTTGGCAGTTTAT
>ENA-OPYV01000277-OPYV01000277.1-human-gut-metagenome-genome-assembly--contig:-NODE-277-length-15872-cov-2.821086_pt1 | contig 15872 bp, 22 predicted proteins | sample MGYA00242474_ERZ504485 | MGnify/ENA primary metagenome ERZ504485 (study PRJEB26092, sample SAMD00036263) | human gut metagenome | host: Homo sapiens | study: EMG produced TPA metagenomics assembly of...
CACAAACTTGTTGAGCATATTGAGCTCGTCGGGGCAGGTGGCCATAACGTCCTTGAGGACGTACTTGAGCATGGCCTCGGCGTTATCCATGTAGTCGTTTAAGGTCGGCAAAGGCCATCTCGGGCTCGATCATCCAAAACTCGGCGGCGTGGCGCGTGGTGTTGGAGTTTTCGGCGCGGAAGGTGGGGCCAAAGGTGTATACGTCGCCAAAGGCCATGGCAAAGTTCTCGGCATTGAGCTGGCCGGACACGGTGAGGCTTGCGTGCTTGCCAAAGAAGTCCTGGCTCCAGTCGACCTCGCCGGACTCGGTGAGGGGCGGATTTTTGGGGTCGAGCGTGGTCACGCGGAACATCTCGCCAGCGCCCTCGCAGTCACTCGTGGTGATGATGGGGGTGTTGACGTAGACAAAGCCCTGCTCCTGGAAGAAGCGGTGGATGGCAGCAGCTGCGACAGAGCGGATGCGGAACACGGCGCGGAACAGTTGGTGCGCGGGCGGAGGTGCTGCTGGGTGCGCAGGAACTCGACGGTTGCGCGCTTCTTCTGCAGCGGGTAATCCGGGGCGCTCGTGCCCTCGACCTCGATGGAGGTGGCAGAAAGCTCGAAAGGCTGGGGCGCATCGGGGGTCAGCTTGACGGTGCCGGTGCAAATGAGTGCGGCCGAGACGTTTTGATGGGCGATCTCGTCGTAGTTGTCGAGTGCCTCGCGGTTCATGCGACCTGCAGGTCGCGGAAGCAGCTGCCGTCGTTGAGCGTAACAAAGCCAAAGTTCTTCATGTCGCGGACGGACTTGACCCAGCCGGCGACGGTGACGGTCTGGCCGCCGAGCGACTCGGCATCGGCATATAGCTGCGCGATTTTGGTGCGGTTCACGTATCCTCCCATAACGGTTGAATGATAGTTATCCATACAGTTCGATATTCTAGCAGCTCGGCTCATTTGGGCTATACAGATAAGGCATTGGCGGGATGGTTTTTCAAACGAAAAGCGCCCCGCGGCCAAATGGTCGCGGGCGCTTGACGAGGTGCCTTTTGGCTGTATGGCGCGGGGCCTGGCTACTTGGTCTTGGCTACCAGCAGCGGGTCGCCCAGCTTGACGAGCGGGTTGCCGCCGATAAGCGTTCCAGATTCGCCGACATGGTCGATGCTCTTAAGACGATCGAGCTCGGAGACGATGACGGTCACGATGTCCTCGTGACCAGCGGCCTTAATGGCCTCGCGGTCGAAGCTGATGAGCGGCTGGCCTGCCTTGACCACATCGCCCATCTCGACAAAGCGGGCAAAACCCTTGCCGTTCATTTCCACGGTGCCCAGGCCAACATGGATGAACACGCGAAGACCGTCCTCGGTGATCATGCCAATGGAGTGGTTGGTGACAGTGGTGGCGCCGATGCGGCCGTTGGCGGGCGCATAGATGGTGCCGGTAATGGGCTCGATGCCATAGCCCTGGCCAAGCATGCCCGAGGCGATCGTCTCGTCGGGAACCTCGTCCAGGTTGACGAGCACGCCGTTGACGGGGGCATAGATGACGCCTTCGCGGGTGGCGAAGCTTGCTGCGGGCGGAACGGACGCCTCGCCGGTCGAGGTGAAGGTGGACTTAAGCGAATCGAGCAGACCCATAGTTGCCTCCAACTTAAATAGGCGCATATCGCGCGTTTGGTTTGCCGGAAACGTTTCACATGTGTTTCGCGGCTTGGTCAACGCCCCTATTCTACGCTGCTCAACGATACCTCTGAACTGGGATTATGTGATATATCAGTTGAAGGGAAACTTATTGCCGGAGTGTTTCTGCGCCACGGGTTCAAGTGGGGTACGCTTGAAGGCGAAAAACAAGGGCGCATAATTTGCGCGAAGGGAGCACATATGATTGTCGAGAACCATGCGCTGTGGGGCGAGGAGCCGACCGAGGATTATCCGGCGACGTTTACGTATTTGGGTGCCGAGCCGTTGCCCGATAAACCGAATGGCCGCCGCCCCGCGGTGATTATCTGTGGCGGAGGCGGGTTTACACATATCGCTCCGCACGAGCAGGACCCGGTGGCGTTTGCATTTTTGGATCACGGTTACCAGGCCTTTGTGCTCAACTATGTCACGAGCTCTACGGGTGACGTGAGCTTTCCGCACCCCCAGGCAGATCTTGCCAAGATGGTCGCCACGGTGCGCGCCAACGCCGACGAGTGGCATGTCGATCCTAAGCGCGTGTGCGTCGTGGGATTCTCGGCGGGCGGCATGATCTGTGCCTCGCTGGCAACGCAGTGGAAGACCGGCCCCTTCGCGGCACTTGCCGGGGCACGTCCGGACGACATTCGTCCCGATGCCGTGGTGCTGGGCTATCCGCTGCTCGACTTTGCCTATGTGCGCGACATGCAGACGCGCGATCCGCGCATTGACTTGCGCGTACCCAAGACGGGCGGCAAGACGGGGCGCGATTTGCTCAACGACTACCTGTCGATGGTGACGGGTGGCGAGGCAACTGACGAGCATTTGGCCGATATCTGCCCCACCACGCATGTTTCGCGTCAGATGCCGCCGACCTTTGTGTGGGGCGTGTCCGACGACAAGACGGCGCCGATCGCGCAGGTCTACCCGTTTGCGCAGCGCATGGCCGAGGAGGGCGTTGCATGCGAGATGCACGTCTTCGACCAGGGCGGCCACGGCCTTTCGCTCGGCAACGCCAACACCGCGGTCGACAACGAGGACAAGCAGGTGGCAGTCCGTCCCTGGATTCGCCTAGCCTTCCGCTCCTGGAGCGCCACGGGTTTTAGTTACGGCGTTTTACCAAACCGCGTAACCACTTGACGCTGCGAGCCCGCCAGGGCGGCAATCTGTTAATTGAACGTCACTATGTGTTCGCGCTATCATGCGTGGTTAAATGGTTAGCCATGGCAAACGGTTAGCCAAGATAAACAAAATGCACGCCTGTGCGGCCGGGGGAGGAACGCGGACGTGAGGCTCGATACACTCGAGATTGGAAAGGATGCCGTTGTCGCATCGGTGGCATCGGACGATCAGGCACTCCGACAGCATATTTTGGACATGGGCCTAACGCCGGGCACCGAAGTCACCATGATGAAGTACGCCCCTATGGGCGACCCGCTCGAGATTCGCCTGCGTGGCTATGAGTTGACGCTGCGCAAGGACGATGCCGCTCGCATCGAGCTCGTGGGCATTCACGACACCGATACGGGTCCGCGCGCTAACGCCGCAATCGGCACGACGGAGCATCCGGCCCTGGGCGAGGGGACGTATTCGCCCCGCGCGGCAAAGACGGCCGTGCCCGAGGGCGCACCGCTGCATTTTGCCCTCGCCGGCAACCAAAACTGCGGCAAGACCACGCTGTTCAACCAGCTGACGGGCTCCAACCAGCATGTCGGTAACTTTCCTGGCGTGACGGTCGACCGCAAAGATGGCACCATCCGCAACCACCCCGAGGCAAGCGTTACCGACCTGCCCGGCATTTATTCTCTGTCGCCGTACACGGGCGAGGAGATCGTAAGCCGCCAGTTTATCCTGGATGAGCACCCCGACGCCATCATCGATATCATCGACGCCACCAACATCGAGCGTAACCTGTACCTGACACTGCAGCTTATGGAGCTCGATCGACCCATGGTCATCGCGCTCAACATGATGGACGAGGTGACGGCCAACGGCGGCGCCGTGGACGTCAACCTGCTCGAGAGCCTGCTGGGCGTGCCTGTTGTTCCCATTAGTGCTGCCCGCAACGAGGGCATTGGCGAGTTGGTGATCATGCCTTGCACGTGGCGCGGTCCGCGAGCGCCCCGGTCGCCTGGACTTCTGCGCGCCCGATGGTCCGGACGGCGGCGCGCTGCATCGCTGCATTCACGGCATCGCCAACCTTATCGAGGACCATGCCGCGACGGCGCACATTCCGGTGCGCTTTGCGGCGACCAAACTGGTCGAGGGCGATGAGCTGGTAACCGAGGCGCTTCACCTGGATCGCAATGAGCTCGACGCTATCGAGCACATCATCACCCAGATGGAGGGCGAGGCCGGCACCGACCGCCTATCTGCGCTGGCCGATATGCGTTTTAGCTTTATCGGCGACGTGTGCGGGCGTTGCGTCGTCAAGCCGCACGAGAGCCGCGAGCACGTGCGCTCCGTCAAGATTGACCGCATCCTGACAGGTCGTTACACAGCCATTCCGGCGTTCCTGGTGATCATGGGCCTCGTCTTTTGGCTGACGTTTGGCGTGATCGGCGCGGCGTTGCAAGGGCTCATGGAGGACGGCATCGCTGCCGTCATCGCCTCGGCCGATGCGGGCCTCAAGGCGTTCGGCACCAACGACGTGGTGCGCTCGCTGGCTGTTGACGGCGTGCTTACGGGCGTGGGCAGCGTGCTGACCTTCCTGCCGATTATCGTCGTGCTCTTTTTGTTCCTCTCCATTCTGGAAGACTCGGGCTACATGGCGCGCGTTGCCTTTGTCATGGATAAGGTGCTGCGTCGTTTTGGCCTGTCGGGCCGTAGCTTCGTGCCCATGCTCGTCGGTTTTGGCTGCACCGTGCCGGCTATCATGTCGACCCGTACGCTCCCATCCGAGCACGACCGCAAGATGACGGTCATGCTCACGCCGTTTATGAGCTGCTCGGCCAAGCTGCCGGTCTACGGTCTGTTGTGCGGGGCGTTTTTCCCGCAAGCGACAGTTCCCGCCATGGTCTCGCTCTATCTGATCGGCATCGTGGTCGGCTGCATCGCGGCTTTGGTGCTCAACCGCACGGCATTTAAGGGCGACCCGGTTCCGTTTATCATGGAGCTTCCCAATTACCGCCTGCCGAGCGTCAAGACGACGGTGATGCTGGCATGGGATAAGGCCAAGGACTTCATCACCAAGGCCTTTACCATTATCTTTGCCGCTACGGTGGTCATCTGGTTCCTGCAGACGTTCGATATCCGCTTTAATGTGGTCGCCGATCAGTCGCAAAGCTTGCTTGCTGGTCTGGGTAGCATCATCGCGCCGGTGCTGGCCCCGCTCGGTTTTGGCGACTGGCGTGCATCCACGGCGCTCGTCACCGGACTTATTGCCAAAGAGAGCGTCATCTCGACGCTCACGGTGCTTTTGGGCGCAACCTCTCCCGCGGCACTGTCAGCCATGTTTTCGCCGTTTACCGCCTACGTGTTCTTGGTCTTTACGCTGCTGTACCCGCCTTGCGTGGCGTCCATCGGCGCCGTCAAGAGCGAGTTGGGCGCGCGCTATGCCGTGGCCGTATTCGCGTTTCAGGTGACGGTCGCCTGGATCGTGGCGTTTGTCGTGCATTCGGCGGGCATATTGCTGGGGTTGGCTTAGGGGCGCGTTGATGCTCCGCGCTTTTGGGCGAGCAACAATTCAATAAATATGAGCCAAAATACCGGTAATTGTCGGCCTGCGGGGACTGTCCTACGCTGCAGGTTGCCGTTCGCTGCCTATTTGCTGCCGTTTACGGATTCGTAAATACTTGCAATCGTCGGTCGATTTAACCGCATTACGCGATGCCGATGCGCATTTTGTGTGCCCCTTTCTACAATCACTTTGTGTCTATTGCCGAACATGTCTTCCGTTTCGCCTGTGTGGGGACGTGGGGTGCAATAGTCGTTTGTAGAGGCTCATTGAGGAGGGAATTGATGAAAGAAAAATTCCAATCGTTCGGAAAGGCAATGCTCGTTCCGATTACGCTCATTGCCATTTCCGGTCTCTTTTTGGGTATCGGTAGCGTTTTTTACGACCGAACTGACCCTTGTGTCCCTTGGCGTTAATTGGGACTGGTATGCCGCTTCGCCGCTCTTTACGTTCTTCTCGGTATTTAAGGGTCTCGGCGAGGTAATCATTGGAAACCTCGGTGTTTTGTTTGCCGTCGGCTGCGCCTTCTCCTTGTCTCGCAAAGAGAAGGGCTGGGCTGCCTTTTCTGCCCTTGTCTGCTATCTCACCATGCTCAAGACGGTTGAGATTCTGCTTGGAGCAGCTGGCTTGGCTGCCGACAATACAACGGTGGAAGCTCTTCAGAAGGTCGGCCTTACGTCCATTCAGGCGAGTGAGCAGTCCGCACTCTACACTACCTCGCTCGGCTTTTTTGGCTACAGCTCTGGTGTCTTTGGCGGCATTATCGTGGGCTGCCTGGTCGCCTGGATCACCGGCCGTTTTTACAAGACCAAGCTTCCAACGGCGCTGGCGTTTTTTGCGGGCAGTCGAACGGTTCCCATTGTATCGCTGGTCGCCGGTGGCGTCCTGGGCGGCATCATGTACTTCGTTTGGCCCGTCATCGGTGGATGCTTCTCGGGTATTGCGACGTTCGTGAAAGGCTCCGGTCTGGTCGGTACGTTTGTCTATCGCTGGGTGCTCGAGAGCCTTGTGCCGTTTGGCTTGCATCCGCTGCTCGAGACGCCCATGTATTGGACTGAGCTTGGCGGCTCCATGGTCGTCGACGGAACGCGCGTGGTGGGCAATAGCGCTATTCAGCTTGCACAGCTCGCTTCTCCCAGTAGCGACAAGCTCTTGGTTAGGGCCTTCATGGCTGGCTATGGCATTAACGATTACGCGTTGTTCCCGGGCATCGCCCTTGCTATGTGGTCTTGTGCCAAGCCCCAGAACCGCAAGAAGGTTGCTGGTCTTTTAATCCCCACAGTGATTTCGACTGTTTTCTTTGGCGTTACGGAGCCTATTCTCTTTACGTTCCTGTTTGCCGCCCCCTGGCTCTACTTTGGCGTTTACGCTCCGCTTTCCGGACTGGGTGAAGTTCTCTCGGAGGCAATGGGCGTTTCGGTGTACCAGGGAAATATCAAGGACCTGATCCCATTCTTATTCCGCCCCGAGAAGCTTAATCTGCTTCCGTACCTTATTCTGCTCCCGGCCTTTTTCCTGGCAGCTTTCTTCCTCTTCCGGTTCTTTTATTACTAAGTTCGATATCAAGACGCCCGGTCGAGACGATGGTGACGATATTGAGTTGATCAACAGCAGAGCCGAGTTCGAGGCAAAGGCCGCTGAGGCAAAGGGCGAGTCTGATAGCACTCCCGAGAAGGCAGTCCAGGGCCGTGCGACCAAGGACAGCGCGCTTGCTGTTGGCATTGTCGAAGCGCTTGGTGGAGCCGACAACATTGATGATCTTGACAACTGCATCTCACGTCTTCGCGTGATTGTCAAGGATGGTTCTAAGGTTGCAGACGACGAGGTGTTCACCAAGAATCTTGAAGCTATGGGCGTTATCCGCCTGAGCGACAAGGCAATCCAGGTCATTTACGGTCCTCGTGTCGGCGAAGTCGCTTCTGAGGTGCACGAAGTTCTCGGTGACGAGTAAAACGCGCAAGTGGCTTTTAATTACATAGCGCAATTCCAGGGCTTGGCTTCCTATCGCATGATTTAGGGAGCCAAGCCTTCTTGTTTTAGATTGTCAAGGCAGATACTCAATAGTTCTTCGAATGCGAGAATACAACTTCCGGTAAAGCAGTTAGGCTTAACGTTCTTAAGATCCATTGGGTGATCGTCATGTATCGTAAAGATCGCGTCTGCCGTCTTGGCGAGCTCGCTGTCTTCGTTGCCGGTAAACGCGAGGGTCGTAATGCCCGCGTCGTGGCATGCCCTTGCGGTTTCCAGGATGGCTTCTGTCTGGCCCGATTTGGATATGAGCATCATGCAGCTGAGCGTATTTCGGTTGGATTCGACAAACTGATCGGTTTCTAGGAAGTCCTGTATGACGGCCAAAAAGCCAAGTCCAACGAGCTTGGTCGCCATGTACTGCGCAACGATGCGTGAGAAGCCCTCTCCGTTTACTCCGATCATTCTGTTGCGATGCAGTGCGGCGATGAATACGTCTACATCTCCGGTGTGGCATACGAAGTGGACGCTACTGTCTTTGAGTGATTGATTCATTTCGCGGGAGACATGCTGAAGGTGCTTGAGATCGTACATCATTTCGCGGTAGCCACGGTAGCCGAGCTTTTTTCGAAAGCCTGATGACTGTCGTCATGCTGGTAAAGCATGCCATGGCGACGGGGTTTTTATGCCAATATCATCGAGGGTGTCGATATTGTTGAGCAGGTATTCGAGTACGCTTTGCTCGATTTCGGATAGCTTTGCGGCTGAGTAGAGCTTGGAAATCTGCTTTTTATCAACCATCGGTGCTCCCTTCCCGCCGGACGTGTGTGGCCGCTTCCGTTGCGTAAATAATAACTCCTTGGGGAATTCCTTTCCCGCCTTGCAGCCGGGGCGGGAAGCGGCCCTCCATGCTGGATACAATATCCATACACAGGCGAACCATGCAATATTGAATGTGCTAATTGGGGGTTTCGATATGAAACTTACGGTCATAGGCGGCGGTGGCGTCCGCTCCATGTTTTTGGCAAAGAGCATAGCCCAGCAGGCGTCATCGCTTGGAATCGATGAACTTGTGTTTATGGACAATGATCCCGAGAAGCTGCGCATCTACGGTGGCCTTGCCGCCCATGTCTCGGGCATGCTTTGCCCCACGCTTAATTTTTCACTGACGGGCGATGCAGTCGAGGCCGTTAAGGACGCCGATTACGTGATCACGACGATTCGCGTCGGTGGGGACCATATGCGCGTTCGCGATGAGCGCATTGCTCTCTCACATGGGGTTCTTGGCCAAGAGACGACTGGCGCAGCCGGCGTGTCTTTTGCCATGCGCTCCGTCCCTGCGCTTGCTTCGTATTGCGAGTTAATCAAGAAGTACGCAAAGCCGGGCGCAAGGTGTTTAACTTTACTAATCCCGCTGGCGTCGTATCTCAGGCCTTACGCGATATGGGCTACGATTTTACTTATGGCATTTGCGATGCCCCCTCGGGCATGTTGCATCAGTTTGCCGAGTATAAAGGCGTTGATCCCGCATCGGTTCAGGGCGAGTGCTATGGACTCAACCACCTCTCGTTCTTCCGCAATGTGACGGTTGACGGCGAGGACATCATGCCCGACTTGATCCACGACGACGGGGCATATGCTCATACGGATCTTAGGTTCTTCGAGAAGGATCTCGTTCTAAATCGCGGATGCGTGCCAAATGAGTACCTATACTATTTCTACTATCGCGAGCGCGCCGTTGCCAACGTTCTCTCTTCGCCCCAGACGCGCGGCGAACTAATCGAAGAAATTAATCGAGAAATGACGAGCGAGTTGCATCTATCGATATTGAGAACGACTTCGAAAGGGCCTCGCGTGCTTTGAGAGTGGTACGGAATGCGCGAAAACAACTACATGGCGGCCGAGACAGGTATTCACCGCGACAAGCCGTGGACGTTTGACGTGTACGGCAAAGATGCTGGCGGATACGCAGGTGTTGCGCTCCGTTTCATGGATATTGCTCGCTCTGGCAAGACGCAGCAGATGATCTTGTGCACCCCCAACAATGGCGCCATCCCCGGCCTTCTCGATACAGATGTCATCGAGTCAACGTGCGATATCTCCACCGATGGCTGTGTACCGCATCGCGTCGAAGCCGATTCTGTGCCCGCGGGAACCTCGAATTGATTCGTCGCGTCAAGTACTACGAGCGCACCGTGGCGCGTGGCATCGTTAACCGATCGAAGCGCGACATTGTCGAGAGCCTCGCGATGCACCCGCTCGTTAATTCGTACTCCTTGGCGAAAGACATCGCCGCGCAGTACTTTGAGCTTAACCGCGACTACATCGACGGCTGGACAGACTAGTCTGGACGTTAAACTAGAATCGTGGATGGGCGGACCGGCGTTTATATTGGCGCTCGTTCGCCCTGCCTAGTAAGAAAACGGGTATAGAGTGAACTTGCGAGAGAACTTCAATGTCTTTCTGGAATCGGGCGATCGGGCGAAGGGATGCCGGAGTGGCTGCACGATGGCGTTATATATCCCCTTGTTTGTTATGAGCGCGCTTCAAATTGGTGTATCAAACGTTGCAACTGAGCTCGCCTATATCAATCCGTCCATTACGCTTATTTGCACTGTGGTCGCGGCCTTTTTAAACCTGCTTCTATCGAATGTGGCTTTTTCATTATTTGCCGTCGACCGGTCCAAAGAGACGGTGCAACCTGCTCGAACCCCTCCGGTTTATCTCTTGGCCTCGACGGTTCCCCTCCAGATTTCTGGGGCGCTGCTAATTTATTTGGTTCACTTGATTTTATCGGCAATTGTAGTCTTTGCCTCGCTTGCGAGCAGCCAGCTCGGGGTGTTGTGCTCGCTTGTGGTGGCAGTAATCGTGACGCTTCTTTCCGCGTCGTTCGTATTCGTGTTAATTGAAGATGCGGACGTGGAGCAGAGGGGACTACGAGGTATTCGGTTTGCACCACGCTACATCATGCGTTCGGTCACGGTGCTTCGTTCCTCCTGCAGGGAAATCGCGCGTCCCGCAACGCTGCTGGTGGCATGGAACCTGGTTGCAAGTTGCGCTATCCAGGTTCTTGTTGGATGGGTAGTTTCGAGTGCGGCGCTGCCGTCGGCACTTTCAGTGACGGCGCTTGTACATGAGGGACTTTATTATGGGGCGTTTGCTTATATGCTGCTTTTGCTAGTTCATTGTGCGGTTGCGAGTTGGCTCGAAATTGACGTGCTCATGGGGGTGTCCTTGTGCGTATCCGAGCAGGCGCGATAGCCCGAAGATGAAGCCGCGTTTTCGACATTGAGTTTCTGCGTACCTTGCTTTCTAAGCAGAATTGGCGCGCCATCTGTTAACGATCGTTTCCAAGAATTCTTTTGTTGCTCATTTTATAGACTTCTCATTGCTATAATCGCCCACCGCTCTAGATGATCGGAGAGGTTTTCCTATATGGCTCAAACAAAGCAAGGTGGTATCGCACTCAGGCAGTGGCTCCCGCTCATCGGACTCACCTGCTGCGCCTTCGTGTTCAACACGTCGGAGTTTATGCCCATCGGTCTTTTGACTGACATCGCCGCGTCGTTCTCGCTCACCGAGTCCCAAGCCGGCATCATGATCTCGGTCTATGCCTGGGGCGTCATGCTGCTGTCGCTGCCGCTTATGGTGTTTGCCTCGCGCTTTGAGTTCAAGCGGATGCTGCTGGGCGTTTTTGGCCGTGTTCTCGCTGGGCCAGTTCCTGTCCGCCGTGGCGCCGACCTATCCCATTCTGGTCTGCGCACGCCTGGTGGTTGCCTGCGCGCATGCCGTGTTCTGGTCGGTCGCCTCGATCATGGCGTCGCGTCTGGTTGACACGCGCCACGGGGCCCTCGCCATCAGCATGATCGCCACGGGCTCGTCTGTCGCACAGATCTTTGGTCTGCCGATCGGCCGCGCCATCGGGCTGGCCGTGGGCTGGCGCATGACGTTTGCCGTGGTCGGTGCCTTTTCTGCCGCCGCGGTGGTGTACCAGGCCGCGGTGTTCCCGGCCATGCCGGCGGGCGAGCGCTTTACCGTCAAACAGTTGCCCGAGCTGCTCAAGAACCCGCTCCTGATCGCGCTCTACGCGGTCACGGTCTTTATGGCGACTGGCTATTACGCAAGCTACAGCTATATCGAGCCCTTCCTGGCACAGGTCGCGCACGTCGACGCGGGCGCTATCACCATGACGCTGACGGCGTTTGGCTGCTCTGGTCTGCTCGGAAGCTGGCTGTTTGGCCGCCTGTTCGATGGGCATCGCTTCCCGTTCTTGGCTATTACGCTCTCCGGCGTGCCGGCGGCTCTGCTGCTTATGGCTCCTGCAGCCTCGGCGCTCGTGTTGGTGCTTGCCGTCTGCGCGCTATGGGGCTGCTGCGCCACGGCCTTCAATGTGGCGTTCCAGGCCGAGCTCATCAAGTACACGCCGGCGGATTCGTCGGCTGTCGCCATGTCGATCTTCTCGGGCCTGTTCAACCTCGGTATCGGCACGGGTACCGCGATTGGCGGAGCGTGGTTTCGGGTTCCGGTATCGCCTGGATCGGCTGCGCAGGTGGCGCAATCGCGTCGTGGGCGTCATCCTCGCTATCACGGTGCTATTCCCGGCCATACGCCGCGCAAAGCCCGTCGCCTAACCACATCCCCCTATCAGTTGCGGTGAAATACGGACTGCTGGGTCCAATAAACCCGGCAAACAGTCCGTATTCCACCGCAACTTGGAAAGGGGCCGGGGCAGCTAAAAGAGCTCCGTTCCAAATTAGCTACCCTGCCGGGCATACAATGGATGTCGTTGTGTTGAGCTTACCGGGAGGTGCTTATGTGGGCATACGAGACGACGTTCTATCAGATCTATCCGCTGGGCTTTTGCGGAGCTCCGCGCGAAAACGCCGCGCCCGTTGCCGAGGATGAGCTCGCCCAGGCTGTCAACGCCGCGCCAAACCCCGATGCGCCCATCATGAAGATCGCCCAATGGGCCGACTACCTGCAGGAACTCGGCGTTGGTGCTGTGCTCATCAACCCGCCGCTCGAATCTGATAGCCACGGTTACGACACGCGCAGCCTGCGCCATATCGACCGTCGCTTGGGCGGGGATGCCGACTTTGCCGCCGTATGCGACACGCTGCATGCCCACGGCATCCGCGTGGTGCTCGACGCCGTCTTCAACCACGTCGGTCGTGGCTTTGGGCCTTCCGCGATGTGCAGGAGCACAAGTGGGACTCGCCTTACAAGGATTGGTTCCACATCAGCTTTGATGGCGACTCGTGCTATGGCGACGGCTTTTGGTACGAGGGCTGGGAGGGCCATTTTGAGCTTGTGAAGCTCAATCTGCAAAACCCCGCTGTGGCCGATTACCTGCTTGAGTCTGTGCGTCACTGGGTCGAGGTCTTTGGCGTCGACGGTCTGCGACTGGACGTCGCCTATATGCTCGACCGCGACTTTATGCGCCGCCTGCATACTTTTACCCGTGAGCTCAAGCCCGACTTTGTGTTGATTGGTGAGACGCTCCACGGCGACTACAACCAGATCGTCAACGACGAGATGCTCGACTCCTGCACCAACTACGAGTGCTACAAGGGCCTGTACTCCAGCTTTAATTCGATCAACATGTTCGAGATTGCCCATTCGCTTCATCGCCAGTTTGGCGGTGACCCGTGGTGCATTTATCGCGGCAAGCATCTGCTGTCGTTTGTCGACAACCACGATGTGCCGCGCCTGGCGAGTATCCTGACGGACAAGTCCTGCCTGCGCCCCGCCTACGGCATGCTCTTTGGAATGCCGGGCATTCCGTGCGTCTACTACGGCAGCGAGTGGGGGATTGCCGGCGAAAAGGGCGGCCCCGATGGCGACTGGGCGCTGCGCCCTGCGCTCGATGAGCCTGCGCCCAACGAGCTGACGGCGTTCATCACGCAGCTCACGCACCTGCGCTCGGCCGACGACGCGGCGGCCCGTGCTCTCAACTACGGTGCCTATCGCAACGTGGTGATCCAGAACAAGCAGCTGCTGTTCGAACGCGCCTGTGACGGCGCGACGGTGCTCGTGGCGGTGAACGCTGTGGACGAGACGTATGCCTTTGTCGCCGGCGAGCTCAACGGCTCCTTCGTCGACCTGCTTGCCGACGATGCGCCCACGGTCGAGCTGACGGGTACCCTTGAGCTTGCGCCCTATGAGGTGCGCTATCTGCTGAGGGCCTAGCTCGTGGCCGCGCCGGACGAGGGCTATCAACATATTGAGCATGGGTTTGAACCCGTGTTTGACGAGCACTCGCGCGTTTTGGTGCTGGGGTCGTTTCCCTCGGTGCTTTCGCGCGCAATGATTTTATTACGGCAACCCCCAGAACCGCTTTTGGCGCGTGATGGCCGCGTGCCTCGGTGTGCCCGTGCCGCCCAACGAGGGCGACCTTTTGGCGGACAGCGAGCCTGCGACGCTCGACGCCTCGATTGCCGCCAAGCGCTCCATGCTGCTCAACGGCGGTGTGGCCCTTTGGGACGTGATCGAGAGCTGTGACATCAAGGGCTCAAGCGACGCCAGCATCAAAAAACGTCGTTCCGGCGCATGTCGAGCGCATTACCGGCACAGCTCCCATTGAGCAGGTGATATGCAACGGTGGTACAGCTGGTCGGCTCTACAAGCGCTATCTACAGGAGCGGACGGGTCTGGCCGCTGTCGTATTGCCGTCAACTAGTCCCGCTAACGCGGCTTGGCGTCTGGAGCGCCTTGTTGAGTGCTGGCACGAAGCCGTTGACTGGGCCGCTCTCTAATTTAGATATTTGACTGGGCATGGGCGCCCAGACGTTCAGAACGCCTCGCCAGATCGGCGCGGGCACGGCTGGCTCAGCGCAAATCATGCCGTCGACGTTGACGTTGACGGCATTGCCGCCGCCAAGTCGCTGCGCATGCTCAATGGAGCATCCCATGCGCACAGCGCCCACAAGCTTATCCATCGCTTCCGAAAATGGTCGGCGCAAGAGGCCCATGCGTGGGGAATGGCGAAGCGCCGCAATACCGCTGCCGGCACAGACGACAACGCCGCCACACCACAATTGGCCATGGCGCTCACATGCCTCGTGCAGACGAACGGCGGTCCCGCGCGCTGCTTAGCGCCCTCCTGTGCGGCTCGAATCGCGGCATAGACGCGCGTTCCCGTACCGCCAAAGCGCTCAAGCGCCTGCTCGATAGCTGTCAACGTCTCATCGTCAGCCACATCTTCAATGGCCAGCACGATGCCATCGACTGCACCGGCATCATCCGCTTCCAAATCGATCGGGCGGGGGAGCGTGGTGCCAGAAAGCTGAGTATAGGCGGCGATGGCATCCTGCAGATCCCAGAGCAAAAACTCAAGATCGGCGCTATCGGGAATGCTGATATACGCAATGGTTCGCAACGTTTTTGGTACATCGCCGCGTGTGGTCGTCTCCATGCCGCCTCCTTTCCGGTTGGTTTCCGTTTAGGTTACACCGTCTGGCGGTGCCTCGCCGCGCTATCCTAGTGCAACCCTTACGAAAGGAACGCCATGCGTCTGCCCATGAACACCTCGCTTGCCACGCTCAAGCCCTCCGGCATCCGTCGGATTAACGCGCTCGCTGTCCAGTACCCAGGATGCATTGCGCTCGCGCTCGGCGAGCCCGATTTTTCCACGCCCGATATGATTAGCGCCGAGGTGACCGCTTCGTTGGACCGCGGCGACACGCACTATCCGCCCAACAACGGTCGCCCCGCGCTGCGCGAAGCGCTGTCTGCCTACATGGGGGATGCGGGCCTTACGTTTTCCGCCGATGAGGTCATTCTGACCGACGGCGCGACCGAGGCCCTGTCGGCAACATTTATGGCTATGCTCAACCCCGGCGACGAGGTCATCATTCCCACGCCTGCCTTTGGCCTGTACGAGAGCATCGTCGTGGCCAATCACGCCAAAGCGGTCTTTTTGGATACGGAGCCTGCGCAGTTTCAGATTGACGAGGACGCACTTCGTGCTTGCGTGACGCCGGCGACCAAAGCCATCGTCATCTGCTCGCCCAACAATCCCACGGGCTGCATCCTCGACGCGGCATCGCTCGACGCGTGGCAGACGTGGCAGAGCAGGCGGGCATCTACGTGGTCTGCGACGACGTATACAACCGTCTGGTCTATGTGGATGGCTACGAGCGCTTTGCCCAGCGCCACCCGGAGCTACGCGAGCAGACGGTGGTCATCGAGAGCTTTTCCAAGCCCTGGGCCATGACCGGCTGGCGCTTGGGCTGGCTCGCAGCCGCAGCCCCCGTCATCGCCGAGATCGCAAAGGCCCACCAATACTTAGTATCGAGCGCCGTCTCCTTTGAGATGGACGCCGCGGCCCGAGCCCTGACCGTCGACCCAACCCCCCATGCTCAATGTCTACCGAGCCCGCCGCGAACGCGTACTCGCAGCCTTATACGCCATGGGCCTCGACGTAGTAGAGCCCGCAGGAGCCTTCTACACTTTCCCGAGCATCAAAAAAAAAAGTTCGGCCTAACCAGCGAAGACTTCTGCATCAAAGCCATCGAAGAGGCAAACGTAGCCCTAGTCCCGGGCGACTGCTTCGGCACCGAAGGCATATCCGCC
>ENA-OPYV01000278-OPYV01000278.1-human-gut-metagenome-genome-assembly--contig:-NODE-278-length-15845-cov-3.059104_pt1 | contig 15845 bp, 24 predicted proteins | sample MGYA00242474_ERZ504485 | MGnify/ENA primary metagenome ERZ504485 (study PRJEB26092, sample SAMD00036263) | human gut metagenome | host: Homo sapiens | study: EMG produced TPA metagenomics assembly of...
CAGGTCGAGGGCGCCTATGACGATGCGTGACGTGCCCGGGCATCTCGGAGTTCTCGGGCTTCTTTAAGGCTGGGCGCGAGCATGCCGCCCAGATTATGGGTGAGCCCGAGTTTGCCTATCGCCTGTCGCCCGATAACTGGATTGCCATCACGGGCACCAACGGCAAGACGACCACCACGTCGCTGACTGATTATCTGCTTAAGGCTGCCGGCGAGGCCAGCGTTGCTGTCGGCAACATCGGCGAGCCGCCGGTCAACGAGATTGACGGCCGAGCCCACAACGAGTGGTTTGTGGCTGAGCTCTCGAGCTATCAGATTGCTACGACAACCGAGCTCCACCCCCGCGTGGCGGTGCTGCTCAACATCACTCCCGACCACTTGGGCTGGCATAAGAGTCATAAGAACTATGCGCTTGCCAAGATCAAACTGTTTGACAATATGGTCGATGACGATCTGGTGGTTGTCGACGTCGAAGACGCCGGCATTCACGAGTTCGATGAGTACATCTACACGCCGGGTCGTCGCATCTGCAAGGTTGCCTTTGACGAGCCTGAGGGCGAGGATGCCGCCTTTGTGCGCGATGGCAAGATGATCGTGCGTCTGAAGGGTGTCGAGACCCCGCTCATCGCTACATCCGAGCTCAAGATCTCGGGCCATCACAATGTTATCAATGCCCTGTGCGCTGCCACGGCTGCCTTGGCGGTCGGTGCCGATGTCGACGGTGTCTGCCGCGGTCTGGCCTCGTTCCAGCCGCTCGAGCACCGCGTGGAGCCGTGTGGCGAGATTGACGGCGTGCGCTACGTCAACGATTCCAAGGCGACTAACACCGATGCGGTCGAGAAGGCACTGACGGCATTTCCCGATGACGACGTGATCTTGCTGCTCGGCGGCCACGATAAGGGTACGCCGCTTGCGGACTTTGCCCGCGTCGTTATGGACAACGTGCGCTCGGTCGTTTGCTTTGGCGATGCGCGCGAGCGCTTTACCGCCGCTATGGACGAGGCCGATGTCGATGGTGACGTGGATATCGCCCAGGCGGATGACCTGCGCGATGCCGTGGACGTCGCCCGTTCGCTGTCGAGCCGTGGCGACGTGATCTTACTTTCTCCTGCCTGCTCTTCGTTCGATGAGTTCTCGGGCTATGAGGAGCGCGGCCGCGTGTTTAAGGACTATGTGGCCCAGCTTGCCGCTGCGGCGAAATCGCAAATGGAATAGGGGTTGCCGGTGAGAGAGGAGAGCCCCCGACAAGGTATGAGGAGGCCCGACTCGGACCGTGCTTCCTCGCGGCGCAGCACACCGCGTTCCGGTCGCGGCGGGCAGACGTTTTAGCGAACGCTATATTGCCGGGCGTTCCCGCCCGTATCATGCGCCCCCCGTTTGATATTCATGGCCTGCCTGTTTACATTGGTGTGCTTTGGCCTGCTGATGGTGTACTCGGCGTCTTCGGTCGAGGCGCTGCACGAGAATGGCTCGGCGACGTTTTTTCTGGGTCGACAGGCCGCGTTTGCCGGAGTTGGCGTGCTGGCTATGGTTGCCATCGTGCGCATCTTGCCGGACAGTTGGTTTGGGGAAGACGTGCTCAGGATCTTCCTCATAGGCATGATAGGGCTACTGTTTCTGGTGTTCTTGGTGGGCAGCGGCAGCCGTGGCGCCACGCGCTGGCTCAACATTGCCGGCATTCAGTTCCAGCCTTCCGAGTTTTTAAAGCCATTTGCCATTGCGTATTCGGCCATCATGCTTGATCGTTTCTTTTCGCCCGGTGGCAACATCAACGAATTCCTTCGCAAGATGGGCATCTACTTGGGCATTTCGCTCTTTCTGATCTTTATCCAGCCCGATTTCGGTACTGTCCTGATCATCCTGTTGACCCTCATGTGCATGGCGTTGTTTGCGGGTCTCGACCCCAGATTTATCATCGGCGTGCTAATCTTCGGCATTCTCGTGATTGTGATTGCGCTTGTTGCAGAGCCGTACCGTATGGTGCGTATTCAGGTTGCCTTGAACCCTTGGGCCGACGAGTATGGTGACGGCTATCAGGCTACGCTTGCCATCATGGCCTTTGCCTCGGGCGGTCTGTTCGGCCGTGGCATCGGCAACTCAACCATGAAGTACTCGTATCTGCCCGAGGCGCACAATGACTACATCCTGGCCATCATTGGCGAGGAAGTCGGTTTTGTCGGAACCGTGCTGTTCTTCTTGGTGTTTGCGATGCTGATCTATTCGGCGTTTCGCATTGCCGAGCAGGCGACCGATCGTCGGGGCGCGCTTATGGCGTCTGGCTCCGCGGTCATTCTCGCGGTGCAGTTTTTGATTAACGCGTTGGGCATCCTCAACGTGTTTCCCATGACGGGCAAACCGTTGCCGTTTATTAGCTACGGCGGTTCGTCGATTATTGTGTCGCTTATGCTTGCCGGATTGATCCTGCGCGTTTCGTACGAGAGCGCCCGTCGCGATGAGTACGACCGTCGCCGCGAGAGCTTTGCCGTTATGGATGAGAGTACCGCTGGCGTGCCCCACGTGCCCCACGTGCGCGGCGAGCGATCTTCGCGTAGCGGTTTTACCGTCCTGGATGGCTCTGCGACCGAGCCGCAGTCCGCCCGCGCAGCGAACGGCGCCGCAAGGTCGTCCTCAGCGCCCCAGCCCTCGCAACGCGGGCGGCGGATATAATCGAATCGATTTGAACTCGGACCCGTCGGCGCGTCTGCGCACCGACGACCAGGGACCGCGTGTACGAAGGGACTACCATGACCGATAAGATGACCGTTGCTATTGCAGCCGGCGGCACGGCAGGACACATCAACCCCGCGCTCGCCTTGGCCGAAGAGCTGCGTGACCGTGGCCACCACGTTGTGTTCGTGGGCCAGTCGCGCAAGCTCGAGGGTCGTCTGGTCCCCGAGGCTGGGTTTGATTTTGTGCCCATTACGGTCACGGGCTTCGACCGCTCCCGTCCTTGGACGGCGCTGACCTCGCTGTGGCGCGTCAACAAAGCCAAGCGTGCGCTCGCCAGTCATTTCTCAAAGGTCGGCAAGCCCGACGCTGCCATCGGTTTCGGAGCCTATGTCGAGGTTCCGCTGCTGGGGTGGTGCAAGGGCGCGGGCGTCCGTATCTGCTGCATGAGCAGAACTCTGTTCCGGGCCTGGCCAACAAGATGATGAACTCCCACGCCGCCCGCGTGTGCATCTCGGTGCCGGCAGCGCGTTCGGTCTTTGAGCGCGAAGGTGACCCTGGCCACGTGCTCATGACCGGCAACCCCGTACGTCGCTCGGTGATCGAGGGCGATCGCGCTCGCGGCCGCAAAGCACTTGGCGTTCCCGAGGACGCTACGCTGCTGCTCGTCTTTGGCGGTTCACTTGGCGCCCAGCACCTCAACGAGCGCGTGGTTTCGCTCAAAAACGAGCTGCTTTCGCGCAAGAACCTCTATGTGTTGCATTCGACGGGTGCCGACGGCTTTGAGGAGACCGAGCGCGCTTTGGCGCTGACGCCCGAGGAGGCGAAGCGTTACCGCGTCCAGTCTTACATCGACAACATGGGCGATATGCTGGCTGCTGCCGATTTGGTGCTCTCGCGTTCGGGCGCATCGAGCGTGGCCGAGATCGCTGCGCTCGCCGTACCTTCGGTGCTCGTGCCGTATCCGCATGCGACGGCCGACCACCAAACCACCAATGCCCGTTATCTGGTCGACGCCGGGGCCGGCGTGCTCTGCGCCGATGCCGATATCGACGGTTTTGCCTTTGCCGATGAACTGCTGCACCTGGTCGATGACGCGGCGGCGCGCGACGCCATGCGTCAGGCGGCGCGTGGTCTGGCTCAGGATAGGGCCGCCGCTCTTCTGGCGGATGCGGTAGAGGGTTTGCGTTAGTTAGACGGGATATCGTCGGTCGCCCTCGCGCTGATGCGGTAGGTGCGGTACAGTTAACGGGTTACAGGCAGTGTTTACGCAAGGAGTACACGAGCACATGGCTGATTCCCAGACTGCAACCTCCGCGCCCGAGTTTAAGAGCGCCCACTTTATCGGTATCGGCGGCGCCGGCATGAGCGGCATCGCCCTCGTTCTGCACGAGCGCGGTTATGCCGTTACCGGCTCCGACCTTAAGACGTCACGTTATATCCGCCAGCTTACCCGCGCTGGTGTGAAGGTGCATGTGGGCCATGAGGCCGCCACGATCGACGAGGTCAAGCCCGACGTGGTTGTTGTCTCCACCGCTATTCCGGAGTCCAACCCTGAACTCGTGCGCGCTCGCGAGCTTGGTATTCCCGTGTGGCCCCGTGCCAAGATGCTCTCTGCTTTGGGCCACGGCTACACCACCGTCGCTGTTGCCGGCACGCATGGCAAGACCACCACGTCTTCGATGTGCGCCACCATGCTCGACCGCATGGGCCTGGATCCGAGCTTCTTGATCGGCGGCATCGTCGAGGGCTATGACACGAACGGCAAGAACGGCTCGGGCGACTACTTTGTCGCCGAGGCCCGACGAGTCCCGACAGCTCCTTCCTGTTCCTGAACCCCAACGTGGTCATTGTGACCAACGTCGAGGCCGACCACCTCGATCACTACTCGGGTATCGAGGAGATCGAGGCAACTTTCGCCAAATTCATGAGCTTGGTGGGCGAGGACGGCACCGTCATCGTCTGCGGTGAGGACCCGCATCTGGTCGAGCTCGCCAAGTCGACGGGCCGTCACGTGCTTTCCTACGGCTTTGCCGAGAGCAACGACATCGTCTGCATGCACCCGGATGTCAAGGGCATCCAGAGCGACTTTATCGTTCGCTTTGAGGACGGCACTGAGCACGCTGTGGAGATCAAGAGCAATCCCGGTCGCCACAACATGCTCAACGCCACGGCGGTGCTCACCGTCGCCCATGTCCTGGGCCTTGACATCGACGCCGCCGCCAAGGCGCTCTCGAGCTTTGAGGGCGTCCGCCGTCGCTTTACCCACGTGGGCGATATCGATGGCATCACCGTGGTCGATGATTACGGCCATCACCCCACCGAGATCAAGGCGACGCTTGCTGCTGCTTCGTCGCTGGGCTACAAGCACGTCGACGTCGTGTTCCAGCCGCACCGCTATTCGCGCCTGCAGGCCCTGTGCGACGACTTTGCCGATGCATTTGCCAATGCCGATAAACTGCTGCTGATTGATGTGTTCTCGGCTGGCGAGATGCCCATTCCGGGTGTCACCTCTAAGATGCTCGCCGATACCGTGCGCGCCAAGCATCCTGGCAAGGAGGTCGTGTACTGCTCCAGCCGTCTTGAGCTCAATCAGGAGCTCGAGCAGATGGTGGGCGAGGGCGATCTGCTGCTCACTATGGGTGCCGGTGACGTTACGACCGTCGGCCCCGAGTTCATTGAGTATCTGATTGCCAAGAAAGACGCTTAAGTCTAATGGGTCTGTTTAACGCCGTCATGGCGCTCTCGGGCATGATGACACGGATGTGATCGAGGACGAGCGCTGCGCGTCATACGAGCTATCGTATCGGCGGAAGGCCGACCTCTTGTGCGTGCCATAGCTATCATGCCCTCCGCCGCGCCGTGGCGGTGCTCGATCGCGAGCAGGTGCCGTGGGTCATCATCGGTAAGGGCTCCAATCTGCTGGTTGCCGATGGCGGTTATCGCGGTGCCGTCATTTCGCTCGGACGTGAGTTTCAGCGCACGGTTGTTGCCGATGACGGTTGTACGCTGACGGTCGGTGCGGGCGTGATGTTTGCGCGCCTGGTCAACGATGCCCTGTCGCGTAGCCTCTCGGGCCTTGAGTTTGCCCGTCGGCATCCCTGGTTCGGTCGGCGGTGCGATATCTATGAATGCCGGCACACGGACCGAGTGGATTGGCTCGCTGGTTGAGGATGTCGTAACGTTTGACCCGGCATCCGGTATCAAGCATTATGCGGGGTCCGAGATCACTTGGGGCTACCGCGAATGTAGCCTTCCCCGCAATGAGATCATCCTCGAGTGCGTGCTCAAGCTTAAACCGGCGCCCAAGGCCGACATTCGCGAGCGCATGGAACGGTACCTGACGAGGCGCAAGCGTACGCAGCCCATGGGTCGCGCATCCTGCGGGTCGGTCTTTCGTAACCCGCCCGATGCGAGTGTGGGCAAGCTTATCGAGGATTGTGGATTAAAGGGTTTTTCGATTGGCGGCGCGGAAGTTTCGCCCGTTCACGCTAATTTTATCGTTAATAACGGAACTGCCTCGGCCGATGACGTTGCCGCGGTTATCAGACATGTGCACGGAAAGGTGAGGGAGGCGTATGGCATCGAGCTCAGACCGGAAGTTAAATTCCTCGGCTTCTAGAGCATCGAAACCCACCTTCCGCCGCGCCGGAGGGCGTTCCGGCGCGCCTGCCAAACCTCAACGCAATACCGTCGCGCACTCTAAGTCTGTCGGGCATGGCTCGACAGACCAGTCGTCCGGTTCGTCGGCTCGCAGCTCGGTAATCGTCCGGCCGCAAAAAAGTCCTCGCGTCCCTCCGGTGACGTCAAAGCCTGATTATGGGCGCCAAGCCTGCCCGTCCTATGGCAACTCCTAAGCCCTCGACAGGAACTAAGGCGGCGCGTCCGAGTCGCACGCTGGGCGCATCGAAACCGCGCTCGCTGACATCGGTGCCGGCTACCGCCAAGAAGCCTCGGGTAAAAAAGGCGTCAACCCGTTGTCTTCACTTAGGGCGATGGCAAATAAAACATCAGACGCCGCTTCTGTCGTTACAGGCAAAGGCAAAATCGTGGGCGGCGTTTTGGCCGTCTTGGCCGTGCTCGTCGTCGTTGCTATCGTGGTGATCAACTCTGGATTGTTTACCGCCACTGATATTCAGATTCAAGGAAGCGAGCATGTGACGAAGCACGATGCTATCCAGCTGATCGATTTGCCCGAGGGAACGTCGCTTTTTAACGTCGATCCCGACCAGATTACCGAGGACCTCAAGCAGAACCCGTGGGTCTCGGGCGTGGATGTCCAGCGTCAGTTCCCACATACGCTCATCATTACGCCGATGGAGCGCAAGGTCATTGCAATTGCCTATATCAGCTCCGATGACCTTGCCTGGGCCATCGGGGATGATGACACCTGGATCGCCCCGCTGTCGACGTCGGTCGAAGTGGATGACCAGGGCAACGTCATCACGACGGGGCAGGGCTCAAATACCCTGACCGGCATTGATGCCGCGCTGGCGCTCGCTAAGCACTATGGCGCGGTGTTGTTGACTGATGTCTCGGCGGATGTCGCTCCGGTTTCCGGCCAGGCGGTGAGCTCCAAGGCCGTTAAGGCTGGCTTGGATTATGTGCGTGGTTTTTCGAGCGAGTTCTTGGGACAAGTCAAGGATATTTCCACGCCTTCGGTCGAAGCCATCTCGGCAAACCTCAATAACGGCATTGAGGTGTCGCTGGGCGATTCGAACGATATCGTCAAGAAGGAGCGCGTAGTCACCAAGCTGCTTTCGCAGGTAGAGGGCGTAACGTATATCAATGTGCGCTCTCCGGGTAACTATACATTTAGGAACGCTCCGACCTCGTAGCGCTGGTTGATGCTTTGTTGAGGGGCCATACCACGCCGTTTATCTGGTTTGTTTGGTTTTCACGGTCAATTATTTGACTGATACGTTCATAATGTGCAAACATAATACGGTTTACCTTTGCATTTACTTTCAACCTGAAGGTTAATGTGCGCAGGGGTCGACCCATGCTATGGCTATAACCTTTGTTCGGAGGACCGACATGCACGAGACAGAGATCAACAACTACCTTGCCGTCATTAAGGTGGTCGGCGTCGGCGGCGGTGGTACCAACGCGGTCAATCGAATGATCGAAGAGGGCATCCGCGGCGTCGAGTTTGTTGCCATCAACACCGATGCTCAGGCACTCGCGATCTCTGATGCCGATATCAAGGTGCACATCGGCACCGACCTTACCCGCGGCCTGGGCGCCGGCGCCAACCCCGAGGTTGGCCGCAAGGCTGCCGATGAGTCCCGCGACGACATTGTCGAGGCGCTCGCTGGCGCCGACATGGTGTTCATCACCTGCGGCGAGGGCGGTGGCACCGGTACCGGCGCTGCTCCCATCGTTGCCGATATCGCGATGAACGAGGTCGGTGCGCTGACCGTCGCCGTCGTGACCAAGCCCTTCACCTTCGAGGGCCGCAAGCGCAAGAAGAGCGCCGAGGAGGGCATTAAGACCCTCTCCGATTGCGTTGACACCATGATTGTCATCCCTAACGATAAGCTGCTCGACATCGCCGAGAAGAAGACCACCATGCTCGAGGCCTTCGCGATTGCCGATGGCGTCCTTTCCCAGGGCACCCAGGGCATCACCGACCTCATCACCGTCCCCGGTATCATCAACCTGGACTTCGCCGATGTTAAGACCATCATGAAGCAGGCCGGTACCGCCATGATGGGTATCGGTACCTCTTCTGGGGATACCCGTGCCGTCGACGCTGCCCAGCAGGCCATCTCCAGCCCGCTGCTCGAGAGCTCCATCGATGGCGCCACGCGCGTGCTGCTCTCCATCGCCGGTTCAAGGACCTGGGCATCCAGGAGATCAGCGACGCCGCCGACGTTGTTGCCAACGCCGTCGACCCCGAGGCCAACATCATCTTCGGTACCGTTGTCGACGAGTCCCTGGGCGATCAGGTGCGTATCACCGTCATCGCTACGGGCTTCTCCGACTCCAACGTCAACCGTCAGGACGAGCTCTTTGCTGCTCAGCAGTCTCAGAGCAAGGCCGCTGCCTCCGCTGAGCCGCAGCGCACCGCTCCTGCCACGAGCCCGGCTCAGGCCGCTCCGACCCGCAACGTCGGTGGCACCGAGCTTCCTAACTTCGGCAACGATCAGTTCGAGCTTCCCGACTTCCTGAAGCGCGGTAGCTTCTAAGTCGTTCTTTGCATTGTTGTGCACAGGGGCCGTGTCCGTATGGACGCGCCCTTTTATTTCGACTTTGTAAACTAGAACCTCCAATCTCTTTACGTTCCCTTTACGATTGCCTCCAGCGCAGCAGGTATCCTTTTAGAGAAGTATGACAGCCGTATAAACGCGGGCTGTAGCGGCGATGCCGCGGTACTTGTGTTATTAGGAGGCTTTAGTATGGCAGCACGTGCGGACAAAGTTTCGCGTGTCGACCATGATGGAGTTACGTTGGGTGGAGGGCGCGACATCCGATGTTCGCTTTGCCTTCACCGAGCGTGCCGGTGGTGTTTCCGAAGATGCGTACTCCTCACTCAACTTGGGCTCGCATGTTGGCGATGACCCCTTTGCTGTTCAAGAAAATCGTCGTCGTGCGCTCGAGGCTATGGGTGCCGCGGAGTGCGAGCACAACCTGCTCGTTCCCAATCAGGTCCATGGTGATCATATCGTTGCGGTGACCTCGAACGGCGCCGATGACCTTGAGGACGTTCGCGAGCAGATTGCCGAGGGCTGTGATGCCATCGTCTGCACGGCGCATAACGTGCCCGTGCTGCTCTGCTTTGCCGACTGCGTTCCCGTGGTGCTGGTGGCCCCGGCGGATTTGCCGTGGTGCACTCCGGTTGGAAGGGCACGATTGCACGTATTTCCGCCAAGGCGTGCCAGGCGCTTTGCGATGCTGCCGGTTGCGATGCGAGCGACGTTTCCGCCTATATCGGCCCCCATATCTTGGGTGACGAATATGAGGTATCCCAGGAACTCATGGATCGCTTTGCCGCCGAGTTCTCTTGCATCGATGCGAATACCTCTCGCATGCTCGATCTTTCCGCTGCCATTCGCGAGGCGCTGGTAGATGTCGGTGTCGACGCGGATAATATCGTGGATACCCAGCTTTCGACCGTGCGTCAGAACGACCGCTTTTATTCCTACCGTAACGAGGACGGCACCTGTGGGCGCCATGCTGCGATCGGCGTGATGCTATGAGAAAGATCGTATCGGTCCTGAGCGCCGCTGTGCTTACGCTTACGCTGTGCGCCTGTTCTTCGGGATCTTCTACCTCTTCCATTACCGTGGCCGGCTCCACGACCTGCCTTCCTATCGCCGAGATTGCGGCCGAGGGCTTTAAGGAGGAGACCGGCATCGACGTGCTCGTTTCCGGTTTGGGTTCTTCCGCTGGGATCGAGGCCGTCAGCGCCGGCACTGCCGATATCGCCAGCTCCTCCCGTGGGCTCAATGCCGACGAACAGGATCTGGGCCTGACTCCCATCGTCATTGCCCACGACGGTATTGCGGTCATCGTGAACGACGACAACCCCGTCGATAACCTCTCGACCGAGCAGCTCCGCGATATCTACGCCGGCAAGATTACCAATGGAAAGAGGTCGGTGGCGAGGACCTGAGGATTCAGGTCATCAACCGAGACGAGGCGTCCGGTACGCGCGAGGCCTTCCGTACCATCGTGATGGATGGCACGCCGTTCGATCGCCGCTCGGCTGTTCTTTCGGGTACGGGCCAGGTGCGCGACGTGGTATCTCGTTCGCGTGGGGCCATCGGCTACATTTCACTGGGCTTCGTCGATAGCCTCAACGCCAATACCTCGGTCAAGGCCGTCTCGGTCAATCATGTTGAGGCGTCCGAGAAGACGGTCGCGAGTGGCGGCTATCCCATCTCGCGCGACCTTTACTTCTTTGTGAAGGGTGCGCCTTCGCAGCAGGCGCAGGATTACATCGACTATGTGACGTCCGAAAAGATGGACAAGCAGATTCGCGAGGCGGGCTTTATTCCCGTCACCAACGACGAGAAGGGGAGTGAGTAGCATGGAAGCACAGGAAAACTCCAAGACTGAGCAAAAAGTTCAGACGCCCAAGAAGCGCGAGCTGGCGCTCGTATCGCGCAGTACCTATATCAAGGAGAAGGCGCTGCAGTGGATCTTCTTTGCCTGCGCGTTCTTGGCGGTCGTTACCGTCATCCTGATTTTTGTCTTTACCACGTACTCGGCGCTGCCCGTCTTTACTGACATCGGTCTGGCGGACTTCTTTAGCTTTACGTGGGCGCCTTCCGAGGGCCACTACGGCATCTTGTCGCTGCTTGCCGGCTCGGGTCTGGTGACCGTCGGTGCGCTCGCCATGGGCGTGCCGCTGGGCGTGGGTACGGCCGTTTACCTGGTCGAGATTGCCAGCAAGCGCGTGCGCAAGCTCATCAGCCCTGCCGTCGACCTGCTGGCCGGCATCCCTTCTATCATCTACGGCTTTTTCGGCATGATCATCATCCGCCCGTTTATCGCACAACTGACCGGCGGTCTTGGTTTTGGCGCACTGACGGCGTGGTTCGTGCTTGCCATCATGATCGTCCCCACCATCACCACGCTCACCATCGATGCCCTCAATTCCATTCCCATGGGCATTCGCGAGGCATCCTATGCCATGGGCGCCACCAAGTGGCAGACCATCTATAAGGTCGTGTTACCTGCCGCCAAGCTGGGTATCGTGGATGCCATCGTGCTGGGTATGGGCCGTGCCATCGGCGAGACCATGGCCGTGCTCATGGTCGTGGGTACGCCCCGGTTATTCCCGACAGCATTGCGAGTCCCATCTCGACGCTCACGAGCCAGATTGCGCTCGACATGAGCTATTCCTCGGGTCTGCATCGCTCGGCGCTGTTCGGCATGGGCGTGGTCCTGTTTATCATCTCCGCCACGCTGGTGGGCATCGTCCGTCTGATTTCCAAGAAGAAGAGGGGGTAGGCTATGTCCGATTCCGTTGACGCGACGGTCAATACGACCTCGTCGCGCGAGCGCATCAAGCGTGCCCTTTCCCACGGCAAGAAGGGCCGCATCAACAAGGACCTGTCCAACAAGATCATGCTTGGCGTGTTCCGTGCCGCTGCCTACATCACCACGCTGGTGCTGGTCGCTATCATCGCCTACGTGGTCATCAACGGCCTGCCACACATCTCGCTCGACTTTATCTTCGGTTGGCCCCAGGGCGTCACGCCGAGGGCGGTATTTGGCCCACGATCGTCTCGACCGTCTATGTGACGCGCTCGCCATGCTTATCTGCACGCCGATCGCTGTGCTGGCAGCCGTCTATCTGGCCGAGTACGCCAAGCAGGGCAAGGTCGTCGAGCTCATTCGCTACGCTGCTGACGCTTTGGCCTCGGTGCCCTCCATCGTTATGGGTCTGTTTGGCTACGCCTTGTTTGTCGAGGCCATGGGCTTGGGCCTTTCGATGGTCTCTGCCGCCCTGGCACTCGCGCTCTTGATGCTTCCCATCGTCATGCGCACCACCGAAGAGGCCATTCGCGCCGTTCCGCGCTATATCCGTTGGGGCGCGTACGGCCTGGGCGCCACCAAGTGGCAGGTTGTCTCCAAGATCGTGCTTCCTTCTGCCTTTGGCCGTATTGCCACGGGCATCGTCCTTGCCATCGGCCGTGCCATCGGCGAGACCGCGGTGGTGCTCTACACCATGGGCCAGGCCATCAATCTACCTATCTCGCCGCTCGATTCCGGCCGCCCCATGACGGTCCATCTGTACCTGCTTGCCAACGACGGCATCAACATGAACGCAGCCTACGGCACCGCGCTCTTGCTGATGGTGATCATTCTGGCCTTCAACCTGTTTGCGCGCTTCCTGTCGCGCAAGCGTCGCTAGTTAAGGAGTCCCCATGTCCGTTTATCAGTCCGCTCCCACGCTGGAGCAAGCGGCCATTACGGCCAAGGATTTCAACTTTTGGTACGGTGACTTTCATGCGCTGACGGGGCTCGACCTCAACATCGCCAAAAAACGCCATCACCTCCTTCATTGGCCCTTCGGGTTGCGGAAAGTCGACGTTTTTGCGCTGCATCAACCGCATGAATGACCTGATCGAGGGTACGCGCGTCGAGGGCACCATGACGCTCGACGGCAACGATATCTATGCCGAGGGTGTCGACCCGGTCGACCTCCGTCGTCGCGTGGGCATGATCTTTCAGCAGCCCAACCCGTTTCCCAAATCCATCTACGAGAATGTCGCCTTTGGCCCTCGTCTGCAGGGCGTGACTAGCAAAAGCGACCTCGATGATATCGTGGAAGAATCGCTCAAGCGCGCCAACCTCTGGAAAGAGGTATCCAATCAGCTCAACAAGGATGGTTTGGCGCTCTCGGGCGGTCAGCAGCAGCGTCTGTGCATCGCGCGCGTGCTCGCGGTGCAACCCGATGTCCTCCTGATGGACGAGCCCTGCTCCGCCATCGACCCCACGTCCGTCTCTAAGGTCGAGGATCTGATGGCCGAGCTGGCGCCCGAGATGACGATCATCATCGTCACGCATTCAATGCAGCAGGCAGCTCGTATTAGCGACTACACCGCATTCTTCTTGCAGGAAGTTGCCGGCGAGCCCGCCACGCTCATCGAGTATGGTCAAACCGACGCGATCTTCACCAGTCCGGTGGACTCGCGGACGGAAGACTATATCACCGGCCGCTTTGGCTGATCGGTGCGACTAGTCCCAAGCCGATCGGACCTGGTCCGGTGCGTATTCACTGTGCGGGCGGCATGACCGCACCCAACTGATTGGAGTGAACCATGCGCAAACTGTTTTCCCGTCAGCTCATCGAGGCCCGTCACGAGATGCTGAGTATCTACGAGGCCGTCGATCTTGCCCTTCACGACGCCGTGAAGGCCTATGTGACCGACGACCGCAAGCTCGCCACCAAGACCAAGAAGCGCACGCTTTCGATTGATGCTCGCTGCGCCAACTTGGAGGCCGTGTGCTACAACCTGATTGCTACGCAGTCGCCGGTCGCCTCCGACTTCCGTTTGCTGCAGACGATTATCTACGTCGACTTTAACCTGCAGCGCATGACCGATAAGGTTCGCCAGATCTGCCGCGCCACGCGTCACATGGTCAAGGCCGACATCTCGCTGCCTCAGGAGCTCGTCGGCACGGTTGAGGCCGAGGCCGAGGCCGTGTACCAGGTGCTGGGCTCGTCGCTGTCCGCGCTCGTCACCAACGACATGTCCATCATCTGCAACCTGGCCGTTGAGGATGAGCCGGTGCATGCGGCGTACGAGAAGTTCTTCCGTACCTTTAACCGCATGGACACAGGCGATTTTATGGACGACGACAGCAACTATGACGATCTGCGCCGCGCCATCATGGTCTCGCGCTATCTCGATCGCATCGCCTCGATTTCCATTGATGCCGCCTGCCGTCTGACCTTCCTTTTGACCGGACAGCGTATGACTGCGGCGATATTGCGTGCACGGACGAGGATGAGCTCGAGAGCATGCGCGTGCCTTCGGGCGAGGGCGTCATCATGAGGCCTGCCGTCGATGCGCGCTTTGTTGCCAAGTGCCCGCTAACGAGGTGAGCGAGGGTCTTCGCTACCTGTTGGATCATCTTGAGGACGAGGATGATGGTGAGGACGACGAGGAGTAGGTAGCCCCGTTCGTTGAGAGATTGTAAATACCTGAGGGAGCGCGGCCTTGCGGATGCGGGGCCGCGCTCTTGCGCTAGCATGGGATTACTTGTTGTGCTGTTAGCGGAGGCGATTGGCAATGGATAACTATTTGGATGTAATGCGCACTCGCCGCGAGCAGATACTCGAGCGTTTCTATGCCGCGCTCGATCGCGCTGGGAGGCCCCACGATGGCGCGCGTTTGATTGCCGTGTCCAAGACCGTCGGTGTCAATGAGACCATCGCGGCTATCCAGGTGGGATACCGCCATTTTGCCGAGAACCGCCCGCAAGAGCTCGTCCGCAAGCTCACGGGTCTGGCGGAGCATCCGGAACTGCCCGAGGTGCGCTTCGACATGATTGGCAACCTTCAGACCAACAAGATCAACGCGGTGTTGGGCTCGGCCGAGCTTGAGTTCATTCTGGTGGGGTCGCTTCATTTGGCGCAGGCGATCTCGAGCCGTGCCATTCGCAAGATCGAAGCTGGCGAGCTCGCCGCCCCCCAGCAGGTGCTGATCGAGGTTAACGTAAGCGGCGAGGAGTCCAAGGGCGGTTTTTCGCCCGATGAGATTCGTGGCGCTGCCGGCGAGCTTGCGGAACTGAGGGAATTTGTGTGCAGGGCCTTATGACTATGGCCCCTCGGGGGAACAAGGATGTGGCGCGTCGCACCTTTGCCGGGCTGCGAGAGCTGAGGGATGAGCTGGAGGCGGCGCATCCCGATCTGAGGCTGCCCGAGCTTTCTTGCGGCATGAGTGAGGACTTTGAGCCTGCCCTTGAGGAGGGCTCTACGCTCGTTCGCCTGGGCAGGGTAGTATTTAGCCCGGAGTTTGCAGTAAAATAGGGCTCTGAAGTGCGCACTGGTTTACAGAGCGCCTGCACTAAACCGTGAGAGGACACAACCATGGGCTTCCTTGACGAGATTAAAAATAAGATGCACCTGGGCGGCCAGCAGGGTTACGACCAGAGCTATGACCAGGATGACGACTACGGCTACGATGACGGCTACGACGATGGCTATCAGAACAACGGTTACAGCGGCGCCTCGGGCGAAGGCTTCTATACCCAGGACGAGCCGAGTAACGGCCTGCTGGGCCAGACGCGCCGCGGTGAGGCCGAGTCTGTAGCGGTGTACACGCGCTCCGGCCAGCTGGTCGGCGATGACTCCCGTCATGCAACAACGTACAATCCGCCGTCGCGTTCTCAGGATAGTGTCGCGGGCGGCTATCGTCCCGGCGCTTACGACACGCCGTCGAGCTATGCCGAGAGCGCTCGCGCTCGCGCCGCGGCACCTGCGCCCGCTCCTGCGCCGAGCGACGCCTCGGCCTATGCGAGCAACATCATTAACGCCACGCCGCAGCTGCCTGCCTATGTTCTGCGTCCCGAGAGCTATGACGATGTCGAGACCGTTGTCCGCCGTGTGCGCACCAAGCAGCCCGTTGCGCTGATTTTTTGTTGGCGTTCGCACCGAGGTCGCCAAGCGCGTCCTGGACTTTAGCTATGGCTTTGCCTGCGGCCTGGGCGCTACGG
>ENA-OPYV01000279-OPYV01000279.1-human-gut-metagenome-genome-assembly--contig:-NODE-279-length-15824-cov-6.517933_pt1 | contig 15824 bp, 14 predicted proteins | sample MGYA00242474_ERZ504485 | MGnify/ENA primary metagenome ERZ504485 (study PRJEB26092, sample SAMD00036263) | human gut metagenome | host: Homo sapiens | study: EMG produced TPA metagenomics assembly of...
AGGTTCAGGCCCGTTGTTGCCGGCTTTGAGCGAGATGAGGAATACGGGCACGTCGTTGCCGTTGAATTCATCCACCAGTTCCACACGGCGTTTCTTCGGTGTCTCGCCGGTGATGGTGTAGTATTCCACGCCTTGTTCGGCGAGTCTGGCGCCGATGAGTTCGAGGAACGAGGTGAATTGCGAGAACACGAGGACCTTTTTTGCCTTCGCCCATGCATGTGGCCACGAGTTCGGCGATGGCGTCGAGTTTGGCGGAGGCGTTCTTCGCGTCGGCGTATACGAGTCTTGGATCGCAGCAGATTTCGCGCAGCAAGGTGAATTCGGCGAGGATGCGGATCTCTTGGTGTTGAAGTCGGCGTCCGACGCTTGGTGAGCGTGGCGCGTAGCCGCTGTTCGTGTGCGGCGTACAGTTTGCGCTGCTCTCCTTCCAGTTTGACGGTGAGCACGTTCTCGAATTTGTCGGGCAGGTCGGTGAGCACGTCTTTTTTCAGACGGCGTTTGATGAACAGTCCCACCAATGCCTGCAGTTTGTCGGCCATGACGGAATGTTCCGGACCGGGAGCCATGATCGGCTGCTCGTATTTTTCGCGGAATTTCGTATAGGTGCCGAGCAGTCCGGGCATGAGGAAGTCGAAAATGCTCCACAGTTCGCTCAACCGGTTTTCGATTGGCGTGCCGGTCAGAGCGAAGCGATGGTCGGCCGTGACCTGTTTGACCGATTTGGCCACCTTTGTGGCATGGTTTTTGATGTATTGCGCCTCGTCGAGCGCCATCAGCGCGAAATGGCAGGCTGCGTAATCGTCCACGTCGCGACGCAGCAGATCGTAGGAGGTGATCACCACGTCGGTGCCGTCGTACGTCGTGGCGCCATTCGTCGTAGCACCGTCGTTCTCCTGCGATTGCGCGGCCACCGTCGCGATGGCCTTGCGTCGCTGCGCTTTCGTACCGGCGACGACTTCCACCGTCAGATCGCCCGCGAATTTCTCGCATTCCGCGGCCCAGTTGTAGACGAGCGATGCCGGGCAGACGATGAGTGACGGACCGTTTCCTTTGCGCGCTTCGATGAGCGAGAGCAGCTGCACGGATTTGCCGAGGCCCATCTCGTCGGCGAGGATGCCGCCGAAGCCCTTGTCCCACAGGGTGGACAGCCATTGGAAGCCCTCCACCTGGTATGGGCGGAGCACGGTTTTGAGCCGTTCGGGCACTTCGTAGCGTTTCGGATCGACGATCTTCACATCGTTGACATAGTCCACGAACGAGGCGCTTTTGCCTTCGTCGTCCACTTGGGAGTCCAGCAGGAACGCTTGGTATCCGGGGATTTTGATGATGCCGGAGTCGAGCTGTTTTTCACTCAGGTCGAGGTCCGTGGACACTTGGTCGAGCTCATGCAGGTCGGCTTCCTTCAAATCCACGAACGTGCCGTTCTTGAGCCGATGGTAGCGGCGTTTTCTGCGGTAGGAGTCAAGCAGCGCGCCGACTTCGTTCATCGGCACCTCGTCGGCGATCGGTGAGATTTCAACGAGGTTCGAGTCGATGGACAAGCCGACCTTCACCGATGGCGGGTTGGGCTGCATCATGCCATCGAATGCCGCCGTGGAGAAGACCTGGCCCACCGATTTGAGGATCTGCACGCCGTCGGTGAGCATGAGCAGGATAGCCTGCTCATCCTCTTCTTTGACGCGTGCCACGTCGATGGAGCTCCATGTAGGGCACAGCTGGCGTACCACCTGCACGGCGAACGATTCCCGTGACAGGTCGCGTTTGACCTGCGAGGCTCTTGAACGTGAATCGGGGTTGATCACGCCGCGCAGTTCTTTGGCGGTGGGCACCAGTTGGAAGGTGAAGTCGCCGTATTTCGCCACCGCTTCGCAGGTGATGCCGTACAAATCGCGGTCCAGATAGAATTCGATCCGGCATTCGGTTCCCACCGCTTCGGTCACTTCCTGCGGAATGTCGAATCCGATGCCCGCTTCGGTGAGTTTCGGCACGATGGTTCGGGCGAACATGGGCCAGTCGTTTTCGGCGATGAACACGCCGTCCGGATCGTCGGAACACAGGTCAGGCAGCACCTGCAATGCCGGGCGCAGTTTATCGGTGCAGCGGAAGAGCCCGTCGATGCCTATCCTGTCCGTCGCCGTGGAATCGTCGGGACGTTCGCGGCTGAAAACGTAGAAGCCGTTGCGTCCGTTGATGACATCGGAGATGCTTTGGTTCGATGTGATGCGCACGCCCGACGCGGTGCCCTCATGCACGTAGGACGCCTTGAACGTGAAGGTGGGGTCGCCTTCGACAATGTCAAGGCCGAACGGCTCGCCTCCTTCGTTGGCCATGTGGATGCGGCTTGGCCCGGATTCCTTGGTGCGTTGGAAATCCTCGATAAGCAATCGTCTCAGCCCGTCACCGTCCGACGTGCGCAGGAAACCGCGGGCCTTCGACTCGTGTTCCTTGTATTCGTCCTGTGTCACGGCGTGGAACAGGCCGAGCAGGTCGCATGCCTCCCAATCGGTGAGGACGAGTTCACGGTCGATGCGTACCGCTTCGCCGTAATAGTATCCGTTTTGCAGTTGGGCCGCCGTTCTGGATGCGATCACCTGCTGTAGGAAGCGGTATAGCTTCAGCGAGAAGGGGTCGAGCATGTCCGGAGTGTGGGTGAACGCGAGTTTTTTGCCATATGACTCGTATGTTCCCGTCCGCATGTCGGCCACGAATCTTGAGATGTTTTTGAGCGCATAGTCGGCGTCGCCGCATCCGATGCGCAGGGACAGGCGCAGGGCGTCATGGCCGTTGATCAGCGTGGGCTCGAGGTACACGCTTCCCGGTTTGACGTCGACCGGCGCGCTTGATTTGCGTTTCGGTTTGGCGGCTCCCTGTCCGGAGGCGCCACGTTGTTCCTCGATCAATCGGCTTTTCGCGTTGATGATTCGTTTCAGCACGTCGAGTTGGGCGTTCTCGCCGGCGTTGTTGCTTTTCGCATCGAGGGAGCGCATGTAGTCGGCGAGGGCCCGGGGTGTTGCGGCTGCGACGTGGAATCCCCGGAATCGTTCCGGCTGTTGCAGGAACAGCAGCAGCATGGCGGCTACGTGCTTGCACATGCCGGTATACCGGCGGCTGGTGGAGGAAGCCGAGTCGTCATCATCGTTGACGTGGCCGTACGTGCTGCCGGAGCCGAAATCGTCGTAGTCGTCGACGTAATCGTAGTCGTCGTCATCGTCGAAGCTGCGGTATTTCGGACTGTTGTGGTAGTCGAGGTCCGGTAGGAACCGTAGCCGCGCTGCGAACCGCTGAATGCCGGGCAGGAGCAGTAGCGTGCCAGAAACAGCTCGTCGGCGAAATCAAGCGTGGCTTGCACTTCGTAACGGCTGGAGGGTGAGGTGGTGCCCCGTATGGTGGCATACAGGGTGATGCGGTTGGATGCGGTGTCGTTCAGGCAATGCAGGTCCTCCATTTTGGAACGCCATTGGTTGGCGATGCCGCGGGCGCGCTGCAGTACCGGCTGGCTGCATTCGCTGCGCAGCTCGTCGGAAAGCCATGCCAGAGTGTCCGCCACCTGAACCCCCATCGTTCGTACGTTTGTTCTCATGCAACCATACCAGCGCGATGGAACAGCAAAAGCCGCGGCCCGATCCGGACCGCGGCATGTTATCGCCCGTGTTGCGTCAGCGGCAGCGTTTGGTCAGCGGCTGCCATGGGTCGAGTTCCACCGGCTCGGTTTCGAGCAGCGCTCGGGTGGCGTCGTCGAGGTATCCTTGCGGATGATGATTTCGGTCACATAGCGGTCGAACCACTTGTCGGAGGCCACGTAGTAGCCGTCTTCGCCGTTGTCTTTGCCCCAGCTGTTCTCCACTTTCCAGCGGTTCGGCTTGCCTTGCTCGTCAAGGTTCACGCCGGTGAGGGTCATGGCATGATTGCTTGGACTGTCGCCGTATTCGAGGCCGTGCGCCTTGTCGAAGTCGAAATCGGTGCCGAACAGCTGGTCCACGCGCACGCTGTCGCAGTCGAAATAGCCGGCCGCACGCAGCGAGAACTGGGTGCAGTCGCAGGCGAACCAGATCGGGTGTCCGGCGCTAATCTGGTCGACCGCGGCCTTTTTGAACACGTCGAGCGGCACGTTGACGAATTCCATATCCCCCGCTTCGGCCACATTGGCGGTGTAGCGGATGCGGTAACGCTTGTTGAACGGACGGGACGCCATCGGCACGTTGCACAACGTCACCAGATCGTCGACGTCCACCGGCACATACTTCTTGTAGAATTCCATCGGCGTGATGCCGGTTTCGCGGATCTGTCTGCGCTCGTCCTTGCCGGTTTTCGGCTTGTCGGCCTCGTCTTCGCCGCTTTTCTTATCGTCCTTCTTGTCATCGTCGCTCACGCGGGCCAGGAAGTCGAACTTCTCCGGCGGCTCGCCCAACGAGATGGCGCACATGCGGTACACGGTGGACATGTCGTCGTCCTTGACCGCGCGCAGTTCATCGACCGTGGCGCCGGCTGCGTAACGTTCGCGCAGGTCGGCGGCGAACTGGCGCAGCCTGCTGTTGAGGTATTGTTTGAACGCGTCGGAGTCCTTGGAATTGGCGGATTCCGGGTAGGCGCTCTTCGGCACGAGACCATACTTGTCTACAAGGGCGGCGAACATCTGCCACCAACCGCCGTCATCGGCCGGCCCGTAGTTGATCTCCTGGAACAGGCGGCTGTCGGTCGGCTCGTCGAGCGTGGCGAACACGTTTTCGAGATACGTGTTGGATTTTTCCATCGCATCCCAGAAGAACAGGTAGGTTTCGGAGAATTCGAAATCGTCGAGTCCCCACTGGTGCATGAGCTCGTAACGCAGGGTGTTGAGGGATGCGAACATCCAGCAGCGGCCGGATCGGCGCTGGTTGGTGATGGACCCCTGTTTCAGTTCGATGGAGAAGTCGCGTGGCAGCGCGCGCTGGCCTTTGTAGTCGGTGGCGGCTTCGAGCACGCCCGAGGACACCGCGGCGTTGGCGGCCACAAGGTTGGCCCGGTCGGCGTTGAAGTCTTTGGCGTATTGTGCGAGACGTTCCGGTTTGATTGCTGTGATGCTGTTGGTCATACGGCCGATTCTTGCCATACGTCTTGACGGATGCGAAATACTGGTTTCGGCATGCCGAAAAATCTGCCGTAAATAAGCGATTCGAATTCGTTCCGGGGATATTCTTGTACTACTTGAGGGGTTTTAGGGTGAGGAGCGTATCATGCGTCGTCATGGTTCGATGATGGTTGTTTTGTCCGGATTGCTGGCTGCGAGTCTGGCCATCGGACTGCCGGTCGGTTCGGCGTATGCGGACGAGCCGACGGATGGCACCGGGGCCGGCACGTCCGCCACGGAGGTGTTGGATTCGTTGGAGGTCAAGGGCCGCGCGCGAAAACCGGGTACAAGCGCACTCAATTCGGCAAGGCGTGGGCCGACGTGGACCACAACGGCTGCGACACCCGCAATGATATCCTCAACCGCGATCTGACCGGCGTGAGGCACAAGTGGCGTACGCACAATTGCGTGGTGAAGTCCGGAAAACTGCATGATCCATACACTGGCAAGGACATCAAGTTCAAGAAGGGCAAGAAGACTTCCACCGCGGTGCAGATCGACCATGTGGTGGCGTTGAGCGATGCGTGGCAGAAGGGCGCGCAGAAGCTCAGCGAGGAGCGCCGCACCGCATTGGCGAACGATCCGTACAATCTGCTGGCCGTGCAGGGGCGTGCCAACCAGAAGAAGTCCGATGGCGATGCGGCCACGTGGCTGCCGTCCAACAAGGGGTTCCGTTGCGAATACGTGGCGCGTCAGATCGGCGTGAAGCACAAATACTCACTGTGGGTCACGCAGGCCGAAAAGGAAGCCATGGCCAAGGTGCTGTCCTCCTGCCCGACGCAAACCGTGCCCGACTACACGGGGGTCAAGGATTCCACAGCCGAGAAGACCACCGAGTCCGAGCAGACCGAACAGACGCAAACCGAACAGACGCAAACCGAACAGACGCAAACCGAACAGTCAGCTGAGCAGGCCCAGCAGACTCAACAAACGACACAGGCACCTGCGCCCGAACCCGCTCCGGCTCCAGCTCCCGCGCCCCAGCCAGCGCCACAGCAGGATGTCTACTACCAGAACTGCACCGCGGCACGAGCCGCTGGCGCCGCGCCTATCTACCAGGGCCAGCCGGGCTACCGTTCGCAACTGGACCGCGACCATGACGGAGTCGCCTGCGAATAAATCCAATGCAGCGTCTCCGCCTTTCCGGTTGTAAGACGTATGACGGTGAGGCATAGGAAAAGCGCCGGGTTATTCATCCGGCGCTTTTCCTATGCCTCAGCCTCTTTCCGCATTTTCCGCAGTGCAGTCATGAGAACCGCTATGGTCTGCGCAGCCGCGCGATGTCGTCACGCAGCTGGTTGACGGTGTCCGTCAGTTCCCGCACATTGTGGCGCAACTGTTCCGTTTCCGATTCCGCCTCGTCCGCGCGCTTGTCGGTTTCGTCACGGACACGATCGACTATCCATGAGGCCAGTGTCGCGGTGACGATGCCGATCAGGGCCACGCCGGTTATCATCAGCCCGATGGCGATGCTTCTTCCCTGCCATGTCACCGGAGACAAATCGCCATAGCCGACTGTGGTGACGGTCACGAACGACCACCATATCGCCTCGCCGAAATCGGTGATGGAAGCGCCTGGAACCCCACGTTCCACATCCAATTCGGCAAGGGCGCCGATATACATCAGCAGTGTCACGCTGCAGCATGTGTACAGTGTGATACGTCCACGCACCGCCATGCCACCGGTACGGTTGAGCACGTTGAGCACCGCCACCAATCGCAGCAGCCTCAATGGTCTGAAGATGGGCAAGGCGATGGACACCAGCATCAGCAGATTCTCTTTGAACCAGGCTTTCTTGTCCTTCGCCAGCAGAATCGAAACGACGTAGTCGACGATGAACGCCATCCAGATGATGTTGATCACCGTTTCGCACAATACGATATGCGTTCTCGCCAGCACTTCCCACGAATACGCGAACAGAAACACCAATGCCAATGCGGTCATGAACCACTCGGTCATCCGCTGCCATTTGTCCAATGTCATATCTCCCGCCTTTCTCCCCATGGCTGCCATCATACGGGTTTGCCCGTTTTTGTGACGTATTCCGGGCGCGGTGCATGTGCCTTCAGACCAGATAGACCTCCTCATGTGGTTCGTTTCAGAGTTCATCTCGGAGGCCGTCCGATTCGGACCATTCAGCCGACGACCGAAGGAGCGGATACCCACTTTTAATGAACGTCAGCCCTTGAGAGGCATGCGGTTGTCGAGCGATTGTCCGTTGGCGTAGCAGCGCACGTTGCCCAATGCGATGGCGATGATGCGCCGTTCGGTGGACTCCAAGTGGTTGCCGCCCGCCACATGCGGGGTGATCAGGCATTTCGGCTCGCTCCATAATGGCGATGCCGCCGGCAGCGGCTCCGGTTCGGTCACGTCGAGGCCAGCGCCGCGGATCATGCCGTTGGCGAGCGCGTCGGCGAGCGCCTGCGTGTCTATGGCGTCACCGCGGCCCGCGTTGATGACGATGGCGTCGGTTTTGAGTTTTGCGATGCGTTCCGCGTTGAGCAGGTGGTGTGTGGATGGCGTGGATGGCACGCACATGGCGATCACGTCGGCGTATTGCAGCACGTCGTCGAGCGATTCGAATCCGACCATGTGGTCGATGCCCGGCGCTTCGACGGTGGGGTTGCGGCGGATGCCGATGGTCGACATGCCGACGCTCTTGCATAGGCGTGCGAAATGCGATCCGATGTCGCCGGTGCCGATGATGAGCGCGGTTTTGCCGTCGGGGCTGATGACGCGGCCGGCGTCCTGCCATGCGGCGTTCGGGTTGCCGACGGCGTAGATGTGCAGGTTTTTCATGATGGACCACATCATGGCGAACATGTGTTCGGACACGCTTTGTCCGTAGGCGCCGGTGGCATTGGTGAGCATGGAGCCGGGGTGGAGCACGCCAGGCCGCTGGTATTTGTCGACGCCGGCGCTCCAGGTCTGCAGCCATTCGAGTCTGGGGCATTGCGCGCATGTTTCGGGCGTGATGTTGCCGATGACCGCGGTTGCATACGCTTTGAGTTCGTCCGGTATTTCGGCGGTCCAGTTCATGGAGCCTCGTTGTGCCGGGTCGCCGACGAATTCCTGTGGTATGTCTTTCGCGGCACGTATGAATTGCGCACGTTCGGATTCGGTCAACGGCAGGCAGTTGACGATCAGTTTGCGGTCGTTCTCTATTCCCATGCGCCCAACCCTATGTCAACCCATCAGATATGCGGCGCGGTTCAGATGCCGAGCTCGTCGGTGTCGAAAATGATGGTGACCGGACCATCGTTGGTAAGGCTTACGCGCATGTGGGCGCCGAATCTGCCTTCTTTGACGTCGAGTCCCTGCGCGCGCAACGCGTCGTTGAACGCATGCCATACCTGTTCGGCATGGTCGGGCGCGCCTGCTTTCACGAAGCTTGGCCGGTTGCCTTTGCGTACGTCCGCATACAGCGTGAACTGGGATATCGACAGCACGCTGCCGTCCACGTCGTGGATGGAACGGTTCATTTTGCCGTTCTCGTCTTCGAAAACGCGCAGGTTGGCGATTTTACGGGCGAGCCAGTCCACCTGTTTCGTCCCGTCCTCGTCTTCCACGCCGACAAGCAGCACATAGCCGACGCCGATACGCTGCGGTTCGAACGTGGCATCGACTTCCCCACTCACCTCGTCGACCACGTCGACAAGCCCCTCACTGACCTTCTGCAATACGATGCGCATAAGCTGCCCTTCTCCCCTCTCGTCTTCCCGTCCGATTCAGCCGGCGTAGTCGACGATGGCTTGCGTGACCTGTTTCAGATAGTCGAGCGACGTACGCCAATCGTCCGGCACTTCGATGGAATGGTTGGCACCGGCGAACGTGCGCACATGGTCGGTGAGCAGATGCGCCTTGGCGTCATCGAAATACGGGTCGGCGTCGCCGGCGCAGATCAACGGCATCGGACTGCCGACCGCACCCGGCAGCGGCGCGGGGATGATCGACTTGTGCTTGTCGAAGGGCGGCGGATTCAATACCGGAGTGAGCAGCACCACACGCAAGCCCAGCTTCGCCGAATGCGGGTAGGAAAGCGTGGACAGTGACTTGGTGACAACCAGCAGCCGCGCTTCCTCACCGGATTCTGCAGCATGTTCAAGCGCCTCGGCCCGCCATTGGTCGACCACACGTTCCATGCAGGCGATCATTTCCGGAAACTCGACATCCTCCGTCAGCTTCAAATCAAGCCGATCCACAAACCATCCGTCAGCGGCGAGCGCCTGCGCGGCCCAATACAGCAATGGCCGATCCACGGTGTAGCCTATGCCCGGCATGATAAGCACATGCTTGCCGGTTTCAGTGTTCTTCACGCGGTTCTTACCCCATGGGGTGACCGCCGGCGTCACATTCTTCGTTTTCGCTGGTTTCGCGCTGTTCTTACCCATGCTGCTTCCCAAGCCGCCTCTCCATGCATTCCGGACGTAACCAATCGTCACGACTGGCATCGTTCCAGTAATGCATGTTAGGCGGCACCGACTACAATCCCCTCCACTCCACATAGCACACATCGAACGGACTATGGTGAAAGAAAGTGTGTTTTTAGGGTTCGGAGGCGCCATGGAACATCGAACGTTCCACCGCATTCTCGCCGCAATCATAGCAGTCCTAATCGTTCTGGCAGGATACGGCGTCTACTATGTCAACGACTACCATCACGCCGTCACGTCGGCAACGCAATCCAATCCAACGGCGAAAGTCACCGACATCGAAGACGGATGGCTATTCGACGGTCCCGGCACAACAACGGCGATGGTGTTCTACCCCGGCGCGAGAGTCGAAGCAAGCACCTACGCGCCACTCATGCAGGAAACCGCCGCGTCAGGAATCGACTGCTTCCTAATGAAAATGCCCGCCAACCTCGCCATCTTCGGCATCAACCGCGCAGACGTGGTACGCAGCGATATCGCCGGCTACTCATACGACCACTGGTACATAGCCGACCATTCGCTCGGCGGCACACTGGCAGCAAACTCTACATCAGCAAACATACCGACAACTGGGACGGACTCATCCTCCTCTCCTCCTATCCAACCGCCGACCTAAGTAAAACAAAACTACGCGTCCTATCCGCATACGGCAGCAAAGACGACATACTGAACCTCAAAAAAGTCGAATCCGCACGCTAGCGCGTGCCGAAGCAGCATTACGGACGGGTAATCAAGGCAGCTATGGCGTGCAGCAGGGCGATGGTGTGGCACTATTTCCGGTGATGACCAGATTGATCGGACCGTGGCGCTTATTCAGCAGTTCGTCACCAACAGTCTTTGAATTGTCCCCATTTCCGATCGCAATCCGTTTCGACTTTTCTGTAAGCGACCAGTACGGGGTCGGCCCCGCTACTCTGGGAGCGCAATTTCACTTCGAACGGTTGCATACATGTGTTGGCGCGGTACCGTGAAAGTATGGCAACGCACATGCTGAACATCAAACGAATCTACGACAACCCTGCCGACGATGACGGCTACCGTATCCTTGTGGACCGCATCTGGCCGCGCGGTGTTTCCAAGGAACGCGCGAAGCTCGACCGATGGGCCAAAACGGAGGTTACGCCCACCACCGATTTGCGTAAATGGTTCGCGCACGATCCGGCGAAGTTCGACGAATTCAAAGCACGCTACATAGAGCAGCTCAATTCACGCCCCGAAGCAGCGCAATTCGCAGACGACGTACGCAATCTGCTACACGACGCCAACATCACCCTGCTGTACGCGGCACGCGATCCGCACATCAACCACGTCGTCATCCTACGTGACTGGCTGCTGGAACGGCTCACCTGACACGTACGCTCACATACTCGCTCACGCACGTTCCGCATCACGTCCATTACAACGATTACCAGCTATTACGAAACACGCGTTTTCGTAGGATGAAACTTTCGTTACACGTCTGCCCTATGCCATCACGCGATGGGCGCCATGGCGTTGGCGTTCAAACGTTCGATGCATACTTTCAGGTCCATCAGTTCCTTACCAAACACCAAGAACAAGGGCTTCGGCCGGTCGAACGGCGGTCGGGCAAGGTCTTCCGGCTGGACGTATCCGTTCTGTTCGACGTAGTCGATGATTCTGTTCATCAGCGCGTTCTGCGCGGGACTGAGCGAATGGTTGTTGATGAATTCGCCAAACGCCTTCATTGTCGCCTGATGGTCGAGTTTAATGATACGGCGCACCGACAGTCCGAGAGGAACGTCTCCGAACGCCTTCTGGTATTCCTCTCTGGAACCAAGCTCATGAATCATGATGTTTTCAAGGTTCGAGAAGTCCTTGCCGGAAAGTGGCTCGTTGTAGTGGAGTTTACGGAGGACTTCATCGTTGCTGTGCTCGTTGATGTATCGGTTGAGCTTCTGCTTGTAGTCTTCGTAATGCTCGGCTGTGTCGAATTCCCGTCCTTCCGATCGGTCGATGACAGGGTCCTTCAGGTCCGTGATGACCATTTTCCTGGCAGTGGAGTCCGCAATGAAGCGAATCAGATCGCGCAGTGTCATACGAATCCGCTCCAGTTTCTCAAGGGAGGCCCCATCGAGGTAATCCGGATTGTCGGCGACCAGTTTGATTTCCGTTTCCCGCTCTTTGACTTGAGGAATGGTCATGCGTTCCTTGAGCCTCGTGGCAATGGCACGAATTTTTCGTCTTATGTCTCGCGGCGGTCCGTCCTCTGACGGAAGCCACCATAAGGCCGTACATCAGCGCGTCGAAACGTAACGCATACTCGTCTTCGCCGTCGTAATGCGTAAGAGGCGCGACTTCGCCGGTCAGGTCGTGCACGTCAATGTCGCTTAAATGTTCGACGTTTTAATGTTCCGGTATTTTTCCACGTATTCGCGCCGCAATCGCACTGATACCTTGGATTCGTCCAAGGATGCGACTTGTCCGTGAATGTCGTTGACGAGTTCGTCACGCCATGCCATGAGGTTTTTCGTCGGAAGTGAATTCGCTCGACTGTAATGCATGGACCAGTTCGGTTTTGCGTGAGAATATCCTCTCACTGAGGGACGTGACCGGCTTCTCATCGGCATCGTTCTTCTGCTCGCGGAAGAATTCGAAATTACCGCAATAGTCGAAAATGTAGAAACGCTTCTTGTCCACGTATTCGCCGTCGATGCCGTCCACGCAGTCGAGTCCTTCACATAGGCGTGTGCCACGACCGATCATCTGCCAGAATTTGATACGCGAACGAACTTTTTTGAAGAACACGAGATTCACGACTTCCGGCACGTCCACGCCGGTGTCCATCATGTCCACCGAAACGGTGATGACGGGTATGGTTTTGCGTTTGAAATCCTGGATGATCGCGTGCGAGTAGTCTTCGCTGTGCACCACGACCTTGATGAAGCCGCCACGAGCAAGCTTGGGATATAGTGCGCCGAATCGTTCCACGATGAAACGCGCGTGTTTTTGGCTCTGCGCGAAAATGATGGTTTTGCCTATCTGTTCTCCGCCCATGGTTTTGATGCCATGTTCCATGAGGTCTTGCAATACGGCGTCTACCGTGCCGGCGTTCATGACGAATCTGTTCAATGCGTCCGCGTCGATATGGTCGGGTACTTCAACTCCGCCCTCGCCATCGTCCTCACCGAAATCATCTTCGTAACGTTCCTTGTCCTCTTCGGATAGGTCATCGTATGTGATGCCTTCGTCGGTGAATTTGGTTTTGGCTTCGATGTTGTAGAACGGTACGAGATAGTGGTCTCGTTCCACGGCGGTTTTGTATTCGTACAGATACGTTGGCACGCCATGTTCCGCTTGGAAGAAGTCATAGGTGTTGCGGTCCACTTCATCGCGTGGTGTGGCGGTCAAGCCTACGACCAACGCGTCGAAATGGTCGAAAATATCCTTGTATTTTTTGAAGATAGACCGGTGTGCTTCGTCCACGATGATCAGGTCGAAATGTCCCGGAGAAAACGCAGGCTTTCCGTCGGATGCTGTTTCGGTGTCGATTGCACCGATCATCGTCTGGTAGGTGGAGAACACCACCCGGGCGTCGACGTCGTGCTTGTTGTCGCACAGATTGCATAGCGACCAGTCGGGATAGTATTCGCCGTAAGCGCTTTTCGCCTGCTTGACCAGTTCGAACACGATCGGCAAGGAACAGCACGTTTTTTTCACAAGCCGCGCGCGCATGAGCACGTCGGTAAGTGCGGCGGATACGCGGGTTTTGCCTGTTCCCGTGGCCATGACGAGCAGTCCACGACGCTTGCCTTTCCACAGGTTATCGCAGAACGCTTTGATCGCTTCGATTTGGTAGTAGCGTCCGGCGACTTTCTCGTTCACCGGAACGGTCCGCGGATCGATAGCTTCCCTGCGCCGGTTCATAATGCGTTGCAGGTCATCCTGCGAGAACACTCCCCCGACCGGACGGGATGGACCGTTCTCGTCATCCACGAATTCCGTGGCGTATCCGTTGCTCAGGAAAATCAGCGGACGGTATCCGAATTCGCGTTCCAGACATTTCGCGTACTGTCTGGATTGTTCCAGTCCTTTCTTCGGATCATACGAGGTTCGTTTCGCCTCGATGATCGCCAGCGGCTTGCCGTCTCTGCCTTTGAGGTAGTAGTCGACATAGCCGACCTGCCCCTCATGGTCTTCCATACCGGCGACCTTGCGTTCTTTGACGACCTCAGCCTCGGAATCAACATCCCATCCGGCGAGCCGCAAATCAAGGTCGATGAACCGTTGCCGCGTCTCGTATTCGCTGATATCCATCTCGCTGTCCGGCATGGGTGGACGCGGAGCCTTCTGCACGGACAGCGCGGCTCGGGATTCCTCAAGCTGACGTTCGAGTTCCTGGATACGTTCGGTTTTGGCGCTCAGTTCCTTGGCGAGTTCCTGTTTCGCGGCGTCTTCTTTGGCTTGGACTTCCTTACGGGAGAGCGCTTGTTGGACGCACGGCACTTGTTTCGGATCGAAGACGCGCTTTTCGTACCATTTGCCGTACGAGTAGTCGATCCATTGGATGAACACGAACAGGAGTTTCAGATCGAACATCGCGTCCTTGGGACTGATGCGCGTCTTGCCATGGACGGTGATGTTTCCGGCTTTGACGATGTATTGGAACGAATCCAACATTTTCTGGTTGCCGATCGCGCGTTCGAAAGTGGGTTCGTGGATTAGCGATTGGAGATTGTCGCGATACGGCATTTGGATGGAACGGTCCGCCGCGTACACCCATTTCACCGCCAGTTCGAACGCTTTGCGCGTGGCCATGGCGCACATGGTCGGAGAAATGGAGAACGCTTTTTCGGCTTCGACGCATGGAATGGCGAACTGCTCGTAATCATCCTGACCCAGCAGGAACGAAAAATTGCTCATGATATGCCCCTCCAGCCCCATCACACCGCGGAAAACACCATATGAGTTCATCGTACCGCTTCCACGGCTTGCATAGGGTGTTATTCCAGTGTTTTTCCAATCGTTTCTAGTCTGTGTCAGCCACAGAAAAGAAGCTTGCATGCATAATTCCAGAGAGGCTGTTGAGAAGGTGGAGCATTCCGCCAAATCGCGATTTATCGACCTGCGCAACGAAAGCAGCAAATTTGTATTGAAGGCTTAACGGAGGAAGGGGAACTGTCATCGTCTCTAAGTCGTCTTTTGTAATTGCTTCTCTAGTTGCACCAGCCATTCTTGAATGTTCAAGAAGAAAACGCTGATATGAATCACTTGTAAAAATAGAATTTAAGACACGCGGCAACATTCTATTTGGATCACAACGCACAATAGAAACATGTTGATTGACACGGCCTCCTGCCAAATAATCAGGAAGAAGACAGGAACGGGCAACTGATGCACCAGTGATATTCAAAAGAACGTCTCCTTTGTGCAAGGTAACATTATCCAGCTTTTTTGCTTGAATTTCATCGATATAAGCTAAATCTTTTGATTCAAAATAGCCATTATGAACATTCATGCTTCTAATCAATGGAATGCCTGATGTTTTATAAGCAGCTTTACCGCCACGAGGCGTAGCGCCAGAGCCGAGTTTAGTGCAAAGAGAAGCTAATGTGATGCGCGCCCATCTGTTCTCTTCGACTGGGTCTCCGAACATTTCGATAAACCGGGATTTGACGAGAGCATCAAGGTCCATAAGATGCGATTCCGCTATCGTCACTTGATTCGAAATCATTTCGAGGTTCCGAACAATACTCCTTTGAATTTCTATCGAGGGTAACGTGACCTGCATATTACGCAAAATGGTCAGATTGATGTTGTTCTGTGCAGCACCCCTGCCCGATGATTTCGATATCGATTCTCGGGATTTTAAATAATGGTATAAAAAATCGCGATCAAGTGAATCATCTTTAATTTTGAGACCAGCAATTGCTTGATTCGTTGACGCAGGAATCTTCAAGATGCTCACAGCACCAATCGAAGCGAATATTGAATATAGCAGGGTTCCAGGCTCAAGCATTTTCACAGAAGAGTTGTTAAATCCAGCGTCTGTTATGCGCTCTTCAGTTGATGAAACATACTTTTCGGACATGTCTCCAATCTTCACCCAAGGTATGGTTCCATCTTTCCAGTATTCAGCAACGGAACGTTTTGGGAGTTCCACCGGAGCATATCTCGCACAGCTCTCCGAGCTTCACTTTCTTTCCGACAAATTGGGGTTTGTCAGTCATTCTGGCCACCTCCGAGCATTTTGTGCAGTTCCGCGAGGCTTTCCGTCATCTGCCTGTTCAAATCATCAAGATCGGCGAGGATTTCCTCAGTCGGT
>ENA-OPYV01000280-OPYV01000280.1-human-gut-metagenome-genome-assembly--contig:-NODE-280-length-15747-cov-2.158323_pt1 | contig 15747 bp, 22 predicted proteins | sample MGYA00242474_ERZ504485 | MGnify/ENA primary metagenome ERZ504485 (study PRJEB26092, sample SAMD00036263) | human gut metagenome | host: Homo sapiens | study: EMG produced TPA metagenomics assembly of...
TACGGTAAATTACACACCATTTCAAGAGATACTGAATTTTAAAGGAATTTAAAATAGAAACTCCAGATGAAAGGAATAAGAATGAAGATGAAAAAAAATGAGAGTGATGATAAAAGGAATGAGAGAGAAATGAGAGGCGGACAGTGAAGACGCTCAGACGGCAAGCCATACTATCACAAAGGAAGAACTCAAAAGTATTTTTATCTTCGATACAAATCAAACTGTGACAGTTGTGCTGGCCGATTTGGAACAGTTTAACGGAGAAAAACACATCAATGGGAAATCGATTTTTATCGATAAAATTATAGTCCAGCAGCAGGATACCCAGTCAGGCACTTTTACCTTGTTGGTTACAGGTAATGTAAATGGCCAGAAAGATTTTGAGGAAACACTTGATTTTGCCGGGTTCGCCCTGGAGAAGAAAGAAGAACCTGTTAACAAGCCGACTGACTACAACATGACAAAAAGAGCAAGTATACAAATCGCTCATGACAAAAATATTTATGAATCAAACTTTGACACATTCTATCGGGAAAATAATTCCGATGAGTTTGCGCTTCAACTCAAGGACTTTATAACTATCAGTTCTTCAAATAACGACGGAATACCATATGCATATACCCAGGATGACATGCAAAACACTTTGCTCACTGATATAAGATATGATTATCGGGATAAGAAATTATGCCTCAAGGTAAAATATAAGAATGATATTAGCCCGGAACTGTATATACCTTTTGATTGTAACGAATATTATAAGACTTTGTTACTGTCAACCAGTCAGAAGCAAGGAAGTATTATCAAAGTGGTATATTGCATTATTTGGAAGAAATAGGTGATGGAGGATATTTGTTCAGCAAATTGTTAATTGCACGGACAGGCTTTCTGGTTCAATACCAATCAGCTTCGGCTTTTAGTCAAGGTATTAATTATACTGCCAAACTGCTAAGCTCCAACCATCAGGAACTTGCCCAATTTGATATGGTAATCAGTGGATTCAGGGATTTGAATAATTTGAAGAATGAATTGATAATCACCGGAGGAGAATACTCCGATTTTATTCAAGAAAGACTCAAAAGAAACGCAAATCTGGATGAATTAATAAGGAATACGTTCAAAAACAATATAAGCAATCTTCATTTTCTTATTAATAACACCCGACTGCTTTATTCCGATTCCGACCATTCATTATACAATAATGAAAACAAGCCACTCTACTTCAATGATGTATATATAGAATATCAATCAATTGTAAAAGAAACAGATGGCAGTTTTACGATGCTTGTAAAATTGTCATCGGTAAACGGAAGGATCCTTGACGAAATCATTCCAATAAAGCGTTTCTTATTAAGCAGTGACTTAAATAACTAAGAAGGATTTCATTATTGAAACAACACGCCGGGTATTTCTAGATAAATAATAAGATTGTTCGAAAGCGTTTGTGAAATTCAGAAGTTCTGCCTATTTTTGCTCTCATTATGAAAAAGACAGTCACTTCTCTCCTACTGATGTGGGCGATAGGCTCATGCAGTACATCTTTCCTCAGGCACAGACCGCCGTAGAAAAAGGTCTGAAGAGTATCAATCGCCCTTCTGCCGAGGCCATTGTAGGCTTTCTGGCCGATGATGCGCTGCAAGGACGTGAAGCCGGCATGATTGGCTCGCGCGTGGCAGCCCGCTACCTGGTTTCCTGTCTTCAAGAAGCTGGCATCGCTCCTCTGTATGATGATTCATATTACCAGCCTTTTGAAGCCTGTGCCAAGGAACGGCAGCAGAAAGGCCGTTGGCAGGTACACCCTGATTCCATTGCCCAGTTGAAGCAGGGTACGCACCGCTCGCTCCGCATGGCTAATGTGTTAGGTATGATTCCGGGAGAACGGACCAATGAGTACGTAGTGGTAGGCGCGCATTTCGATCATCTGGGTATTGATGAAACACTGGCAGGTGACAAAATCTACAACGGAGCCGACGACAATGCGTCGGGTGTATCGGCCGTGATGCAGATTGCCCGTGCTTTTCAGACCAGTGGCAAAAAGCCCCTGCGCAACGTCATCATCGCATTTTGGGATGGAGAAGAGAAAGGACTTTTAGGCTCTAAGTATTTCATGCAGCACTGCGATTTTGTAAAGGATATCAAAGGTTATCTGAATTTCGATATGATTGGCCGGAACAATCGGCCGGAACAACCTGAGCACGTGGTGTACTTCTATACGGAAGCACATCCGGCACTGGGTCAGTGGCTCAAGGATGACATTGCCCGTTATGGGTTGAAACTGCAACCGGATTACCGCCCGTGGGACCGTCCGGTGGGAGGAAGCGACAATGCTTCGTTTGCTGTACACGACATTCCCATCATCTGGTATCACACTGACGGACATCCGGATTACCACCAGCCTTCTGACCATGCCGACAAGCTGAACTGGGAGAAGGTGGTGGAAATTACCAAGGCTTCTTTCCTCAATGCCTGGAACCTGGCTAACGAGAAATCGTATTAAGCCGTCATCCTATACCGAACAGTTTCATGTCCGCTTCGGGGGTAGTAATGCCTCCGATGCCGAACTGTTCTACCAGCACTTTGGCTACGTTGGGCGAAAGGAAGGCCGGAAGCGTAGGACCCAGGTGGATATGCTTCACGCCCAGGCTCAAGAGGGCCAGCAGGACGATGACCGCCTTTTGTTCGTACCAGGCAATGTTGTACATGATGGGGAGTTCGTTGATGTCGTTCAACTGGAAGACTTCCTTCAGCTTCAGGGCAATGACGGCCAGTGAGTAGCTGTCGTTACATTGTCCGGCATCAAGCACACGGGGAATTCCTTGAATATCGCCTAACGGAAGCTTGTTGTAACGGTACTTCGCGCAACCGGCCGTAAGGATGACCGTATCTTTCGGAAGTGCCTGAGCAAAGTCGGCATAGTAGTCGCGGCTCTTCATGCGTCCGTCACATCCGGCCATGACCACAAACTTGCGAATGGCACCGCTCTTTACAGCTTCTACTACCTTGTCAGCCAATTGCATTACCTGATTATGAGCAAATCCGCCGATAATCTCTCCCTGCTCCAGCTCTACAGGCGGCTGGCATTGTTTGGCCAGTGCGATGACCTCTGAAAAATCCTTGTGGCCGTCGGCATCCGTGGCAATATGCTTGCATCCGGGATACCCCGTCGAATTGGCCGTAAACATCCGTTCCTTATAAGTCGCATTTTCCAGTGGCGGCACGATACAGTTGGTAGTAAATACGATCGGGCCGTTGAATGCCGTAAATTCTTCGCGCTGCTTCCACCAGGCATTTCCATAGTTCCCTACAAAATGCTTGTATTTCTTGAAAGCCGGATAATAATGCCCCGGGAGCATTTCACTATGCGTGTACACGTCTACTCCCGTACCTTCAGTCTGACGCAAAAGCTCCTCCAGGTCGTGCAAGTCGTGTCCGCTGATCAGGATACCCGGATTCTTCCCTACTCCGATGTTTACCTTTGTCAGTTCCGGATGTCCGTAGCGGGTGGTGTTGGCACGGTCCAGCAAGGCCATTACCTGTACTCCGTGCTGCCCGGCCTCAAGTACCAGAGCCACTAGCTCATCCGCTCCCATTGTCTGTGTGGTGATACGCGCCAAAGCCGATTGCATAAAGGCATGAATGGCCTCGTCGGCAAATCCCAGACGCATGGCATGTTCGTGGTAAGCTGCCATTCCTTTCAGTCCGTACATCAGCAGTTCTTTCAATGAGCGAAGGTCCTCGTTCGGTTCTCTCAACACTCCTACGGAAGCTGACTTGGACAGGTATTCTTCCTCCTTACCGTTCCATGTCAGTTCATCCGCTTCCGGTAGGACGATACCTGCTTCCACGGCACGTACCTTCAAACGATCGCGCAGTTCCAGTCCCTTTCTCACACGAGCCAGGATACTTTCATCGTCAAAATTGGCATTGGTAATTGTAGAGAAAAGTGCGTCGGTGACAAACTCATTCGTACCGGCTTCCACTTCGTATCCCTTCGTGCGCAAGGTATCGGCAGCCACCGATACGCCACGTACCACAAAGAGCAACAAATCCATGTAGCGTGCAGTGGTATCTTTCTTTCCGCATACTCCTCTCAACACACATCCAGTGCCTTTAGCCGCTTCCTGACACTGGTAACAAAACATATTTCCTTCCATATTCTTTTCTTGGGTTATTATTGATTTTTCATTAAGTTTGCGCAAAGATGAGGAATCCTGCAGGGGATTTCTGTCACCTATGTGACACACAACCCAAAGAAAAGTTAAAAGAAAGATGCATACCGAAATTTTGAACCGAATGAGCCTGTTTGAAGGCTGTGACCCGGAGGCACTTTATCAGTTACTCCGTGAAGCCCCAAACAGTCTGCGCACATATAAGGAAGGAGAATTCATTGCCCGCCAGGGTGACGTGTGCCGTTCCTTGTTTATTCTGATAAAGGGACACGTGAGGACACAAATGGAGAATGCCGAGGGCAAGCAACTCACTATCGACTGGATTAAGGCACCCGATATTTTAGCACCGGCTTTTATCTATGCTTCAGAGAATCGCTTTCCGGTGAATGTGGAAGCCACGGAACTTTGTGAGGTACTTGTCATGGACCGGACACGTTTGTAGGAGTTCATCATGCCCAGCCGGCTGTGATGCGGAATTTATTGCCACGATATCGATCGAGTCTGTTCCTGAGCCGAAAACTGAACGAGTTTGCCTTGCAGAGCTTGAAGTCACGCCTGCTGAACTACCTGAAAATGCACGGAGGCATCCACAACCAGCAGGAAGTAGCCTTTATTTTAGGAGTGGCACGTCCGTCACTAGCCCGTGCCTTGTCAGAACTGATTGCCGAAGGAAAAGTCACCATGTCCGGCAAACAGGTGATTCTTCACTCTACCGACTGACATTTATTTGAGTGAATCGTCTTCCTCTACCGGAAGCATATCGTGCTGGATGTTGTTCATGCTTCCCCACAAGCTATAGCGAGCCTCCGGATTCATGGCTTCCAGGCGTGCCAGCACCTCTTTCATATCCGAACGGTGAGAATCTTTCTCGTACGGGCAGTTCTTCACCTGCTTGCGGAAACCACGGAGAGCGGCCATCTCCTTTAGGTCGGCTTCGTGTACCAGACACATGGGGCGGATAATGGTCATGTCAAACTTGCGCATCACCAGGCGCGGCGGCATGGTGCTGAATGCTCCCTGAAAGGTCATGTTCATCAGCAGGGTTTCCAATATGTCGTCCATGTGATGTCCCAAAGCGATTTTGTTGCATCCCTGCTCTTTGGCCACAGTGAAAAGAGCCTTACGACGATTCCATGAGCAGAGAAAGCATGGCGACTTCCGTGTATCGGTCGACGGATCGAATTCCGTTTCATAACACACGTAGGGCACTCCCAAACTTTCGGCATATTCGAGCAGGTAAGTCTGGTCGGATTCGTATGCAATGTTCTTCATCACCACGTGCGCCGCCACCACCGAAAACTTAGGCTTGTAGATGCGCGAACGCTGGGCCAGCAACTCCAACAAGGCCAGCGAATCCTTTCCTCCCGAGAGGCCCACCAGAATACGGTCGCCCTCCTCTATCAGCTTGTAATTCATCACTCCTTTCATAAACCGCTGGTTGATGCGGCGCATCAGCGGTCTTCTTCCGTCATTTTTCCCATATCGTATGTTGTTAAAACGGCGACGAATTTACGAAAAAAACGCCCGAACCGCAGGTCCTCGTTACAGATTTTTTATCAAGTCAGCCGGATCGTACGCTTTGACAATAGCACATTATTTACTACATTCGCAAAAATAAACACACAAAAAGTTCTGACTGAATAAAAAATAGCGGAACAGAAAATGGCATAATTCCAAGAATATTCCTACATTTGAGAAACTTTTAGACACAGAAACGATGAAAAAAAGATATTTGCTTCCTCTGCTGGCTCTTTGTTGCGCAGGAGGAACTTCTGCCCAAAGCTTAAGCCAGGCCCAGAAATGGTTCAACAATAAAGAATTCGATAAGGCCAAACCCGTGTTCAAGCGCCTGGTGAAACAGTCCCCTTCGAATGCCAATTACAATTTTTGGTACGGCGCATGCTGTTACGAGACCGGCGAACTGCAGGAATCACTTCCTTATCTGGAAAAGAGTGCCGAACGTAAAGTAATCAACGGTTATCTTTACCTGAGTAAAGCGTATGCCGACCTCTACCGTTTCGACGAAGCCATTGAGAATCTGGATGAACATATCTACTGGCTGGAAAGAAAGAAACGTGACGTTTTCTGAAGTGGAAGGCTTGATGGAGCATTACCGCATGGGCTCCCGCATGATAAGAGGTGTAGAGAATGTAGCTGTTATTGATAGTTTTGTAGTTGATAAAGCGAATTTCCTTGAAGCTTATAAAATTCACGAAGAATCCGGAAAAATCGGTCTGACAGGAGAAAACGACTGTACGGAATTTACTAACGGTATGAAGGATAAGAAAATCCTCTCCCACCGTTTGCCGGGAACCAACCAGAAAGTGCTGTACACCAGTGCTACATTAGGTGGCGACTGGAGTGTTCCTGAAAAGGTCAAAGGACTGGAAGACCTGGATACTGACCTGAACTATCCGTTCATGAACTCCGATGGTATTACCTTGTATTTTGCAGCCAAAGGTGAAGCCAGCTTAGGCGGATACGATATTTTCATCACCCGCTATGATGCAGAGGATGGAAGCTACCTGAAACCCGATAACATGGGATTCCCGTTCAACTCTCCTTTCAACGATTACATGTATGCCATCGACGACTTCAACGACTTAGGCTGGTTTGCTTCCGACCGCTATCAGCCGGAAGGAAAAGTCTGCGTGTACGTGTTTGCCCCCAACAATTCCAAACGGGTGTACGACTATGATACGACCGACCCAGCTTTGCTGACCAATGTAGCTATGTTGAACGGTATCCGCCATACGTGGAACGATGCCGATAAGGTACGTATCGCTAAACAGCAATTGGCACAGGTGATGTACGGAGGCAATGAAACTCAAAAAAAGGTGATTTCCGTTTCGTGGTGGACGATAACGCCATCTATCACACCCTTGGCGATTTCCGTTCGGCCGATGCACGGAAGAAATTTCAGTTGCTCCAGCAGAAGGAAAAGGATTTGGATACGATGATTGATGCACTTGACAGAGTACGGGCCAAGTACGCTTCTGGTAATCAGAGCACAAAAGGCCAGCTGACTCCCGGCATACTGGACCAGGAAAAACGGGTGAAGGAATTGCGCGAGGAGATAGATCGTCTGACCCTCGACATCCGGAACACGGAAATCCGCAAGCTCAAGAATCCTTAATATATTCACATAACCATGGAAACACTGATTATCATTGCACTCATCGTAGGCGGATTGATACTTTTTGCCATAGAGGTCTTCCTGATTCCCGGCATCAGCATAGCGGGAATCGGGTCGGCGGTATGCGTTCTGTATGCCATCTATTCCGCTTTTACATCGCTCGGTTCGGAGGCTGGATTCATTACCTTAGGAGTTTCCCTGTTGGGCATCATCGGCGTGACGTGGTGGTTCATGCGCTCTAAGACCGTAGACCGCCTGTCGCTGAAGAAAACGCTCGACTACCGCCCCTCACCTTTTGAAGGAATGGACCTGAAACCAGGTGACAAAGGCATAAGTGTTACCCGCCTGACCCTGATAGGTAATGCCGACTTCAACGGACACATCATCGAGGTACAATCGGCCGACGGATTCATCGATGAAAAAACGCCGGTAGAAATTGTCCGTATCAACGAAACTACTGTTTACGTGAAGCAGGCCTAATCCCCTTCTCCCTTTTTGTATTCACTTTTAAATCTAAGTTATATGATTAATCCCGCTTATCTTCCGTTTATACTGGCCGGAGGTGTCATCATCTTTCTGGTCATATTCTTTCACTACGTGCCTTTCTTTCTCTGGCTTTCGGCCAAGGTGTCGGGTGTAAAGATTTCGCTCATCCAATTGTTCCTGATGCGTATCCGTAACGTGCCGCCTTACGTCATCGTGCCTGCCATGATTGAAGCCCACAAGGCCGGACTGAGCACCATTACGCGCGACGAGTTGGAAGCTCACTATATGGCCGGCGGACACGTGGAAAAGGTGGTACATGCGCTGGTATCGGCATCAAAAAGCCAACATCGACCTGTCTTTCCCAGATGGCCACCGGAATCGACCTGGCCGGACGCGACGTGTTCGAAGCTGTACAGATGTCGGTTAACCCGAAAGTAATTGACACCCCTCCTGTGACCGCTGTAGCCAAAGACGGTATCCAGTTGATAGCCAAGGCTCGTGTAACCGTACGCGCCAACATCCGCCAATTAGTGGGTGGTGCCGGTGAAGACACCGTACTGGCCCGTGTAGGCGAAGGTATTGTCTCCTCCATCGGTTCCTCCGAAAACCACAAATCGGTACTCGAAAACCCCGACTCCATCTCCAAACTTGTGTTGCGTAAGGGACTGGATGCCGGTACTGCCTTCGAAATTCTTTCCATTGATATTGCCGACATCGATATAGGCCGTAACATCGGAGCTTCCTTGCAGATAGACCAGGCCAACGCCGACAAAAACATCGCTCAGGCAAAGGCTGAGGAACGTCGTGCTATGGCTGTTGCCCTGGAACAGGAAATGAAAGCCAAAGCTGAAGAAGCTCGTGCTAACGTGATTCAGGCAGAAGCAGAAGTGCCTAAAGCCATGGCAGAAGCCTTCCGCACCGGCAACCTCGGTATCATGGACTATTACCGGATGAAGAATATTCAGGCCGACACCGACATGCGGAGCAGCATTGCCCGCCCTGATTCACACCCGGCCGGACATGAACCTATCGGCAAATAAAAAGACAGAAACAAAACACTTAACTTGCTAACTAAAAACAAATGCGTATGAAAAAGTATTTTCCTCCTTCAGAACTGATCATCAATGAAGATGGTTCGGTGTTCCACCTCCACGTGAAACCAGAACACCTGGCAGATAAAGTCATCCTGGTAGGCGACCCCGGACGTGTAGCTCTCGTAGCCTCTCATTTCGACACCAAAGAATGCGAAGTAGAAAGCCGTGAGTTCCGTACCGTGACCGGTACCTATCAGGGCAAACGCATCACGGTAACCTCTACCGGTATCGGATGCGACAACGTAGACATCGTAATGAATGAACTCGACGCACTGGCCAACATCAATTTCCAGACCCGTGAAGAAAACGAAACCTTCCGTCAGTTGGAAATTGTGCGTATCGGTACCTGCGGCGGTTTGCAACCTTATACGCCTGTAGGCACCTACATCTGTTCCGCTATCTCCGTGGGATTTGACGGGCTTCTGAACTTCTACGAAGGACGTAACGCGGTGTGCGACCTGCCCATGGAACGTGCCCTGCTCAACCACTTAGGTTGGACGGGCAATCTCTGTGCACCGGCTCCCTATGTGATTCATGCTAACGAAGACTGGTAGACCGTATCGCCGGTACAGACATGGTACGTGGTGTGACAGTAGCCTGTGGCGGTTTCTTCGGTCCGCAAGGACGCCAGCTCCGTATTCCACTGGCCGACCCGCACCAGAACGAGAAAATCGAGAGCTTCGAATATCAGGGTCGCCGCATCACCAACTTCGAGATGGAAAGTTCCGCACTGGCCGGACTGGCACGTCTGCAAGGCCATAAAGCTACCACCGTGTGCATGGTCATTGCGAACCGAGTAGCCAAGGAAGCCAACACCGGATACAAGAACAAGATTGACGATCTGATTAAAGTCGTACTTGAAAGAATATAACAAACTTATTATGAATCAACAGGTTCTCTTCTTCGGGAGAGAACCTGTTTTTATGTCTGAAAACTCACTCATATGGAAGCAAGTTTTAAATCCACCCTTACCGACAAGCGTCAGCGATACGCTCAGTTCCTCGAACAGTTCGCCCCTCTGATTGAAGGCGAGAAAAACGAAATCAGCGTACTGGCCAACACCAGTGCCGCCCTGAAAGAAGCCTCGGATTCTTTTGGGTAGGCTTCTACCTCGTACACGAAAGGCGAAACTCCACCTTGGCCCGTTTCAGGGCAGCGTGCCTGCTACCGCATCAAGAAAGGACGCGGCGTATGCGGCACCGCCTGGGCTGAAGCCCGTACCCAACTCGTGCCCGACGTAGATAAGTTCCCCGGCCACATTGCCTGCAGTTCCCTCTCCCGTTCCGAAATCGTCGTGCCGATGATAGTCGCAGGAGAAGTGCGGGGCGTGCTCGACATCGACAGCGACCAGCTGGCTACATTCGATGAAACGGACCGTGAATACCTCGAAAAAGTAGTCGACCTGCTGGTGAAAACCCTCTACCAGCCCGCATAAATCTGTCGGCTACGCTTCCGGATGTAACTCGAAAACCGTATCTTTGCAAGGATTTTAAAAAGACATACACACGTGAACATATTACAAACTGAAGATACCATCTGTGCCATTGCCACCGCTCAGGGTGGAGCCATCGGCACCATCCGCGTGTCGGGGCCGGAAGCCATCACCCTCACCGACCGCGTCTTTAAGCCCGTTTCCGGCAAACCATTAGCCGGACGCGCACCTTATACTCTCACCTTCGGCTATATCCTCACGCCCGAAGGAGAAATCATCGACGAAGTGCTGGTCAGCCTTTTCCGTGCCCCCCACTCTTACACTGGTCAGGATTCCACGGAAATTTCCTGCCACGGATCGAGCTATATCCTCCAGCAAGTGATGCAGCTCCTTATCCGCCAAGGATGCCGTGCCGCAGGACCGGGTGAATATACCCAGCGTGCCTTCTTGAATGGCAAGATGGACCTGAGCCAGGCCGAAGCCGTGGCCGACCTCATTGCATCCACTTCCGCCGCTACCCACCGCATGGCCATGAACCAGATGCGTGGCGGATTCAGCCGTGAACTGGCTGTCCTGCGTGACAAGCTGCTCCACCTCACCTCCTCATGGAACTAGAACTCGACTTCAGCGACCACGAGGAACTGGAGTTTGCGACCGTTCGGAACTGGAAGACATCGCCCGTCAGATTGAGCAGGTTATCCATCACTTGGTAGATACGTTCAGCGTGGGCAATGCCCTGAAAAACGGAGTGCCCGTGGCTATCGTCGGCGAAACAAATGCCGGTAAGTCCACCCTGCTGAATGCCCTCCTGAACGAAGAACGTGCCATCGTGAGTGACATCCACGGTACCACTCGCGATGTAATTGAAGATACCATGAACTTGGGAGGTATCACCTTCCGCTTCATCGATACCGCCGGTATCCGCGAAACAACCGACACCATCGAAAGCTTAGGCATCGAACGAAGCTTCCAGAAGCTGGATCAGGCCGACATCGTGCTTTGGGTTATTGATGCCACTTGTGCCGAAGAGCAATACCGTCAGTTGGCCGACAAGATTCTTCCTCGCTGCAAAGGTAAGCACCTGGTGATTGTGCTCAACAAAGCGGACTTGCTTTCATCGGCTGATTCTTCAGCAGATAAACAACTCGCTCGCCTGAAAGCGGCTCTCCCCGACTTGCCGGAGGATGCTTGTGTGCTTTCCCTTTCGGCTAAGCAGAAAGAGGGACTTTCTCAGCTTCAGAAGCAGTTGGTGGACTTTGCCGCCCTGCCTGACCTGTCGCAGAACGATGTAGTGGTGAGCAACATCCGCCACTATGAAGCACTGAGCCGTGCGCTGGAAGCTATCCACCGCGTACAAGACGGGCTGACCATGCAACTCTCCGGTGACCTGGTTTCACAAGACCTTCGCGAATGTCTTTATCACTTGGGGGAAATCGTGGGCGGCACAATTGAGACGGATGAGGTGCTGGGGAATATTTTTAAGCACTTTTGTGTGGGTAAGTAATTGTCTGTTTTCAAGCGAATATAGATATAAAGGCTACTGATTTCCAGTAGCCTTTTATCATTTAGAAAGAAGAGTTGATATAATCAAATCACTTTTCAAAAAACAAACTCCTGTATATTCTTTAAAATATAGTTAAATTTACCTCGACACGTACGTGACGAGGTCTTGACACGTTCGTGCTGATGTCTCGTCACGTTCGTGTCGAGACCTTGACAGCTACGTGTCGAGGTATTTGGGTATAGGCGCAATCACATCTGCGTCTATGGCACATAAAATCTTTTATCCTATCTTCTTCAATGTGGCATAATATTTTTACCTTTGTATGGTTTACCTGCACATTGAGCGCAGACATGAAAAAAATTTTATCACCGAAGAAAATAATACAACCTTATGGCAAAGAAAAATAATACAGCAGATATTGGCTTTGAAAAAGAAATATGGAAAGCAGCCGATTTACTACGAGGAAACCTCGATGCTTCAGAATATAAATCCGTAGTTCTGGGACTTATTTTCCTGAAATACATTTCTGACCGTTTCGAGGCCAAATACAATGAGCTTGTAGAAGAAGGCGACGGCTTTGAAGAAGACAAAGATGAATACACTTCCGAAAACATTTTCTTTGTACCGCAGGAAGCACGCTGGGCTGTAGTAGCAGAAGCCGCACATACCCCCGAAGTAGGTACAGCCATAGACAATGCCATGCGCCTGATTGAAAAAGAGAATCCACGCCTGAAAGGCATTCTGCCCAAAAACTTTGCCCGCCCCGAGTTGGATAAAAGACGACTGGGCGATGTGGAGTACCTTTCACCAACATTCAGATGAAAGAACACGGCGATTCAAAGATATTTTGGGCCGTACATACGAATATTGTCTTTCAAAGTTTGCCGAGGCTGAAGGCAAACTGGCCGGAGAGTTCTACACCCCTGCCTGTATTGTCCGCACGCTGGTAGAAGTGTTGCAGCCCTATAGCGGCCGCGTATACGACCCCTGCTGCGGTTCTGGCGGTATGTTCGTACAGTCTGCCAAGTTTATCAATGAACACCAAGGAAACATAAACAACATCTCTGTATTCGGACAAGACAGCAACCCTACCACATGGAAAATGGCACAAATGAACTTAGCCATTCGCGGTATAGAAGCCGATTTAGGCAAGTTTGCAGCCGATACCTTCTTCGATGACCAGCACCCTACCCTTAAAGCCGATTACATCTTGGCCAATCCGCCTTTCAATTTGAGCGACTGGGGAGCCGATAAGTTGCAGGATGATGTACGCTGGAAATACGGTATTCCCCCTTCAGGCAATGCCAACTTTGCATGGATTCAGCACATGATTCATCACCTCTCCCCCCACGGACGCATCGGCATGGTGCTGGCCAATGGTGCCCTTTCTTCGCAATCAGGCGGTGAAGGCACAATCCGTGAGAATATCATCAAGGCAGATTTGGTAGAATGTATTGTGGCAATGCCTTCTCAATTATTCTATACCACCGGTATCCCCGTATCCCTCTGGTTCCTCAACCGCGCCAAGAAGCAAACGGGAAAAATTCTGTTCATCGATGCCCGCCAGATGGGAACAATGGTGACCCGCAAGCTGCGTGAACTGACGGAAGAAGACATTCAGCGTATCGCTAAAACGTACAATGATTTTCAGGCAGGAGTATTGGAAGATGAAAAAGGATATTGTGCAGCAGCTACCCTTGATGAAGTAGCCAAGCAGGACTACATACTTACCCCGGGACGTTATGTGGGCATAGCCGAAGCGGAAGACGACGGCGAACCGTTCCTGGAAAAAATGGAGCGACTCACTTCAGAATTGTCTGAAATGTTTGAGAAGTCGCACCAATTGGAGGAAGAGATTAGAAAGCAGTTGGGGAGTATTGGGTTTAAGATTTAATAGCTAGCCTATGAACTTGGATTTATGTACGATTGATTGGACTGCTATCGGTTCAATAGCTACTGTTATAGCCATGATTATAGCCTACCGAACTATTTATATATCGGTGAAGCAAAATAAAGACAACCAAAAGTTTCAAACCTTGTTGGTTCAACGTGAAATTGAGCAAAAAAGATTAGACGAACTGGTTGACAACATTATGATAATCAATGACTCTATACAGCCCATTGTTGTTGCTGATTATTCAGTGAAATTAACAAAAGGGATTTTCACAGAAGACGACAGACATTTTATAGATGAAATGGCAGCAAATGATATATCCAACAATAATAGGCTTAGTGTTCAATTAATCAAGTATGATAGAAATGAATCTGCGAAAAAAGTATTGATGATATTAAGTAATATGCGTCAGAAATATGGTGAATGGGTTAGAGATTTATCTATTCTCAATTTGTACAAAACAAATTACATAATTTTCCCGGATGAATTAAGAAGAATAATTCTAACTATGGCTAATATGTCAAAAGAAATTGCACCTAAGTATGAAAAAGATATTCATTTTATAATTAATGAGAAAAACAATGACTTGAACAAGGCAATAAACTTAATGAATATTTTCTGCTATACTATTTCTTCTTTATTTAAATGAACAGAAAAAAAATATTTGAAGATGAGTTATGTGCGTTTGTCAAGGAAGAACAAAAAAGAATAGATAGTATGATTTTTCATGATTTAATAAGATGAATAAATGGAAGAATGGAAAGAATATAGATTGGGTGATATTGCAACTATAAAAGGAGGCAAACGACTGCCTAAAGGAGTAAACCTAATTAAGGCTCCTAACAATCACCCATATATAAGAGTTCAGGACTTGGGGCATGAAAAAAACTTTAGAGTTAAACTCATCTTATGCATATGTTGACGATGAAACTCAAAAGTTTATCTCAAAATATATAGTAAATACAGGAGATATTATCATGTCAATTGTAGGAACAATAGGTTTAATTGGCATAGTAGGAAATACATTAAACAACGCAAATCTTACAGAAAACTGTGTTAAAGTAGTTAATGTATCCAATATTGAGAAAGAATATCTTTACTATTTCTTGATTTCAACATATGGACAATCAGAGATGAGCAAAGGCATTGTTGGTGCAGTTCAGTTAAATTACCCATAAAAATATACAAAATATTAGTATTAAGGCTCCTAATTTAATAATACAAAAGAAAATCTCAAATATCCTACAATCTCTCGATGAAAAAATTGAACTAAACTGCCGCATAAATGAAATTTAGAGCAACAGGCACAAGCATTATTCAAGTCTTGGTTTGTAGATGGGACAAATATTGAACTTAATTATCATGAACTGGGAAATATAACATCTATAACAGCAGGAGGAGATAAACCATCTATTTACTCGAAAGAATTAACAGAAAAAATACTATACACCAATATATTCTAATGGAATCGAAAACGAAGGTTTATATGGCTACACAGATTTTGCTAAAATAAATAGTTCAAGTATAAACTATATCTGCAAGAGGTACAATTGGGTATATATGTTTACGAACAAAAACCTTATGTTCCTATAGTTCGATTAATTTCAGTCATTCCGAAAAAAGAAGAACTATCGGCTGAATATTTATACCTATGGGCATTAAGACAAAACTTCAGTGCTACTGGAACAACTCAACAGCAACTGACTGTTCCTAATTTAAAAAAAATATCAATTGGAATTCCGGACAAAGAAATACTAAAAAATACAATAACATAGTGATTCCTATTTTTCAGTCAATAGAAAAGAATAAAGATGAGAATAAGAACCTTGCTCAGCTTCGTGACACCCTTCTCCCCAAACTTATGTCAGGTGAACTAAAGCTCAGTGAAATAAAAACGAAATTATATGAACAATACTTCGGTAAATTTTTACCGAAAAATTAAAAGTTAAACAATAGAACCGGCAAAAGCTGGTTCGGAAACACTAAAGAGGTCATTGAAATGTTGTCAAAAACGAATGGTTAAGCATGAAGAAAT